>Ga0105347_1000734_pt1 | contig 14947 bp, 12 predicted proteins | sample EasRivMeERMLT890_FD_89677 | JGI IMG/M metagenome (GOLD analysis project Ga0105347, IMG submission 89677) | Soil microbial communities from meander-bound floodplain in the East River, Colorado, USA - East River MetaG ERMLT890 | ecosystem: Environmental > Terrestrial > Soil > Floodplain | place... | reverse complement strand
TACCCTTGAAAAAGCCCCACAACGAGCCGTCCCGTGCGCTGACGCGGAACACGGCGGGACCTTCTTTGATGCCGGTCAATTTTGTTGCGAGGATGGTTACCTTTGTTTGCATGACCGGCGGGTCATACTGTTCCGAAAAGAGGGGGCGCTCGCCGTCTCCCGCAGCAAGAGTTACGGCGACGGACTTGAGCCCGGTCCCTTTTTCGCTGATTGCTATCTCAATGGGAGCGAGACCGATGCTATCCGTGTCGGGTGTGATCTTGACCTCGGGTTTGTGCCATTCAAACTTGGGAAGGAGGACGTAAGTGCCGGCGATCATGCCGGCCAACAGCAAGACCACGAAAAGATTTCTGAGGGCGTTTGTCCTCCTGGGGGGTCTACCTAGTTCAAAGGCGGTCATGCGGTCAGGATCTGAGAATGGCGTCCACGGCAATTACTCCCATTAAAATAAACGTGGAGCCGTTTGAAGTCAATGAAATAAAATTGCCGGCTCGCGAATTCGCGGCAAAAGCGCAGTGACGGGTCGCAGTGATAGGCTAGCCCTGATTATTGTGCAGCAATGATCGCGAACGATGAGCCCTTTCGGGTCCATGGCAATGGGCCTCTATCTTGAGGCGGTCTTCAGCCGCCGGTACGGGGCGAACGGCTGAGCCCAGACGCACAAGTAGCTCGAGCGTCGCCCAAATCATTGTAACTTTTCGCTCCTATGCCATTGCCCCACCACGGCTCACCGTTCGATTGCAGAGTGTGTCATGCTTTTCCTCGACTCATGAATGAATAATCCGGGCTAGAGCATTCCCCGGTCGCTGAAACTGAAGTAGCGATCGTGCCCTATCACCACGTGGTCCAAAACGCGAACGCCCATTACTTCACCGACCTCTTTGAGTCTTCGGGTGATCTCGATGTCTTCCTGGCTGGGCGCCGGATCGCCGCTCGGATGATTGTGAACGAAGATGACCGCTGCGGCGGATTCGCGGATCACCGGGTTGTAGACTTCCCGCGGATGAACTAGAGACGCCGTGAGCGAACCTTCAGAAACCTTCACCTCCCGCATCTTTCGGTTCTTGTTGTTAAGTAGGACGACATAGAACAGCTCCCGTTTTTCTTTTTCCAGGTTGTCGCGAAAGTGGCGAAACACATCTTCCGAGGAGCGCAGGGGCTGGCCGGCTTCCCACTTGCGATTGCCGAAGCGCTTGGCGATTTCCAGACAGGCTTTGATCTGGGCGATCTTTGCCGGACCGATTCCTTTGACGGTTCCAATTTCGCCTGATGATGCGTCGTCCAGTCCCTTCAGGCCATTGAAATGACGCAACAGCAAGCGCGCGTGATCGATGGCACTCTCCCCGGTACTGGCGTTGCCGGTGCGCAGAATAATTGCCAACAATTCGGTGTCGGATAGAGCGCTCGCGCCTTGCTCCAAGAGCTTTTCCCGGGGCCGGTCCTCTTTGGGCCATTCTTTGATCGTTTGATTAGAGACCATGAGCACCTCGCATTGAGTTGTGAATCCCCGCCGGTTGATACGACCCTACACGCCGACTTCCTCTACCACACTGGGAGGTTCAGTCCAATACCGTCAAAACGAACCCTTTGAGGTATTCTCCTTCCGGGTGATGAAGGCTTACCGGATGGTCGACGGACTGACCGAGGCGGCGAAGGATGCTGACTTTACGCCCCGCGTCGACTGCCGCGCCGAACACGACTTTTTGGAACAGGTCAATGGAAAGATGCTGGGAGCAGGAGAAGGTGAGCAGAAGACCGCCGGGTGTTACATGCCTCAGCGCGTGGAGATTGAGAAACTTGTACGCGCCGGTGGCCGCGTCGACGTCGCCTCGTTTGTGTGCCAGCGAGGGGGGGTCGAGGACGATAATGTCGAATGAAGTAGTGCATTCTTTAAGATACGCAAAGGCGTCGCCCCTGAGAAGCTCCGAGTCGGCGGTTGCGAACCCGTTTAGCGCCAAATTTCGTTCCGCCAGCTCCAACGCGGGTCTGGAAGAGTCGAGAGAGATCACTTCTTTGGCGCCGCCGGCGAAACCATAGACCGAAAAAGCCCCGCTGTAAGAAAAGCAATTTAGAATCCTTCGTCCCCGCGCGAGGGTCGAAAGAAAAAACCGGTTGTCCCGCTGGTCCAGAAAGAACCCGGTTTTTTGCCCGCGCCTCACGTCAACGACGAACTTTAAGCCGTTCTCCTGAATCGGAATCAGCTCAGGGGGCGGCTCTCCCGCCAGCACGCCCACCGACGGTTGGATGCCTTCCTCGCTTCGAGCTCTGCCTTCGCTCCTCTCAAAAACGCCTTTCACGGGGAGAAGCTTTGAAAGGGAGTCGACGATAAGGGGTTTCAACCTATCCATGCCGGCGGTGAAAAACTGGCAGACGAGAAAATCGCCGTAGCAATCAACGATCAAACCGGGCAGAAAATCACCCTCTCCGTTCACCAGCCGGTAGGCATTGGTTACTCCGGAGAGTATGCGGTTCCGAATCGATAGTGCCCGCGAGAGACGGCGAAAGAAAAACTCGCCATCGATCTCTTCCTTCTGCCAGGTGAGAAGACGAACGCGAATCTGCGATTGTGGGCTGAACAGACCACGAGCGATCCACTGCCTATCCCCATCGAAGACATCCGCGACCCCCGCAGCGCTCACGTCGCCCTCGATTTCCCCTAAAGCGCCGGAGAAAATCCACGGATGCCCTCGGAGCACCGGAGCTTCGCGGCCTTTTTTTAGAAGGATACGCAGCAAAGCGGATGGGCAGGCGCAAGCGTACGTAAAAAGATCGACAAAAATATCGGGAGTTTGGCGACTTCGGCCTTACTCCTCTTTTTTCCGTTGCCTTAAAGGCTTTGCCTTTCGCCTATTCCTTTCTGATAAACGTTCCGCTCTTGCCGCCGCTCTTTTTCAACAAGCGAACCTCGCCGATGGCCATTTCACGATCGACGGCTTTGCACATGTCGTAAATCGTCAACCCGGCGATCGACACAGCGGTCATGGCTTCCATCTCAACGCCCGTCTTGCCGCTGACCCGTACGCTTGCTGCAATCTCCACACGCGCTGGATTCTCTGCCGGCGTCAACTCAATTTCAACTGAAGTGATATTAAGTGGATGACACATGGGAATGAGTTCGGGAGTCTTCTTCGCCGCCATGATCCCCGCGACGCGGGCCACTGAAAAGACATCGCCTTTTTCGATTTTATCTTCTAAGATGAGAGCGAGAGTCTCGGCACGCATGTAAACCTTTCCCCGCGCAACCGCCATCCTGCTCGTCACTTCTTTTTCCGACACGTCTACCATTCGGGCGCGACCTTGTTCATCTAAATGACTGAGTTTCGTCATAGGCACCTTTCTTTCTCGCACTGGGTTTTTATGTTACAAAAACACTATGGCGAATAAAAGTTACTATCGCGTTATCATCCTCGGCTCCGGCGCCGCCGGTCTGACGGCGGCGATCTATGCCGCCCGCGCGAACCTCGAACCTCTGGTCATCGAAGGCGCGCAGCCTGGTGGCCAGTTAACTATTACCACGGACGTGGAAAATTATCCCGGGTTTCCCGAAGGCATCATGGGCCCGGATCTGATGGAACAGTTCAAGGGACAAGCCGTTCGATTCGGCAGCGAGACGCTTTTTGGCGAAGTGACTTCGGTGGATCTAAAGCAGCGCCCGTTTCAAGTGATTGTCGGGAAAGAAACTCTGACCTGCGATTCTTTGATCGTCGCCACCGGTGCCACGGCGAAACTTTTGGGACTCGAGTCCGAGCGCAAACTCATGGGCCATGGGGTATCGGCCTGCGCCACCTGCGACGGGTTTTTCTTCAAGGACAAAGAGCTGGCCGTTGTCGGAGGCGGGGATACGGCGATGGAAGAGGCGACGTTTCTCACGAAATTCGCGACCAAGGTCAACGTGGTCCATAGAAGAGACAAGCTCCGCGCTTCCAAGATCATGCAGGAACGGGCTGAAAGGAACCCCAAGATTTCCTTTATCTGGGACAGCGCGGTGGAAGAGGTTTACGGCGACCCCAAGGCAGGTGGCGTCAAGGGCGTCAAACTAAAGAATCTGAAGACCGGTAAAACCGAAGACTTTAAGTGCGATGGCCTCTTCATCGCCATCGGTCACGAGCCCAATTCCAAATTATTCGTCGGCCAGTTGGATTTAGATGCCAACGGCTACATTATTACCCGCGACGGAACGAAGACGAACATTACTGGGGTCTTTGCTTGCGGCGACGTGCAAGATCATGTCTACCGGCAAGCGGTTACAGCCGCTGGAACCGGCTGCATGGCCGCCATCGACGCCGAACGATTTCTCGAGAGTCATGCTCACTAGCCGTCGTTTTGTAACCGGTATTCAAGCGCCAAATCTGCCTACAAAACCACGGGGAGACGCCGGGCTGTATCGGTTTGACCGTCAACCATGGGGATCGCTTCCCGCTGTGTAACGCTCGAGCACATGCCTGATCATGGCAAGGGCGAGTTCGTGCTCGCCCAGGAACACCTTTCCGGCATTTTCCTTTACGAGCAGCGCCGCTTCCGCCTCGCTGTGCGTGCGCACCACCGTCTCGACGCGCGGGTTGACCGTGCGCGCGATTTCGATCATGCGGCGCACATCGAAGGTGTCCGGAGTCGCGATCACCAGTAGACGCGCCCGGTGGATATGCGCCTGAATCAGAACGGCGGGGTCGGAAGCGTCGCCGGAGACGGCCGGCACGCCGCTTTCGCGCAATCGCTCGACGATCTCACGATTCTCCTCGGCTACGACAAAGGAGATACCCTTCGCGGTCAGCGCCTCACCGATGCGCCGGCCGACGCGGCCATAGCCCACCAACACGACCTGGCCGGTCAGGCGCTTCAGGTCGACGGTCATTGGCAGCACGGCAAGCGGATCGTCCGGACGCTCCAAGGTCTGAGCTAGTTTGGAGCGGGATCGTATCCAGGCTTGGGCGGGCTCGATCACGCGGAATACCAGAGGATTGAGTGCGATGGAGATGATGGCGCCGGCCAAGATGAGGTTCTGGCCTTCCTTGGGCAAAAGACCCAGGGAAACCCCGAGATTGGCTAGAATGAAAGAGAACTCGCCGATCTGCGCCAGGCTCGCCGACACCGTAAGCGCAGTGTTAAGCGGGTAGCGAAAGAGCAGCACTAGAAAAAAAGCAGCCAGCGACTTACCGATGATGATAATCGCCACAACCACAAACACCTGTAGCGGTTGGCGAACCAATACGTTCGGATCGAACAGCATTCCTACCGAAACGAAGAAAAGGACCGAAAAAGCGTCTCTCAACGGCAAGGACTCTTCGGCCGCGCGGTGACTTAGAGGGGATTCTCGCATGACCATGCCGGCGAAGAAAGCGCCCAAGGCGAAGGAGACGCCGAAAAGCTCCGCCGAGCCGTAGGCGATACCTACGGCAGCCGCAATGACGCAGAGAGTAAAAAGTTCCCGGGAGCCGGTGCCGGCAATCTGCCACAAGAGCCAGGGAAAGAGGCGCCGGCCGGCAACCAGCATGAGCGCGATAAAGACCGAGACTTGGCCGAGAGTGAGTGCGATGGTTGTCAGGAGACTCCGGCCTTCTGGTCTTCCAGCGGGAGCTTCGGCGTCGCCGCCGAGCCAGGCCGAAAGTGCCGGTAGCAACACCAGCACCAGGACCATGACTAGATCCTCGACCAAGAGCCAGCCCACCGCGATGCGCCCGTTGACGGATTCCAAAACGCCGCGACTTTCCAGAGCCTTGAGGAGCACCACCGTGCTTGCCACAGAGAGCGCGAGACCGAAGACGATGCCGGCACCAAGGTTCCAACCCCACAGAGTGGTGACCGCCCCGCCTAGCAAAGTGGCAACGACAATCTGGACAATGGCGCCGGGTAGGGCAATCTGGCGGACGGCTAAAAGATCATCCAGGGAAAAGTGGAGTCCGACGCCGAACATCAAGAGCATCACGCCGATTTCGGCAAGCTGGCTTGACAGCTCGAGATCGGCGACAAATCCCGGTGTCGCGGGTCCAATGATGATGCCGGCAATCAGGTAACCGACCAAAACCGGCAGCTTCAACCGCACTGCGATGAAACCCATGATAAGAGCGAGTCCCAGGCCGGCGGCAATCGTGGTGATCAAGGTAACGCTATGAGGCACGTATCTGGTTCTCCTTTTCTAAGATTCGATCTGCAGAGCTTTGGGAAAGTCAGCCTGCTGTTTTTTGCCACTAAGCCTCCTTACTCATATCGCGGGCTTAGTTGCACGTTGAAACAGCCGACTGACGATCCTAAGGGATGCGTGATGGGTACGCCCCGCGTGCCTGAATCAGTCTGCTCACGCTTCAGCGCGCGCCCGACAGTATTTAGTTTGCGGACAGCGCGATCGCGCGGTCAGCTCGAGAAACCGATTGGATGGCAAAAGGCCGTTGATTGAATTGTCTGTGGTTGAACGACACAGAACGAAACTACAATGGATTTAGACCGCTCGCAACGTCGTGCATGTTAAATAGCTCTAGGCAAGAAATTCAGCTGCGCAGGACGAGAACATGAATCTATTAGGAGGGCGGCTGCCGATCTTTTCCGAGCGTTCCTTCCCTGCAAATTTAGCGGGTTTCCCCGGGGCTTCCCCCTGCCTTTCGAACTTAGCGCTGGAGCAAACGACTTTCTTAGCCGTAAGATTTCGGTTAATCTGCACCCATTTTACCAGCGCTTGGTAGTCTGCAAGCATCGTGGAGATCGTTTGATGGATAAAAAGTGGTGGCTTGTGATCGCCGGATGTATCACGCACGCCGTCAATACCGGCTTCAGTTACTTTGGCATGAGCGCGTTTTTCCCCGCTTTCGAAAAGGAGTTCGGCTGGAGCCGCACCGCAATTTCCGGGGCTTTTTCGTTGGCGCGCATCGAGTCCGGCTTCCTCGGGCCCATCGAGGGCTATCTCGTCGACCGCGTCGGACCAAGGAAGATGATGTTTGTGGGTATTTTTGTCTGCGTCTTGGGATTTTTCGCTCTGAGCCGGGTCAATTCCCTGCCGACGCTTTACGCCGCGATCATTTTCGGTATTGTTCTTGGGTCGAGTCTCGGTTACCACATGCCCATCAGCTTGCTGATCGCGAAACTGTTTCGCGAGAGACGCAGCCTAGCTTTCGGCATCTTTCGTATGGGACCGGGACTATCCGGCCCACTGGTACCGCTGGTGGGCGCCATGATCGCCCTGTGGGGTTGGCGTACGGCGGCGGTGATATCAGGCTGTATCCTCCTCGCCGTCGGCCTGCCGTTGGCCTACGTGATCAATAGAATCGCGCAAGCGCAAGAAACGGAATTCCTTGTTCCGCCGGATGCGAAAGCCGGAACTGCGACGGTGACTCATGGATCTTCAGACCCGCAATTTACTTTAAGCCAGACGCTTCGCCTGCCGGCCTTTTGGACTCTTTCCACCTCTATGGCGCTCCGCCATATGGTCACCGAAGGCGTCTCGGTTCATTTTGTTATTCTGCTTGTCGACCGCGGCTGGGGTATGGAGGCGGCGAGCGGATTGCTGGGAGTCTCGGCCCTCATCGGCGCCCCCGCGCGCATCGGCATGGGATGGTTGGGCGATTTGGTGGACAAGCGAAAGCTCGTAATCGGACTTTTGCTTTCACTTGCCGTTTCCGTTTTCTTCATGGGCTGGACCGCGGCTCCGATGGTTTTCACGCCGTTCATGGTGGTCTACTCCCTTGCCTACGGAGGTCTCGCCTCCTTGCAGGAACCCATCCGCGCAGATTATTTCGGCACCAAGGCCTTCGCCACGATTCAGGGAGTGAGCCGCACGGTCACCACCATCGGCACCTTCGTCGGGCCGATCCTGGCGGGCTTTCTCTATGATCGTACTAGGAGCTACACCATCGCCTTCACCATTTTTGCCGTTGTCAGTCTGATCGCGACCGTTTTGATGTTTCTGGCCAAAGCACCGACCCGCAAGGAGGCGGAGTAATGGAGTGGAGGGAGTTCTATTTTCACTGCTGGTTACATCGAGAACGCGACGTCCTCAAGCTAAACTACGCTCTTTGAAAGACTTGACAACTCTGGGCGAGAAAAGCGATAGATAGCGGCGCGTAAACGCGCTGGTCCATGGCCGAAAAAGGCGCCGTAATCATGAGAGAGAACCGCTATCCTGTCATCGATGGTGGTGGCCGTTTCACGGAACGCAGCCAAGACGTCTTGGAGTAGCTGGGCGGCAACTATCGGGGCACCCGTAAGGACCAAAGCTGGGCCGATACCTTCTCAGCATTTCCCTCCCTTGATGGTTGGGCATGGTTCTCCGGTGTGAGCTCACCGGGTTTGCGCGACGACCCAGATTGCGCTACGTGCATGGCATCCTCGTGCAGACAGAACTCGCTAAATGGGTGGCGAAACGACAATCAACTAGTAAGAGGAGGAGGCAGTATGATTCGTAGATTTAAGAAAGTCCTGGCTATGGGCGCGGTCGTCGGCCTGTTAATAGCTCAAGGGCAGCTCCCCGGATTCGCAGCAGCGGCCAAACTTGATTGCAGCCCGGTGACCGAAAAGAGCGATAATCTTCCGCGCACCATCGCCATCGGCACCAACCCTGCCGGCACCGGCGCTCATGCGCTAGGGTCGGGACTAGCAGCGGTCGCGAGCAAGGCGACCTCGGTATCGGGCAAGGTTCAACCCTACAATGGCCCCAATGCCTGGATGCCCCTGCTGGATAACGGCGAACTGGAGTTCGGCATCATCAATATCTTGGACTCCTATATGGCGGCGACGGGGACGGGCAATTATAAAAAAGCTTATCACAGTATCCGCGTGGCGCAGGGCGGTGTTTTCCCCTTTACCGCGGGCCTCTTGGTTCGCGACAAGTCGGAAATCAAGCAGGTTTCGGACCTCAAGGGGAAGCGGATGGCCTGGGATTTCGGCGGTCATGCGATCAATCAGACATGGCAAAATGCCATGTTAGAGATCGGCGGCTTAAAGGCCAGTGACGTGGTTCAGGTGCGCTTTTCCAATTTGAACGATGGCGTGCGCGCGGTGGCTGAGGGAAAGGTCGATTCGTCGATTTCGGCGCTCGGCATCGGTCTTGTGGAGGAGGTGAATGCGATGGAGTTGATACGGTTCATTAGTCTCCCGAATACAGAGCAAGCCAACAAAGTTCTGGCTCGCTATGGCGCCGGTATTGTAAAGTCAGACCCGACCGCTGGTGTCAAGGGCGACACTCATGTGATTGGTTATCCCCTTGAGCTTGTCAGCTCAACCAAAGTCAGTGAAAAAACCGTCTATACAATGGTGAAAGCATGGTGGGATAATCTCGCGGAACTCCAGACACTCCATCCACTTTTCAAAAAGTGGACGAAAGAACATCAGGCGCTCACTAACTTTACCGTGCCGTACCATCCCGGAGCCATCAAGTTCTACAAGGAAGTCGGCGTATGGACGGCCAAACAGGAAGCGCGTTCAAAAGAAATTTGTAGTTAAGATTCAGGATCGCGTTTACCTGGAGCCAAGGGATGGTTTGGCTCGGGATTCTTCAAAAGGTCGATACGGTGGAGATCGAAGAAAGCGTTCGTTCCCGGGAGTTGAGCGGTTTTGCCGGTTGGCTCGCGAGGTTCATGCTCGTTGCCCTGCCGATCGTTGGGATCTTTTTCATTTTTAACCTGCCCCAACGAATCGGCTGGTTAGTATTCAATGAACAGTATCTGGGGCTGTTCCTGGCGCTTGCGCTGTGCGGGACATTCCTTTTGATTCCAGCCGGCAGATGGGACAAAGGTGTTCGAGTTCACTGGTACGATTGGCTGGGTGCCTTGGGCGGCCTGGTTGTTGGTCTTTATGTTTTCTTCCAGTACCCAGAGCTCGCCAACTCGTTGGGTGAGATCGTTTTTGAACGGGTCGTTCTTGGCACCCTAACCGTTCTCTTGTTGGCTGAAGCGTGCCGCCGACTCGTGGGCTGGCCGTTGGTGATTATCGCCGCCTGCTTTTTATTTTACGGGTTTTTCGCTTACCTTTTTCCCGGCGACTTTTACGGCCGCGGCTGGTCCATCAGTCGACTCGCGACCTATCTCTACCTTGATGCCAATGGCATCTTAGGCCAGGCGCTCCAAGTTGGTGCCAGCATCGTGCTTGTCTTCATCATTTTTGGCGAGGTGCTCTACGTGGTCGGCGGGGCGGAGTTTCTCAGCGATTTTTCCCTCGCTTTGATGGGCCGATTCCGTGGTGGCCAGGCGAAGATCGCTATTGTCTCTTCCAGTCTATTCGGAAATATCAGCGGTAGCGCCGTGGCCAATGTGGTAGTGGACGGTGCCTTCACGATTCCCATGATGAAGAAGGCCGGCTATCCACCCCCCGTGGCGGCCGCGGTGGAAGCGGTGGCATCCACCGGCGGACAGATCATGCCGCCTGTTATGGGCGCCGCGGCATTTCTCATCGCTGAGTACCTGCAGATTCCTTATGCTCAGGTTGCGCTGGCGGCCTTCATTCCGGCGGTGCTCTACTACGTGGCGCTTTTCATTCAGGTGGATCTTTTGGCCGCACGGAACGGTATCCACGGGTTACCACCCGGTGAGCTGCCTAGACTCGGTCCGGTTCTCAAAAGATCCGCGAGTTTTGTTGGGCCCTTGATGGTTCTGGTCTTTTGGATGTTTTTTCTAAACCGGCGGCCGGAAGAGGCCGGGCTTTTAGCCGCTGCCGCAGCACTGATCATTGGCTTTCTGACCCCCGGAGTGCACATCGGCTGGCAGCAAATTTTTCGAATCCTTACGAATGTGGGTCGCGGTATGTTGGAGATCGCTGCCATCACCGGACTTGCGGGTGTAGTCATCGGCGTTCTTCAGCTGACCGGTCTTGGTTTTACACTCACCTTGACATTGCTTAACGTGGGTCAGAGCAACGCTCTCTTGCTGCTGATCTTAACTGCCATCGTCAGCATTATTCTCGGAATGGGTATGCCCACAACCGCGGTTTACGTACTGCTTGCAGTGTTGGTTGCTCCCGGTCTGGCTAAATTGGGTATTGCTCCCATTGCTGCCCATCTGTTCATCTTTTACTTCGGCATGCTGAGCATGGTTACTCCGCCCGTTTGTCTGGCAAGTTATGCGGCCGCTTCCATCGGCAAAACTGATCCGATTCGAACCGGCTGGGAAGCGATGCGACTTTGCGCCATTGCCTATGTGGTGCCTTTTCTGTTTGTCTTTTCACCGTCGCTATTGTTGATCGGTCACTGGTGGGAAGTGACGCTCTCGGTCGTTACCGCCGTCATGGGTGCGATTCTTCTGGGGGTTGGGTTGGTAGGGTATCTGTTTCATCCCGTGGGCGTCATCAAACGGATTCTTTTTGTCTTTGCCGCTGGCGGTTTGCTGATTCCGATCGTTAATAGCGGCAAGTTTGCAGTTCTAACCTGGGCCAGCAACAGTATCGGGCTCGCCTTGGCAATCTTACTTGTATCGGCGGAGTGGCTGGCGCGCTCGTCTCGCGCCCGCGCGCCGACAACCGTTGTAGGCGTTGACAGCTAGATCGCGCCTATACTCGGCAGTGCCTCGGTTGAATTCAGTTCAGAGCTGACCTCAGGCAGCCTTGCTACCGACGGCGGTTCGGAAAAGGAGCTTGGGCGTTGATGGTCCAGGCACTGTTGTGCCTGGTGAAGCCGATTTGGGGATAATACTCGATGGCTTTCGGCGCCGCCAGCAAGACGAGCATCGACCTCGGTCCCATCTTTTCTCTGGTCTTGTGAACCAATTGAATGCCGATGCCTTGCCGCTGGTGCGATACCCTCACCGCAAGGTCGGACAGGTAGCCCACGTAACTAAAGTCCGTGAGCGTGCGCGCTATTCCAACCAACAAGTTGCCATCCCAGGCGGTGACGACGAGATTCGCGTGCCGGAACATGTCCAACATGACCTGCCGATCATCCACCGGGCGTCGTTCACCGAGAGTGGAAGCGTTGTAAAGCTCAATGACTTGATCAAGATCCAGGTCGTTGCCGTACTGATACCGAATACTGTTCATTTTAAAGGTTTCGACAGAATCACTTCAAAAATGTTTATCGCGCCAAGAAGCCACCGGAACAAAATCCGAAACTCGAATATCGAAATCCGAAACAAACCCAAAGACTTAGATCCCAACTACGAAATCCGAAAGCGGCTTGTTTGGAACTTTCTGATTTTTGCTCAATTAGAATTGTTTCGAGTTTCGGATTTCGAGTTTCGAATTTGCGTTTTAGAACCTGCGTTTGCGTTGGGCGGCGGTATTTATTTATTCATGATTTGTTTAAAGAAGCCGTCCTTCTCCAGCTCCTTCAAAAAACGCGTGTTAACGAAGTCCTCGGGCTTTTTGCTCTTGACCGCGGGGACGCGTTGCGCCACTTCGTCCATGGCGTTGCGGATGCCCTCCATGTTCGGATAGCAGGGCTCATCGGTGACCTGAACAAAGCTCTGGTAAGTCGCTTCGAGGATTTCAGGGTCGGTAGTCTTCAGGTATTTGGTCGTTACCTTCTTGGTTTCTTCTGGGTGCGTTGTTGCATGGCGCACACCCTCGATGAAACCTTTCAGAAAGCTCTTCACCGTGTGCGGATTCTCCCGGATGAAGCGATCCGTGGCTTCGATTATTTGTTGCGGGTAGGGAATTTTAAGATCCGCGATGTTCACGAGAATCTGATAGCCCTGTTTCTTGGCGGTTATGTCCAAGGGCGGCGATATGATCGTGGCATCGATGGCGCCGGCCGACAAAGCCTGCACGCGGCTTGGCTGGGTGCCGAGCTGAACGATCATGACATCTTTGGCGGGATCGAGTCCATATTTCTTGAGCACCAAGCGGATCGCGGTGTCCGTTCCCGAACCGAAGCGGCTGATGGCGATTTTCTTTCCCTTGAGTTGGCCCCACGTGGTTATTCCTTTGGCGGCGACGATGCTGTAAGGAAGCGTGTTAACACAAGCTGCAAGGATAACACTGTCCGCCCCTTGGGTGCGCGCAGCGATGGTGGCGGGTCCCGACGATACGGAGAATTTGACCTCGCCCGAGAGCGCCGCCTGGGCCAAGATGGAGCCGGCGTCAAAGACGACGATGCGCGCATCGAGACCGTACTTCTGCAAGAGGCCCGCGTCCCTTGCGACAAAGGAATACACCATGTTGATAGCTGGGCCGGCAACGCCGACGATCATAGGATCAGCGGCGCGAACGGAAACAGGGTGAGCGAGCGACAGCACGAGTGTTAGGAAGCCGCCCAGGAAAATCATCGTTGTCTTATTCATTCATTCTCCGGTCAAATTTAGAAACTCTTCAATTTTTAGAGGTATGAGGTATAAGGGAGGAAGGAATGTTGCATGGTTGCCCACCGCCCTGTACTCATTACCAATTATAGTCCAAATTTCAATAGATTGGCCAGATGGGAGAAATCTAAGCCGATGGGCCAAGTCTTATTTTCTTGCTGGTGTCGGCGGCAGTTTAGAGATTAGGAACTGAATCCGATGAAGCGGGAATTAATACGCTATGAGCGACGGACAAGGAGCTTGTCGGTGCCGGACTCGATAATGCGTAAGGTTAGCGGGCTACGGGATCCCTTTTTGACTGTGCGGATGAGCAGCTGACCTTCTTCTTCGGTCCATGATGCGTCTGCCGCTTCTGGTCGGTCTTCCGCGCCGGGTAGAAAGAGCTGAGCCGTGCCCTCCGCGCGTAGTTCAAAGGCTTGGCGCGGACGACGCGACAAGGGAAAGTCCCACGATTGCGGCCGGTAAACTTGAGCCTGGACGCTATCCTCCTCGAAGGAGTGAATCCAGCGATGCCGAAACAATTCGGGGCTTAATTTTTTCTCAGCCATGGTTTACCTGATAGAGCGCCTACCATAGTGTGCGTCTCGGACCGTCGAGGGCGGTGCGCATGCGTGACACCTGTTGCGGGGTAAACATGAACATGGCGGCATCGTCCACGTAGTCCATGTAATTCACAAACATGTCTCCACTAGGACCGTTATTGCAGGAGACTTTGGGAAACGTCGGTTTTTCAAAATTGGGTCCGGCGCAGTTGGGAGTGTCGGCAACGAGGTCGCTCCCGCTGCAATCTTCAGTGTCGCCCCAAATGTGGCGCAGGTTGAGGTAGTGTCCGACCTCATGGGTGGCTGTCCGTCCTTTGTTAAAGGGCGATTGGGCCGTGCCCATCGTTCCGAATGCGCGATAGTTGATCACTACGCCGTCGGTTGATTTTGGCCCGCCGGGAAACTGGGCGTAACCCAGAAGCCCGCCTCCCAGCGCGCAAACCCAAAGATTGAGGTAGCGGCTCGGATTGAGCGGCGCTACGCCGCCCGTCGAAGTGCGCTTGACACCGTCATCGGCTCCGAAGGACGATTGCGCCGTTTGCGTGCGGGTGACTTTGTAAAGCTCGAACTCAACTTGAGAGTCGGCGACAAGTCCGCTCCACACCGCAGGAGTTTTCTTCTTATCTGAGTTTTTTGCCCGGAAATCGAGATTTAGCGCTTTGATCTGGCTGTTGATTTGAGCATCGGAAATGTTTTGGGACGGGTCCTTGTAAACGACGTTGACGACCACCTTGATCTTGGCGAGCTTGACCTCCGCTGCGATGAAGCCAAGCGCGCGCCGGCGGGTGGTTTCGTTTTCAAGTCGCCGTTGCCTTGTGCGAAACGCGGGATACCGTTCGAGCAGGAACATGTGGGCGCCCATTGTGCCGCAAGCCCGGCGGATGAGCTTAGGTTCTTTTTCGGTTGCCATGTGCATCTCCTTCTTTTAAGGGATCACCACTCTAAAGGCACTCTAAAGAGTGACGAATAGCCGATCACAAAACACTCCAACCGCTGATTCCAAATTCTTTATCACGTTGTGAAGCGTTGTTTGGAACCTATTCGATCAGAGTCATCTCTGTCAAGCAAATTGGCTCGACGATTGAGCGATGGGTGTGCCGCGGGCCGCGTAGGAAGCGTAAACTAGATCGAGTTATCGAACGCTGCTTGCAAAAGCAGGACTGCCATTGTTAATTAAGCCTCGGTGCTAGTTATAGG
>Ga0105347_1000732_pt1 | contig 14963 bp, 8 predicted proteins | sample EasRivMeERMLT890_FD_89677 | JGI IMG/M metagenome (GOLD analysis project Ga0105347, IMG submission 89677) | Soil microbial communities from meander-bound floodplain in the East River, Colorado, USA - East River MetaG ERMLT890 | ecosystem: Environmental > Terrestrial > Soil > Floodplain | place... | reverse complement strand
TCCCGGCCCACTTCACTTCTTTTAGCTCGCCACTAACCTGAACTGAGACAGGGTCCCGATGAATCTAGCAAAACAATCGCCAATAGTGCTTACCTGCTTTTTCAGAGAGTTCGTTGCCTGGTCACTTTTTCTTACCGGCCCATGCGCCGGTCATAGGCTCGCGATATCCGACCGGCCAACCCCGTATCGGGCCCTTTGGGCCCCCGCGCGGTAAACTCGACGCGGACGTTGCCGTCGGCCTGAGTCCGCACGTTGATGGTGACCTCCTGCTCGCCCCGGCTGCCACGGATCACCCCGTTCGTCCGGTCCTCAGCGGTGATACGGACACCTTCATCCTGCGCGGCGCCGAGAGCCGCGCTCCAGGCGCGGTCGAACGTGCTCGCCGCGGGCACATAGGCGGGAACCGGCTCGTACTGAACGCAGCTCGAAAGCAGTAGGAGCACGGTTGCAAGAAGGAAGGCTGGCCAGAGAAAATCCAACCCTCGTTGATCCAAAATGTGGCTCCGTTTAAGTTTCATCCCATCCCTCTTCTGGTCCTTCCGCCAAGACTCGATCTTGGAGCGCTTACGTGTAGGCGTGTGTAGCTAACATCCCCAAGGCTGTATATTGGACTTTGGTCCAATAGCGACCCCTGTTCTTGGTGAGCCCAGTCCAACTATAAACAGTTTTTGGCACACTCTGATCGCTCGGGATGACGGGGCTTTGGCCGTCACTCAGCGTTCCCTTTGACCTTGCTCCGAACATGCTTGGCGTCTTTCGACGAAGTTCATCCTGAGCGGTAGCCGAAAGTCAAGACAAACTTGGCACAAAGCGAGGATTCGGTAAACACCGCGACAAAAACCGAAAAGGGCAATTTCCTCCAAAGCTGGAACGTGGTAACTTATAGCGAATGAACGAGTAGGGAATGAACGACACTACCTTCATCAACCCATTTCCGACCATCACTTTTGGCGAAGTGGTTGATATCATATTTGTCGCCGTATTGCTGTACACGGCCATCGTTTGGGCGCGCCGCACGCGGGCTGCCTTCGTCGTTCGCGGCATTCTTATTCTCGGAGGTATCTACATCATCGCCCGATACCTCGACCTGCAAATGACCGCCTGGGTGTTTCAGGGTTTCTTCGCAATTTTTCTGATCATGATCGTGGTGATCTTTCAGGAGGAGTTGCGCCAGTTCTTCGAACGAATCGCGGTTTGGAGCCTCGCCCGGACCCGGGTGCCGGCTCTGGGCTCCAACGCCGCAGATATCCTGGTGCGCACCCTGTCGGATCTGGCCAAGGAACACGTCGGCGCTTTGATCGTAATCCGCGGCAACGATCCCCTGGAGCGGCACATCACCGGGGGGATTCCCCTGGATGGAAGGCTCAGCGGGCCGCTGCTGAAGAGTATTTTCGATCCTCATTCTCCGGGACACGACGGCGCCGTGCTGGTGGAACAGGACCGCATCACCCGTTTCGCGGCCCACCTACCTTTGTCAAAGGACCTGTCGCAACTCGCCAACGTCGGCACCCGACATTCCGCGGCGTTGGGTCTGGCGGAACTCACAGACGTTCTTTGCCTGGTGGTTTCCGAGGAACGCGGCACTATCTCCGTGGCCAGAGATAGCAAACTCCGCGAGATCGAGAATCTGCAGCAGCTCGGCGCCGTCATCGATAGCTTTTTACGAACAAAATTTCCGTCGACCCGGCAGAGCAACATCTCGTTGCAGTTTTTTCGTGAGAATTGGATCGCCAAGGCCATCTCGCTGTCCTTAGCTATCGGCTTTTGGTACATCTTCGTGCCGGGCTCGAAGACAGTTCAAATCAGCTATCGGATTCCGGTGAGCGTGGAGAACCTGCCGGCGGATCTGCGAGTGGAAGAAATCGAGCCGCCGATGGTAAGCGCGACGTTTAGCGGGCCGCGGCGCGCTTTCTATCTTTTTGACTCAAGAAAGATAAGAGTGGCCATCGACGTCTCCATGGCGGAACTTGGCCGCCGCAACTTTAACATCTCGGAACAAAACATCCGCTACCCGAAAGAACTGACCTTGCAGGAGCTCAATCCTTCTACCTTGAGACTTTCCGTCAAAAAGGTCCCCGCCGCCCCTGACACCAACCGAGGCTGACCGGGGCGGTTTAAGGTTCCAACTCGTTCGGACTTTGAACTTTGAACTCCATAACGGCGGGAGTCGTCCGCAAAATTTCCCAAAGTGAATATGCGCTTTTGGTTGCCTTAGAAAGACAGGATGCTAACCTAAAGGCACAGCGCAATGAACACCGGCTCGCAGTTACACTCCGTGAACCTGGGCGAGGATACCACGACAATACCGGACAAAGGCCGCGCGCGAGCCGTCATTGAAAACGTCAGGCCTGAGATCGATGGCGGCCGTTTTCCCGCCAAAAGAACCGTCGGGGAGCGCATGACCGTGGAGGCGGATATCTTCGCCGACGGTCACGACGTCCTGGCGGCCCGGCTCCTCTATCGCAAGGCGGGAGCTGGCGGGCAGACAGAGATTCCCATGCAGCCACTGGTCAACGACCGCTGGCGCGGCACATTCGAGGTCGACGAAGTCGGCGATTACTATTACACCTTGCTAGCCTGGGTGGACCGGTTTAAATCATGGCGTCAAGGGTTCGCCAAGAAAGCGGCAGCGGAGCAAGACGTCACCCTCGATCTGCTCACCGGCGCAGAGCTGGTTGAGCTGGCCGCGAAGAACGCGACCGGTGAAGACCGCAAGCGACTAGACCGCTATGCCGTGCTGCTCCGGGGCGATAAATCCGCGGCCGCACAGTCGGCGGTGGATGATGGGCTCGCGGCATTGATGGAAAAATATCCCGACCGACGCTCGACGGTCACCTATGACAAGGAACTGCGGGTCAACGTCGAACGCAGTAAAGCGCGCTTCAGCGCATGGTACGAGTTGTTTCCCCGCTCCTCGGCCGCCACTGCGGGTGAACACGGCACCTTCAGCGACTGTATCGAGCGCCTGCGCTATATCGCCGCCATGGGTTTTGATGTGCTTTATCTCCCGCCCATTCACCCCATCGGCACCTCGTTCCGAAAAGGCAAAAACAATACCCTCGAAGCCACTCCCGACGACGTGGGAAGCCCCTGGGCCATCGGCGCTAAAGAAGGCGGCCACAAGGCGATTCATCCGCGTTTGGGATCCCTGGCGGATTTCCAGCGTCTGGTCGCGGCCGCGAAAAAATTCGACATTGAAATCGCCCTGGATATCGCTTTTCAGTGTACGCCCGATCATCCCTACGTCGCGGAACATCCGGAATGGTTTCGCAAACGGCCGGATGGATCGATCCAATACGCGGAAAATCCGCCGAAAAAATATCAGGACATCTATCCACTGGATTTCGAGTCCGAGAATTGGCGGGAGCTTTGGAACGAATTGAAAAGCGTCATCTTGTTCTGGGGCGAGCAGGGTGTGCGGATTTTTCGCGCCGACAACCCTCATACGAAAGCGTTTCCCTTCTGGGAGTGGATTATCGGCGAGGTGAAAAAGGCTTATCCCGATGCGATCTTCCTGGCGGAGGCCTTCACCCGTAACAAGGTCATGTACCGATTGGCCAAGCTGGGGTTCAGTCAGTCCTATACTTACTTTACCTGGCGCAACACGAAACCGGAGTTGACCCAATATTTTACCGAGCTGACCCAGACCGACGTCAGCGATTTTTTCCGCGCCAACCTGTGGCCGGCCACCCCCGATATCCTGACCGAGTATCTCCAGTTCGGCGGCCGGTCCGCTTTTATGACCCGCCTCGTCCTCGCCGCCATGCTGGGAGCCAGCTACGGTATCTACGGCCCGGCTTTCGAGCTCTGTGAAAATACTCCCCGGGAGCCCGGCAGCGAAGAGTACCTCAATTCGGAAAAATATGAGATCAAGCACTGGGATCTGGAAAAACCCGGCAGCCTGAAGGATTTTATTGCCCGCATCAACCGCATCCGGCGCGAGAACCGCGCGCTGCAGAGTGACCGGAGCCTGCGCTTTTATCCGGTCGATAATCCGGAGATTCTCTGCTTCAGCAAACGGACGGAGGACTTGAGTAACGTCATCGTGGTCGCGGTCAACCTGGATCCGCACCACGTGCAGTCCGGCTGGCTGGAGTTACCGTCGGAAGAGCTCGGACTCGATCCCGAACAGACCTTTCAAATGCATGATTTGCTGACCGATGCCCGCTATCTCTGGCAGGGAAAGCGAAACTACGTCCAGTTAGATCCCGAGAGCGTGCCGGCTCAGATCTTTCGCGTGCGCCCCCGTATCCGGCGTGAGCAGGATTTCGATTACTTCATGTAAAGGGAGCCCTATGGCAGCGAGTCGAAGAGTGAAGAGCAGTGAGTCATTGCTCTTGGAGGACAACCCGCAGTGGTACAAAGACGCGGTGCTCTACGAAGTTCACGTGCGCGCCTTCTGCGACGGCAACGGCGACGGCATCGGCGACTTCCAGGGGCTAACGGAAAAACTCGATTTCCTCCAGGACCTCGGCGTCACGGTGCTCTGGCTGCTGCCATTTTATCCGTCACCCTTGAAAGACGACGGCTATGACATAGCCGATTACCACAGCATCCACCCGGACTACGGCACCTTGCATGATTTCAAGCTGTTCCTCCACGAGGCTCACGAGCGCGGCATCCGGGTCATCACCGAATTAGTTGTCAATCATACTTCCGATCAACACCCATGGTTCCAGCGAGCGCGGGTGGCCAAACCCGGCAGCAGCGCGCGCAACTTCTATGTCTGGAGCGATAATCAGGACAAATATCAGGAAGCCCGCATCATTTTCAAAGACTTCGAGCTTTCGAATTGGTCCTGGGACCCCGTCGCCAAGGCCTATTTTTGGCATCGCTTCTACTCGCACCAACCCGACTTGAACTTCGACAACCCGGAGGTCCAAAAAGCGCTCTCGGGGGTGTTGGATTTCTGGTTGGAGATGGGCGTCGACGGCATGCGCCTGGATGCGGTGCCTTATCTCTACGAGCGCGAGGGCACCAACTGTGAGAATCTTCCCGAGACCCACGTCTTCTTGAAAGAACTCCGGCAGCATATCGATAAGAAATACCAGAACCGCATGCTGCTGGCCGAGGCGAACCAATGGCCGGAAGATGCCGTCACTTATTTCGGTTCCGGTGACGAGTGCCATATGGCGTTTCATTTCCCGGTCATGCCGCGTCTGTTCATGTCGGTGCACATGGAGGACCGCTTTCCGATCATCGATATTCTCGACCAAACCCCGGCCATTCCCGACAGCTGCCAGTGGGCGCTGTTCCTGCGTAACCACGACGAGTTGACCCTCGAGATGGTCACCGATGAGGACCGCGATTACATGTATAAGGTCTATGCCACTGACCCGCGAGCGCGGATCAACCTGGGCATCCGGCGGCGGCTCGCGCCGTTGTTAGGCAACAACCGGCGCAAGATGGAGTTGCTCAACAGTTTGCTATTTTCGCTGCCGGGAACGCCGGTGATCTACTACGGCGACGAAATCGGCATGGGCGATAACATTTATCTCGGCGACCGCAACGGCGTGCGCACGCCGATGCAGTGGAGCGCCGACCGCAACGCCGGCTTTTCGCGGGCCAACCCGCAGCGGCTCTATCTCCCGGTGATTATCGATCCGGAAAATCACTACGAAACGGTCAACGTGGAAGCGCAGCAGCAAAATCCCAGCTCGCTTTTGTGGTGGATGAAGCGGCTCGTCCTGCTGCGCAAGAACTATCAATCCTTCGGCCGGGGCAGCCTCGAATTCCTCTACCCCGAAAACCACAAAGTACTGGTCTTCACCCGCCGATTTCAGGATGAGATTATCCTGGTCGTCGCCAACCTCTCTCGCTTCGTCAACTACATCGAGCTCGACCTCGCCGCCTACAAGGGGCTGGTGCCGGTGGAATTGTTCGGCCATACGCGATTTCCCACCATCGGCGATCTGCCCTATTTCTTGACCCTCGGTCCGCACTCCTTCTATTGGTTCAAGCTGGAGCAAGCGCGCATCTCTGAGGCCCGCGCCGCCGCCGAGGGATTCGAGCCCGCGCGCCTGGAAATCGCCGACTCCTGGGAAAACATTCTGTACGGCAGGGCACGCACCACCTTGGAACGAATTTTTCCGGCATATCTTCTCACCTGCCGGTGGTTCGGCGGCAAGGCACAACCGATTCGGACCGTGAGAAATGTCGATATCGTCCCGTTCGCCACCGATTCGGTGACGGCTTTTTTCACCACCTGGGAAGTTCAGTACACCGGCGGCACGCCCGAGACTTATTCGCTCCCTTTGGCTTTTGCTGCCGGGGATCGCGCCTTCGAATTGCGCCAGACCAATCCCCAATCCGTGGTCGCACAACTAAAGATAAAGGAAGAAAACGCGGAAACCGAGGGTGTGCTTTATGACGCGCTGTACGATCCACAGTTCTGCAAGGCACTACTTGCAAGCGTGGGGCGCGGCCGGCGTTTGAAAGGCGACAGCGCCGAGATCCACGCGCAGCCGTCGAAGAGTTTTCGCGCGCTGGCGGGCGACGCCGAGGCTCTGCTGGAACCCTCGCTGTTAAGAGGAGAACAAAGCAATACTTCCATCGTTTTCGGCGACCGGCTCATCTTGAAGTTCTTTCGCCGGATCAGCGAAGGCATCAATCCCGATGTCGAGGTCGGTCGCTTCATCACGGAGAAAACCGCTTTTGCCAACGTCCCGCCCCTCGCGGGTTTTCTCGAAATGCGCAAGGAACAGAGCGAGCCCGCCACCCTCGGCATTCTCCAGGGGCTGGTCATCAACCAGGGAGATGCCTGGCGCTATACCCAGGACAGTCTTGGACGATATTTCGAAGAAGTATTGACCCGCCACCCCGCCCCCGAGGCCGCCATGATCCCGGATAAACCGTTGGCGGAGGTTGCGGCACAAGAAACACCGCAGCCGGTCCGGGAGTTGATGGGCCCCTATCTGTCCTCCGCCCTGCTGCTGGGTCAACGCACCGGCGAGCTGCATAAATCGCTGGCGTCGGACGTCAAGGACCCCGCGTTTGCCCCGGAGCCGTTCACCGCGCTCTATCGTCGCTCGCTCTATCAAAGCATGCGCACCCTGGCGGATCAGTCGCTTTCCCTGCTGGAGAAACGGCTGCCGGGATTGCCGGAAGAGATTCGGCCGGACGGCGGAAAGATCCTCAAGCTGGAGAGCGCGATTCTCGATCGTCTCAAGCAGATCCTGGACAAGAAAATGACCGGGATGCGGATTCGTTGCCACGGCGACTTTCATCTTGGCCAGGTGCTTTTCACCGGCAAGGATTTTGTCGTTATCGATTTCGAAGGCGAACCTGCAAGATCGATTACCGAGCGACGCTTGAAGCGGTCACCCCTGCGCGACGTCGCGGCCATGCTCCGCTCCTTCAATTACGCGGCGCTGTCCAAACTCAGAAATAAGAGCGTACGGCCCGAAGATGTCGCCCAGCTAAAACCCTGGGCGCGATTCTGGGATTTTTGGGTATCGGTGAGCTATGTGAAGGGCTACTTGGATACGACCACAAACGCCTCCTTCCTGCCCAAGTCCCAGGATGAGCTTAATCTCATGCTAGGCGTTTATGTGCTCGAAAAAGCCATCTATGAACTGGCTTACGAGCTCAACAACCGTCCCACTTGGACCGATGTTCCGATTGCGGGCATCCTGCAAATTGTCAAGCCCGAGGAATCCAACCGCGCAAAATGACCGCAACCCAACTGCTGCACGATGTCGCGCGCCTTTTCAATATTCAAACCATTTTCTACGACGCCTTCGGACGTTTGACTCGGCCGCCGCCCGAGACGATTCTTTGCGTCCTGCGCGTTTTAGGAGCCCCGGTAGAACGCATGGACGATCTCCACGACGCCCTGCGCCAGCGCCGGCAGTTTCTTTTTGAGCGCGGCATCGAGCCGGTTGTGGTCGCCTGGGACGGCAATCCGTTGGAGTTCAAGCTTCGCCTGGCGCATCGAGATGCCGGGGCGGAACCCCGTTATCGCGTCACTCTGGAAAGCGGCGAATCCTTTGAAGGCCAATGCCGGATCGACGCCAAAACCAAGCCAGTGGAACGGTATGTCGAGGGCGCGCGTTACGTAACCCACCGGATCGTGGTTCCCGATAACCTGCCCCTCGGTTACCACCGTCTGCAATTGCAGGCGGGGGGGCATAGTTTCGACTCCCAGCTATTGTCCGCTGCGCGGCAAAATTACCGCGCCACAGATGGCAAGCTTCGACCCTGGGGTCTTTTCTCGCCCCTATATGCTTTTACTTCGGAGCAAAGCTGGGGCGCCGGCAATTTCTCGGACCTCGAGTCATTGGTCGACTTCACGGCGCAAATGGGAGGAGATTTCATCAGCACCTTGCCGTTGCTGGCGACGTTTCTCGATGAGCCCTTTGATCCGAGTCCCTATGCCCCCGTAAGCCGTCTTTTTTGGAACGAATTCTATCTCGATGTCACGCGGGTGCCGGAGCTTCAACGCTCGCCGGCGGCCCGCGCTATAATTCAGTCCCCCGCCTTCCCGAGCGAGCTCGATAGCCTGCGCGCCGCGCCTTTGATTGAATACCGGCCCTTGATGGCGCTTAGGCGGCGAGTGCTTGAAGAACTGCTGCGCACCTTGATGATGCGTCCTGCGCAACGGCGAACGGCTTTCCAACATTTTATCGATACGCATCCGCAAGCCAGGGACTATGCCGCGTTTCGCGCCAAAGTGGAGCGCGAGCGTAAGCCCTGGGAGCTCTGGGCCGCAGACCACCGCGACGGAAACCTGGGTGCCGGCGACTACGACGAAACCGCCAAACAATATCATCTGTATGTGCAGTGGCTGGCCCAGGAACAGATGCATGCCCTGGGAGAAAAGGCGAAGGCAAGCGGGCAGACGCTCTATCTTGACTTTCCGTTAGGAGTGAACCGCGACGGTTACGACGTCTGGCGCGAACGGCAAGTATTTGCTTTGGCGGCGAGCGGCGGCGCGCCACCGGATAACTTTTTTACCCGGGGTCAGAATTGGGGTTTCCCGCCGCTCCATCCCGACGGCCTCCGGCGGCAAGGCTATCGCTACTATATCCAGTGCCTGCGTCATCATCTCCGGCGCGCGGGAATGCTGCGCATCGATCATGTCATGGGACTGCACCGCTTATATTGGATCCCTCGCGGCTTCGGGCCTACCGAAGGAGTTTACGTCCATTATCCGGCGGAAGAATTCTACGCGATTGTGAGCCTTGAATCGCACCGGCATCAGGCTCGGATCGTCGGTGAGAATCTCGGGACGGTGCCACCCTACGTGAATTCGGCGCTGGCGCGGCATGGGATCCACGGCATGCACGTGAGTCAATTCTGTATCGCCGATCCGCAGCGGGCGATGGCAGACGCCCGCGGCACTGTCGCCAGCTTAGACACCCATGATACGCCGACCTTCGCGGGCTTTTGGCAGGAGCGCGATATTCAGGATCGGATCGACCTCGGGTTGCTCTCCGCTGCGGACGCCGAAATTCAACGGCGGGAGCGCGCCGCGGGACGCGCGGTGCTGGTCGCTTACTTGAAAGCAGGTGGCTGGTTCCAGGAAGAAGCGCCGGAGCTGCTTACCGTTTTACGCGCCTGGCTTTCTGAACTGGCACGCGGGGATGCCTATTTAGTACTGATTAGTCTCGAAGATCTCTGGCTCGAACCGCTGCCGCACAATGTCCCCGGTACTTGGGAGGAGCGACCCAACTGGAAACGCAAAACACGATTCTCTCTGGAGCAGATCCGAGAAATGGATTCGGTTAGCGAAATTCTGCAAGCCATCGGCAAAATTCGCCGACGCAGCAATAACATCTAACTAACGTAGCGCGGCAAAGCCGCAACCAAAAACTCGGACTATCTCCCGCAAAGCATGTCCTGAGCGACGCCGAAGGAACGCAAAGGTCGGAGAAAAAACGTGAAAATCATTCGTAAGAAATTTTAATATTTTCCCTTCGAACTTGGCGCCTTGCCCTTCGACCTTGCTCAGGGTGGTGAGTTTATCGAACCACGCCTTGGCGGTAAGAATATCCAAATCCGAGAACCCCCGACTTTCGCAATATTCAAACGGCTCGCTATGAAAAACCTGTGGGTGTTAGTTTTTGGATGGCAATGCAGAATCAGGTTCCGGATTTGGAGGGCCTTGGATTTGCTGTAGCTACCTACAACTCGTCCAGTTGTCGGGAAAATTCCGACAACGTTTTTCACTCGTTCGAGACCTTGAACATGGAACTTTGAACCTTGAACGCTGAGCCGCACTCGTGCTGGAGGGCTCGCCCTTCGATCAATGCCACGAGTGAAAAATGCTGGCGTGCAGGCGCTATCAACGGGAGGATCTCATGAAAATATGGCCAGGCAGTCCCTATCCGCTGGGAGCCATTTGGGATGGCTCCGGCGTTAACTTTGCCTTGTTTTCTGAAAACGCTACAGGCGTCGAGCTGTGCCTGTTTGACGGTGACAACCGCAACCGCGAAGCCATGAGAATCCGCATGACGGAACAGACCGACCAAGTGTGGCATGTCTATTTGCCGGAAGCGCGGCCGGGCCAGCTCTATGGCTACCGCGTGCATGGCCCCTATAGCCCGAGCGACGGTCATCGGTTCAATCCCGCTAAACTACTATTGGATCCCTACGCCAAATCCATTGCCGGACCGATACGATGGAGCGATGCGCTCTTCGGTTATACGATCGGACACCCGGACGCCGACTTATCCATGGATGAACGCGATAGTGCCGAAGGGTTGCCGAAGTGCGTCGTCGTCGATCCGGCTTTCAGTTGGGGACAGGACGCTCCGCTGCGGATCCCCTGGCACAAGACTTTGATTTACGAGATGCACGTGAAGGGATTCACGGCCCGGCACCCTAAAGTGCCCAAAGAGCTGCGAGGTAGTTATGCAGGGCTTAGCCATCCGTCGGTGGTCGATTATCTCCGGTCCCTGGGAGTTACCGCCGTGGAGCTCATGCCGGTGCATCAGTTCGTCGCTGACAAATCCCTGGTGGATCGGGGCCTGACCAATTACTGGGGCTATAACTCGATCGGCTTTTTTGCGCCCGAGTCTCGCTACGCATCAACGGGAGTGCTGGGGGAACAGGTAGCGGAGTTCAAGACCCTGGTGAAGACCTTCCATCGCGAAGGTATCGAGGTCATCATCGACGTGGTTTATAACCACACCGGCGAGGGCAACCAATTGGGGCCGACGCTTTGTTTTCGCGGCATCGACAATGCGTCTTACTACCGTCTGGCGGAGGACCACCGCTACTATATGGATTACACCGGCTGCGGCAACACCTTGAATATGACGCATCCGCGCACCCTCCAGCTCATCATGGATAGCTTGCGTTACTGGGTGCTGGAAATGCACGTAGACGGATTTCGCTTTGATTTGGCATCCACCTTGGCCCGCGAACTTCATTCGGTGGATCGTCTGGGGGCGTTCTTCGACATCATTCATCAAGATCCGGTACTGTCGCAGGTGAAGCTTATCGCAGAGCCTTGGGACCTCGGCGAGGGCGGCTATCAGGTCGGCAATTTTCCGGTTCTCTGGGCCGAATGGAACGCGGAATACCGCGACACGGTACGACGGTTCTGGAAGGGGGATGGCGGGCTGGTCGGCGGACTGGCATTGCGTCTGACCGGCAGCAGTGATCTCTACGACCGCGGCGGGCGCCGTCCTTACGCGAGCATAAATTTTGTCACCGCTCATGACGGCTTCACTCTCACCGATGTGGTCAGCTATAACGAAAAACACAACGAGGCCAACGGCGAAGACAACCGTGACGGCCATAATGAAAACCTGAGCTGGAATTGCGGCGTGGAAGGCCCCACGGACAACCGAGAGATTCTCGCTCTTCGGGCGCGCCAGCAACGTAACTTCCTGGCAACCCTGATTCTTTCTCAAGGGGTGCCCATGCTCTTGGCCGGAGACGAAATCGGCCGCACCCAGCGGGGTAACAACAACGCCTACTGCCAGGACAACGACATTTCATGGATGGACTGGAAGCTCGATCGTTGGCGGCGGGAGCTGCTGGAATTCACCCGTTTGCTGATCCGCTTATTTCATCAGCATCCGGTCCTGCGTCGCCGGGTTTTCTTTCAAGGACGCACGATCCGTGGTTCGGAGGTTAAAGACTTGGCCTGGTTCAAACCCGAGGGTAAGGAAATGACCGACGATGATTGGAACAACGGATTCGCCCGCTGCCTCGGCCTGCGGCTCGCCGGCGACGCCATCGAAGAGGTGGATGCCCGCGGTAACCGGATTATCGATGATACTCTGCTGATCCTGCTGAACGCGCACCATGAGCCAGTGGACTTCGTGCTCCCGGCCCATCGTCGCAAGGTGCGCTGGCAGGTGGTGTTTGACACTCAAGAGGAAAAAATCAAGGGTAGACAGCGATTGATACGGGGCGGAAACACCTACCCGCTGGAGGCGCGCTCCATGGTATTGTTGCGCCTCCCCCATCACGAGACCGGCGACTCGAAAGAGCAGGAAACACATTCCGTTTAAGCAATGGACAGTGTCCAACCCATTCAAGCGATTGACCCGCAAGCCGGCGGGCTTAGCACAGGCCTCTCACGATCTGTCAACTGGCGTGTTTGAAACTTTCGATTCTAATTTCGTGCTTTCTCAGTAGCTCGTAAAAGTCAGTCCGGCACTTTCCCGCAAGTTTCGCCGCCTCGCTCGCCTTGCCTCCGCAAAGTTCCAGCAATCCCATCAGATAATCCTTTTCGAACTGATACCGAGCATCCTTGTATGACTTGACCGGTCCCTTGAGGGCGATGCTCATCTGGGGCCCGGTATCTTGCACGGCGGTGGTCTGGAACGGGGAATGTTTGCTCTGCAGCACGAAATCGTCGGTAATCATATCCAGCGGTGTCATGGCCATCGCGTATTCCAGCGCGTTCTCCAACTCCCGAACATTTCCCGGCCAGTCGTGAAGCATGAGCTTTTGCATGGCCTGGGGTGTGATACCCTTGACGTCTTTCTTCATCTGCTGCGCAATGATCTTTACAAAATGACTGGCCAGGTGCGGAATATCTTCCTTTCGCTCTCGGAGCGGCGGCAGATGAATTGGAATCACATGGAGCCGGTAGAATAAATCCTCGCGAAAATTGCCCTCTTTTACTTCCGCCTGCAAATCTTTGTTGGTCGCCGTGATAATTCTGACATCCACTTGAACCGGTTTCTCGCTCCCGACGGGATAAAACTCGCGTTCCTGCAGCACACGTAAAAGCTTGGCTTGCAGGGAAAGGGGCATATCGCCGATTTCATCCAGAAAGATCGTTCCTTCGTGAGCCTGGCTGAGCAAGCCTCGAGTGCTTCTGTTGGCGCCGGTGAAGGCCCCTTTTTCGTGGCCGAAAAGTTCGCTTTCGAGCAAAGTCGCGGGCAGGGCCGCGCAATTGATGGCGACAAAGGGTTTGTTCTTCCGCTTGCTTGCGAGATGAATTGCCTTGGCGACCACTTCCTTGCCCGTGCCGCTTTCGCCGTGCAGATAAACCGTCGATTCTGTACCGGCGATGCGGGAAACTACATCGAGCACATTGCGCATCTGTTCGCTCTTGGCGATGATGTTGGTGAAGTCATACCTTTCCTCGACCAGTTCCTTAAGTCTCTGGATCTCCGAGTTTAGCCTGCGGTTTTCCAAGGCCCTTTCGATCTGCAACAAGAGTTCCGGACTGTTAAAAGGCTTGGTCAGGTAACCGTAGGCGCCCTTCTTCATGGCCTCGACGGCAGTCTCAACGCTCGCGTGTCCGGTCAGTATGATGACCGGCATGTCCGGGTTTACCGAGTGCAATTCCGTCATCAGCGAAATCCCATTGCTGCCGGCGAGTCTGAGATCAACGATACACAGATCAAAGAGTTCCTCTTTTACAGCCTTGAGGGCATCTTCCTCTTTGAGAGCCGTGGTGACTTGATAGTTTGCCGCCTCCAGCTTCATGGTCACCAGCTCGATAAGATTACTGTCATCGTCGACGACTAAAAGCTTTCCGCCGCCTAGCAGACTCTTTCCGTTTTCTGTTCCCATTGGTTCTCTCTCTTTTCGGCCGTCCCAGGCAGGTCAGCGGGGGCCGGTAACCGCTATTTTATTTGCCCTACCCGCGTCACCGGTGTTCCTGTTAAGCTGTTTAGCGAAATTAGCCCCATCTTTCAATCTTCATGAATTTCAGTCGCCTTCCCTAACCGCTAACTCTCCAACAATAATTTGTGTCGGAAATATCCTACCTATTTTGTAGTCAAAATACCTACAACATCACTAAATGGGAAGCACTGCGACGGGGCGCGGATCATTTCCAGCGTCTCGGCGGGCTTTGGTACGACAACGCAACGAGCCCTTTAACTTTTTCTTGAAGCCGTTATTTAACGGAAACCCGCAGGGATTGTCGGCAACCCGACACTCCGCACTCTTCCCCCACTCATTGGTATGACGCGCTAAAACCTAACCTAGACGCTTAAGAGCTCAAGCCATTGATGAATAGAGCAAGAACCATGCAAAGCGAGCAAATAATTTCTAAATATTGTTACGATAGCTGCCACCGACAAATAAATTCATAGTATGGATAATTACTGAACTATACGAGGTTTAGTCGCTGCTTGTGCTCGAATAATCTCACCGCCACAGGTTTTTGATGAATTGTTTCTCACCGACAAATCCCATTGAAGGCGGCGTTGGGAATATCAGACAACTTCAATCAGGAAATAGCTAGACTAGCAGGGGGCTGAAAAATACCGTTCATCCTTCGAGAAAGCTCAGGACAGCCGGTCCTCATCCGTTTAGCTTTTGGCTCGGATGTGATGAGCATCCATTAGTTCGTTGTCGCCGCTCTAGTTCCAACAGAAAGCAGATTTCACTCCTGGATGAACTAAGCGGGTTGGTGATCTCGAACGACTGTTTGACGATACGCCACCATGCTTGACCATCCTCCCTGAGAGCGTCTCGGAGTTCCCCGACGGAATGATCGAATAATCTGGCAGGTCCTGAACCCAGGGGTGAGGCGCGACGAG
>Ga0105347_1000730_pt1 | contig 14995 bp, 18 predicted proteins | sample EasRivMeERMLT890_FD_89677 | JGI IMG/M metagenome (GOLD analysis project Ga0105347, IMG submission 89677) | Soil microbial communities from meander-bound floodplain in the East River, Colorado, USA - East River MetaG ERMLT890 | ecosystem: Environmental > Terrestrial > Soil > Floodplain | place... | reverse complement strand
GGACGGTGCCTCGGCGGAGATCGCCGTTACCGGCAACGAGGGCCTGGTGGGCATCGCGCTCTTCATGGGCGGCGAGACCACCCCGAGCCGCGCGGTAGTGCAGAGCGCCGGACACGGCTACCGGATGCGGGCCGCGGTGCTGAAGAAGGCGTTCGAGGCCGGCGGCGACCTGCAGCACCTGCTGCTGCGCTACACGCAGGCGCTGATCACGCAGATGACGCAGACGGCGGTCTGCAATCGCCATCACTCCGTCGACCAGCAGCTCTGCCGCTGGCTGCTATTGAGCCTGGACCGGCTTCCCGGCAACGAGCTGGTGATGACCCAGGAGCTGATCGCCAACATGCTCGGGGTGCGCCGCGAAGGCGTCACCGAGGCCGCCGGCAAGCTGCAGGCCGAGGGGCTGATCCATTACAGCCGCGGCCGCATCACCGTTCCCGACCGGCGGCGGCTGGAAGCGCGCGTGTGCGAGTGCTACGCGGTGGTCAAGAAGGAATACGACCGGCTGCTGCCGGCCGCGGTCTCAGAGTCGGCCGCGCACTAGCGAAAGCATCAGCACCGGAGCGAGCCGGGTCTGCGGGTCGGCCCACCTGGGCGCCGATTCGTTCTGTCCGTTCTTGTCCGAGAGCTGCTTGATAAGACCGTCGATGCCGCCGGCGCGAACCGCCGCGGCGAACGCTTCACGATAGGCGATGACCAGGCTGACCCCGGCGATCTTGACGTCGTAGACCTTCCAGCCCGCCTCGGTGCTCTCCATGTCGTAGTCGAGGGTCAGGGTCTCGGCCCCGCGCCGCCGCACCGCGGATCTCACCAGCACGTCGGTTTCGGCGGGCGCGAAGCGCATAGGCTTGTACTCGATTTCCTCGTCGCGGTAGGTCGAGAGCGCCGAGGAATAGGTGCGCACGAGCAGCGTCCTGAATTGCACGACCAGCGCCGCCTGCTGCTCGGGCGAAGCGAGGCGCCAGTTGCGCGCCACGGCGATGCGGGTCATGTGCCGGAAATCGAACAGCGGCAGGATCTTGGTCTCGACCAGCCGCACCACATCGGTGGGCTGACCGGCCGCGGCGTCGTGCTTGAGAGTGGCGATCACCTCCATGGTGACCCCGCGGATCAGCACATCGGGGCGCACCTCGGCAGGAGCCGCGAGCTGCGCCCCGGCGCTCCAGGCGGCGAGGAGCAGGACGGCGGCCGGGGCGCTTCGCATCGAGCGCACGGCTACTTGAGCAGCAGGTCGTTCTTGACCGAGCGCACGCCCGGGACCGAGCGGGCGATCTCGGTGGCCTTGGTCTTCTCGGCGCCGGTCGCGACCGAGCCGCTCAGCTGCACCACGTTCTTATTGGTGTCGACGCTGATCTGGAACACCTTCAGCGAAGGCTCGTTGAGGATCGCGGTCTTCACCTTCGACGTGATCACGCTGTCGTCGATGTATTCGCCGGTGCTTTCCTGGGTGGACGTCGCGGCGCAGCCCAGCACGGACAGCAGCAAGGCGGCGGCCAAGAAGGCGGTGGAGCGCTTGAGGAAGTTCATGAGGTTCTCGATCGATCAATGCAGCGGTTGACTTGTGGGGACTGCTCTTTGGCAGTGTGTGCCGTCCGAGACGTGGAGTCCGTGCGCCAGCGCACCGTCTGCGGGCCGTCGCAGCCGCCATACGTGGGCGAGCGTACATACCGTGCACGATTCAGCTTGGACAATGAGTCCGATGCAAGCGCGCCGCACCCCGACGCAAAACCATCTCCTCGCCGCGCTGCCGGCGGCGGAGCTCATGCGCCTCGCGCCGCATCTCGAGCCGGTGCCCCTGCCGCTGGGCGCGGTGATCTACGAATCGGGCGGCGCGCAGGACTACGTGTATTTTCCGGCGAGCGGCATCGTGTCGCTGCTCTATGTAATGAACGACGGCTCCGCCGCGGAGATCGCGGTGGTGGGCAACGAGGGCATGGTGGGCGTCGCGCTGTTCATGGGCGGCGGCACGACCCCGAGCCGCGCGGTGGTGCAGAGCGCAGGCCGCGCCTGGCGGCTCGACGCGGCGCGGATCAAGGCCGAGTTCGCCCGCGGCGGCGCGCTGCAGCGCCTGCTCCTGCGCTACACGCAGGCGCTGATCACGCAGATGACGCAGACCGCGGTGTGCAACCGCCACCACGTCCTCGAGCAGCAGCTTTGCCGCTGGCTGCTGCTGAGCCTGGACCGGCTGCCGTCGAACCGGCTCGTCATGACACAGCAGCTCATCGCCAACATGCTCGGCGTGCGCCACGAAGGGGTCACCGAGGCCGCGGGCCGGCTGCAGGCCGAGGGCCTCATCGACTATCGCCGCGGCCGCATCCGCGTGCTCGACCGCGCGAAGCTCGAGAAACGCGTATGCGAGTGCTATGGCGTGGTGCGGCGCGAGTGCGACCGGCTGTTTGCGCCGGCCCCCGCGCTGGTTGCCGCATTGGCTGCCTGATGGCTGCCGCGATCCAGAACAGCCTGCTCGCCGCGCTGCCGCGCAAGTCCTACCTGCGCCTCGCCCCCGGGCTTGCGCCCGTCGAGCTGGTCTTCGGCGAGGTGCTCTACGAAGCCGGCGATCCGATCCGGGACGTGTACTTTCCCACCCAGTCGCTGGTCTCGCTGCTCACGGTGGTGGAAGGTCACCTCGCGCTCGAGGTCGGAATGGTGGGCCGCGAAGGCATGGTGGGCGTTCCGCTGGTACTCGGCGCCGACGTTTCGCCGGTGCGCGCGCTGGTGCAGGGCGCCGGCCCGGCCCTGAAGATGGACGCGCAGCGCTTCCGCAACGAGCTGAACGCGAGCCCGCCGCTGCAGCGCGAGGTGCAGCGCTACATCTACGCGATGATGGTGCAGATCTCGCAAACCGCGGGCTGCAACCGCTTCCACGTCGTGGAAGCGCGGCTCGCCCGCTGGCTGCTGATGACCCGCGACCGGATGCGCTCGGGACATTTCCGCATGACGCACGAGTTTCTCTCGCACATGCTCGGCGTGCGCAGGGTCGGGGTCACCGAAGCGGCGTCCGCCCTGCAGCGGCGCAAGCTGATCGAGTACAGCCGCGGCAGCATCAACATCCTGGACGACCGCGGGCTCGAGGCGGCCTGCTGCAGCTGCTACCAGGTCGTCAACGGCATGCACGAAACGGCCGCCGCCTAAAGAAAAAGCCCGGTCCTCTTTCGAGGCCGGGCTTCCGGTAAGGCGCCAAATCTAGTTCGGGAAGTCGAGGATGATGTTCACCCTGCGGTTTTCCTGCCGTCCCTCGACGCTCGTGTTGTAGGCGAAGCGCCGGGTCTCGCCGAACCCTGCCGCGAAGAGCCGCGTGCGCTCTACGCCGAACTGAGTTACCAGGGCGTTCACCACGTTCTGGGCGCGGCGCTGCGAGAGCTGCATGGCCTGCTCCGCGGTGCCCGACTGGTTGCTGGTGTGCCCCTCCACCGTCGCGGTGACGCGCGGATTCGCCTTCATGAAATTCGCCACCTTGCGCAACTCCGCGCTGTATTGCGGCCGGAGCGTGGCGCTGTTGGTGTCGAACTCCATTTCCATCGCCATGGTGATCCTGGCGGGGACCGGCTCGATCCCCTCGATATCCGTCGCGCACGCGATGATGGCGTTGATCCGCCGGTTCAGCCGTCTGCCTATCTCCGTCTTGTTGTCCGCGATGGGGCGGGTCTCTCCGTACCCCACGGCCTGGAGCCGGGTTCGGGCGATGCCGCGCTTCACCAGGTAGGCCACCACGTTCTCCGCCCGGGTCTGGGACAGCCGCATGTTGTCGGCGCTCGTCCCCACCTCGTCGGTGTGACCCTCGATCACCGCCGTGGTGTCGGGGTATTTGCGCATGAAGGTCGCCACCTTCTCGGCCTTCTCCTCGGCTTCGCGCTGAACGGTCGTCTGACTGATCTCGAACTGGATGTCGAGAATGCTGCAGTATTGCTGGGTCCGCGCGATCGGCACGATGACCAGCACCGGCGCCAGCGCCGGCGCTGCTGCTGCCGCGACCGGAGCCACTGGCGCTGGCGCCGGCGCCGGCGCTGCGGCGGCCGGAGCGGCCTTCTCTCCGCCGAAGTAGTAGACCAAGCCGATGAGCAGCATGTCGACGTCGCCCTTGTTGCCGACCGCATCGTTCACGCGGTAGCGCTCCCACTCCCCCCGCAGCGCGAGGGCCCGCGTGAAATCGTATTGCACGCCGAGTCCGTACTTGTAGCTGCCTTCGCTCTTCTTGGGATTGGGGTTGGTAACGGTTACAGCGCCGGTTCCGGAAAACGTGTCCTTGCCCTCGGTGTAGATCAGGCCTACCCGGCCCAGCGCGGAGAGCTTCTGCGTGATCGGCAGAGTGCCAACCGCATCCAGATTCAGGCCCTGGAACTTGGCGGTCCCGGTCAAGCTTCCGGCCGGCGTGGTATTCGCCGTGAACCCGAACTCGCCGAGGTTGAAGTAGCCGCCTTCGACGGCGAAGTTCTTGTTGAACTTCCTGCCCCCGAAGAGCTTGTAGCCGACGTCGCTGTCGTCTTCGTCGATCGAGGTCATCGTGAGGCCCGCTCCCAGCAGCTCGGAGCGGATCCGATCGCCGGCGATGTTGGCTTGCGATTGGCCGATGCTGATGCCGCCATACCAGCCTGAATCAGCCGCCAGCGCGAGCGGGCTGCTGTTTACCGCCGCGAGTCCCGCCAGGCCCAAGGCCCCGATGGCTCTAACTATTTTCATGTTCTTCTCCAAAGTGGTTCGTGCGCCTTACGGGGCAGGAACGTTGATGACGGTGTTGACCATCGTGACCGAAGCATTCAGGGCGAGAGCTCTGCCGTTCAGCGTCGTGATGGTGACGTTGCCGGCAGTCGAGAACGTCGTCGCCGCGGAGGAGATGATGGTCCCGACCATGGTCCCGCCTCCGGCCGCGTTGATCGTGGCGGAGCTGCCGACTTGCCAGAAGACGTTCTTGGGCTGCGCGCCGCCGGCCAGGATGACGCTGCGCGGGGCTCCCGCGGCACCGACCGTGAGCGTGCTTGCCATCTGGAAGATCCAGACCGCATTGGCGTTGCCGCCCGCGTCAAGCGTAAGGTCCGATCCGGTAAGCAGGAATGCCCCGCCGGCGGTCGCGTAGATGCCCGGCGCAAGCGTGAGTCCGCCGAGGTTGGCGCCAGGATCTACCGCGCCGGGCCGTGAAGCCGGCGAGAGGTCGTTGAACGCGGCAAGCGCGGCGGCAGCTGCGGCCTGTGCGGTTGCGAATGTGGCCGCGGTCCCTTCAGTCGGGCACGCGACATTCGGCGGCGGGGGGGCCGTGTTGATCGTCCCGTTCACCGCGCCGATGTTCAGCGGCGTTTCCGTATAGATGCAGTTCGGCGTCGCGGAATGGAATCCGGTAATCAAAGTGGAGGCACCCGTGGTCCCGATCGAGACCGGCTGGCCCTGGGCTCCGGTGATCACCGTCAGGGTTCCCTGGTTGGTCATCCCGGCGTTGCCGCCGAAGCCTCCGAAGGGGGCGGCCGCTCCGAGGGCGGGCGCTGCCCCTGCCGGTCCGGGGCCGCCACCGAGGGCACCGTCGCCGCCCTCAGTGCCGAAGATTTCATCGCCGCTGCCGCATCCAGCCATGAAGGCGGCGAGGACCGCCGCCACAAACCACATCCATGCTTTGGATTTTCCGTGCCGGTTCATGACTTATCCTTGTGTCCAATTGGGCCGAAGGATGTGGAATCCGTCGGTCGTTGAGTCTTTTATGTCACTGAGGCCCCGGCACTACTGTGCGCTACCGTACAGCGGGCGTGAGATGCTGCGCGGCTGTTTCTCATAGCGCAGGAAAAAAAAGCCGTCTTGCGACGGCCTTCCGCCGTATGCGCACCTAAAGAAAAAGGACCCTCGCGGGTCCTTTCTCATTTCTGCCGGAAGAAGTTACCTGCTGAAACGCGAATGCGAGTACTTCTTGTCTTTCTGATGCTTTCTATCGTCGTCATCATCGTCATCATCGTCGTCGTCATCGTCATCGTCGCGGTCGTGCCCCTTCTTCTTCTTCTTGTGGTGTTTCCTGGGCTTGCACGACTCGGAGCCCGGCAGCGCGCTGTCGCAGCTGATGAGGGTGGTACCCGTCATCGTCACTGCGGCCCCCGCCAGGACTCGCCCTGCGATTGTTCCGCCGGTCGTGGTGATGGCCGCCTGCGCGAGAACAGTTCCCCGGAACACCGAAGTCGTCAGCGTCGTGGCCGCGTTGACCTGCCAGAACACGTCACACGCATCCCCGCCGGACATGACCACCGTCAAGTTCGTGCCCGTGAGCGCGCCGGCAGCTTGGGTCCCGACTCTGAAAATCCAGGGGCCGTTCCCCCTAAGGGTCAACACGCTGTTCGTGAACGTCACCGCCGCGGGGAAACAGATGACACCGGAATTAACCGTGAGCGGCACGCCCGTGAAAGCCGCCGTAACGATGGTCTCGGTGCACGGCTGGTCGAGCGCGGCGTACGCTTCATTGAAGTCAGTGACAACCTGACCGGGGAGTGGCGAGGAGATCGTCCCCGAAATCGTGCTCCCGGTATTGGTGAGCGCGCCGGTGTGGACCACGTTTCCGGTGATGGTGGAATTGGTAAAAGTGACCGCACCGGGGGAGCCCACGTTTCCGGTGATGGAGGCACCGGTGGTGCTCACCGCCGACCCAAGGACCGCGAAGTCCCCGGCCGTATCCAGTGGCGGCGCCTCGGCGGCGAATGCTGCCGACGCAAACAGCGCCAGCAAGGGGGTGGAAAGGAACTTCCAGCAAGAATTCATAGCGTTACCTCCGTGATTGTTCGGTTAGGACGTTGCAAATCCCATCGTTGCCTTTATCTGCTTGTCGCGCAGGCCCGACTGTTCGTTAGCGTACACAAGCCGGCATTTGCCAATCTGCACCCGGGCCCCCTCGCTCGGCTTGATGACGATGCCGTCCATCGGATAGCGGTAGTTCTCGCCGGTGGAAGAGTTGCGCCACAGGATGTCCGCTCTTCCATCGCCGTCGAAGTCGCCCGCGTCCGCAACCTGCCACAAAGTGTCCGCCACCGTGCGCAGGTAGCCCTCGCTCACGATCGACGGGCCGTTCATGAAGTAGACGTAGTTCTCGCTACCAGTTGCCGAAGGACACGCCGACGCCGATGGTGGTCTGCTTGTGGTTGTAGTCGATCAGGCTCTCGCCATAGCCGGAGCTCAGCTGAACGTGGAGCCGCGCGGCGCCGAGCGCAGCCAGGAGCGGCGTTGCCCAGTCGAGTTGCACGTATCCGCGGCGCACTAGCAGAGAGCTCACGTAGCCGCGATCCGTCTGGTAGCGGGTAACGATGTCGCCGTTACCCAGGTAGTGCGTGATATCCGGGTTGTCGTCAGCGTCGGCGCTGTCCGGGAGCCGATACCAGAGGCGCGCGAGCACCGAGACCCGGTCCCATTCCCAGCCGCCCTGCGCGTATACCCGGTTCCAGCCGCGCGAGCGGGCTCCGTTTTGCCCGTTCGATTGATGCACCAGGCCGAGGTTGACGAGCTTGAAGCCGTCGCCTTCGTTGCCGGTGCCGAAGCTGAGGATCGCCTCGGGCTCGTAGTTGGTTTCCCGGAAAGGGCGCGAGGCGGCGGTGTTGTACATCTGCCAGTTCACGAGGTGCGTATAGGCGAACCACAGGCGCACGCTGTGGATGCCGATGTGACCGAGAAACGGGGTGACGCCGATCTGGTCGAATGCCTGGCGCGAAACGAGCTCCACCTTGAAGCTGATCTGGAACTTGATCTCGTTGGGGTCGAGATCCTGCGGCTCGAGCGAGTCGCCGTCCGGCGTCGGGCCGGTCGGCTGCTCGTTCGGGTCGCTCGTCCAGCGCGAAATGATGTAGGTCGGGCGGTATCCCAGGATGTCGGTCAGGCGCCGCGCGTCGCCGTGCTTCGCGCCGAGCTTCCACGCCTCGCTCAAGTGCGAAGGAGTGGGCGAGGCCTCGATCGGCCCGCCGCTGGGCGCTGCGGTCGCCCTCGCCAGCTCGTCGTAGCAGGCGATCCGCTCGTCGGCGTTCTCGAGCTTGGCGCAGCGCGCAAGGCCTTCGGTCGCGCCGCCCGTCGCCGGCAGCAGCGCCGCGCCCAGCAGCACCAGCGTGCGGCGATTCACTAGAGCTGCAGCTCAAAAGCGCCCGCGCCGCGCTGGACGGCGAAAAGGCGCAGAAGCGGCACGAGCTGCTCCCGGTGCTGCTCCGGAACGTGCGCGGTCGCGACGAAGTTCGGCGCGGCGCCGTTCGCCCAGCTGCCGGTTCCTTCGAGCTGGAGCGGTCCTTCGACCGTGCGCAGCGCGGCGTGCACGGTGGGGCCGACCGCCTTGAGGTGCACTTCATATTCACCGAGTGGCGAGAGGGGCGTCAGCGCCGAGCCCGCGGCGCGCCACTGCAGCGTGGCCTCGCCGTCCGCGCGGCCCCGCTCGACGGAGAGGCGCGGGATCTTCACCAGCACGTCGCCGGTCAGGCGAAAGGGAGCGAGCTTGGGCATGCCCAGGCCGAGCGCCGCGGCCGGCAGGCGGATGCCGGCGTCCGCAATCTCGATCTGCGAGAACGAAATCGTGACCGGGAACGGCCTGGCAGCCTGGTCGAGGTCGACTTCGGCTACGAGGCGTCCACGCAGCAACGATGCGGGCCGCACGCGCCACGCGAGGGGCTTAGCGACACCCGCCCTGCCTGCGGCATCGCGGATCTCGAGCCAGCCGGCGCCCGCCCACAAGCTGCCCTGCGCGCTGGCAAGGCGCAGCCTGCCGTCGCTCGCACGTGCGAGCCGCGCGTCGATCAGCGTCGCCGGCGCGAGCGCGAGCAATGCCGCGGCAAAAGCGCCCAGGCCGAACGCGGCGGCAGCCCAGCGCCTCACGGTGCCCTGGCGCGGGTGAGCGTCGCCGTCGCGCTGACCATGCCCGGCGCGGACAGCGCTTCGACGCGCGCCGACTCGAGGCGCACGTTCTGCGATTGCAGGGCGGCGATCCAGTCGAGCCAGTGGGCGAAGGACACCGCGCCCAATGTGACACGCACGTGATCGGCGTCCGGCGCATCGAGGCGCGTCAGCGCGCGGGACAGGCCGGCGGCGTCCACGCGTGCCTGTACCAGCGCGCGCAGATCGGTCGGCGAGACAGCGGGCGCGGGCGTTGCGCGCAGGCGGGCGTGCTCGGCCGCCTGCTGGTCGAGGATCGCCGCTTGCGTGCGCAGGGTATCGACGCTCGCGCTCAGTTGCCTGCGGCCGCGCTCGGCCGAGTGCACCACCAGCACATAGGACGCAACGCCCAGGACTGCCGCAGCCACGGCGATGACCATGCGCTCGCGCGGCGCGCGCGATTCCCAGGCTCTGCGCAGAGCGGCTTTCATGGCGCGCGCACCGTGATGAGCTTGCCGCTGAGGTTCTTCGTATCGACCCCGGCGACATCGGCGATCAATCCGGTCTGGGTCAGGCGCGCCACGGTGCGGCGCAGCGCCGGCGCATCGATGGCGGCGAGCTCGAGGGTCATGCGCCCGCTCTCGTAGGACACGGTGCGCAACCCGCCCGCGGGCAGCTCCTTCAGCCCGAGCGCCACTTTCTCGATCATCGGCGCGAAGTCGCCGGCGTCGGGCACGCCGGCCCGATGGCGCGCCTCGGCGAGCTGGCGGCGCATCTGCAGCGCCGGGTCCGCGACCGCGACGGCGTCGGGAAAGGCGCTGCGAAAGCGCGTCTCCATCCGGGCGCGCGCCGAGCGCTGCTCGGCGGCGAGCCGCATCCAGTCGGTGATCAGCGCCGCACCGTGGAGGGCAAGTGCCGCGCCGGCGATCCAGGCTGCCGGCCGCAGGCTCGCCAGCGCGCCAGGGGCGATGCGCCAGCGTCGCCGCTCCTGCGCCAGGCTGACGCCGGCTGGCTCCGGCACCGTGCGCCAGTCCCAGGCGCCCGCGGCATACAGGGGAATCCCCAGCTCGCGCTGCCAGGCCGCCAGGTCCGGCGCCGTGCCGTAAACCGCGAGGGAATCGGGCCGCGAGCGCTCGAGCAGCAGGCGCAGCGCGAGCGGCGGCGATGCCGCATCGCCGCTGTCGGTCGCGGTGCCCTCGAATTCTCCGGTGCGCACGAACCCTTCGGCGCCGTCCCACGCAAGGCTCCATTCGCGGTTCGCGCGCGGCAACAGCAGGATCTCGGAGTGCACCTCGGCGGCGCGCAGGCCTGCGGCCTGCAGCGCGTCGCGCCAGCGCTTCAGCGCCGCCTTGTCGAGCACGGCAAACGCGTCCGCGCCGAGCCAGCTCACCTGGTTTGCTTCGGGCTCGGCTGCCGTGGCGTCTTCGAGCGCAAATGCGAGCACCGATCCGCCGTTCCGGCGCGCCGATGGCGGCAGCTCCGCGCGCGTGATCAGCACCTGCGCCGCGGGAATGACGAGCTGGACGCGACCGGCGCCGCGCGGCAGCTCGGCGAGCGGGCCCTCGCCCTGAACGACCCGGCTTTCGTGGATGAGAGCCCACTCGCAGCGCAGCGGCGCATTGCCCAAAGGCGCGTAAATGCGCAGCAGGCTCATGGATACTTTCTCCACACGACCGTGGGCCAGCCTGTCGACTCGCGTTCCAGCAGCGCGCTGCCGCGCGCCTGCGCGCCGCCGATGGTCACGCGCGCGCTCGCCACGAAGTACTGGCTGGCGGTCGTGACGTCGTTTCCGTCGGCCACGGCCCCGGACGGCAGCTGTGCGAGGAACTCGGAGGGGTTGCGGAAATAGGCGCGGCCGCGCTGCGCGGTCAGGGCACGTGCCTGGTCGAGATCCAGGTTGCTCACGACGGCGGCGAGCACCTCGGGCGGGGCGGTGTTCACGTTCACCGGGGTGAAGCGGGGGAGGGCCGTGACGAACGGACGCAGGCGCGTGCGCACGGCTTCGTCGAAGCCGCGCACCAGCGCGAGCTCGGCGACATCGCCGAGCGGCCGGTTGGCGGCGAGGTACGGCGGCTGCAGCCCCTGGTAGTAGCCGCTTTCAGCGCCGTCCTGCGGCTGCGGCTCGCCGTCGGCGTCGAGCCAGTCGGCGAGGCTTGCGGCGAGCGCGTCGGGCAAAGCCAGGATCTCCAGCAGGCGCTGGAACTGCGCGACCTGCGCAGGGCTGACCTTGCCGCTTCTCACGAGGTTGTTCAGATTGAACAAGCCCTGCTGCTCCTCGATCTGGCCGGCGAGCTCGCCGTTGTCGACCGGGACCGGCGGCAGGCGCAACGCCCAGGGCTCGCCAAGATGGTCGATGCTGCTCAAGCGTCGATCGTCGCTCAGCAGCGCGCGTCCCCAGTCGATGCCGGCCTGCACGAGCGCCTGCGCCTGCATGTGCTCGGCGCCGAGCTCGGCGTGCCGCGACCAGAGGCTCTGCGAGGCGAGAATCGCCGCCGCGGCAATCGCGGCGAGCGCGACGACGCCCAACGCGAGCACGATCGCCACGCCGCGCTGCCGCAGGGCGTTCATCTGAGCGAGAACACCCGCACCAGCTCCTCGCCCGAGGCGAGCACCAGGCGCAGCCGCACCGCCCGCGGCAACGGATCGCGCTGCGAACGGGGCCAGGCGCCGGCCCACGCCAGATTGGCGTCCAGATACTGCAGCTCGAACTGCGCGACCGCGGGCAGCACGGCGTAGCGCGTCGGCTCCGCGTTGGGCGCGACGTCGAGACCCGGCCACAGCGTGATCTCGATCTCGTGGTTTTCGTTCAACTGGTAGGCGACGCGGCGCGGCGCGTCGATGCCCTCGGACGTGGCAAAGCGGGTGAACTCGAAGCGCCCGGCGGCAGCGCGCACCTCGCGCGGCGCCGACAGCTGGACATCGCGCTGGAAGCGCGAATAGAACGCCGCCACGCGCTTCCACTTTTCGGTCTCCTGCCTGACGTGGTCGCGCGCATCCAGCACCGCGCCCAGCCCGCGGAACGACATCAGCGCGAGCAGCGACAGGATGGCGAGCGCGCTCAGCAGCTCGATCAGCGTGAACCCGCGCGGTCTCATCGGGGTTGCGCCACGAAACCCGTGAGGCGGGCAAGCGAGCGGGACTCCTGCGCCGGCTGCGATACGAACACGTCGACGCGGCGAAACGCCGAGTTGGGCGTGGCGATCACCTCTTCGCGCCAGGCGAGCTCGACGCCGCCCTGGCTCTCGGTGCCGCGGGCGATGCCGAGCGGCAGCCAGTCGCCCCGCGCGCGGTGCTCGGCGAGCCGGTTCTCCGCGACCCAGCCTGCGAGCATCCGCACGCGCAGCTCGCTCACGGCGCTGGTTCCCTGCCCCGCGGCGCGCAGCGCAGCCATCAGCGCGATCGACACGATGGCGAGCGCCACCAGCACCTCGACCAGCGTGAAGCCTGCCGCGAATCTCCTTGCCGCGAAAGTCCGTCTACTGCGGTTCATGGATCCGCACCTCGCCCAGCGGAGACGCCGCGACCGAGTAGCGCGCCGCGCCGAGCGACATCTGGAACTCGTACGCGAGCGAGCCACCCGGAGCGAATTCGAGGCGCATGCTCCCTGGCGGGCGCATGGTTTCGATCCGCAGGTCCGAGATCGCCATTCCGGGCGGCAGGCTGCGCGCGCGCAGCGCATCGTCCTGCGCCTCGATCCAGCCGGCATCTTCGCGCCAGCGCCAGAACTGGTAGCGCGCCGCGTCCGCTGTCCATGCGACCGGTCTTCCCGTGAGGCGCGATTCCACCGTGGCGAGATCGAGCAGCTGCGCCAGCCGCTCCGCCTCGAGCCGCAGCAGCGCGCGCTCGTCGGGTCGGGTGATCGTAGCGACCAGGCCCGCAAACAGCCCGATGATGAGCAGCACCACGAGCAGCTCCAATAGAGTGAAGCCGCACTTGTGCGGCGGGGTGAAGCCCCTAGAGGCTCCAGGAGCCGATATCGGCATCGTTGCCCTCTCCGCCGGTCGCGCCGTCGGCGCCCATGCTGAAAACATCGAGCTCGCCGTGCACGCCGGGATTGAGGTACTGGTAGGGATTGCCCCAGGGGTCCTTCGGCAGGCGCTCGACATAGCCGCCGGCCTTCCAGTTGGGCGCGGGCGGCGCCGACGCCGGCCGCGCGACCAGCGCCTGCAGTCCCTGCTCGGTCGTGGGGTAGCGGAGGTTGTCGAGGCGATAGAGCTTGAGCGCCTGCATCAGGCTCGCGATGTCCTGTCTTGCGGCAATCGCGCGCGCCTCGTCCGGGCGGCTGATGATCTTGGGCACCACGAGAGCGGCGAGGATGCCCAGAATAACGACGACCACCATCACTTCGAGCAATGTAAAGCCACGTTGCATCTGGAACCTCCTCCACTCAATTACGCCGTAAGCCCTGGAGTGACTGTTCGGCACCGTACATACGGCGCATCGCGCCGGCCGTAGCATCGGCTCATTTAGCGGGGCGTATACGTTTGAATAAAGCGGCATTTCTCGCAACATTGGCCGCGGCCTCGCTGCTCGGCGTGGTGGCTGCGTACTGGAGCTGGGCGTTCCTCGCGCCGGCTCCCACGCCGCGCGCTCCACCCTTGGCAGACGCCGCAGGCTCGAGCTCCTCCGCACGCGGGCTGTTCGGCAGCGCTAAGGACGGGGCAGCGGCCGCGGCCTCAAGCGCAGTGCGCCTCACAGGCATAGTGGCCGCATCGGACGGCAGGCTCGGGCACGCGGTGCTGCGACTGGACGGGAAGAGAACGGTCGCGGTGCTGCAAGGCGAAGACGTCGAGCCGGGGCTGCGGCTCGCGGAGGTCCACGCGGATCGCATCGTGCTGGAACGAAACGGCGTGCGCGAGACGCTCACCTGGCCCGAGAAGGGCGGCAAATGAGACTGGTTGCGCTCCTCTTGGTTGTGTTGATGGCTCCACTGCAGGCGCAGGCGCAGGCGCAGGCGCCCGAGCCCGACACGGTCACGCTCAACTTCGTCAACGCCGACATCGAGGGCGTGGTGAAGGCGGTGAGCGAGATCACCGGCAAGAACTTCGTGCTCGACCCGCGCGTGAAGGGCACTATCAACATCGTCTCGGCGCGGCCGGTGCCGCGCGCGCTGGTGTACGACGTGTTCCTTTCGGCGCTGCGCCTGCAGGGCTACGCCGCGGTCGAGGACCGCGGCGTGGTCAAGATCATTCCGGAGGCCGAAGCCAAGCTCCACCCGGGCCGCGGCCAGGTCCAGACCCGGGTCTTCACGCTCAAGTACGAGTCCGCGGCGCAGCTCCTGCCGATCCTGCGCCCGCTGATTCCGCCCGCGAACACGATCGCCGCCCATCCGGGGAGCAACGCCCTGGTGATCACCGACTACGCCGACAATCTTCAGCGCATCGCGAGGATCATCGACTCGATCGACCAGCCGGGCGGCGGCGCCGAGCCGGTGGTGATCCCGCTCGCGCATGCTTCGGCGCTCGATGTCGCGCTGATGGTGAACCGCCTGTTCGCCGAGGCGCCGCAGGCAGCGGCGCCCGGAGCCGACACCTCGCAGCGCTTGAGCGTGGTGGCGGATGCGCGCTCCAACAGCCTGGTTGTGCGCTCGGACAACCCGTCGCGCATCGCCCGGCTGCGCACCCTGGTCGCGATGCTCGATTCGCCGACCAGCGCGGCAGGCAACCTGCACGTCGTCTACCTGAAGAACGCCGAGGCGGTGAAGGTGGCCGAGACGCTGCGCGCGATCTACCTGGGGGAGAGCGTTGCGGCCGCAGCCCCCCGGCCCACGACCGCCTCCGCGATGACCCCTGTGAGCACCCCCCCGGCGGGCGCCCCGCTCGCAGCCCTGCCTGCGCCGCAGGCCGTCGCTCTCGCCCCCGGCATGATCCAGGCCGACCCGGCGACCAACTCGATCATCATCAACGCGCCCGACGCGATCTACAACAACCTGCGCGCCGCGCTGGACAAGCTCGACGTGCGCCGGGCGCAGGTCTACGTCGAGGCGCTGATCGCGGAGATGACCGCCGACAAGGCCGCCGAGTTCGGCGTCCAGTGGCAGAGCCTGAGCGGCGTGGAAAAGAGCGGCACCAACGCGTTCGGCGGCACGAACTTCGGCGGACCCGGCCAGAACGTCCTGGGCATCGCGGCCAACCCGGCCAGCGCCGGCCGCGGCCTCAACGTCGGCGTGATCAACGGCGTGGTGAACATTCCCGGC
>Ga0105347_1000728_pt1 | contig 15013 bp, 10 predicted proteins | sample EasRivMeERMLT890_FD_89677 | JGI IMG/M metagenome (GOLD analysis project Ga0105347, IMG submission 89677) | Soil microbial communities from meander-bound floodplain in the East River, Colorado, USA - East River MetaG ERMLT890 | ecosystem: Environmental > Terrestrial > Soil > Floodplain | place... | reverse complement strand
GGTTGGGCACCCACGTGTGGACCAGCGCGAGCAGATTCTGATCATCGAACGTCCCGACGAACCTGTACTTGCCCATCGCCGTGAACGAAACCAGCGTCTGCTTTCCATTCGGTGTCACCGCGCCCGTCGGGCTCCCCAACGTCAGAGAGATCGCCGTCGGATTTGTCGCGGCCATGGCCGCGCGAAGGAATCCGTGCGGCGTCAGCATGATGTCGAGGCGCCGGAACTCGGCTACCGTGACCCCCGCGAGATACTGGCCTGGCTGGGGCACGGGTTTCCCGTCCTGCATGTTCCAGGCGTAGTTACCGCTGGTCATGAAGACCTGCTGCTGCTCACCCTGAAGCGGCGTGCCGCCCCCACCGCGTGGCGGATTGTTTCCCTGCCTGCGGGTGAACTCCTCGCGCGAGGTGCCGGCGTCGTAGTCGATGGTGCGCACGTAGCGCGTCACCTCGAATCGCGGCCAGTCCTCCTCCTGAGTAAAGCTCTGCCCCACGGAGGCGTTCCAGCCGGTTCCGGTGATCTGAACCGACTTCGGATTCCCCATGGCTTTAGACGCGGCCTGCAAAACCGCCTTGGCGTCCTGGGCAGACGCCGGTCCAGCCGTCATGACCGTCATCAAAATCACGGCCAACGCTGCGACGAGAACATTTAGCTTTCGCACCATACAGCCTCCTTAACGCTCGTTGCCGATATCGCTCTTCTCCGCTCGCTTGATTTATCACTGCGTGTCAAAACCGGTCATGCCGTGAGCTTCATCGGCTGGAGGACGAGCACCTCATTTCGACGGAAACCGCTGGCTCTCGGTGCGCGGCGTTTAGGAACGCGTGCGTTCGCGTCCGCGATGCCGCGGGCGCCAAGGGTAGCACGGGAGGCAAAACGCGTTGACTGTTTCACGACCAGAGTCTAGAGTGCGGCTGGCACGTCCCGACGTCTCCCGCAAACTATTGCCCCGGCTCGCCTTCTCACTCAAGGAGTTTGATTATGAAGCGACGGCATCTGGCATTTGTGGCGCTGGCGATCCTCCTCGGCGCCGCCGTTGCGGCGCAGCGACAGGCGGGTCATGAAGGCGCAGACAGCAGCAACATGCAGCTCGTCGGCCACGACGACCTCCAGGGACGCAGCGCGTATCAACCCGAGATCAAAAGGCAGGGTAATCGCTGGATCGCCTATGTGGGGCATCATGGCGGAAGCGCGCTCAATCCGATTACCGGGAAGGAAGAGGCCCACGGCACTTCGATTGTCGACGTGACCGATCCGAAGAACCCGAAGTACCTGGCTCATATTCCGGGTCAGCCCGTCGGCGCCCCGATGCCGAACATGCCTGGCATGGGTGAATCGGGTGGAGCGCAGATGGCGCGCGTGTGTAGCGGCGCGGAGCTCCCGCGCGCGGACAAGAGCAAGTTCTATTTGCTGCGCGCGTTCGGCAACACCGCCGGGTCCGGCCATGAAATGTGGGACGTTACCGATCCGACCAGGCCGAGCCGCATCAGCATGATTGTCGGCGGCCTCACCGGCACTCACAAAAGCTTTTGGGAATGCGACACCGGCATCGCGTATCTCGTGTCGGGACAACCCGGCTGGCGGGTACCGCGGATGACGAAGATCTACGACCTGGGCGACCCGACGAAGCCGGTGTTCATCCGCGACTTCGGCCTGCCGGGGCACCAGCCTGGATCGACGGGGAAGCCGCCCGCTGACAACGGACTGCACGGTCCCGTTTCCACCGGGCCGAAGGGCAACCGCGTCTACTTTGCCTATGGTTACGTGCAGGACGGCGTCGTACAGATCGTCGATCGTGAAAAGCTCCTGAAGGGACCGGCGGAGCCGACCGAGGCCAACCTGCTGTACCCGCAAATCAGCCGGATGGATCTTCCGCCGAATGTCGGGGCGCACAACGTGTTTCCGCTGCTGGGCATGCCGATCGCGGAGTTCGCGAAGGAGAAAGACAACCGGCGGGACATGCTTGCCATCGTCGATGAAGCGATCGGTCGTGACTGTGCGACAAGCGCGAGGGCGATGATGTGGATCGCCGACATCACCACCGAGGCAAAGCCGTTCGGCGTCGCGAACTGGACTGTGAACGAGGCGAGCGGCAACTACTGCGGACGGGGCGCCGGACGCTTCGGGACGCATTCCACGAACGAGAACTTCACGCCGATCTACTACAACCGCGTGCTATTCGTCGCGCACTTCAACGCCGGTGTACGCGCCGTCGACGTCCGGGATCCATTCCACCCGAAGGAAATCGGGTATTACATCCCGGCTGTGACCGACAAGACGGCGTGCGCGGCCGGACCGGCAGGCCAGCCCTGCGTAAAAGGCATCCAGACCAACAACGTCGAGGTGGACGATCGGGGCTATATCTATGGCGCCGACCGCGCCGGCGCCGGCCTGCACATCCTCGAGCTGAGCGGGACGGCGCGCCAGGTCGCAAATTTCCGCTGAATGCTCAGAGCAGAATGCCCAATGCCCAACGTTGAGCATTGAGCCTTGGGCATCACTTCGACGTAGCCACGGAGTCACGGAGACACGGAGACACGGAGAAATCGTTTGAAAATAATCTCCGTGCCTCTGCGTCTCCGTGGCCCGTCGAACTGAAAATCGCATTAGGCGACAGGTATGTGAAGTTACCTTCGGTACCATTCATGGAGCTTGTCACCGGGTGGGACTTTGCGCGTGATGTCCACGATCATTGTCTCCCCCTCCCAGCGCTTCACCAACGGCTGCTTGCGAAGATTTCCATACAGGAACTCTTCGACAAACTCGATGCAGCGGTACTCGAGGAGCTGCGCATTCGGTTCCAGGCGGCGATAGAGCGGCATCGCGATTCGCCAGGGACGCGTAAAGACTTTCGGATCTTCGATCGTCACTTCGTAGCGGATGGCATCAGGAGTGATCGGCGTGAAGCGTTCAACTAGATGCAACGCTTCGCTGTGAAAATTCCCCGCCCTGTCGAACCAGTTCTTGCCGTTGAAACCGGTCACATCGACAACCAGCGTATCCCCCTCCCAGCGGCCGACCGAATGGCCCATATACGTATCGTCGGGTGGCGGCTCGACCGTATCGAGGTGGACTGTGCGAGCAGTGCTCGTAAACTCGTACGCCATCTGGATCTTGTTCGTGCTCTGAACAATCTGAAAGGGGTAGGGCATGTACATCGCGCGTGGAATTCCCGGCAAATAACATTTGAGTTCCGGGTCGCGGTCAATCCAGTTTGCAGCATTCTCCTTTTTGATTGCCGCGGCTTCCGGTGTGTAGGGAATCTGCCCGTCGCCCTGTACGACGCCAATCGATCCCGGAACTCCGCCGGCCGCGCCGAGCGCGAGCACTGGTGCCGCGGGCACCCGCGCGAAGTCATAGGCATAGACGCCCTGTTGCATCACCGCGCCCGGCCGCGCTTCGTGCGCCTGCAGATCCCAGTTGGCCTCGTTGAGCGCTTGCCAGATACCGCTGAAGTTGGGCTTGCCGTCCGATGTGCGTGGTGGCCGTGACGCCTGACTCGACGTGCGTGTCACTGATACGGAGATAACGGCGCTCACAGCGGCCGCAACGACTGCCAATCTAATGTTCGAGCCTCTGAGCCAGTGTCGCATGACGATCTCTCCTTCTCGCGCCGCCCAGTTCCTCAACTTTAAGTTCAAGCTATCTGGCCAACGGATTGCTGTCCTCCCCGCTGTCCGCAAATCCCAGAGCGAATCCTCCACATCCGGCCGTGCACAGTGTGGCCGGATCGGGGCCGCGCTTCTCCGCGAAGGCCTGTTCTTCGATACGCGCGCCCACAAGCAGCGCCGGCAGACCGTAGTTGCCCTCGTGACAGCGGGGCTCCTTGTAGATCCGATTCGCCTGATCGTTCTGCTTGTTGTATTCCTGCTTGACAGTCCACGATCTCGTCCAGGTCGTTGGATCCTCGATCGTGACGGCGTACTCAATCCTGTTCGCGTCGAGGCGTGTCCACCGTTCGACAAGATGCAGGTTTTCCTGGGACCCCTGGAAGTAGGACTTGGGGCTGAAATTGGTTACATCGACAACGAGTGTCTTACCCTCCCAGCGCCCGCGTGAGTCGCCCCACCACTGGCGGACATCTGAAGGCAGATGCGGATTGCCGGTTACGGGGACGATGCGCTGCCAGCCCTGTCCCTGGCCGGTGTCGTAGAAAATCGACACGCTTTCAGGCGACTGCACAATCTGGAGGAAAAAGCCCGTATTGCCGCCAAAATCTGGCAGAACGGCAGCCATACACCGTTCCCCGAGGCCGCGATCCTCCGGACCACTGGCTCGATTGATAACGCCACCTCCGGCCCCGAGCCCGCCGGCCGCGCCGACTGTCAGGTAGTAGGGAGGTGTCTCCGCTCGTCTCAGGGATGGCGGTCCATATTTCCCGCCTTCGCAGCCGGGGAGCTTGTTCTTGCACAAGTCGGTGGCTTGCACGAGGGCCAGCTGAAAATCTCGTATGGCCGCCCTCTTCTTCTGAGCCTCGGGAGTAAGAGCAGGAATTCTCCCGTCCGGCGGATCCACAATCAGCGACGTCCGGCGACCCAGGGGTTTGTGCGTCGTGAAGATCGCCGCGTTGTACGCGCCGCCGACGTCCTGTTCGCTCCCCCGCTGGCGGCGGCTCTCATCAGCTTCTCGACCAATAGCGGTCGCTCGCAGCCTATCCAGTTCGGCTCGTTCCTCGTCCGTAAAAAACTCTCTGTTGGCATACTTGGCTGGGCGCTGCAAGGGTGTCTCGGCGTCACTGGTCCAGATGCCCTGCAGGTCGGGTTCGCCCCAGGGGGTGCTGGGTGCCGGCCCCGCATTCGTCGCTCCCGCTTCGGTCGTCGCTTTCGAAGCCTGGCCCGGCGCCAGTCTCAGGAGCGCAACCACGGCCACGATGACCACCGCCACACCAATCATCAACGCGGGCAATCGTCTGCTCATCGGTACCTCCTGATGCCAAAATCACGCGGGTACAGACTCACCGTGGGCGTGTTCTATAGCGCCCTCGCGCGCCTGTCAAGCCGTCAGCGCGAAACGGTTGGACGCCGATCACGGCCGGAGTACATATGCCGGAGCCGTCGTGTTCTGTCCCTTCTCGCAGCACCCCGCCAGAAAGTTGGGCCGGTATGGATTGGTGAGACTGTTGTTGCCGGGAGGAATCCGCCCGATTTTCGCAGTCCCGTTGATACGCGCGAGCACGCGGTCGCGCGCCTGCTCAATCTGCCGCAGCAACGCGTCCACGTTCCACCCCACGAGCGCGCCCTTCCAGTAGACCACCTTCCCTGCGATCAGCACGTCGCGGACGTGCCTGGGATTCATCATCGTCACGATCGTGCCGGGCACATTGTTCATCGGCCACGTGTTGATGCTGCGCGCGTCGAGGACGATGATGTCGGCTTCCTTGCCAGGGGTGAGTGTGCCGACCTTATCGAGGAGACGACTTGACGCCGCGCCCGCGATGGTTGCCATCTCGATGACCTGACGGGACGTGACGACGTGCGGGACTGGCAGATTACCGGGGTTGCTCTCCCGAAAGGCAAGGTCGTTCGCCAGGGCGCGTTGCAGGCAGAATGAGCCCCGCATCAGTGAGAACGGATCCGTCGTCATGTTCGTGTCGACGTCGGGGCTGAGGCTGGGCAGGATGCCGTAGTCGAGCGCCTGCTGAAACGGCGGCATCCCGTGCCGCATCTGCATTTCGATGAGTGTCGCAATGGAGACATGGGCGCCCCTGTCGCGCCAGATCTCCCACGCTCTGGATCGGTTCTCCTTCGGGTAGCCATGCGAGCCGTAACTGATCTGAGCGAGCGGCTCGTCCTGCCAGCGTGTGCAGTGGATGAAGGTGACGTCTGACCAGTCGTTTCCGTTACGTGCGTCGGCTGCCGCATTGATCACCACACTCGAACCGCCCACGTTGTGGTTGTGGATCGATGCCCCGAACGCCCGCGCCAGTTGCCATCCGGTGTACTCAGCGCCGGGGACCGCAGGGCCCGGACCGCCGCCGAATCCGAGAGTCACCAACTGATCCTTCGAGCTGAAATACGTTTTCGCAATGCGACCGATCCCCTTCGTCGTGTCGTTCATGGCGCCGGGGAATTCGTACGGGATGCCCTCGCCAGTTCGGTTGATCCCTCCCGTGTAGGCATAGACGGATCGCCGGCCCGAATCCATCAGGCCCTTGATCATCGCGTCGGTGTGCTCGGGCGTGTGAGAAGACTGCGAGGTGTCGGTTCCCGTGGTGATGCCCTCGCTGATCTCGCTGAGGCATGCGACGAGCTCCGAGATGTAACAGTCCTCGGGGTCGTACGGGGCACGGCCCAGGTCCCAGACGACGGTGTTCGGATTCGCCGGATCGGTGATGCGTCCCGCCGTCCAGATGTTCTGAACGACCGACCCGTAGCTCTCCTGCGGCCAGGCGCCCGCGAGCAGTCCATCCGGGATCATGCTGCGCTGTAACGTTTCGTACTGGTGATGGTGCGTCGTGATGAAGCCGGGCATGACGATCGTGCCAGAGCAGTCGACGATCTCGGCATCGCCGGCGGATAGGCTTGGTCCGATCTCGGCGATCGTCTTCCCGTCGATCAGGACGTCAGCTTTTTCGAAGTCGCCCACCTTCGGGTCGAGGCTGAGCACGACGCCGCCGCGCAGCAGGATGCGGCGCCTCCGGCCGTCGCCGACCAGACCCTGGAGGTCTGCCGGGGTCGCCGAGCGCAGGCCCCCGAGCTGTCCCGGACTCGCGTTGTCGGATGGAGGCCCGCAGGCGACGGTCGCGATCGTGGTCCCGGCCAGCCCCGCTGCGCCAGCCCGGATGAAATCGCGCCGACTCGTGCGGCCGCGCAGATTCTCAGACATGGTCGACCTCCGCTCGGGTTACCTGTGATGCTCTGGTATTCGGGACTGACGCGCACGGCCAGGAAATGACGGCGCCAGTATAGACATTCCGCGGATTCATGCTGTCCCAAGTCTCCGCAAGCCCGTTCCTCGCTTTGCCGAATGCGCATAGCCTGGCCGCCGGCCAAACGCCATTGTGAGCGCTGCGCGGATCGCAGACGTCCAGGGTGAACGTGAACCTCTCCCTCGTCGGCTTTCTGACCTGCGCTGCGGATCGGTGGATCCTGAAGGGCCAAATGAGCAGCATCGAATCGGTCGGTCGGATGACGCCCACACCATTCTTCGTGGTGACCGCTGCGTTGGAAATCGGGGCCGGCCTGGTCTTCCTCGTGGCGCCCGCACTGGTGATCAGAATGCTGTTCGCCGCTTCAGACATCCAGACAGGGGTGGCGATCGGGCGGGTGGCAGGCGCGGCCTTGCTGTCGCTGGGCGCGGCGTGCTGGTGGGCACGCCATGACGGCGGCAGCGCTGCCTCGAGTGGGCTGGTGAGCGGCCTGTTGATCTACAACGTCGCGGTTGTTGCTCTCGTCCTCACCGGGAGCCTTGGCTCGCTCAGTCCGCTCCTGTGGGCCGCAATCGCAGTGCACGGAGCCATGGCGTTGTGGTGCGTGTTGGTCGTGACGGCTCGGCCGGCGAGCGTAGGCGCTTAGCCGGCTGTTCGCGCAGGGCATCAACGAGGCTCGGCGTGGCGACTGGAGCCACGTTGCTCTTTGCCGAATGCGCATAGCTCACTCCTGAAGCATCGGGGAATCCAACAGCTGCCGCTGTGCATGGCTCGGCGCGCCGAACAAACGCCGTGCCCGATCGGACGAGCCATGTCGATCCATCGCCGCGCTCCTCTCGTGGAGCGCGGCATGGCCCGGACCCAGTTGCTGGCAACCACACGCTACCAACTGCCGTATAATCCCGCCGTTTAAGGTTCTTCCTGAGTCGTTGCCGCCGATGCTGACCGGCTCGCACGTTTTGAGCGCGAAGCGGAAGTGCTCTCGCGTCACTCAATCATCCGAACATCAGCAGCGCCCCAGCAAACCAACTGGGCCGCGCTGGAAGGCGAAACTATGCGCCATTTCCATCATCTTTGGCATTTCCTGAAGGGCTGCACGGCAAGCGCGTCGTTCATCGCAACAGTCGCAGTGCTTCTCCTCATTTCGGGCTATCTGCGTGCACAGGCGCCCGCGCTACCTACCGAGGTGCCGCCGATGCTGCCGCTGAAGCAGGTCGCGTATATCAAGGCGTCGAACGCGGAAGCGCAAGACCACTTCGCGTGCGGGGGCGGAAACCAGGGCCATACCGGAACCTCGATCTCGCTGAGCGGCGACGCGAACACGATGGCCATCGGCGCGCCGTTCGAGAGTGGCGGGGCGGCGGGCGTCAACGGGAACCAGAGCGACAACTCTGTTTACGCGTCGGGAGCCGTCTATGTCTACGTCCGCCAGGGTGATGCGTGGACGCAGCAGGCGTACGTCAAGGCATCCAACCCCGGGCTGAACAGTCATTTCGGATCGTCGGTCGTGCTGAGCCGCGACGGCAATACGATGGCGGTCGCCGCACACTGGGAAGCGAGCGCCGCAACCGGCATCAATGGCAACCAGAAAGACGATTCCATCCCGCAGGCCGGCGCCGCCTACATCTTCACGCGCACCGGTACCACCTGGACGCAGCAGGCGTACATCAAGGCCTCGAATACGGGCAAGGCCGACAAGGGCGACGTGTTCGGCGACGGCGACCAGTTTGGCTTCTCAATCGCGTTGAGCGGCGACGGCAACACGCTGGCGGTCGGTGCCATCACCGAAGACGGCGGGGCGCAGCAGATCAACGGCAACCAGAACGACGACTCGGCGCAGTCTGCGGGAGCGGTCTACGTGTACACGCGGACGGGCAGCGCGTGGACGCAGCAGGCCTATGTCAAGAGCTCAACCCAGGTGGCTGGTGATCTCTTTGGGTTTTCCGTCGCGCTCAGCTTCGACGGCAACACGCTGGCCGCCGCCGCGTTCGATGAGGACGGGTCAGGCAAGGGAATCAATCCACCCTACGACAATCGATCCATTAGTTCCGGGGCGCTCTACATCTTTACGCGCCAGAACGGCGCCTGGAGCCAGCAGGCGTACATCAAAGGCTCCAAGGGCGAGACGAGCGACGGATTCGGCTTTGCCACGGCCATCAGCGATGACGGGAATACCGTCGCGGTCGGCTCCGGCGATGAGGCCTGCCTGACGCCGGGCATCAATCCTCCAGGGTGCGCCGACGACGCGCCGCCGGGGCGAGGCGCGAACATCTGGGTCGGCGCCGCGTACGTCTTCGTTCGGAACGGCACCACATGGAGCGAGCAGACGTTTATCAAGGCGCCCAACGCACGGCCGTACAACTCGTTCGGCGTCAGGCTGGCCCTGAGCCGCGACGGCAATGCGCTTGCCGTAACTTCTTATCTCGAGGACAACGCAGGCCGTGGCGTCCGTCCGCCGATGGTCCAGCAATTCCTCATCCAGGCCATTTTCAATGCGTGGCGGGAGCACCGGAACGAGGCCGAGGAATCGGGCGCGGCGTATCTCTTCACGCGCAGCGGCGCCACGTGGACGGCGGGAGCCTACATTAAAGGCTCCAACACCGACGCGGGCGACGAGTTCGGCAGCGCCGTCGCGCTGAGCGGCGACGGCCGGACGATGGTGGTCGGCGCCCACCAGGAGGACGGCGGCGCCCGCGGCATCAACGGCAATCAAGCCGATAACGCGGCAGCTGATTCCGGCGCGGCGTACGTATTCGCGTACTAGGTGATCGCAATCCGAGACCGCCGCGCCCGCTATTTCGTCGCGGCGGATGCGGGTATCTCGGGCCGAGGCCGACTACGGAGCATGCCGCTGCGGCGCGAAGCCGGAAAGCGCGTGAGCGAGGCTTCCGCGTCGACTTCCGTCAACGCGTTTTCGTTTCCCCGAATCAGCGCAAGCGCTTTGTGCCGCGTGACGGATGTCGCCGCGAGCCACCCGCTAGTCGACGCGCAAGCGCCAGAGCAGCGAATGCGAGAGCGCTTTCCCGGCATGCGTAGTTGGAGGCCGAGCGCCCGACATACCCGTATCCGCTCACCTTTCAGATGCAGAATCGCAGAAAACTACGCTTTCGAGGACGTCTCGAGCGTTGCACCATCCGCCCCGCGTGCGCGAGCGGCCGTCTCCCGCGTTGGAACATCCGAGTCCAGTGTGGGAGCGGCCTTCGTCCGCATGGGAGCAAGCTCCGATGTCTGAGCGCTCGTGTTCCGCGTTGGAGCGAGCAACTGCGTCATGTGAGCGGCCTCCTTCCGCAATGCCCAGGGCTCCTACCGCGTGACATGTGACGTGTTAGGTGCAAAACGGGACGAGTGACGTGTGAAACGGCACGTCTGACGCGTTGAACGGAGCTTGCGCCGTGCTAGACGTCACGGCTGACGTGCGAAACGGGACGACTCATGACGATGAATGAACAGACTGCGACCAACGTCGGGCCGTCAGGCATCGAGATCGCCTACGAGCGTCGCGGCAACCTGACCGATCCAGTGGTGCTCCTGATAATGGGTGGGGCGGCGCAACTCGTCCACTGGTCGGAAGGGTTTCTCGCCGCACTGCTGCGTCGCGGATTGCAGGTCATTCGTTTCGACAATCGTGACGCCGGGCGCTCCACCCATTTCCACGCCGCGCCGAAACCGGATGTACGCGCAGCCCTTGCCGGTGACCTCTCGTCGGCGGCCTACACCTTGTCAGACATGGCTGCGGACACTGTCGGCCTGCTCGACGCGCTCGAACTTCACGCCGCGCATGTCGTCGGTCTCTCGTTGGGCGGCGCCATCGCCCAGACGATCGCGATCGAACATCCCGCCCGAATCCTGTCCCTCACCTCGATGATGTCCAGTACCGGCGATCCGACCGTCGGGCAGGCGCATCCGGAAACGCTCAAGGACCTGTTTGGCGGTCCGCCTGCAACCACGCGCCAGGGGATCATCGATCGCGCCGTGCGCGCGTTCAGCATCATCGGCTCTCCGACCTACCCAACCGATCCGACCGCTATCGCCGAACGGGCGGGTCTCGCCTGGGATCGCGGCCACGATGAGGTCGGCATTACACGGCAGGCTGTCGCATTCGTTGCATCAGGCGACCGGACGGCACGGCTGCAGAAGCTGAATGTGCCAGCGCTCGTGATTCACGGTCTGTCGGACACGTTGGTTGATGCCAGCGGTGGTCGCGCCACTGCCGCAGCCATCCCCGGCGCGGAGATCGTGCTCATCGAGGGGTTGGGGCACAATCTCCCGCCTGGCCTCTGGGACCGCTTCGCCGATCACATCGCCGAGGTTGTGCGCCGTGGCCGGGCGCTGCGAGGTGGCGTTATTCCCGCAGCGCCCTGACGTTCCGTGATCAGCGCGTGCCCGACTGCGCGCTGGTACCCTTCAGCGACGCGTAGACCGCCGCAATGTGGGTCGCGCGCACGGTGTCCCATCGCTCGAACCCTTTGTAGCTGTCGAGCGTCAGTGTTTTCTGGATTTCAGCAAGGCTCTTCCCGGCGCCGATCCCGGCCGCGACCCCGGTCGACAGCTCCTCCAAGTACCGCTGGCTGTCGAGCGCGTCCTGCTTCCGTCCGGCCAGCGCGTGGCCGGTGAGCGCGTGATCGTAGTCGATCGCATTAATCGTCCGGTAAGCGTCGATATACGAACCGACGGTCGGAGTGAGCGCCTGCGGGAGGCGCTTTATCTGAAGAATGTCGGCGCTGAACACCGCGCGTTCGGCGGGGAAGTGCAGCACGACGCTGTCGTCGGAGTGCGCCACACCAAGAGGAACCATCCTGACACGCTTCCCGCCGAGGGTGACCTCGTGCACACCGGCATACGTGGTCGTCGGGCGGTACACGTCGCTGACCGAACCGCGCGCGATCTCGGCGCCGTTGACCACACCATCTGCGTTGTAGTCGAACAGATCGAACCGCTGCGCGACCGCGGCGTTGCCGGTCGCCTCGGCCCGTTCGATCAATCCGTTGCGATTGGCGTCGAGCGCCGCCTCCCCTTGGGGCAGCGGCGGGTTACCTGCTGGCGCCGCGATCCCCGTGAGCATGTTGACGTGACCCACGAACTGCGCCGTGTCCGCGAAGACGACTCCGCCTGACGCGTGATCCCAGTCACGGTGCGTGTAGAGGACGTAGCGCACGGGCACCTTGAACCGGGTGGCGATCTCGCCCTTCAACCAGCGCGAGAAATCGCGGTTGATGGGGTCGCTCATGATCACGCCTTCGGGAGTGACCAGAAAGACCGTGTAGTGGTTGTCGTTCTGGGCGCGAAAGAGCTGGCCCGTGATGTTGACGATGCTGCGCATCGGTTGCGGCTGCTGCGCCGCGGCGGTGGCGGCCAGCAGGAGGACGAACGTCACGCCGGCGGTGATGGATCGCACAAGTGGAGTCATGTCGAAACCTCGGCGGGATCCTACAGGATTCGCCGAATTCCAGCGATACTGCCGCCCAGTTGTTCAAGATGGCCACGTGCTTTTCGCCGATGACGCAGGAGTCGCACAACGCCAGGCCGTTCGCCTTCGCCTGGCGGAATCTGCGGAGTTCGAGCCGATCTACATGGACAGACGATCGCTGAAGTTCGCCCTTCGTATCTGAATGCCGGCCGCTATTCTGCAAACTTCTGGAGCTGTTCGTATCGACTGATCGCGGCTGAGGTGCCGCGCACCCCCACCAACTCCATCAATGAAGTCGTTCCGGGCGACAGCGCAAAAGAGGGCGACGTCATTTTCGAGGTGCCGGTCGGCACAAAGGACGTGGTGCTGCAAATTAGTTCCGGCGACGAAAGAAGCCGCATTTCCTTCCGGCTGCTCTGACACACCTCGCGGATCGCGGGCCCGTTGCGCAGACAAGTGCGCCATTGAAACATGCGCCCAGCCGTGCTCCAATACCCGGCGCCTGCTGGGGAGGATCTCCTGTGGGCGTTCCCGGTGGCCGGCGCGGTCATCACCTAACCGCCGAATCGAGGACACGTGGCGAACTGGTTTTCCAGCATGAACGTGCGCGAGCGTCGCACGTTCTGGGCCTGCTTCACCGGCTGGGCGCTGGACGCGATGGACGTCCAGCTCTATGCGGTCATCATGCCGACGTTGATCGCGGTGTGGGGCATGTCGCAGGCGCAAGCGGGCACGCTGGGCACGGCCGCATTGCTGTTCTCCTCCCTCGGCGGCTGGCTGGCGGGCATTCTTGCCGATCGGTTCGGCCGCGCCGCCGTGCTGCGGTACACCATCGTCTGGTTCGCGCTGTTCACGTTTCTGTCAGGGTTCACCCAGTCGTTCGAGCAGCTCCTGTTCACCCGCAGCATGCAGGGGCTTGGCTTCGGCGGTGAATGGGCCGCCGGCGCCGCGCTCATGAGCGAGGTGATCGACAAGCGGATCCGGGGCCGCGCCGTCGGCAGTGTCCAGGGTGGTTGGTCGGTCGGCTACGGCACAGCGGTGCTCCTGTTCACGATCGTGTTCAGCGTGGCGGCGCCGGAGATGGCATGGCGCTATCTCTTCTTCCTCGGGTTGCTTCCCGCGTTCTTCGCGCTCTGGATCCGCCGTTACGTCGAGGAGCCGGAGGTTTTCCGGGAGATGCGGGCCAAGTCGGGTGACCGGCGCTTTCAGTTCCTCGAGATCTTCGGCCCGGGGTTGCGACGCCGGACGATCCTGGCGTCGATGCTCGCGGCGGGGGGTCTCGGCGGGAACTACACGACGCTGACCTGGCTGGCGACGTACCTCAAGACGGTTCGCAATCTGTCGGTGCTCGGCACCGGCGGCTATCTGGGTGTCAACATCTTCGGGTCGTTCCTCGGCTACATCATCAGCGCCCACCTGAGTGACTGGCTCGGTCGCCGCAAAACCTTCGTCATCATGGCGTGCGCGGCGGCGGTGACCGTCGCCGCCTACACGTTGCTGCCGCTCAGCAACACCGCCGTGCTGCTGCTCGGCTTTCCGCTCGGCTTCTGTCAGTCCGGGATCATCGCGGGTATGGGCGCGACGTTTGCGGAATTGTTCCCGACGCGCGTCCGGGCCACCGGTCAGGGATTTTCGTACAACACCGGCCGGGCGGTGGGCTCGTTCGTGCCGGCGCTTGTCGGCGTGCTGGCCGCGGGTCTTGGCCTGGGCCCCGCCATGGGGCTTTGTGCCGTCTGCTCCTATGTGTTCGTCCTCATCGCTACGGCCATGCTGCCGGAGACGCGCGGGCGCGAGCTCGAGATGGCCGTCGACGAAGAGACCCGGTCCGCCCTCCCGCGCTATGCGGCGCCGGTCCCGTCCTTCGGCGAGAAGTAGCCCGCCGCTAGCTAGTGGCTCAGGCGTTGAGCCGGCGGTCTGGCGTGATCTGATCTCGATCCATCACCAGTTCCAGCACCGCTGATCGGTCAGCGGCGCACGCGCGCTCGAACGCTGCCGCAAAGGATTCGGTTGTCTCGACGCGCTCGGCGTGGGCGCCAAATGATTTGGCCAGCGCAACGAAGTCCGGCCCCACCAGGTCGGTGCTCGAGACGCGTCCTGGAAACCGCCGCTCCTGGTGCATGCGGATCGTTCCGTACATCCCGTTGTTGACGACGAGCATGATCACGCGGGCGCCGTACTGCGCCGCGGTTGCGAGCTCCTGCGAATACATCAGGAAATCGCCGTCGCCGGCCACGCAGACGGTCATGCGTTTGGGATAGCGGAGGCTCGCCGCGATCGATGCCGGCACGCCGTACCCCATCGAGCCGCTCGTCGGCGCCAGCTCCGTTCGGGGCCGGCGGTACGTAAAGAACCGGTGCACCCAGACGCTGAAGTTCCCCGCCCCGTTCGCCAGGATGGCGTCCGCCGGGAGGCGTGTTGCGAGGTGCCGAATCACCACGGCGAGATTGACGCCGCAGCGGGGGCCCGCCTCGGGCACGTTGATGAAGCGCTCGTACTCGCGGCGCGCGGATTCGGTCCACGCCCTCCAGCGGGGAGCACCGATCGGCGCGAGGGCGCCCAGCCGGATCGCCGCGGCAGAAGGCGACGCGTTTATGGCCCGATCGGCCTGGTAGACACGATTCAGCTCGTGGGGGTCGGCGTGGACATGCACGAGTCGTGCAGCAAGGTGCGGTGGACGGAGGAGGGAGTACGTCATCGTGTTCACATCGCCGAGCCGCGTGCCGAGGGCGAGGATCAGG
>Ga0105347_1000727_pt1 | contig 15020 bp, 10 predicted proteins | sample EasRivMeERMLT890_FD_89677 | JGI IMG/M metagenome (GOLD analysis project Ga0105347, IMG submission 89677) | Soil microbial communities from meander-bound floodplain in the East River, Colorado, USA - East River MetaG ERMLT890 | ecosystem: Environmental > Terrestrial > Soil > Floodplain | place... | reverse complement strand
GTGTCCGAAGCAAAACCGTAGTCACGCCGAAGGCCGACAAGCTCAGTCGCTCGGCGGCGGAGCTCGGTTGTTCGGATCAAGCCGGTTTTGCGGCGGACATGCCGCATCTCACGGTGGCCAGAGCGGCAGGCGCCAGTTCTGTCGCTCTGTTGTCGCGCGCCAGCAAAGTCACAGCCTGCGCGAGCTACCGTCCTGCAGGCGGTGTCAGCCCGGCCTTCGAGATCGTCGAGGCCGCCTCGGGCGACGCGAGGAAGCGGAGCAGTGCGAGAGCCGCGTCCGGCTGCCGGGCTGCACTGGTGATCGCTCCGGCGAAAGAGATTGCGGGCTGGAGTTCGGCCGGAATCGTCCCGACGAAGGTCACACCAGGGACGTGTATGAGCTCGCTGACCTGCTGAAAGCCGATCTCCAGCTCCCCACGCGCGACGACCGCGGCCACTGGTTCGCCGGACGGTGGCCCGCGTACTTTTCGACTCTTGCCCGCCACCTGGTCGGCGACGCCGAGCTTCGCGAACAGCGTGGTCGAAAGATAGATGCCGCTGGCGCTGTCCGAGTAGCCGATGGACTTCGCTGCAAGCAGCGTCCTCCGGAACGCCTCGACGCTGCCAATATTCGGCTTCGCGGCCCCGGCGCGCACCACCATGCCGATCTGCGACCGGGCGAGAAGAACCTTGCTGCCGGCGCGCACCACTCCTCGCTTCGCGAGCTCGTCGGCGGATCCTCCATCCAGGATCACGACGTCCGCGGTCTCGCCTCGCGCGAGGCGGGTGGGAATCGCCTCAGGAGAGTCGCCCAACGATGGGCCGCGCGTCGTGACCAGGCGATGGCCGCTCGCGCGCTCGAACGCCGGGCCCAACTGGGCATAGACCTCATAGAAACCGGCCGAGATCATCACCTGCACGTCGGCGGCAGACGCCGAGCCCGGGACCAACAGGGCAACCACGCCAAGCGCAGCGAACCATCGAGCGAGCAACCGTGCTTTCATAAGGCCCTCCGGCCTGGTCCCGCAGTGTAGCTCAGGAGAAGTGGGATCGTGAGCACGATGTAGATCCATTGAGCTAGAATGCCGCATCCCAGACGTGCATGACGACGCGCCCGAGGACTCGGAAGAATTCGTAAGCCGCACCGGCCACAACAACGTTCGAGGAGGACGCCGATTATGGATCCCATCAGACGCAAGATCCTGAAAGCGGGCGCCGCGGCGACGGCGATGGCCGCAGCACCGCGCGCGCTTGCTCAGCAGGCCGGGCAGGGAAGAGCTGCCAAGTTCTACGAAAAAGGCCCGGTTCGCATCCACTACGAGGAGACCGGTTCCGGCTTCCCGTTGCTGCTCATCGCCGGCGGGGGATTGAACTCGACGATGGCCGGCTTGATCAACCCGTTCGACGCGATCGGGGAGTTCAAGGGAGAGTACCGCTGCGTCGCGTCGGACCTGCGCACCGCCAACGCCGGGCAGTCCTACGGTCCGCTCGAGATCGACCGGCCGTGGGATTCATTCACCGATGACCATCTCGCCGTGATGGATCACCTGCGCATCGACAAGTTCATGGTGATGGGCTTCTGCATCGGCGGCCCGCTCATCTGGAACCTCTTGAAGCGCGCGCCCAATCGCGTTGTCGCGGCGGTGCTGGCGCAGCCGAGCGGCTGGCGTCCCGAGATGCCCACGCTCAGCTACGACACCAACATGCAGGGGTGGGGACCGGACTTCGTCAAGCGCCATCCCGAGGTCACGATGGCGACGGTCGAGAAATTCCTCACGAAGATGTACCGCAGCAACCCCGACTTCGTTATCACCGTGACGCGCGACTTCGTGCGGAGTTGCCAGACACCCGTGCTGATCCTGCCGGACGATATCCCGGCGCATCCGTACAAGGTCGCCATGGAGGCCGCGATGCTCGCGCCGAAGGCCGAAGTGAGCATGTTCCCGTGGAAGGAGCCCAAGGAGCGGATTCCCCTGGCCGTGCGACAGATACGTTCCTTCCTCCGAGCGCATCGGCCGGCTTCTACGTAGACGCGGTGTCCACTTTGGCCGCCGTGAGATGCGGCGTGTCCGAAGCAAAACCGTAGTCACGCCGAAGGCCGACAAGCTCAGTCGCTCGGCGGCGGAGCTCGGTTGTTCGGATCAAGCCGGTTTTGCGAAGGACATGCCGCGTCTCGCGGCGGCAGGCAGTTCTGCCGCTCTGTTATCGCGCGGCACTGCGTATGATTCGGTAGCAGCTTCACCGGAGAACCTGTATGCAGAAGATTCCTGTGGCCATGGTCACGCTCGCTCTGGTGATGCTCGGGGGATATCTCGTGCTCGCGCAGACTCCCCCGGTACCGCCACCGTGGGCCTATCCTACGAATCCCCCGCCTGTGCCTGGCGCGCCTCCTGCCCCTGCGCTCGACATGAACGCGTCGCACAGAGTGCCCGGTAGTGACAAGGCGATGACGCTGACGCAGATCCGGAACGCGTTCGACGTTCCCGACTGGCACCCTGAGGGTCATCCTCCGATGCCCGAGGTGGTGGGGAAAGGCCGGCGCCCGGATGTCCGGGGCTGCGGCTATTGCCACTATCCGAACGGCAAGGGTCGTCCGGAGAACGCAGGGGTTGCTGGCCTCCCCGCGTCCTACATTGTTCAGCAGATGGCCGACTTCAAGAGCGGCGCGCGCAAGAGCTCAGAGCCCCGCATGGTGCCCCCGAACTTGATGGTGCAGACGGCGAAGGGCGCCACCGACGAGGAAGTGCGCGTCGCCGCTGCGTACTTTTCCTCGCTGAAGTGGACGCCGTGGGTGAAGGTCGTCGAGGCGACCAACGTGCCGAAGACGAAGATCGCCGGCGGGATGTTCGTGCCGCGGGAGGGCTCTGAGGCCGGCATGGAGCCGCTGGGCCAGCGTATCCTCGAGATGCCGGTGGAGCCGGAGCAAACGGAGATGCTGCGAGACGATGCCGCGCCGTTCATCGCCTATGTGCCAATGGGCAGCATCAAGAAGGGACAAGCGCTTGTGACCAACGGCGGTGGAAAAACGACGGCGTGCGCCATCTGCCATGGCGCGAACCTCGAAGGAATCGGACCCATCCCGCCGCTCGCAGGACGCTCACCCAGCTATACCGTCCGCCAGCTCTTCGACCTCCAGCACGGCAACCGCAATGGACTCTGGGCGGACCTGATGAAACCCGTTGTCGCCAAGCTGACCGTCGAAGACATGATCAATATCGCGGCTTACACGGCCTCCCGCACGCCGAGCGCGACCAGCACTCAGTAGTCGGTTCGCCGGAGTCGCGCTATCTCAGCGCCGCCCAGTTGATGCAGCCTGGTCCGGAATCGGGGCCCATCGCGAAGCGGCTCTGGATCTCGAGCGTCTTCAGGTCAATCACCACCACGCTATGGTCGTCCCTCAGGCCGAGGTACGCGCGCGATCCGTCTGGCATCACGAAGACGCCGCCATCGCCGGTATCGCGCGGGGCGACCTTGAGTCGCTTGATCTCCTTGCGCGAGGTCGCATCAAGGACGATGAGCGTGCCGGTGCCGCCGTCAAGGATGAGGACCTTGCCGTCCGGTGTGAACTTCAGGCGGTTGGCATCGGTCAGCTTCAAACTGAATGACTGCGTGACCTTCCGGCTGGTCGTGTCGATGATGGACACGCTGCCATCGCCGCGCGTGGCCGTCCAGAGCTCGCGGCCGTCGGGCGAAAGGTCGAGGCCTTCCGGCGTCAGCCCGGGCACCGGGATCGCAGTGATCTTGAACTTCGGCGGCCCTCCCGCCACAGCATCGATCACCGAGATGCTATTGGACCCACGGTTGGGCACCCACATCGTCTGCTGGTCCCTGGCAAGGACCATCATATGTGTGCCGTCCTGGCCGATGCCGAGCATCCATTCCACCGTGTTCGCGGTCGGGTCATAGCGGCCGATCGTCTTGTAGCCCTCAGCCGTGAAATACAGCTTCCCGCCGGCGTAGAGGACGTCATGCGGAGCGCTGAGGGCGCCAGTGTTCACGCGCCGAAGCTCCTTCATAGCCTTCACGTCGATCACCGAAATGCCCTCTCTGGGGCTTGCCACGAACGCCATCAACCCGTCGGGCGTGACCGCGACCTCGTGCGGGTCCTGGCCGACCGGGACTCGGCCCAGCACCTGGCCGGACGCCGGGTCGACGATCGCGAGCGCGCTGGCGTTCCTGAGGAGCACGAGCAGACGCGCGGCCGACGGCGTCTGCGCGGCGGCGACATTCGCGATGGTCACGAGCACGACACACGACAAGACGAACCGAATCGAACGCCCGGCAATCTTCATCTGCGACCTCCGTGGCGAATCATCGCACGGCGCCCTCCGTCCGTCGAGGCGATTGCTGCACGATCGCCCGTGAGCGAAGTCGCGCGCCCGGCTTGATATCATCGTGGGATGGCTGCCGCCCTCTACGCCATGCTCTGCCTGATCTGGGGGTCGACGTGGCTCGTGATCAAGGTCGGCCTGGTTGGCGTGCCGCCATTTCTGGCGGCGGGCCTCCGATTCCTGCTGTCCACGCTGCTTGTCGGCCTGGTGCTCGCCGTCCGGCGCAAGCGCTTCAACCTCACGCGCGACGACAAGGTTTGCGTGCTTTCCCTCGGCCTGCTCGTGTTCTGGATCGACTACGCCGCCGTCTACTGGGCCGAGATTCGGATCTCGAGCGGACTCACCGCGATCCTGTTCTCCACGATGCCGCTGATGACGTCGCTCTTGAGCGCGTACTGGACGCGCAGCGAGACGCTGAGCGGCCGTAAGGTCGTCGGCATCCTGGTGGGCGTGCTGGGGACCGCGCTGCTCTTTTGGCCGCACGACCGCCTGGGGCTCCAGCACGTGCTCGGGATGCTGGCCGCGCTCGGCGGGAGCCTGTGCGCCGCGATCAACCTTGTGACGATGAAGAAGCATGGACGCCACGGCGACCCGTTCGTGCTGAACTTCCTCGGCATGGGCATCGGCGCGGCGTGTCTGCTCGCCATGAGCGCCGCCCTGGAGAGTTGGCCCGCCGTCGTCTGGAGCCGAAGCAACGTCCTGGCGATCCTCTATCTGTGCATCTTCGGCTCGGTGATCGCGTTCTCCGCCTACTACTACTTGATCAAGAAGATGGACGCGACGATCGTCAGCCTGAGCACGCTCATCATTCCGATCGTGGCCCTGATCCTGGGTCGAGCGTTCCTCGATGAGACCGTGACGCCACTGGCCGTCACGGGTATCGCGACGATCCTCGCCGGCGTGACCATCGCGATATTGCCGGTTGGAGCCGGACGCCTTTCATCCGGCGCGCTCGTGAACACATCTGGCCGGCACCCTTCGCGTTGAGCTCATCCGCGACCTTTCGCTTTGGGACGTCTGTCCCGTCTGCACTGGCGACCTCGCGGCCAGCACTGCCGTCAAAAACGTCTCGACGCTTTGACGATACCGGGCAGGGTTTGAGCTGATCTTCGTCGCTTTCCGAAAGCGCCTTACTGCGTCCGTAAGTTTCGTTGACATCAATCGTCCTCGAGCACCTTGCGCCGGCGACACGCTTCGTTCGAAACGGCACGCTGCGTAGCGCTGCTTCTGCCTGAGGTTCAAGGCTGATCCAGATCCGGTCCAGCGGCACGGCCATGGAATAGGGGTTGTCGACGAGCAATTCATTCGCGTACTCCGATTCGCAAATGGAAGGAAGCACACTATGCGTATCCGACAATTTCTAATTGCCGCTCTTTTGGCTGTCGCTACTTCAGCTGGCATTCTCCGCGCGGCCGACACGAACAACTATCGCGTCACGATTCTCGTGTCGAATGAGGCGGGCGAGGCCCCGGTTATCGACGGCAAACTTGTGAACGCGTGGGGCATCGCCGTAGCCGGGTCGAGTCCCTGGTGGGTTGCCGACAACGGTTCCGACTGGTCGACGGTTTACAATGGCGCCGGCGCCAAGCTGTCGAGAGAAGTTATCGTCCCTGGCGCACCGACGGGCATCGTCGGTTACACCGGCACTCAGTTTGTCGCCGGCACTCGCCCTGCGACGTTCATGTGGGCAACCGAAAGCGGCGGCATCTTTGCGTGGAACTCCGCGCTGCCCGATCCAACGCATGCACTGGGCATGTTCTCGAGTGCAGGCTCGATCTACAAGGGGCTTGCGATTCACGGCGATACGCTTTACACGACTGACTTCGCGGAGTGCGAGGTGGAGACGCTCGACGGGACGTTCCACGAATTCGACAGCGCAGGTGGCTTCGAGGACGCCAGCATTCCTTCCAGCTACTGTCCATTCGGCATCCAGGCGATCGGCAACTCGATCGTTGTCACGTACGCTCTCAAAGGCGGCGACGATGATGTCGCAGGGCAAGGTCATGGCTTCGTTCGTCGGTTCGATGTGAACGGGAATCTTATCGCGGCGGTGGCCGACCACGGCCGGCTGAACTCGCCTTGGGGTCTCGCGGCAGCGCCCGCGAGCTTCGGCCGGTTCGGGGGCTGCCTGCTGGTCGGAAACTTCGGCGATGGCCGCATCAACGCCTATTGTCTCGATGAAGATGGTCAATACCATCCACAAGGAACGTTGCGGCAAGACCAGAGGCCGGTGGAGATCGATGGACTGTGGGGCATCGGCTTCGGCAACAACGGAGGCGCCGGTTCCGGGGACGTTCTCTACTTCGCGGCGGGTCCCGACGACGAAATGAACGGGTACTTCGGGAAAGTCGAGTTCGCGCCCTAATCTGACGCGGATTCCATTTCCACGTAGCCACAGAGACACAGAGTCACCGAGAAATTTCAATTATCTTGCCCTCTGTGTCTCTGTGACTCTGTGGCCCGTCGAACTGAAAAGCGCTCTCTAAAAGGGGGATAGGGTTTACCGGCCGATCCAGTACGCGATTTTGAACAGGATCACGTCGTCGCCCGGCGCGCTCAGCATCGCGCGCGCATCGCGGCCCGCGTTGAACACGCCAGGGTTCGACTCGTCTTTCTGCTGGCGCGTCCAGACGGCGTAGAACGTCGAGCCCGGCTTCATCTCCCACCGGAACACGGCGTTCACTCTGAGAGACCTGAGGCTGAAGTCCGGGTCGTCGAAGGTGAACGACTCCGCGGTGCCATGACTGTCGGGATCGACGATGTACTTCTTGTCCGCTGCGTTGCGGGAGATGGTGCCGAGCATCGTGCCGTATTCCGCGAAGTCGAATGTGCGCGGGCGCGCGAGCTCCTTGAACCCGAAGTAGTCGCCCGCCGCAATCAGCGGCTGCGAGTAGACCTGCACCGAGACTTTCGGGGTCAAGATCACAGCGACGCGCGTTGTCATTGAGAGCTGCGTCTGGTCGAGCGCGCCAAATACGTAGCGGGATCCGTAGGTGCTGGTAGCAGTGGCATCAGTGATCGAATCCACGTACTGCGCCACGGTGTGCGAGCGATCCAGCGAGGGGCCGAGCGTGATGTTCACGCGCTCGGATGGCTTGATGGTGATATTGACGTTGGCGTTTCGATTCCACCCGCCCGCCTCTGTCCACCCGTACCGAGTGCTGGCACCAAACGACAGCAGCTTCCGCGAGTCGCTATTCACGTTGACGTTCCAGTTGCCGCCACCGGGACCCTCAGTGGACGGCCCACCACGGCTAAGGCGATCGTCGAGCGTCCGCCAGTTCTTGCCGGCGTTAACGTTGACGTTCCAATAGTTCAGCAGGTTCCAGTTCACCGAGCCTATAAGCCCATTGCTTTGCAGTTCGCGCCCGAAGTTCCAGGTGTAGTACTTCGAAATCCAGACGTTCCAGAAGCGCGAATAGCGGCGCGTCTTTACGTCGCGGAAGAGGAACACGGCGTGCGCGCCGGCGCGATCGCCGGTGCCGAGAAAGCCAAGGTCGTTTGACTCGAAACCGGGGCTGCCGCCCCAGAGCGCCGCGTTGACCCTCCAGAGGCCGCTGTTGCGATTCAGGTTGATGCGGCCGGTGTAGCCCGAAAGGGAGGTGCGCGTGGAATCGAGGCGCACGTGCGGCGCATCCGGGCGTTGAAGGTAGCGTTGAGGAGCCTTCTGCAGCTCGTCGATCGCGGTTGACGATCCGCCGACGTGGCTGCCGGCGATGTTGCCGACGATCACCCAGTCGCGCTTCCTGTCGAGGAAGACGTAGGCGTCGGGGCCGACAACATAGGCGCTCTCGACCAGGGCATCGCGCAACGCACGCGTCTGGAGACGCCGGTTGACGACGGTTGAGAGCATACCGACCCCCACACGCGACCCTATGTCGCGCTGGACGCGGATCACGGAGTAGTTGGTAAATGGCTCAACGATCGAACGGCTGCTGACGAGACCGTTGGAGACGCGGGCGTTCTCCTCGCCAGTGACCGCGTCCAGGAAGCCGAGGCTCCAGCCGGTGTTCGTCTTGCCCGTAAGCTTGGCCGCGCCGAGGATCGTGGTCGCCGCCGGGATGTCGGTAAAGTCGTCGTCGACGGATATCTGCGGGGCCCGGCCAATGCGGCGTGAATAGAAGATCTGCGGCTCGGAGTTGTTGAATCCCCAGAAGTCGGTCGAGCCGCCGCGCCCAAAATTGCCAAAAATTTGCGACCCTTCGAGGAAGAACGGCCGCTTCTCCTCGAAAAACGTCTCGAAGGCGGAAAGGTTGACGACGGCAGGGTCAACTTCGACCTGGCCGAAGTCCGGGTTCACGGTGGTGGTCGCCGTGAGGTTGCTCGTGACGCCGAGTTTCGCGTCCAGCCCGGCGGCGGCAAATGCACGCCGTCCGTGGTTGAACGGGTTGCCGCTCTCGGGCGCGATGAATTCGCTCCGCGCCGCCGCGTAGGGAAGCAGCTCCACACGGCGCGTCGGCTTGAGGCCGTCGAGGCCTGAGAGGTTCAACATTCGCGAGGCGGTGCCGTTCTGGTCTTTCGGGACCATGCTGAGCCAGTCGTACTCGTTCTTCCGGCGGATGTGGCGCTCGACGTTGACGCCCCACGTCTGCCGGTCGCCACCGTTGAAGCGAAGCTGCGAGAGCGGAATGCGAATTTCGGCGCACCAGCCGTTCTCGTCGATCGTCACCGCCGACTGCCAGACCGCATCCCACGATCCGTCGGTCCAGGTGTCGTTGTAGAGGATCGAGTCCTGTTGCACGTTGGCGGCGCTGACGCGGAAGATAGCGCCGGTGAGGCGGTCGTGCATCGGGTCGAGATAGATGCTGATCAGGTCCGCGTCGGCCGAGCCGTTGTCGCGCACGGATAGACTGCGCGTGATGCGTGCCGGCTCGCTGTCGAAGAGACGCGCCGCAACGTACAGCGCGGCATCGTCGAAGAGGAAGCGGATCTCGGTGCGCTCGGTGGGCGGGCGGCCTTCGTCCGGATCCCGCTGGGTGAACGTGGTCGCCGGCTCGGCTGTGGCCCACCCCTCGTCTACGAGCCGGCCGTCGATGACGGGTGGGCGAAGAGCGCGAACCGCGTGGATTTCAGGAGGCGGTGATTCCGCTTGGTTCTGCGCGGCTGCGGGTGCACACGTGAGGCACAGGATCGTGGCCAGCCTGCTGGCCGATCGCCGGAAGGTCCGGGCGAATGTCATCGGATCCTGTCAGCGCAATATAGACGCGAAACCTCGTGCTATGGTCGGCTGTCTATCGCCAGCCTCGAGCCGCGAGCTCCCTGAGCCTCTCCACCGACAGACGCGAACCGGCACGGGTGTTTGCACGCCGGATCTCCTCGGGCGATACGCCCTGGTTGCGGAGGCTCACCAGACCCTCGACGCCGAGCCGCGCATAACCGATGTCTGCCAGCTCGTCGATCTGGGCCGGGCTCACGCCGTGATCCCGCAGCCGGATCAGCGTACGAGCCTGCGTAGATCACGGACGAACTCGACACTCACGCCGTGATCGCGGGCACGTATCAGCTCCTCGATCGTCAGTGTGTAGCCCTGATTGCGCATCTCACGCGCGTATTCCGAAGACACGCCGTGATCGCGCGCCCGCACCAACCCGTCAATCGGCAGGACGTAGCCTTGGTCACGCATCTCGCGGACGTATTCGGGAGATATGCCGTGATCGCGCGCGTAGACGAGCCGCTCGACCGACTGCAACGGGATTCCGAGCTGCGCCAGGTCTCTGATGTACTCCGGGCTCACACCATGGTCGCGCGCATAGATCAGCTCCTCGGCGGAGAGACGCGGGAGTCCCTCGGCGGCGAGGCCGCGGATGTACTGCGGGCTCACGCCGTGATCGCGCATGTCGATCAGCGCGTCGACGCTGCCGGCGCGGTAGCCAAGACGCCCCATGTCTCGCAGGAAGCTCGTGTGGACGCCGTGCTCCGTGGCCCGGACAATCTGCGCGAGCGTCGGGCGCCGGTATCCCTGCGAGGTGAGCTCGTCGAGAAACGCCATGCCGACATCCAGGCGGGCCAGCGCCCGCAATTGATCGGCGGCGGGCCGTTCGTATCCACGCGTCACCATGACGTCCGCAAACCCCGTATTCGGAGTGAACGTGTAAGTACCGGAGCCGACCCCGTTGCGGAAGATCCCCACGAAGGTGAACGTGCCGGCGTCATGGCGCACGCTGAAGCCTGCCGATCCGTGTGAGCCAGTCAGCATCGAGGATGCGAGCCCGTTAAGACGCTCGATTTCGATGTTTGTTCCGTAAAAGCCGTCGCCTTCTCTCATTCGAAGGTGGACGGAGCCGGACTCCTGCACCGGACGGATCTCCCAGGTGCCTGTCCGCGCCTGCCTGTTCGAGGGGGTGGTCGTTTGAGCCGGTGCGCCCGGAACAGCGGGTGGATTTGGAGCATCGGCCGCGACGAGTGGCGCATCGACAACAACGGCTGGTGCTGCGGGAGCCGAGGTGACGGTTGCGGCGGCCACTGGCACGAGCAACGCCATCATGAGCAAGGTGACGGTGAGGCGGGTGCGGAGCGTCGGTGTGGCGCGGTTGCGCGCGGAGTCGAGGAGCGCGAGCATCCGTCCCTCGAGTTGGCGCGGGCTCGCCATGCTTACGGAGAGCGTAGGTGCGAACGTCGTGCGGAGCGCGTAGGCAATCTCCAGCAGGTGGCCGGCATAGTCGCGCGGGCTCGTGCCGGCGGAGAGCACGAGGTCGTCGCAGGCGAGCTCGCGTTCCACCCGGAGGCGCCGTGCCATCCACCAGGCGCCCGGGTGTACCCAGTAGACGGCGCAGACGACGGTCGCGAGCATTTGCGCGAGGCAGTCGTGGCGCCCGACGTGCGCCAGCTCGTGGAGCAGCACTGCGCGACGGCGATCCGGGGACCAGCTGTCGCCGATCGCGGGAATCAGGATCGCTGCCTTCACGGCCCCGAACGCCATGGGTATTGTCCGATCGAGACTGCGGATAAAGCGCACCGGACGTCGTACGCCGAGTTGCTGCGCGCATTCGGCCAGCAGGCGTTCCCACTCTTCGCCGGCCGGCGCGGCACCGCGCGAGAGGCGGCTAAGTACAAGGAGCTGCAATCCGAAGCGGGTAAGGAGGAGCAGCACGCCGGCGACGTAGAGTGCAGCGAGCGCGGCCGGCCACGGGATCCCCCCGATCCAGGGTGTGGGAGGGGTGCTGTTGTCGTCGGGCATGCTGCTGCTTATTGACGCCATTGGGGTGGCCGCCGCAATGTCGAGATCGGGAGCAGAGGACTCGGCAATCGGCGCAGAAACCGGCGCCGGGGCAGCAAGACGAATGGCTTTCCAGCTCGGGAGCACGAGCGTGAGGATTGGGAGGAGCAGCAGGCTGGCGGCGGCGAGAGTCCAGAACTGGTGGCGCACCGCGGCCGACATCCGGCGGCCGACGAGTGCGTGGGCCGTCGCGGCGGCAACGAGGAGGAGAGAGGCCTTGACGAGGATCGCGAGGGCTGCCATCACGTGCCTCCCTATTCGCGCGCTTTCTTAAGCATCGCGTTCAGCCGTTTGTATTCTGTATCGGAGAGGGGCGCGTCAGCGGCGTCGAGGAGCGCCGCCATCGCCGATTCCGGTGAGCCGTTGAAGAAGGTCCGGACGAGGTGCTGCACGGCCGACCGGCCAGCGTCCTCTGGCTTCGCAGCCGGGAAGTAGACGTGCCGCGGACCTTCGTATTCACGATTGAGCAGACTGCGTTCGATCATGATTTCGAGGAGCTTGCGGACGCTCGAGGGCGTGGGGGCGTCCGGTAGCTCGCTGCGTATTTCCTCGACTGTGGCGCGTTGGCGGCGGTGGAGGATTTCCATGATCTGGCTTTCGCGTCGAGTGAGATGGATGCGAGCGGGTTTCTGCATATCTGACCGTCGGCTCCGTTGGGCGAAATTTTTCGCCACGCGCGAATATATTCGCCATGAGGACGCTTGTCAAGCGACGACAGGTCAGCGCCTGCGGATTGACCACGGTCGCGATGGCGGGGCTGACGTATCATGGCCTGACCTCCGGCGACGATATTTTTGAGGCCCTGCCATGATTACCTGTCCTCATCTTCGCGCTGCCGTCCTCGCGATCGGCTGCGTCGGCTTCGTTTTTTCGGCCACCGTTCACACGCAACAACCACGCTCGCTGTACGACCGTTACACCGAGCCGATTCAGATTTTCAAGACTGGTCTCGGCACCTTTACCAAAGCGACGTCCTCGACCATCAAGGAGGCGCAGGCGTTCTTCGACCAGGGCTTTCAGATGATGTACTCCTTCGCCAAGCCGGAGGCCGTGCGGTCGTTCCGCGAAGCGTGGAAACGCGATCCCAACTGCGCGATCTGCTACTGGGGCGAAGCGTGGGCGTGGGGGTCGTACCTCAATGCGCCGATGAACGCCGAGGAAGCACCGTACGCGTATGCCGCGGCACAGAAAGCGCTGTCGCTGAAGAGCCGCGCCACGGCCAAGGAGGCCGCGCTCATCGACGCGATGGCGGTGCGCTACGTCGAGAAGTTCGACGCAGCCAGGCGGATCGAGCAGGATCGTGCCTATACCGACGCCATGCAGAAGGTGTCGGCACGGTATCCCGATGATCTCGAGATCGCCACGCTGTATGCCGATGCCCTCTTTCTACTCGAACCGCGCCGCGGCACGCGCGACGTGAACGATCCGAACGTCCAGCGGCTGCATCAGGTACTCGAGAGCATCCTCGCGCGAGACGTTCACCATCCAGGTGCCTGTCATCTCTACGTACACGCCACCGAGTCCACCACCGTGCCGGGCCGCGCTGAAGCCTGCGCCGAGTTCCTGGGTCGGTCGATTCCTGGCGCCAGCCATATCAACCACATGCCGTCCCATACCTGGAACGAAGTGGGTCGTTGGGGCGACTCGGTGCGCGCGAACCTCGACGCCTGGCATTCGGATCAGAAGGCGGCCGTGGGCCAGGGCTTCGCGATCTATCCCGAGCACAATCTCCACATGCTGCTGTATGCCGCGTCGTACGACGGTCAGGGTGCGATCGCGATGCGCGCCGGCAAGGACTACACGAAGCTGACCGGCGAGTCGTTTTACGAGGTGCTGACGCTAATTCGCTTCGGCCGCTTCGATGAGGCGCTCCAGGTGACGAACCGGCCGAAGCCCGATATCCAGGGCGGGCTGTGGGACTTCGCGCAGGGCTACGCGCATCTGAAGCAGGGCAACGTCGACTTCGCCAACCTCTATCTGGCGCGCGTCAAGAAAGCCGCTGAGACGTCTACCGCCGCATTCCGTGTCCACACGGCGAAGAACATCCTCAGTATCGCAGCCGGTATCCTGGAAGGAGAGACGCAGCGGACCGCGGGCGATCTCAGCGGAGCCATTGCGTCGTTCCAGCGTGCGGCCGATCTCCAGGAGGCCCTTGTCTACGACGAGCCGGAGCCGCTGCCGTTTTCGGCCTTTCACTGGCTCGGCGCCGCTCTTCTGGAAAGCGGCCGCTTCGACGAGGCAGAGAAGGCCTATCGCGCCGAGCTGAAGGATCACCCGCACAACGGCTGGTCGCTGATCGGCCTGCAGCAGGCCCTCGAAGGCAAGGGCGCCGAGACGCGCGACGTCGCTGTCGATTTCGCCACGAGCTGGTCGCGCTCGGACACATGGATCCGATCGTCGCGCTTCTGATCGATCGCTTGCGCGGTTAGCCAGGGGGTCGAGCACTCGCCTTGTGGGGCACATCCAGGTGCCCCTAGCCCCGCGACTTCATTTCGCTCCCGCGATGTTCGTGATGACGTCCCAGTTGAAGCGGACGAAGCGGTGGAGCTCGCTTTCGAGGATCCGTTCCTGATCGCTGTGCGCGCCGAAGCCCTTCGGGGGATCTTCAAAGTCGGTGGCCGATCCGATGCCATAGCACTGCACGCCTTTTGCGCGCAGCTGCGCCATATCCGTCGCACCGGTGCCCATCGTCGGCAGGGTGATCGTGTTGTAGACGCGCGTCGCGGCGGCTTCGAGCGCCTTGAAGACATCGTTGTCGAGCCGCGGCTCCGGCGACGCCGGCCGGGTGAACTCGGCAATGAAGCGGACTTCCACGGCCGGGTCGTTCACCACCCGTTTGACCTGTTCGAGGAACCTGGCTGGATCCTCGTCCGGGAGCGCGCGGACGTCGAGGGTCGCCTTCGCTTCCGACGGAATCACGTTCGAGCGGTAGCCGCCGGTGAAGATATTCGGCGATACCGAGGTGCGCAGCATCGACGAGTGACGCGGCTCGTTCTCGAGCAGCCAGTCGTCGGCGGCCTTGCTGAGACGTGGATCGCCGGACAGCACGTCGCGGTAGTACTTCGCGACCTCGGGAGGCGACACCGACGCCAGCTTGCGGAAATAGCTTGCGCTGGTCTCATTGAAACGAATCTCCGGCCGCCAGTCGCCGAGTCGTGCGACCGCGCCGGCCAGGTGGACGATGGCGTTGGACTTGAGCGGCACGGATCCATGACCCGAGATGCCTCGCGCCACCAGCTCGATCCCGCGCGGGATCTTTTCCAGCGTTTGGACGGTCGCGTACTTCACTTCTCCGCCGATGCGCACGACGCCGCCGCCCTCGGCGAGGCAGTATTCCGCGTCGATGTCGGCGAAGCGGTTCGTTGCCATGTAGCCGATGCCGATGCCCGAGGTGCCCTCTTCACCGGCCTCGGACAGGAAAATTACGTCGCGATCGAGCGGCACGTTCTGCCGTTTCAGCAGCAGCATCGTCATCAATGCTGCGGTGAGGTTGTC
>Ga0105347_1000724_pt1 | contig 15067 bp, 15 predicted proteins | sample EasRivMeERMLT890_FD_89677 | JGI IMG/M metagenome (GOLD analysis project Ga0105347, IMG submission 89677) | Soil microbial communities from meander-bound floodplain in the East River, Colorado, USA - East River MetaG ERMLT890 | ecosystem: Environmental > Terrestrial > Soil > Floodplain | place... | reverse complement strand
GGGTCGTGAACCTGGCGCACCAGAAAGTCCGACACAGGCGCACCGGCCCGCAGCCGGGCAAGCCAATCTTCAGGGTCGTATTCAACGCCGATGGGATTCACCATGAAATGCGCGTTGATAAAAGCATTGGCTTCGTCACTCGAACTGTAGCTATCGATCTGAAATTCCATTTGATTGCCATCGGGATCGGCGTAGTACATCGACACTGTGATGCCGTGATGAACACACCAGTACGGACGGATTCCTGTCTCCTTGAGTCGCGCATAAGTCTCGAACAGGTCGTTCAAAGACGCATACGTGTACGCCACGTGGTCGACACCGATCATGCCATGACGATCAATTTCGGTACCGTCCGGCTGGAGTAGCGACAGGTTGATAAACGCAAATCGGTGGTGTTCGTCGTCGTAGGTCAAGAATGCCAGCGCTGGGTTCTGATACTGGACCTTAGCGTCAAACACGGTTTCATACCAATGCACCATCTGCTCGAAACGGCGAGTGCGGTAAACAACGTGAGCGAACTTTGTCGGGCGAATGCGTGACATGATTTCTCCTTTGTCCTGAGCTTGGTAACGAACGTGAGGTTGTGTCACTCGGGTGATGTGCGGCCGAACGCGAAGGCTGAGCCGCGCTCTGAGCGACGGCCCCAAGCCGACTGTTAGGGGCTACACCGCGATTGTGAAAGAAACGCGTCATAATACCCATGCGAACCGAATCCAGTACCAGACGACTTCGTCTCCTTCGAGGCCTCTCCTGACTCTGAGGTCTCTCCAACTCTCTCGCGATCTCACAGCCGCCAAAGGTCGCGGAACTGGACAGCCACCACCTGCTCGTAGGACACCGGTTCAGCGAGTAAGCCGACCGATTGAGCGAAACGGTTTAGCCCATTTACGGCATCCTCAGATATGGCGGCATCGTAAAACGGCAAGTCTCGTTCAATGATTGTGGCAATCAATTCTGCAGCATCCGGGGGAAAACGCCGCTTTCCCACTTCAGCGGCTCGTGTTGGATCCGCCCGAAGTGCTTTGTGGGTCTTGACAATAGCCCGCACAGTGGCCGCGATTCGTTCCGGGTCTCGATCGATTAACGCATCAGTGGTAACAAGGCCAGTGAAGGTGAAATTCCGAGCGGCAGGGGGACCATCGCCGCGTCGCACATCTAGCAAAACTTTTCCTACGCCGCGCCGTATTGCGATCTCAGTTGCCATGGCGTTGGCCCAGAAGGCATCAATTTGGCCTGCCTCAAGTGCCTTGGCTGCAACCACACCAAACGAGACACCGGGTTCTCCGGCGCCTGGAACAGGCACGATCTGCACTTTGTCACGCTCAGTGTCGAGTCCGGCCGCTATCAACAATTGCTTGAGCGCCGCATCTGGTCCATGGTCTCCGCCAATCCGCAACCCCTTCAGTGCATTCATGTCTCCGCGCTCTGCGCGCAGGTCGGCACGCACCACTAAAAGCCAGGGAATCCCTTGAGAGAGTGCAGCAATAAGCTTGACCCCTTTCCAGCGGGGAAAGGATTTCAGGACAGCATGGACGGAGCCACTCGCATAGGCGTCGGTGGCGCCTTCACGTAACGCGGAAATGGCTTTAGTCGCAGGGGTAATCAATTCGACCTGCGCATCGAGACCTTCGGCCTTAAAAAATCCCAACTCCTCTGCAGCGAGTAGGGGAAAACATGTGTTGGTCACGAAGTCGAGGACTGCAATTCGCATTTGCATAGCATCCCCCGGACTACTGAGTGAACTGCCGGCTCTTCCGGCGGGGTATCCGGGAACCCGCAATCAAAGAAGAGCAAAATAATCTGCAATATCCGTTAACAAGCGGCGCCTTGTCAATCTCTTCTCCGACAAAGGCTGCCCCGGCGGCGGGTTATTCAGATATCAGCCCTCCGTGTAGCACGCTCGCGCTCATCACATCCCTAACCGTAAACACTTCTTCACGAAGCCAACTCTTGCGTGCACGCCCGTCACGGGCTGAGCAGTCGCCGTGCTAATAGTGTCTGAAAATCGCGGCGGCCGTCCGCGATCAGGTAGATGTAGACGCGCTTTCCGCTAAGACTATAGATAATCCGATACGGCTTATAGAATACCTGCCGGTACTCGCGAATGCCGAGCGCTGAGAGTTCTTTTTGAAAGGAACCTCGATCTGGATGGGCTGATAAACTCTCGATCATCTCCTCAAGGCGGCCGAGAAGGGCCTCGGCTTTTCCAGGAGCGTCGTGCTCGGCGACGTAGGCATAAATGTCTTCGAGATCGCGGTTTCCGTCCTCGGTCAACAATACTTTGAAGCGCATCAATCGCGCGCCTTAAATTTTCGCAGTCGCTTGATTGCAACCTTGGCACGTACGACCTTGCCCTCCTGAATCTGGCGTTTTCCCAAGGCTAGAATCTTTAGGAGCGCCATGGTTTCCTGCGTTTGCTCGTATGTGGCAATATCTTGAACGACAGCCTTCGCTACACCGTTTTGGGTAATGACAAGAGGCTCCCCATGTTCGGCTATGCGACGCAGAATGTCGGCGGTATTGGCCTTCAAATAGCTGATGGGTTTTATTTGATCCGAATACTTCATCGGCAGCCTCCCTAGGGTATGACCAAATATAGTCTTAATTCGGTTCGTCACAAGCGGCACTCGAATTCAGCAATCGTGGAGGAACTTCCGTGCTTCCGGATTCCGAAAACGTCGAAATGTTATTGGAAAGTTTAATTTTACTTGGGATAGCCGGAAGGGTTCGACCGGCCAACAAAAGATAGTCATTCGTAGAGGACCTGAGCACCCGCTTCAGGCTCAGACGGAACAACTTGCTTCGAATTTTGATTAGTGCCTTATATGACCTCTGCTCCTCGCATCCTTATTGGACCGAAGTCCCATAGACGCGCTTGCTTTTGGAGCGATAGATTTTGTTGAAGTGGTTCTATCGAACATCTAAGACGTAAGAATCCACTGGACGATAGTAGAAGGGGATGGAACATCGTCTCGACGAGGATGGTTTGACGATTGCGAACTAGGTTCGGGCCGATCATCCAATGCAATCTTTTAGTTACATCTCCGCCCATCTGAAGCGGACAACCAAGTCTAAGTCGGTTGTGGCGTTCATGATCTTGCTTGCCGGGGAGGTCTTGCTTGCACTGACCGCGCTCGCCGCGGCGAACGATTTTCCCAAGAGAGTCCTTATCATTGATTCCTTTGGGCGCTACATCGCGCCTTTCAATGCTGTGTCCGCGGCTTTCCGGACGACCCTGGCCCGAGAGTTGGCGGAGCCCCTTGATATTGACGAAGCGCCCTTGGATACGGCGCGATTCGCCGAACCAAAACAGGAAGCCCTCTTCGTGGACTTTCTCCAACGCCGCTTCGCTGGGCGCAAGCTGGATTTGGTTGTGCCCATCAACTTTCCCGCCGCGAGTTTTGCCGTGCAGCATCGAAAACGTCTTTTCCCAGAAACCCCGATGCTGATCACCTCGGTGGAACGCCGCCGCCTGCAGCCTAATTTTCTTACGCGTCAGACTGCCGTGGTGCCTTCCCAGGTCAACGCGCCGAGGTTGATCGAGGATATCCTGGAGGTTTTGCCCAAGACCAAGAACATCGTGGTTATTTTCGGCGCTTCGCCGCTGGAGAAATTCTGGCTGGGCGAATTTCGCCGGGAACTACAGAAGTTTGCCGACCGCGTTACCTTCACCTGGTTCAACGAACTGTCATTCGAGGAGATCAAGAAACGAGCGGCCGCCCTCTCGCCCCATTCCGTCATCTTTTATGGCCTTCTTGTAGTGGACGCCGCTGGCGTCCCTTATGAGAACGACGGAGCGTTGAAGAGTCTCCACGCCGTTGCCAATGCGCCGATCTTCGGTGTTTATGAGAATCAGTTAGGGTTGGGCGTTGTCGGCGGTAGGCTCCTGGCGAACCAGGACGTCGGTGTTGAGGCGGCTCGTGTCGCATTGCGCATCCTGCGCGGCGAAGTCCCGTCGCGCATCCCAACAAAATCTATTGAAGCCTCGGCGCCGGTCTACGACTGGCGCGAACTGCGGCGCTGGGGTATCAGCGAAGCACGTCTTCCACCCGGCAGCAGCGTTCAATTCCGGCAGCCGACGCTTTGGGAGCAATACCGTTGGAGCATAGTAGTTGCGCTGGCCACGATTGCCGTCCAGGCAGTGATAATCGGTGACTTGCTCTTGCAGCGGTCACGCCGTCGCCGTGCCGAGGCTGAGCTGCGGGAGAGCCAGGAGTTCATGGATCTCTCCACTAGTGCCGGCGAGTTGGGCCTGTGGGTGCGCGACTTAGAACGAGGTGACCTGTGGGCCAACCAACGTTTGCGTACACTCTTCGGCTTCGGCCAAAACGACGTGCTCCGATTCGATGATGTCGTTGCCCGCATTCATCCCGACGACCGAAGCCAAGTGGTTTCTCTGGTGCAGCACGCGCAGGAAGATGGGATACCCTTTGAAGCGGATTTTCGCGTTCTGAGCAACGGTACAGAGCGTTGGATCGCGGCGAAAGGCCAATCAGTGGGCAACGCTCCAGGCGGCGCCATTCGCAGGATGGGCGCCCTGACCGACATCACCGCTCGAAAAAAGGCCGAGTTGGAGGCGCAGCGGCATCGCGACGAACTGGCCCATGTCAGCCGCGTTTCGATGATGGGACAACTGGCATCGGCGCTGGCGCACGAGTTGAATCAGCCCCTTGGCGCAATCCTCCGCAACGCCGAAGCCGCGGAACTTTTCCTGCAAGCCAGTCCGCCCGACCTTCACGAGGTGCGCGCCATCCTCGCGGACATCCGTAAGGACGACCGGCGCGCGGGTGAAGTGATTGACCGGATGCGCGCGCTGCTCAAGCGGCGGGAGTCCCAGTGGAGCGCGCTGGATCTGAACTCGATAGTGGAGGAGGTTGCCGGTCTGTTGAGATTCGACGGCGAGGCGCGCCGCGTGAAGCTGACCTTGGAATTGGCTCTGTCCGCGCCACCCATACGCGGCGACCGCGTGCAGGTGCAGCAGGTATTGCTCAATCTCATCATCAACGCGATGGACGCGGTGAACGGATGCGAGGCCGGAAAACGTTGCGTGGCTGTGCGCGTCCGTCCCCGGAACGCGGAGGTCGAAGTAGCAGTGAGCGATGCGGGCCATGGTATTCCCGCGGAGAACCTCAAGCGTCTGTTTGAGCCATTTTTTACCACCAAGCCAAGCGGCATGGGCCTGGGCCTGGCGATTTCGCACACCATTATCCAAGCGCATGGCGGGCGTCTGTGGGCGGAAAATAATCCCGACTGCGGGGCCACGTTTAGGTTTACGTTACCCATAAGTGGGGAGGGACGAATGTACGTGACACCTGAAACCTGATTAGCACGTGCCGCTTGATGTCGGGTTTTAGATAGGTGTCGGGTGTCAGGTTTCAGCGAAGAGAACCCGTACATCCGATACTGACACCTGAACCCCGAAACCATCTGCCACTCGGTAGTGTCCGGTTTCGGGTTTCAGGAAAGAGAGTTTCGGGAGGCGAAGATGAAAGTTATATGGACGTTGAGGATTTGGAAGTCTATCAGAAGCTTTGCCGTCTTCACATTGAGATTTGTGATCTGAGCCACACTTGGCCGTCCAAAGAGAAGTATGAGATCGGGTCGCAAATCCGCCGCTCTTTCAACAGTTCCCCTGCACAACTCGCTGAGAAAAACGACGACCGTCATGTCCGTAACAAGATTGAGGGAGTGAATCGGAGTCGGGGGCGAGGCCGCGGAGACGATACATCATCTGTTCATGGCGAAGAAAAAGGGATACATCACACCAGAAGTCTACGAGTCCTTTCGCGCGAAGTACAAAGAATGCATCCGGATGCTAAACGGGTTGGAGAAAACACTGGAGCGGAAGCTTCCGCAAGGAGAGCGGCGATGGGCTGTGGAAGAACACCCGGAAACCTACAGCGAAAACAACGAACTCGTTGATGCTGGCTGGCCTATTCCCACAGATCAGGTTTCAGGTTTCGGTGTCAGGTTTCAGGCGTCGGAAAAACTTCTGAACCTGAAACCTGGACTTGACTGAAACCTGAACACTGAAACCCGACACCTGAAACCCCATGCCCCCGCCCCTCCCCACCATCTTCGTCGTCGATGACGATGAGTCCTTTTTGACCGCCACGTCCCGTTTCCTGCGCGCGGCGCGCTTCGATGTGAAGACGTTTCCTTCCGCCGCGGAATTTCTCGAACATCTCACGCCTGACGCGCACGGCTGCGTGGTCGCGGACTTGAAAATGCCGGGCCTGAGCGGGCTGGATTTGCAGGATGCTTTGATCAAAGCGGACAGTCCGATGCCGGTGATTTTTCTTACCGGCCACGGCGACATCCCTACCTCGGTGCGTGCGATGCGGCAGGGCGCGGAGGATTTTCTGACCAAGCGCGCGCCAAAGGAAGAACTGCTCGACGCGGTGAAGCGCGCGCTAGCCCGCGATGCCCAGGCGCGCGAACAACGCGCGCGGCTGCGCGATTTGCGCGCTCGCTTCGACCTACTGACGCCCCGCGAGCGTGAGGTGCTGGCGCACGTGATCAGCGGCCAGCTAAGCAAACAAATCGCCTACGACCTGGGAACCACCGAGCGCACCATCAAGGCTCACCGAGGCAACATCATGGCCAAACTCGGATTGCAGTCAGTCGCTGAACTCGTCCGCCTCGCTGAGGCATTGGACATTGCGCCGGCCGGCAGTGGAATAGTGAGCAAAAAGTGATGAGCCGTCAATGAACTATCCCTCGGCTCCAAGCCGAGGGGTTCTGAATCTGTCGACTGGAAGTCGCCTTTATCCCCACTCCGTCATTCCCGCGTTATCGTCACCCCGGTGAAAACCGGGGTCCATCCCCCCCTTAACCTGGATACCGTTTTCCAACGGTATGACGGACGCTGCCCGTCACCTAGCTAAGATACCGGCCGGAGTCTATCCTGAGACCGCCGAAGGACCGGCATGACGAACTTTCACTTCGCTTCAGGCGAGGGATTTCAACTATCCCCGAGAGCGCCATTAAACTGTTACCCCTCGACACCGTTTACTCTCCAATCTTCACCTGACACCCGAAGCCGCCACAGGGCTTCGGACGGATCCGTCCTTCGGCGGAACCTGACACCTGAAACCTGTCACCAGCCTGATCACTGATCACCGTTTGCTGTTCACCGTTCACCCGTTCCCTCACACACCCTTCCCCCTACTGTACCAAAGTACAATGGACGCCTTTCAACTCGCAGGCTATTCTTGCTGCTAAGTTTCATTGCATGTCAGTGAGCGCCTTCACATGAGCGGGGAAAAATTCAAAGTTGCAATCGTGGATGACGACGCGAGCCTGTGCCACGCGATGGATCGTCTGCTCCGCGCGGCGGGCTTTCAATCATTCACCCATGCTTCAGCGGAAGCATTCCTGGAAGACCTGGAGCGTGAGCAACCGGACTGCATTTTACTGGATATTCAACTGGGCGGCATGTCCGGATTTGAGTTGCAGACTCTGCTCACTGCCTCTGGATCGACCACTCCCGTGATTTTCATCACCGCTCATGACGATCCTGAAACACGCGAGCAGGCGCGTCAAACCAATTGCGTGGCCTATCTACGCAAAACCGACCCAGGCGAGGCGGTGCTTAAAGCGATTCGCAAAGCCGTTCACTTCGATAAGGCCAAGGCATGATTGGACCAAAGTCCAATATACAGCCTTGCAGTTTTTTGGTAGATGGCGGTGGAAGAAAAACCGAATATCGAAATCCGATCAAAGAACAACAGGAGAAAAATATGAAGTCGACGTCAAGCTGTTTGAAGGCGGTGTTGTTGGGAGTCATGCTCTTGAGCGTGACGGCTGCTCCGGCGCTCGCCCAGAAAATCACCGGCACGCCGGGTTCGCCCAGCGCCACGACCACGCTCGACGGAAAACAACTCCCGCCACCGCCGCCGAAGTTCGGCGGCGTGATCAAGCAAAGCGCCGTCGATTCCAAACCCTGGTGGCCGCCGCGTGTGGTGCCGCCCAAGGGCGCGCCCAACGTCCTGCTCATCATGACCGACGACCAGGGCTACGGCGTAAGCGGCACGTTCGGAGGCGTCATCCCGACGCCGGCGCTGGACCGGATCGCCAAGGCGGGGCTGCGCTACACCCAGTTCAATTCCACCGCGCTCTGCTCGCCCACGCGGGCGGCGCTGATCACCGGCCGCAACCACCATTCGTCGGGCTTCGGCGTGATCACGGAGCTGTCGACGGGTTTCCCCGGCTACGACTCGATCATGGGTCCCGAGAACGCGACCATCGGCAGGATCCTCAAGGACAACGGCTTTGCGACATCGTGGTTCGGCAAGAACCACAACACACCGGGCTTCCAGGAGAGCGTCGCCGGTCCCTTCGATCAATGGCCGTCGGGGATGGGCTTCGACTACTTCTACGGCTTCATGGGGGGAGAGACCGACCAGTGGCACCCGTACCTGTTTCAGGATCACACCCAGATCTTTCCGTGGGTCGGCAAGCCCGGCTACAACCTGATCACCGACATGGCGGACGAGGCGATCTCGCGCATGAGGAAACTCGACGCCGCAGCGCCTGACCAGCCCTTCCTCGTCTACTACGCTCCCGGTGGAAGCCACGCGCCTCACCATCCTCCGAAGGAGTGGATCGAAAAGTTCAAGGGCAAGTTCGACATGGGCTGGAACGTCATGCGCGAACAGATCATCGCCAACCAGAAAAAACTCGGGGTCGTTCCGGCGAATACCGAGCTCACTCCCTGGCCCGATCAGTTGGCGAAATGGGAAACGCTGCCGGCCGACCAGAAGAAGCTCTTCGCCCGGCAGGCGGAAGTATTCGCCGCCTACACGGCCTATACCGACCATGAGATCGGCCGCGTGATCCAGGCGGTCGAAGACATGGGCAAGCTCGACAACACGCTGATCATCTACATCTTCGGCGACAACGGCACCAGCCCCGAAGGTTCGACGCTCGGCACACCCAACGTATTCACCGCGTACAACGGCGTCCTCGACGTCCCGGTGGTCGAGCAGCTCAAGTTCTACGACACCTGGGGCTCGTCGGCGACCTATCCGCACATGGCAGTCGGGTGGGTATGGGCGTTCGACACGCCGTTCAAATGGACCAAGCAGGTGGCTTCTCACTTCGGCGGCACCCGGCAGGGCCTGGCGGTCTCGTGGCCGGCCCGCATCAAGGATGCCGGCGGCATCCGCCACCAGTTCCACCACATCATCGACATCGTGCCGACGATTCTCGAGGCCGCCGGCATCAAGGCGCCGTCGATGGTGAACGGCATCAAGCAAAAGCCGATCGAAGGCGTCAGCATGGCCTATACCTTCGACAAGGCGAACTCTAACGTCGCCTCGAAGCGCAAGACCCAATACTTCGAGATGGCCTCCAACCGCGGGATCTACAGCGACGGCTGGTATGCGAACACGACGCCACCGGTTCCGCCGTGGATGCTGGGCGCGGCGTTTCCGGACATCAATACCTACAAGTGGGAGCTCTACAACCTGAAAGAGGACTACTCCCAGGCCAATGACCTTGCCGCGAAGATGCCCGGCAAGCTCAAGGAGATGCAGGCGCTGTTCGCGCAGGAGGCGGCGAAGTACAACGTGCTGCCGCTGGACAACCGGCAGTTTGCGCGGGCGATCACGCCGCGGCCGAGTGCGACGGCCGGTAAGACGATCTTCACCTATAGCGGCGTGAACTCCGGTATTCCGGACGGCAACGCGCCGAGCGTGCTGAACCGGTCGTTCACGATCACGGCCGAGGTAGAGGTACCGCAGGGCGGCGGCGAGGGGATGCTCGTCACCGAGGGCGGGCGCTGGGGCGGGTATGGGCTTTACCTGCTCAAGGGCAAGCCCGTGTTCAGCTACAACCTGCTCATGCTCCTGACGGCTCGCTGGGAAGGCGATGGGCCGCCGCTCGCGGCGGGCAAGCACACCATCGTGTTCGATTTCAAGTACGACGGCCCCGGCATCGCGAAGGCCGGTACCGGCGTGCTCAAAGTCGACGGCAAGGAGGTCCGCACCTTGTCACTTCCGAAAACGGTTCCGTTTATTCTGCCGCCGGGCGAGACCTTCGACGGTGGGGTGGACACCCGCACGGGTGTAAACGATCTGGACTACCAGGTGCCGTTCCGCTTCACCGCCAAGATCGACAAGCTGACCTTTAACCTCGGGCCGGAGCAACTGGCTCCGGCGGAACAGACGCAAGTGAAAAAAGCCGTCGCCAAAGCGAAGGACTAGGGATGGAAAACCAACAGTCGGACAGAGGAGCTTAAACAATGCAACACGAAAAGGAGTGTAACATGAGAAAAACCATCGCAGCACTGATGTTTGTTTCAGCTTTGATGGTGGCTGGCGACGTGGCTGCCCAGGGAATGCTCTTGGACTTTGCGGCTGACAAAGTGATTCAGAAGTTCCAGAAATCAAGCTGCGCGGAGTTACGGGCGGACAAAAAACAGCCGCCAACGGAGAAGGAGAAGTTGGCTGTCGAGTTCTTGCGCAACGATAAGCAGGCACGGGTGGCCTTCATCGATAAGATCGCCGCCCCCGTTTTAAACAAGATGTTCGAATGCGGCATGATCCCGTAAGTGATGAGATCAGAAAGGGAAGGACAATTATGAAGCGAATTTATGGTTTTGCGAGACGAATAGTTTCAGTAGCCGCATTGTCGATGCTGGTCTTAGCGGGATGGCCCCAGCCCGGTCACGCTCAACCCACCGGGATGGAGCCCCAGGCCGAGAAGCTGTTGCGGCGGATGAGCGACTACCTGGCAAGCCGCCAGCAGTTCACTTTGAAGGCGGAGAGCACGCTCGAAGTCGTGCTGACATCCGGGCAGAAGCTCCAGTATGCCAGTCCCGCGACACTGATGGTGTCGCGACCGAACAGGCTGCGCGCTCACCGCAAGGGTGACATCGCCAACCAGGAATTTTTCTACGACGGCAAGACCCTGACGCTCTACAACCCCAAGGAGAACTTGTACGCGACCACCGCTGCGCCACCGACAATTGATGAGATGCTGGACTTTGCCAGGGAAAAGCTCGACGTGGTCGCACCCGCGGCAGAACTCCTGTACAAGAACGCCGCTGAGAGGATGCTGAAGGTAACAACTTCCGGGTTCGTGGTCGGCCCGAGCGTGGTTGGGGGCCTCAAGAGCACCCATCTTGCGTTTCGCGGCGCGGAGGTCGACTGGCAGATCTGGATCGAGGACGGAGACAAGCCGTTGCCTCGCAAATTTATCCTCACCTCGAAAAAGGTTACCGGGGAGCCGCAGTTCGCCGTACTAATTCGAAACTGGGACGTAGCGCCGAAGTTGACGAATCAGGAGTTCAGTTTCGTGCCACCCAAAGGCGCTAAGAAGATCGAGTTTCTCCAGCTGACTGCCGAAGCGGCGAAGCCAAAATAGTTAGAAGCGGGAATGGTGAGCCCTAATGCGACATTCTTTTTGATGTTTACAATAACACAAAAAGCCTGCGGCGCGGCTGCAGAGAAAAAAGCGCGCTGATTTGTCACCGGCATTGAAGTTGTTAAAACTTCCTCTCCCTCGACGGGAGGGACAGAGGTGAGGGTGCCAAATTTTACTACCCCTCACTCTAACTCTCTCCCGCAAGTGGAGAGAGAACGAAGGCTTGAACTTCGCTCAAATGACAGGATATTTTGTTTGATCAGAATTGTGAAAGGAGTCAATCAATGAAAAGATTTTTAATGCCCATAGTGCTGACTGCGTCCCTTATTATCTCGATCTCGGAATTTCTGCCCGACTCCCCGTTGAGACTGGGGTTAGTCGGGAATGCGGAGGCGATTATCGGCAGGCCCTTGACACCCATGTCTTACGCAGGCGTGGCGCGCCGTTCGATGTATAGAGAAGCCGCAGTGGTTTCGACGGTTGCCGTGACGAGCGCTGCCGCTGCCAACGCTGCTGCCGCGAATATGGCTTACGCGAACGCTGCTGCGGCCCAGGTTGCTGCCGCAAATACTGCTGCTGCGCAGGCAGCGGCTGCGAACGCTGCGGCGGCCGCAGCCGCCGCCCAGCAAGCTGCCGCTGGCCTGCCCATAGGCACGATGGTGCCGTCGCTGCCCCCTGGATGCACCTCGACGGTGATCAACGGGGTCAATTATTTTGCCTGTGGCGGCGTTTACTACCGGGCTGGTTTTCAGGGAAACAATATCGTGTATATTGTGTCAGCGCCGTAAGGGGGTTGACTGACGAGAGATCTTTCCCTCGGCACCCGACCCTCGACCCTGTCCCTCGGTATGATTCACGCTGAGATTGAGTCGAGTGAAGTCTCAAGGAAGAAAGAAATTACGATGAAAAGGCTACTCGGTCTGGCCGCCGTCCTTGAGGCGGCTACCGGGCTTGCCCTGATGATCCATCCTCCACTGGTTACTCGGTTACTGCTTGGCGACGAAGTGTCCGGGGCGGGCGAGGCGCTGGGCCGCGTGGCCGGCTTTGCATTGGTCGGGTTGGGGTTGGCCTGCTGGCCGGGTCTCGAGTCTGCCGGCGTTAACACCCCGGCTCTTCGAGCGCTACTCGCGTACAACCTGCTGGCGACACTCTACCTCGCTTACCTCGGGATCGGTGGCCGATTAGTTGGCAGCTTGTTATGGCCCGCCGTCGTGATCCACGGCGTCCTGACGCTTCTTCTCGCCCGCGGGTGGTGGCTAGCCCCTGTCGGAGTGGAACGGGTGAAGCAATAACGAGTGGCGATCGGCGGGTGACGCGGGATGAAAGAGTGGCCATCGTGGGGCAGTCTCTCCAGACGTTCAAGGAACACCCACCCAGCCAGGTCGGAGGATCGTTGAGTATTGAAAAGGCGCTTCAGATGCTCGAGGCGGGAAGCCGCGGTGGCGGCAAGTGAACAGGAGATCCTTCAGAAAATGTACTCTGCACCACAACTGACACCTAAGTGGCGCAAGCAGCACGACGAAACAAACTCGGAGGTGTTTGAACAGGAGCACCCCGAGTTAACGGAGAGCTTGTTCCCCTTATTGGACCAAAGTCCAATAGACGACTACCTAATGCGGCGGTAGAAAGCCTTATTTTAACTACGTGCCGCATCGTGCGTGACGTCTCATCCTGGAATGCCATGAGCAAACTATTTGCGAAAGTCAAGGAAGAGATCATTGCGATCCTCCCGCCGACGATCTTTTTTTTCATCACCTTGCACCTTGTTGCGATCCTCCGTGTGCTGATGCTGAAGGGATCCGGGATCGCGGTCAGCACGCCGTTGCAAGTAACGGTCGCTGCCTTAATCTTGGGCAAGGCGGTACTAATCGCGGATTTGCTGCCGTTCATCAATCTCTATCCGCACAAGCCGCTGATCTACAACGTCGCCTGGAAAACGACGATTTACGTTCTGGTCGCAACGCTCGTCCATTACCTGGAGCACCTCGCCGACTTCTGGAAAGAGGCCGGTGGTTTCGTTGCCGGCAACCAGAGGTTGCTCGCGGAGATCGTGTGGCCGCATTTCTGGGCCATCCAAATACTGCTGCTCGTATTGATTTTTTTCTACTGCACGATGCGCGAACTCGTCCGCGTGATCGGACGGGACAAGGTACTCGAAATCTTCTTTGGAACGCCGGGGAGGTTACGAGTTTGACCGAGATGTTCATAGGTAAGCTCGTACGCCACGATAATGTGTGATTGCAAGCTGATCCAGGTTAGAAGCCTATTACCCCATGGTGCCCACTTTCTGAAATGGCGCGCGGATCGTCGGGTGAAAATGCGAAAATCGAAGAGCGAAAATTGAAACGATTCGGACTAATCATGAAAGAATGATCTTGAGCACAACTGCAATCAGCTTGATCGTGTTCGCGTGCGTTTTTGGTGGCGCGGTGCTGGGTATCTTGCTGCACGCCGTTCTGCCCCAACATCATCTGAGCAACGAATCCAAAGATATCGTCAAGCTCGGAATGGGATTGGTTGGGACCATGGCCGCCCTTGTCCTGGGCCTGCTGGTCGCCTCAGCCAAGGGCTCCTACGACACCCAAAGCGCCGAACTGACACAGATGTCCGCCAATATCGCCTTGCTTGACCGCGTCCTGGCTCTGTACGGACCGGAGACCAAGGAAACCCGCGAGCTGCTGCGCGGCGCAGCGGTCCACGCTCTCGATCAGCTGTGGTCTCAAGACGGCACCAACACTTCCCGATTGGCGCCAACCTCCGCCGGAGCTGAAATTCTTTACGGCAAAATCCAGGGCCTCTCGCCGAAGAACGACACACAACGCTCGCTCCAGGGCCAAGCGCTAAGCATGGCGATGGATCTCGGAAAGACGCGCTGGCTGATGTACGAACAGTCAACGACTCCAGTTTCCATGCCGTTGCTGGTCGTGCTGGTTACTTGGCTTGCTGTCATTTTCGTCAGTTTCGGCCTCTTCGCCCCTGCCAATACGACCGTGGTCGCTAGCTTGTTCGTCTCCGCACTGTCGGTTTCCGGCGCAATCTTCCTGATCCTGGAGATGTACACGCCTTACGCAGGGGTGATCGCGCTCTCCAGCGCCCCGCTGCGCGCCGCCCTCGCGCATCTCGGGCAATAACGCGAAACGCCGCGCCGGTTCCATGAAAACCGAAATCGAATATCGAAATCCGAAAGGAGCGAGGGGTGAGAAAGAAGTGTCGAGTGCCGAGTGTTGATCGCCCTCGCGGCGAAGAACGCGATCCTGATCGTGGAGTTTGCCCGGGAGCTCAAGGCGGAGGGTATGTCGGCGGTGGACGCCGCCGTCGAAGCGACGCGGCGGCGCTTCCGGCCGATCCTGATGACTTCCATCGCGTTTATTTTGGGCGTTGTTCCGCTGCTGACGGCCACCGGCGCCGGCGCTGCGAGCCAGCAATCCCTTGGTACCGTGGTGTTCGGCGGCATGATTGCTTCTACCTTGCTTGCGATACCGTTCGTGCCGGTGTTCTATATAATAATGCAGCGCGTTAGCGAAAGACTAGCAGGCTGCTGAAAAAACCTCATATGCTTCGTTGCGCTCAATCGTCTCGCTCCAACGTACTGCCCAAGTACGTCTCCGCTCATCGATTTTTCGCGCGCCTCGCCTCTGCGTCTTTTTGAGCAGCCTGCAATCAGAGCTATTCATAAACCTGCTAGGCAAACACGCGC
>Ga0105347_1000723_pt1 | contig 15090 bp, 10 predicted proteins | sample EasRivMeERMLT890_FD_89677 | JGI IMG/M metagenome (GOLD analysis project Ga0105347, IMG submission 89677) | Soil microbial communities from meander-bound floodplain in the East River, Colorado, USA - East River MetaG ERMLT890 | ecosystem: Environmental > Terrestrial > Soil > Floodplain | place... | reverse complement strand
TCGCCCGACACCGTGCGCGCCCGCTCGGCCTCGAGCCCGGTCAGCGGCGCAACTGGCGACAATCCGGTCTCGTCGGTCTCCTCGGTGAACGGCATCGGCGCAAATGACCCGCCGCCCGCGGAGACTCGCGCCGTCCAGGCGCTGGCCGGCCGCCAGAGGAGCGAGACGCGCGGGCTGGCGAGGACGCCGTACTCGCTGTGGAAGTCGACGCGGGCGCTGGCCGAGACCGACATCCACGACGTCACATCGATGTCGTCCTGAATGAAGAGGCCGGGCACGTCATAGGTATAGCCGAAGCGTGGCACGTCGCGCGGGTCGAAGGCATCGCGCTCGTAGGCGGCGCCAGCGACCCACGTCTGGCGGCCGGTCGCGGCCCTGACCGTGGCTTCGACAAACGTCGTGTCGTGCGCGTCCCGTTCCACCACGTCACCAAACGCGTGATCCTGGCGCTGCCACGCCGCCGCCGCCCGCGCGGTCATCACGTATTTGCCCTTCACCAGCGTTTGCAGCGTGCCGCCGACATCGTAGCGGCGCGTGTCCAGTTTCTCCTGATAGGGAAGTCCTGTCGCGGGCAGCGTGGCCCCGTCCATCGTACCGCCGTCGCGGTTCTCGTAGGTCAGGCCGGCAGTCACGAAGGCCGAGCGGCCGCCGCCGCCATCCCAAAAGAGTCGCGGGCGCACGAGGCCGCGACCGTACCCCGCGACATCTACCCACCCGTCGTCATCGATGTCGTTGCGCGTCTGCCAGTGGCCGCCGCCGAGGAGCGACGCACTCCACTGTGGGCCTGCCCTGAGTTTGTCGAATGGGCCTGCCCTGAGCTTGTCGAAGGGGCCGAGCGGTGATGACAGAAATACCACCGCGTCGGTGCCGCCGAGCGTCGAGCGATTGACGAGCATCTCCCGCGTGGGCTCGGAACCAGGCCGGCGAGACAGCAGGTTCACGACCCCGCCCATCGCGCCCGCGCCATAGAGCGCCGAGGCGGCGCCCTTGATCACCTCGACCTGTCCCAGGTCCATCGGCGGGATCTGCAGCAGGCCGAGCCCGCCGACCTGCTGGCCAAAGAGCGGCAGGCCGTCGCTCAAGAAGCGCGTGTAGCGTCCCTTCATACCCTGCACGCGCACGCTGGCAGCGCCAATCGACGGCGACGTCGCCTGCACCCGCATGCCGCCCATTTCGTTCAGCATCATCACGATGTCGCCTGGCGTCATGAGCATCTTCTCTTCGATCTCCTCGCGTCCGAGGACCTCCACCCGGACCGGCTCGTCTTCGAGCCTCCGGCCGGTGCGCGTGCTCGCGACGACCGTCACCTCTTCTTCGACGGCAGGCTGCACGGGCAGATCGACCGTCACGCTGAGCGCGCGTCCGGCGGTGACGTCGACGTCGGCCACAGTGTCGACGAACCCCTGCTTCGACACTAATATGTGGAGCGGGCCGGGCGCGACCTCGAACGTGGCGAAACCGTCAGCGCCGGTCCGGCGCTCGATCCCTGCCGCCGTGACCCGAGCGTCCGGGATAGGTTGTCCTTCGCCTCGTACCTCGACACGGACCGCGATCTTCTGCTGCTGTTCGTCCGGAGCGATACCGAGGGTGAGGAGAAGGAGGGTGAGGGCCACGGTCATGCGAGACGGTCAGCATATCGCACGCGCGGGGCCCGAGCGACTGGAAGGCTCGATTGGTTCGGGTTATCGTTCTTCCTTCGTCGAAACCATTGCGCGGTTGAAACCGGCGATCGGAGGAGTGACATGGTGAGCGAACCATCCCCGGCTGTGATGCCAGGGATCGTGAAGGCGGCCGTGGTCGTGACCTTCTTCAATACCTGGGTGCTCTTCGAGGAAACCGTCATCGATCGCTACGGCCTGTGGGAATACATGCCGTACTACCGGGTCGCCAAGCTGTGTGCCTGGGACATCGGCGCACTCGCGCTCATCACGTGGGTCACGTTCCGCGTGTTGCGCCGCGCCCGGCGTCCAGCGGCCGGCGTGTGATTGACGGCGGTGCAACCCGTCCGCTCAATCGTGTGACGCGGCTCCAGACGATTCCGCTTCTCGAAGGGCTTGCCCGAGGAGCTGTGACAATCCCTCTCTCGCAGCTGATTGATCAAGGTACTCTTGGTCGAGGCGGGTCTGCTGAACCACGATGATCGAGAGGACATCGCGCCACTGGCGATCCGACACCTGCCCCCCGAGACGATACCAGTGCAGCTTCTGCAGCAGGATATCCTCCGGCGAGTGGACGTACACGAATCGATCGGGGTCGGCGGCGACACGGACGCGCCGCCGCCGCTCGAGCTGCTGCCGGTCCAAAGCCGAACCGGCGACGAAGAGATCGACTTTGATTCCGGTCGGGCGATGGACAAGGTTGACGCAGGAGTGAGTGGCGATCGCCCGGAGCAGGGCATCGCGGTCTGCATAAAACGAGTCCCCAAGACGGGCGACCAGCGGATCGACTTGTCCCGGTCCGATGTCGACGAGAATGTCGACGTCGATCGACGCTCGAGGTTCGCCGCTGAACGAGCTCGCCAGGGAGCCGCCGATAGTGTACGGAATGGTGCACGCGTCGAGCGCGGCCGTCACGACGAGTGCGATATCGATGGGCTCCGTCACGCCGACGGCTCGAGCAACCTATCAAGGTCCGGATACACCGCTCGCGCCAGTTCTGGCCCCAGTGTGAGTACGGCCCACCGCACGGTCAGCTCCCTTTCAGATGCGTCTGGATAGCGGGAGCGGAGACCAGCCATCGCCAGCGTGCGCACGCTCCGCGATGCGCCCGCGATGAGGCTCGCCAGTTCGACCGATGACATGCCACGCCACGCCTGTACCTGCAATGCTTCCGCACGGCGAGTGGTGTCGTGCGTCAGGATAGCCCGTGCGTTCGAGGCCGGCACGCTCATCGGGGCATTATATCCCCCGAGCGAGATCGGGCGAGAGGACGGTTAGCCGGCCGTCCCAACAGTCGGTACATCGCCCTGGGCCGACAGCCACTACTTGCGGCACACTCGTCGCCGCTCACTCGTCGCGGAGCGCGATGATGGGGCTGACACGAAGAGCGCGGCCGAGGGGCACGATTGCGGCGAGGCCGACGACGACGGCGAGCGCCGCGACGGCCGCCGCGAGTGTCGGGAGGGTGAGCGGCGGCACGCCGTAGAGAAAGATCCGTGCGATGCTCGTGACGGCGAGGGCTGCGGCCAAGCCGCTCAGCAGGCCGAGGCTTGCCAACCGCATCGACTCACCGAAGACGAGCTGCCCGATCTGAAGCGGCCCCGCGCCGAGCGCGACGCGCAGGCCGATCTCGCGCGTCCGTCGCCGGACGGTGTCGGTCATGACGCCGTAGATGCCGACCGCCGCCATCGCCAGCGCGATCACTCCGCACACGCCGATGAGCGTCGTGATGAGCCGATCGGCCGCCAGCGCATCTGCCAGGTATGCGTCGAGCGTCGAGATTTGGCGCACCGTTCCGCCCGGCGCCGCCTGGCTCACGGCGCCCTCGAGCGATCGCAGGAGCGCCGCTGAATCGGTCGTGGCTCGGACGATGGCGTGCCCCTGGTAGAGGTATTCCTGTGAGGACGGGTAGTACACCGTCGGCTGCGGCGCCTGCTGGAGTGTGCGGTACCTGGCCGTTCGGACGACGCCGACGATCTCGAGGCGCGTGTCTTTCACGTCGACGAGGTGACCGCCGACCGCGGTCTTTCCGAAATGGCGCTGCGCCAGCAACTCGTCGACGACGGCAACGGGAGGCGCGCGCACCCCGTCGCCAGCCTCGAACAGGCGTCCTTCGACGCACTGGAGCATCAGAGCGCGGAAGTACTCCGTATTGACCACGTTGGTCTCGAGCTCGACGGTGTCGGTGACGCCGGCGGAGCTTTCGAGAAGGAACTGCTGCTTGCTGGCGCGGCTGACTGGCAGCTGGCTCGCCCACCCGACGGCCTCGACGCCCGCGAGTGCCGAGAGCCGTTCGATGAGGGCATTGCGATAGGCGATGCCGCTCACCGAATCGTGGAACTTGCCGGGCAGCTCGACCGAGACAAACGCCACGCGTTTTGTGGTCGAGCCGAGGCCGGCATCGAGCGCCTGCGACAGGCTCGACACCGCAAGGCCGGTGGCGAGGAGGAGCGCCGTCGACAGAGCGACCTGTCCGCCGACGAGCCAGGCGCGCAGGCGCGATCCGCCGCGCGCGGCCGAGATGCCGCCGGCATCGGCGCGCAGCGCCGTCACCGCCGGCGCCGACGTGCCTTGCAGTGCGGGAGCGATGGCGAAGATCACGCCGGACAATGTCGCCACGCCGAGGGTCAGGAGCATCGCGCCCGCATCGAGGCCCGTGTCGAGCTGCGCGGCCTGCTCGACCAGGAAGAGCGCCGGGATGGCCGTGGACGTCCACAGCGCAAACAGCAACCCGAGGGCGCCACCCGCGAGAGAGAGGAAGAGAGCCTCGGTCAGGAGCTGCCGCACCAGCCGGTCCCGGGACGCGCCGAGTGCCATCTTGATCGCCAGTTCGCCGCGCCGCGCCAGCGCCGTCGACAGGAGCAGGCTCCCGACGTTGAGGCACGCACTCGTCAGGAGCAGGGCTGACGCGCTGCCGATGACGACGGCGACGAGGCGAACCTGATCGCCCGCCGATGGATCGAGCTGCGAGTAGCGCACGGGCGTGATTCTGCGGGGTGCGTCGGGCTGATCCTTGCTGCCGCGGTTGGTCTGCGGATACCGTTCGGCGAGGTCGACCGACAGCCGCCGCAGGGCGTCCTCGGCACTGCTCAGCCGCGCCTCGGGCGCCAGCCTCGCCACGATTGCAAGACGGCGATCGCCGCGCAGCGGCGGGGGCGAGGCCAGCGAAATCCACACATCGCACTCCCGCCCGATCTGCAGTCCCCGAAAGCGCGGCGGCGTCACGCCGACGACGGTGTAGGACCGGTCGGCGATGGTGAGGCGCTGACCGACGACCGTCCCGGCACTGCCAAGGCGTTCGGCCAAAGCGAAGCTGACGACGGCAGCAGTGGCCGACGATGTGTCCGGCGCCGGCAGAATTCCGAACGCCGCCCTCATATCGAGCAGCGCGAAGAAAGAGTCGGAGACGGCGGCAATGCGCGCGACTGCTGACGTGGCGCCGATGGTTACGTTCTCGACCTCACGATCGTCGATGGCGGCCACGGCCGCAAACGCGCTCGTCTCGGAAACCACCGACAGATAGTCGGCGTAGGAAGACGGACCGTGCGTGGCGCCGCTGAATTCGCTCGTGAAGATGTTGACGAGGCGTCCTGGATCCTGCACCCCCGCCGGCGCCGCGAGAAGGAGACCGCTCATGACCCCGTAGACGGCGGCGTTGGCTCCCGTGCCGAGCGCGAGGCTGAGGAGGAGCACCGCCGTCGTCCCCGGTGTGCGTACGGCGGCGCGCGCCGTGTGGCGGAGGTCCTGGCCGATTGACCCGAGGTTCATTCGGCGGTCACCGCCCTCCGCAGCGTCGGGCTACTTCGCAGCCGGCAGGTCTGGAATCGTCACGACGCTGGCCAGCAGCCAGGCGCCGCCCTGGCGCACGCTGGTGTTGACGTACCGGCCCTTGACGGCAGCGGCTCCCGTCGTGGCGAAGCGGCCTTCCATGATCTTGACGTCCGGCGTGACGACCTGGGTGCGTCCCTGCTGGATCGTCAGCGCCGAACCCTTCAGCGCACCGGCGAAGCCGTCTGCGTAGGACTTCTCGATCGCCGCGCGTCCGGTCAGCAGTTGGCCGTCCGGCCCGACGCGCGTGGCGTCGGCCGAGTAGAGCGCCGCCACTCCCTTGGCGTCACCCTTGTTGAACGCAGCGATGTACTGGTCGACGATTTTCTGGGCATCAGGGTCGGGTTTCTGCGCGTCGACCGACACGACCGTCAGGCCCGCGAGCGCCAACGCAGTGATCCACTTGAGTGTTCTCATCGAAAGTCCTCCGGTAAGAGTTGAGATTGCCGCGCCATACTGACCGCCCGGCCGTGCCGAGTCAAGGGCAGACCACGAGCGACCCCGCGGTTCCTGCTTGCGTCCGTCGACGAGGCAGTTCAGAATCCGGCCGAGGTCCGAGATGCGACAACTCACGGCCATCGTCGTCCTCATCGCGACCGCGTTCGCAGCACCGACCGCTGAACGGGCGCCGCAGCGCGAGATCGACTACGTCGCGGCGTTTGCCCGGCTCTATGGCGTCGTTCGCTACTTCTATCCATCCGACGCCGCGGCTGCGCTCGACTGGAACCGCTTTGCCGTCCATGGTGTCTCCCACGTTCGCGTCGCCTCCGACCTGAAAGGTCTGGAGACGACACTGAACAGGCTCGTCAGTCCCCTTGGCCCCGGGCTCGTCATTGCTCGCACGCTGCCGCCGGCTCGCGCGTCCGGAAGTGCCGATGGTGCGCTCGTCGCGTGGCGGTACTTCGGTGCCGCCGTTACGGCAAACGGCCCGCAGAACGTGTACAAGGCCAAGCGGACGAACCGCCCTCTGCAGATCGGCCAGGACGGCGACGGCTTTGCCACCGTGATGCAGAATGTGCCGGCCTTGCCGTTGCGAGGCAAGACCGTTCGCTTGCGCGGACTGGTCCGGGCGGAGGCCTCGGGTGACGCCGCCACCGGGGCCGCGCTCTGGCTGCGCGTCGATCGCGCGGGTGGGCAGACAGGATTCTTCGACAACATGGGCAACCGGCCCGTTCGAGTCCCGGCATGGCGGCAGTACGAGATCGAGGGGCAAGTCGCCGATGATGCAACGAACGTGGCGCTCGGAATGATGGCCACGGGAAGCATCACGGCGGAGTTCGAGGCGATCGGACTCTCGGTGCGGGACGGGTCGGGTGCCTGGACGCCGGTCGACATCAAAGATCCTGGCTTCGAAGATTCGCCTGACCATGCGGGGGGCTGGTTCAGGGCGGGAACATCGAAGACCGCCATGATTACGCGTCCAACCGACCAGGCCCCGGACGGACGGCAATTCCTTCGGATCGCTCTGCCCGCCGCGACGGTGTCGACCGCGGAGATCTTCGAGGCGCCTCCTCCCGTGACCGGCGCGCACGCCGACGTCGACTTGGGCATGGGTCTCCACGCGCGCGTGCCGCTCGCGCTGTCCGAGCCGCAGGCCGCAGGGGGCATGAACGACGCGAGTCAGCTCGAGGCCCTCCGCCAGGCGATCGCCGCCGTCGCTCCGTCGTCGCGCGGTCCACTGGAAGTCGACGCCAGGCTGGCGGATGTGGTCGTGGCGTGGAACGTCTTCCGGCACTTCTATCCGTACTGGAGCGAGGCCAACGTCAATTGGGACGCGCGCCTGAAGCCACAGCTCGCAGTCGCCTACGACGCGACGTCGCGCGACGCGCATCGCGATGCCCTGCGCCTGCTCGTGGCCGATCTGGGTGATGGCCACGGCGGCGTCGTCGATCCGCAAGGCGCGGGCGCTCGCGCTCTGCTGCCCATTCAACTTCAGGTGATCGAAGGGCGGGTGGCAATTACTGCCAGCGCGACCGAAGACGCGCCGGTCGGCGCCTTCGTCGCATCTCTCGACGGCGTGCCTGCTGACCGCCGGCTGTCAGATGTCGTCCGGCTGACGTCGGGGACGCCGCAATGGAGGGAGCGGCGCGCGCTTCAGGAGGTCACGACCTGCACGGCGGGAACGACGGTCACACTCGTGGTGGACAGCGGCGCCGGTCCGCGCTCGGCCGGCCTGCGATGCGCGGTTCAGCCGCCTGCCGTCGAAAAGCGTCCGGCAGCCGTCGGGGAGCTCGCGCCCGGCATCTGGTACGTCGACCTGACGCGCGCACCCATGGGCACGATCACACCTGTATTGAAGGAATTGGCCGCCGCGACCGGTGTCGTGTTCGATGTTCGCGGTTACCCGACCGACGCCGGGTTCCAGGTTCTACCGTATCTGCTGGTGGCTCCCGAGACGGACCGCTGGATGCACGTGAGCAAGATCGTCGGTCCCTTCGGTGAGTCAGCCGGGTGGCAGAGCATGGGCTGGGACCAGAAGCCCGCGAGCCCCCACGTGAGCGGTAAGATCGTGTTCCTCACCGACGGCCGCGCGATCAGCTACGCCGAGTCGGTGATGGGCTATGTCGCAGACCGCAAGCTCGGCACGATCGTGGGAGCCGCGACCGCCGGCGCGAACGGCAACGTAGCCGCGTTCGCGATTCCGAGCGGTTACCGCCTCAGCTTCACTGGCATGCGTGTGACCGGCCACGATGGGAAGACGCCGCACCATCTGGCCGGCGTGAAGCCGGACGTGCCGATCGCCCCGACGCTCTCGGGCCTCAGGCAGGGGCGCGACGAGGTACTGGAACGGGCGCTCGCGATCATCCGCGGACAATGAACCTGTCCTCGGGATTGCCTTCGTGTGCGTGCCGACGGTCGAAGCTCGATTCAACCGCGAGGAGGATAGATTGAACGCTCGGGCCTGGTTGTCGACGGCGTTACTCGGCGGCGCGATGCTGGCGCCCATCGGCGGCCAGCAGACCGCGGCTCCCGATCCGCTCGCCGCGCGCGTTGATCCCTACGTGGAGAAGCCGCGGGTCGTGGTCATGACCGACATCGCCAACGAGCCCGACGATCAGATGTCCATGGTCCGCCTCCTGGTCTACTCGAACCAGCTCGATATCGAGGGCCTCATCGCGACCACGTCGACGTGGATGAAGAACAAGGTGCGGCCCGACGTCATCCACGCCGTGATCGCGGCGTACGAACAGGTGCTGGCGAATCTGCTGCGACACCAGGCCGGGTTTCCGCCGGCCGCATCGTTGCGGGCGCTGGTCGTGTCCGGTCAGCCCGCCTACGGCATGGCCGCGGTCGGACCGGACAAGCCGAGCGCCGGCGCCGATCTGATCATTCAAGCGGCGGAGAAGCCCGACCCCCGCCCGCTCTGGGTGCTCGCGTGGGGCGGGACGAACACGCTGGCCCAGGCGCTCCAGCAGGCGAAGGCTGCGAAAGCGCCGGCCGAGCTCGACGCGATCGTCGCCAAGCTGCGCGTCTACTCGATTTCCGATCAGGACGATGCAGGACCGTGGATTCGGCGCGAGTTTCCGGCGCTGCACTACATCGCGCTGCCGTCGACGCCCGATGGGGACCAGTACGCGTACGCCACCTGGACCGGCATCAGCGGCGACCGCTTCTACAAGAACGCGCCGGGCGCGGACTTCACGACCTTCACCGACGCCTGGGTGAACGCCAACATCCGGAGCAAGGGACCGCTCGGCAAGCTGTATCCGGTGCCGTGCTGCATCCACGAGGGCGACACGCCGACATTCCTCGGCCTCATCAACAACGGCCTCGCGAGCTTCATGAGTCCGACGTATGGCGGGTGGGGTGGACGCTACGTGTGGCGGACGTTCTACGGCGAGCCCCGCGCCTTCTGGACGCAGGGCGGCGATTCGTTTCCGGGTCGCGATCATTCGAAGGACACCGTGACCGGCGTCGACGGCAGGACGTACACGTCGGACCAGGCAACGATCTGGCGGTGGCGGACGGCGTTCCAGCACGACTTCGCGGCGCGGATGGACTGGACGATCAAGGATCCCGCGCAAGCGAACCACAACCCGGACGTGGTCGTGAACGGTCAGGCGGGGAAGGCGCCGGTGCACGTCGAGGCGACGGTCGACGTGCCGCTGACGCTCGATGCCGGCGCCACGCGCGACCCGGACAATCACCTGTTGAAGTACAGCTGGTTCTTCTATGCCGAGGCCGGCACCGGCATTCCCGGTCAACCCGTGTTCGCGGGCGGCCTCGGGCCCATCGGTGGGGGAGGCGCCGCCGGGGAAGGCGGCATCCCCTCGGGGCCGGAAGGCGGATCGCGTGAGCCGCCGCCACGGGTGGCGATTCAGAACGCCGCCACCGCGCGCGCGACCGTCTTGCCGCGCGTGGCCGGCACGGCGCACATCATCCTGGCGGTCGAGGACAACGGCAGCCCCAGCCTGACGTCATACCGCCGCGTGATCCTGACGATCAAACCCAAGTAGCGCAGGGCCGCTCACGGCCCATCACCGTGTTACTCCGCCGTCGAATCAGCGGTGTGCGCGTATGCTAAGCTCTCGTGCTTCAGGCGGGGCGAAAGGACGTTGCCATGCCGCTCCCTGTATTGAATCCCGGTGGATCGCTCGTCGCATTCCAGGACACGTCTTTCTCGATCGACGCGTTGGGAAGGCTGGTGTGCAACACCTGGGACGAAGCGACGCAGAACGGCGGCCCACCCTTCTCGACGGTCGTGATCGGTGCCGGGATGTTCGGCGCCTACTGCGCCGCGAAGATCTTCCGCCGCGATCCGACCGCCCGTGTGCTTGTACTGGATGCCGGGCGCTTCCTCGTCTCCGAGCACGTGCAGAACCTGACGAACATCGGACTGAACGTCGCCAGCCCGATTCCGCCCGCCAGCGATCCCGGGGTGCCGCGCGAGCTCGTGTGGGGGCTGCCGTGGCGGGGGAACGTCGAGTTCCCCGGACTCGCCTACTGCACTGGCGGCAAGTCGATCTACTGGGGCGGCTGGTGTCCGCGCCTGACCGACGGTGACCTGGCACGGTGGCCGTCGTCAGCAGCCCAGTATCTTCGCGACCACTACACGGACGTCGAAAGCGAGACCGGTGTCGTTCCCGGGACGGATTTCATTTTCGGGCCGCTGTCCGAGGTCTTGCGGAACGCATGTGTGACGGCCGCAGCCATGACCCCCGACATCGAGTCGGCGATCGGCGACCACGGTATCCAGCCCGCACCGCTCGCCGTCCAGGGAAGTTCGCCGGTGTCGGGCCTCTTCAGCTTCGACAAGTTCAGCAGCCTTCCGGTCTTCCTCGAGGCGATTCGTGATGATGTGAATGCGTCGGGCGGCAACGATGCGGCGCGGCGGCTGTTTCTCGTGCCGCTCGCTCACGTGGTGAAGCTGCACGCGGCGTCCGGCGCCGTGCACGCTGTCGAGGTGGATGTGGCAGGCCAGCGGAGGCTCCTGCCACTCGCGTCGCACGCCAGTGTGGTTCTGGCGGCGAGCGGGATCGAAAGCACGCGGCTGGCGCTCCATTCGTTTCCCACGCCGCTGATGGGACGGAACTTGATGGTCCATCTCCGGAGCGACTTCACCATCCGGGTGAAGCGCAGCGCGCTACCGTCAGTGCCTGGGCACGTGCAGACGGCGGCACTGCTCGTGAGGGGGCTGGCGGCGTCGGGCCGGTTTCATGTGCAGGTCACGGCCTCGACGCATGCGCGCGGCTCCGACGAGCTCCTTTTTCGGATGATTCCCGACCTGGATTTGCTCGCGGCCCAGCTGGCCAACGACGATCCAGGTTGGATCGGTCTGACACTCAGGGGCATCGGCGAAATGCGCGGCGACCGTACGGCGGCCGTGCCGAATGCCACGACGAGTTGGGTCGATCTCAGTCCCTTCGAGGAGGACGAGTTCGGCGTGCCGCGTGCGTTCGTGCACCTGAAGCTGGCCGCGCCGGACCTGCAGACCTGGGATGCCATGGATCGCGCGATTGTCGCGCTCGTACAGGCGCTGGTGACGACGCCCGCCGACATCCAGTACTTCTACGACGGCGCCTGGCAGGACGCGCCGTTTCCGCTCACTCGACCGTTCCCGGAGTGGCACCGGGGCATCGGCACCACGCATCACGAATCGGGCACGCTCTGGATGGGCAACGCCGAGGCGTCGTCGGTTACGACGCCGCTCGGACGGTTTCACCACCTCAGCAATGCCTACGTCTGTGACCAGTCGATCTTTCCCACCGTGGGCTCCGTCAATCCGGTCCTCACGGGTCTGACCCTGGCTGGTCAGGTGGCGGACCACCTGTCGGCATAGCCGCGAACGTCGGGTGGGACGGCCTCGGCGGACAGGACCCGCGGTCACGTTCGAGCCACCGAGTCCGTCTAGCGAATGTTCTGCGCCGGCAGTTCCGTCTTGATGCCCGCGTCGAGCGGCATCGTATCGCTCTGCGGCGTGAGGCCGGCCGCCGTCATCAGGGCGAGGAGCTCCGTCTGCAGCCGCTCGACCGTCGGCCCCGAATCGGCCGCCCGAATCAGGTTGACGCGCTCGTCGGGGTCCTTCTTCAGATCGTAGAGCTCGCCCATGTGCCGGTCCGGCGAGCCATCGCCGTGCGGATAGCGGATGTACTTCCACTCCTCGGTCCGGATCCCGCGGACGTTCGGCGTGTAGGGAAACTCCTTCTCGTAGTTGTAGTAGTAGAACCAGCTCTTGCGCCAGCCGGCATCGCCTTCCCGCACCAGCCGCACCCACGACCGTCCATCGACGTTGCCGATCGCCGGCGCGCCTGCCAGCTCGAGCAGGCTCGGCGCCATGTCGACGGTGAGCACCTGCTGCTCGATGACGCGTGGCTCCCTGGTCAGGCCGGCGTAGCGCACCGTCATCGGAATCCGGATGCTTGGCTCGTGCATCGTCCGCTTGTCGACCATGCCGTGCTCGCCTTCGAGCAGGCCGTTGTCGCCGACAAAGACGATGATGGTGTTCTCGAGCTGACCGCTCTCCTCGAGCCAGGCGCGGAGACGCCCGACGCTGTCGTCGACGCTGAGGATGGTGCCCCAGTAGGCGTGCACCATGTTCTCGAAGTCCTTGACGGCTTCCGGGCGGTCGTCGGGAAACTTCTTGCGCCATTCGAAGAGCGGGCCGTAGATGCCGTGCCACGTGCGCAGGCGGTCCTTGATCCAGGCGGGCTTGTCGTCGAGCTCGAACGCCGACGGCGGGTAGGACACCGGCACGTCGGCGAAGGCGTTCTCGTACTTCGGCTCCGGCGTGTAGAAGCTGTGCGGCGCCTTGTGCCCGACGATCATCATCCACGGCTTGCCACCGTGATCGCGCTGGAGCCAGTCGAGCGCGATGTCGGTGACCGCGGTCGTGTAGTACCCCGGCCTGACCTCGCGGCGCTCGCCATTGAGGTTGAACTCGGTGCCGAAATACTTGCCCTGCCCCTTGTGCGTGACGAAGTAGTCGTAGCCCGGTCGCGGCTCGTCATTGCCCTCGCCCATGTGGTACTTGCCGACGTACGCGGTTTCATATCCCGCCTGCTGCAGCACCTTGGGAAAGTTGTTCATCGCCGCCGGGAACTCGGTGAAGTTGTTGGTCACCCCGTGCTTGTGGGCGTAGACGCCGCTTAGAAGTGACGCCCGGCTGGGCGAGCACAGCGACGTCGTGCAGAAAGCGTTCTTGAAGTTGACCCCTTCGTTGGCGATGCGATCGATCTGGGGCGTCTTGACCGCACGGTGCCCGGCGTAGCCGAGCGTGTCGGCCCGCAGATCGTCGAGGAGCACGAACAGGATGTTCGGCCGGCGCGAGGGCTGTTCGGCCGGGGGGCGGCGGCAGCCGCCGGCGGGGAGCGCGACGACGATGATGGCCGCCGCGAGAAGAGCTCGGTCCCGATTCCGGATCATCCCGGGATTGTCTCACGGGGGCGAATCGACAGCACGATTGCGCGTTCTGTACGCATTTTGCGCCTGCATCGTTATACGGACTGCGCGGGAACCCCCCGTGCGCGCAGGCACGCCTGCGAAGGAGAGCTGCGATGATGACTACCGTAGACGGCCGGCGAAGGATCTTCCTCATCTTCTGCTGCATGGCCCTCGTTTCGGCGCTGGTGATCAAATCGAGCACCGACCTGGCGGCCCGGTCTCAAGAGCCGGTGTCTGGAGCCGGATCGGGTGAGCGGGTCGCCGATTGTGGTGGCGAGCCCTGCGACGCCGTGCTCCGAGGCGGGCTGGCGTTCCTCGACCGCCGGCTGCGTGGCCTCTCGGGTAACGGGCGATCGTGCGCCGATTGCCACATGCCGACGGATCACTTCCAGCTCTCGCCGGCCAGCGTCGACAAGCGATTCCGGCTCCTGAGTCTCTTGCGGCGGTTCAATCCGGATGCCGACGATCCGCTGTTCCGCCCCGTCGACGCCGACGACTTCCGCAGGAACGGCGCGGATGCCAGCGACTTCAGTAATCTGCGGCAGAACGGCCTGATTCGCATCCCGTTCACGCTGCCGCCCAACATCAGGCTCATCGATCCGGCGACCAACCTGCCGTCGAGCGAAACCGAGGTCGACGTCTGGCGGATGGTTCCCACTGTCAACGACGTGAAGCTGACGGGTGATGACTTCGTGAACCCCTGGTTCCGCGGTCCGAACCCGACCGGCGGCTACCAGTTGGACGGCCGGTTCGCCGATCTCGAGGAGCAGGCGCTGCGAGCGTTCGAGGCGCACGCCCAGGTTCAGAACATGCCCCCGCAGCGGCTACTCGACGATCTGGCCTCGTTCCAGCGCGTGCTCTTCACGAACCACCGCGTTCGGGCGCTCTCCGACGCTATCAGCGAGGGGACGTTTCCACTGCCCGACCCGGATCCGTCTCTCGACGAGTTGGAAACACAGGGCAAGGGTGTCTTCGGGCGCGCCTGCAGCGTCTGCCATGGTGGTCCCGGGCAATCGACCACGCCGTTTCCGATCGTTCGCTACCACGACATCCTGACCCAGTGTCCGCGGCCGCCCCAGACGCCGCTCTTCGCCTTCAAGCCATGCCCGACGCGGCTCGCCCGGAATGCCCGTACATACGAGATCGAGGTGTCCGCCCCGACGACCCTTCCCGCCGGAGTAGTCCTGCCGGCAGGAACGAAAATCCGACGAACCAGCTCCGATCCCGGTCGCGCCCTCATCACCGGGTGGGTCGGCGGACCGGCACCGCCCTTCGACGACTGGAACAAGTTCGATGTCCCCGGATTACGCGGGATCAGAAACACCGCGCCCTATTTCCACAACAACAGCGCCGACACGCTCGAAGAGGTCGTCGATCACTACATTGAGCTCTTCAAGTTCATCAAGGCGGTGACCCCGCTGGGAGTGCCGCCTCCGCCGGTCGCGTCGACCAACGGGAAGGACTTCGACCGCATACCTCTGCCAGATGAGCGCGCGGCGCTCCTGGCGTACTTGCGGAAGCTGTAGCTGCCGGCGGGGTTAACGGAGTCAACGGAGAATACTCACCACAGAGGACACAGAGGCAGCTGAGTTGGTTGGGGATCGGCCGCTCCACCCCAGCCGCTGATTGCTCCAGCAATCTCTGCTAACCCTGTGCCCTCTGTGGTGAAGTCGCCCTTCTCCGCGACCTCTTTCCCTTCCCGGACCCCTCGCATCCAACCCGC
>Ga0105347_1000718_pt1 | contig 15144 bp, 7 predicted proteins | sample EasRivMeERMLT890_FD_89677 | JGI IMG/M metagenome (GOLD analysis project Ga0105347, IMG submission 89677) | Soil microbial communities from meander-bound floodplain in the East River, Colorado, USA - East River MetaG ERMLT890 | ecosystem: Environmental > Terrestrial > Soil > Floodplain | place... | reverse complement strand
CGTCACCATCATCGGCGGCGGCGACGTCGGCCTGCGCCTGGCGGAACGGCTCGACGGCGTGTCGTCGATCTCGCTGCGGATCATCGAGCGCGACCAGAGCCGCGGCGAGGTCCTCGCGGCGCGCCTCAACCGCGCCCTCGTCCTTCAGGGCAACGGCACCGACCTGGCGCTCCTCGAGTCCGAGGACATCGGCCGCAGCGACGTCATGGTATCGGTCATCGACAACGACGAGAAGAACCTCCTGGCGTCGCTGCTCGGCCGTCAGCTCGGGGTCAAGCGCATCATCACGCGCGTCAGCGAGCCGGCCAACCTGCGGCTGTTCGAGCGCGTCGGCGTGGACGTCGCCATCTCGGCGCGCGGGGCGGCCATCGCCGCCGTGCTGCACGAGGTCGAAGGCGGCCCCGCCAGCCTGCTCGCCGTCCTCGAGCAGGGCGAGGGCCGCATCCTCGAGCTCGAAGTGCCGGCCCGGTTCATCGGCCGCGCCCTCAAGGATCTCGCGCCGCCGCGCGACAGCATCGTTGGCGCTATCCTGCGCACGCGCCAGGCGATCGTGCCACGGGGCGCGGACCGCCTCGAAGGCGGGGACCGACTGATTGTGTTCTCGACCAGGGCCGCCGCCGACGAGGTTCGGTTGTTCTTCACGGGCGGCAACTGATGCGGCTCGCCGTCGTCGTGCACGTCGTCGGCGTCCTCGTCCGGCTGTTCGGCCCCATGTTCCTGCCGGCGGCGCTCGTCGCCGCCCTCTATCACGAATGGCGTGACGCGATCGCGTTCACGCTGACCGCCCTCTGCTCGAGCGCGCTCGGCCACGCGATGCGGTTTGCCGGCGGCAAGGCAGCCGAAGACGCGGCTGAGCGTCTCCGGCGGGTCGAGGGCATGCTCATCGTCGCCGGCGCATGGATGCTCATCGCGCACCTCGCCGCGCTGCCGTACGTCTGGGCCGGCCTCGGATTCATCGACGCGCTCTTCGAGTCGATGTCGGGCCTGACGACGACCGGGGCGACCATCTTCACGGACTTTTCCGTCTACGGGCGTGGCATCTTTTTCTGGCGCTCCATGACGCAGTGGGTCGGCGGCATGGGCGTCATCGCGCTGTTCGTGGCCGTCCTTCCACGCCTGGCGGTCGGCGGCCGCGAAATCTTCTTCGCGGAGGCGTCCGGACCAACGGACGAGAAGCTGACGCCCCAGATTCGCCAGACCGCCCTGACGCTCTGGCGGCTGTACGCCGCGCTCACCGGGGCGCAGGTCCTGGCGCTGTGGCTCGCCGGCATGACCCTCTTCGACGCCGTCTGCCACTCGATGACCACGCTCTCGGCGGCCGGGTTCTCCCCGCATCCCGCATCGATTGCCGGCTATCAGAGCCCGGCGATCGAATGGATCGTGATCGTCTTCATGTTCGTCGGCGGCGCGAACTTCGCGTTGCAGTACCGCCTCGTCCGCGGAAACGTGCGCGCCTTCTTCGCTGACGAAGAAATCCGCGCCTACGCCGCCGTCGTCGTGGCCGCGACGGTGCTCCTGGCGTTCTTCCTGTCGTCGAGCGGGATGCAGCCCGGCGACGCCGTGCGTCACGGCCTCTTCCAGACGGTATCCATCATCACCACGACCGGTTTCGCCAGCGTCGACTTCAACCTGTGGAGCGACCAGAGCAAGATGGTGCTCCTCGGCCTGATGTTCATCGGCGGCTGCGCCGGGTCCGCCGCCGGCGGCCCCAAGGTCGTGCGCCACGTCCTCATGGCGCGCTTCACGTTCCGCGAGCTGAAGCGCACGCTGCACCCGCGCGCCATTCTGCCGATCAAGCTCGGCGGCCGCGTCGTGCCGGAGAACGTGATGCGCGAGGTCGTCGTCTTCATGCTCTTCTACATCCTCACGTTCGCCGTCGGCGCGGCAATCGTGATCGCGCTCGGCGCCAGCATCGTGACCGGCATCAGCGCGTCGGCGACGACCCTCGGCAACGTCGGTCCAGGCTTCGATACGATCGGACCGATGGCGAGCTTCGCGCATCTTCATCCCGTCAGCAAGGTCGTGCTCACGCTCGAGATGTGGATCGGCCGGCTGGAGGTGTTGACCGTGCTGGTGTTGGTGCGGTGGGAGATCTGGCAATCGGCGCGCTGGCGTGTCGCCAGCTGAGCCGGCCGGGGTCTGACCCTGGTCTGACCCTGGTCTGACCCTGGTCTGACCCTGGTCTGACCCCGGTCTGACCCCGGTCTGACCCCGGTCTGACCCCGGTCTGACCCCGGTCTGACCCCGGTCTGACCCCGGGGCTAACCCTCTGGCTTGAGCAGCAGGAAGCCGAGCGGCGGCAGGCGCAGGTTGATCGAGTTGTCGTGGCCGTGCGCGGGGATCGGGTCGGTGGCGACGGCACCGCCGTTGCCGACGTTACCGCCGCCGTAATAACCGGCGTCGCTGTTGACGATCTCGCGATACACCGCCGGACCCGGGACGCCGATGCGGTAGATCTCGCGCGGCACGGGCGTGAAGTTCATCACCGCCACCAGGAAATCTCCCGCAATCTTCGATCGCCGGATGAGCGAGACGACGCTGTTCTCGCTGTCGTTGCAGTCGATCCACTGGAAGCCGGTGAAGTCGAAGTCGACCTGGTGCAGCGCCGGCTCGGCGGCGTAGACGCGGTTCAGGTCGCGCACGAAGCGCTGCAGCCCGCCGTGCAGCGGCTCGTTGACGAGATCCCAGTCGAGGCTGCGATCGTGATCCCACTCGCGGTCCTGGCCGAACTCGTCGCCCATGAACATCAGCTTCTTGCCCGGGTGCGCGTACATGAAGCCGTAGAGCGTCCGCAGCGTGGCCGCTTTCTGCCAGGCGTCACCCGGGACCTTGCCGAACATCGATCCCTTGCCGTGCACGACTTCGTCGTGCGAGAACGGCAGGATGAAGTTCTCGTTGAAGGCGTAGAGCATCGAGAACGTCAGGTGGCGGTGATCCCACTTGCGATACACCGGATCCGTCTTGACGTACTGCAGGATGTCGTTCATCCAGCCCATGTTCCACTTGTAGGTGAAACCAAGGCCGCCAATCCACGTCGGGCGGCTGACCGACGGCCACGCCGTCGACTCTTCCGCGATGGTGATCGAGCCGGGCGCCTCGGCGTGGGTCTGCATGTTGAGGTGCCGGATGAACTCGATCGCCTCGAGGTTCTCGCGCCCGCCGAAACGGTTCGGGATCCACTCGCCGTGGTTGCGCGAGTAGTCCAGGTAGAGCATCGACGCGACGGCGTCCACGCGCAGGCCGTCGGCGTGGTACTCCTGCAGCCAGAAGAGCGCGTTGGCGAGCAGGAAGCTGCGCACTTCCGTCCGTCCGTAGTTGAAGATGAGCGTGCCCCAGTCGCGGTGCTCGCCCTGCCGCGGATCCGCATGCTCGAAGAGCGCGGTACCGTCGAACCTTGCGAGTCCGAAGGCGTCCTTGGGGAAGTGGCCAGGCACCCAGTCGAGGATGACGCCGATGTCGTGCTGATGGCACGCGTCAACGAACGCCTTGAAGTCCGAGGGCGTCCCGAAGCGGCTCGTCGGCGCGAAGAAGCCCGTGACTTGATAGCCCCACGACGCCGAGTAGGGATGCTCCATGACCGGCAGGAGCTCGATGTGCGTGTAGCCCATGTCCTTGACGTAAGGAATGAGCCGGTCGGCGAGCTCCCGATACGTGAGGTAGCGATCGCCGATGGCGTCGCCGCCGTGCGCACCATTCGGGACCCGCGCCCACGATCCCAGGTGCACCTCGTAGACCGCCATCGGCCGCTCGAACCACGATCCCGCGTCGGCCCGCCGATCCATCCAGTCCGCGTCGCCCCACTCGTGCGCCGGCTGACACACGATTGAGGCCGACAGCGGCGGCACCTCGAACTGGAACCCGAACGGATCCGCCTTGATGAGGATCTCGCCCGTCGCCGTGCGCAGCTCGAACTTGTATCGGTGCCCGAGCCTGGCGCTCGGCACGAAGATCTCCCACACCCCGCTGACGCCGAGCAGCCGCATCGGGTGGACGCGCCCGTCCCAATCGTTGAAGTCGCCGACGACGCTGGCGCGGGTGGCGTTGGGGGCCCAGACGGCGAAGTGCACGCCCTCGGTCGAGCCGACGGCCATCGGATGGGCGCCGAGCTTGTCGTGGATCCGGGTGTGGTTGCCTTCGCCGAAGAGGTAGAGGTCGTAGTCGGTGATGACACGGCCGTAGCGATACGGGTCGTCGATCTCGGCGACGTAGCCGCCTGGATACGTGACCTTGAGGCGGTAATCGATGTCGATGCCGGCGTCCGGCGTCTCGGGGAACGTGGCCTCGTAGACACCGACCGGGTGGCTCCGCGTCATCGCCACTGGGGCCAGGCCGTCGCGGACGACGCTGACGGCCTCGGCCGCCGGGAGGCAGGCGCGGATAACGAGCCGGCCGCGCTCGATGTGCGGGCCAAGAACCGAGAACGGATCGGCGTGGAATGCGCCGGCGATGGCGTCGAGGGCTGAGGTCATAGGGCTGCCAGCAGACCCGCGCCGGTCAACGCCAGCGCGGTGAGAAGCAGCCATGGAGCATACATCGCCGCGGCATGTTCGAGCACGGCTCCCCCGCCGGAGGTGTCGGCCGAGCGCAGGGACACGTGCTGCCAGGCGGCGAAGGCGGAGCCCAGGGTGGCCAGCGCGAAGACCCAGCCGGCGCCGAGGAGGAGGCGCGGGAGCCCCTCGCGCATGCCCGGCAACAGCACGCCGAGGACCGCGGAGAGCGCCCACGTGCCGATCGCCATCACGGCGACCAGCTTCAGCTGCGCGAGCATCCGGTCGGCCGCCTGCCGCCGGAGCTCGGCGCGCAGGAGCTCCTCGGCCCGGCGCCGTTCGGCGTCGATCTGGGAGCGTTCCATCTCCATGCGGACGCTGTCGCGGTCGAAGGCTTCCTTGAGGGCGGCGACCACCACGCCGGCGAGCCGGGCTTCGAGCGGCCCTCCAGTGGGCAGGTCCGCGGAGAGGCCCTCGCTGGATCCCTGTTTGAACCGGCGCGCCATGTGGACGAGCCCCCCAACAGTGTCGACGATGGCTGCCCATTGTGCGATGCCCATTGGTTCAGCTTAAAGGGGGGGTGGCGGGGACGCAAGCCCGGCCGCGGATCTCCGGCTCTCACGGGACGCCGATCACGCGGATCTTCAGCGCCAGTCGCCGGAGGCGACGAATCCGGCCCAGAAGAACGGGTGGGTGCTCTGGCCGCTCGCACGCCGTTGGCGGAGGACGGTCAGGCTGGCTTCGCGGACGGCGTTGGCGGTATCGAGTTTGCGGGCCAGACGGCCTTCGTAGAGGGCGCGCATCCAAGTCATGGCGGCTCGATCCTCTACCGACCACAAGCTCATGATGACGGTGTGGGCACCGGCAATCTGAAACGCGCGCCGCAAGCCGAAGACCCCCTCGCCCGCTTTGATCTCGCCAAGGCCAGTGTCGCACGCGGAGAGGACCGCCCATTCGACACCGGACAGGTTCAGCGACGCCACTTCTTCGGCCGTCAGGATGCCATCCTCTTCATCGCCTGAGGCGACGGCGCGCCGATTGGCACCGGCGAGCGCGAGCCCGGACAAAAGCAGTGGATTCTCGGCCGTCGCCGGTCCCGAATCGCGGAGTACGGGCACCGGGGCGAGCGCCGGCGCATTGCGCGGCAGAGGCAACGGCCTCTTGCGAGGCGCCAGACCTCCGACCGAGCGCGTGCGTTCGATCGCCGACAGACATTGACCGTCGAGGAAGAATCCGTGGGTCGCGAGGTGGAGCACGCGATGTCCAGGACCGAGGCTCTTGAAGCTCCTCTCGTCGGCGGCGCGACCGAGGAGCAGGTGCGCACCGGCGACGCCGGAACCGAATGAATTCCACAAGCCCGCCACCTCGTTGATCTCGCGACGCGACCCAGGTAGCGGATCGAATGTCATCGTCTGGAAGCTCACGCAATCGGCGGTGGAGCGAGTCGATGGTGAGACGGCGCGGAGAGTACCGCCGGACTGGTCGGCGTCGGGCCGCTGTCGAGCAGTCTTCTTTGTGGGATCTGCAGCGGCGGCCACGTCGGCGGAGAGCGCGACCTCGTGGAACGCCGGGCCGCCCAACGCCAGGAGTCCGCGTCCCACTGCCACCGGCGCCGCCGCTACCAGATCGCGTTCGGCCGAGAGATAGTGGATGCCGGGCGCACGTTCAAGGAGGTAGTCGGAGCCGCCGACGGGCAAGGCCGCGAACGGCAGCAGGTTCAACGCGCCATCGGGCACGATGAACACGCGCTCGACCGTGGCGAGTTGGGCGGCAACCGGATCCCACACCGCTCGCCGAAGCTGCTCGCCGGTAGCGCGAAGCGACCGTTCGGCGCGCTGCGACGGCTGCACGGGCGGTGAAAGCCAAGCGACCATCTCGGCGCGCCATCGTGCGATCAGCTCGTCCACGGCCGACGCCGGACCAAGCTGCACGACAACCGGCTCACCCTCGGGACGAAGGAGGAAAGCGACATAGTGAGGGACGGTGGGCCTAGGGTATGGCACGAGCACGGCCGAACCTGGAGTCGTTGGACGATCGAGCGCTTCGTAGCGGACGAAAGACAGCAGCGCCGTCCGTGCGGGAAGCGCCGCCCGCACTTCCTTGAGGCCGAACTCGGGCGAGTTCAGCTCCGCACTGAAGACCACGCTCTGCTCGGCCAGCGCTCGCTCAGCCTGTTCCTTCTCACGGCGCGCGTCCTCAACCAGGCTGAGATACTGTTCCGGTCGATTCGATCCGGGCCCGCGTACGACGAGGTTGGCGAGACGCTGCCGTGCCCTGACTAGATTGATGCGCAGGGGCCCGACCTCGGCCGCCGTCGCATCGAGGACGTCGCGGTGCCGCCCGGCCATCTCGTCGAGCACGAGCGAACGGCCCAGGATGACGCGATCGAGCACCGCGGCCGCCATCGTCGGCACTTCTCCCATCGCGAGCAGCGCGACATCGAGCGTTCGCGGGCGCCTGGCGCCGTACGAGACGGCCTGCCGCTCCGGAAGATAGCGCAGTGTCAACCTCAGGCTGTTGCGGCTCGAATCCTCGGCCTCGAGCGCTCCGCTCGCGGCCTCGGTCGGCCGGCGCTGGAGGGCCAGCACCTCAGCGAGCGCGAGTTGGGCATCGACGACCGACAAATGATCTGGGCCCAGCATCTGACGCAGGCTGACGAGCGCGCGTAGATACGAGTCTTGGGCCGCCGCGAAGTTGCCCACGTGCGCCTGAAAGCTGCCATGTCGCAACCGGGCGTCGGCCGCTCGCCGGGCGTCCACGTCGCTTGCTTCCTCGAAGCTACTGATGACGCGGCTGGAAAGGTCGAGCGCGCGTACGAGGTTCCCGAGCCGGGCTTCAACCGTTGCCAACGCCATCAACGTCCGCGCAATGTCACGCTGGTTCTTGACCGCCGCGCGCTCCCGTATGGCAAAGGCCCGCTCGAGGAGCGGCTTCGCTTCGGCGTCCTGCCCCTGCGCGCTCAGCATCTCCCCAAACGCCGTCAGCCCGCGAGCGACGTTGGGGTGCTCGGGATTGAACACCCGTTCCCACGCCGCGATCACCTGGGTGAAGCGATGGCGAGCCTCCGAGAAGTCGGTCAGCGTGGCGTTGATGACGGCCAGGTTGTAGACGACCGTGAGGGTGAGCGTGTTGTCGCTGCCCAGGCGACGGCTGTACACCATCAACGCCCGTTCGTACCAGAGCCGAGCCGCGGCGTAGTCGGCTTCCTGCGTCATATTGACGGCCAGATCGTTCAGTAGCACGCCGACTGATGGGTGATCCGCACCGAGCGATTGCTCGGCGATCGCTAGCGCCCTGGTCCGCAGCTCACGAGAGGCCGCCAGATCTCCAAGGTCCGCGACTGGCACGGCGAGGTTGCGCAGGTACGTGGCCGTCTCTGGGTGACCGTCCCGCAGGGTGCGCACGGCGATGGCCAGCGCCTCGGCGGAAAGACGTCTTGACTCGACGAGATCGCCCTCCAGCCACGACTGCTGTCCGAGCAGGGTCAGCGTCATCGCCAGGGCGGGATGCTCAGGAGCGTTTCGGCGCAGCCGCACGGCGCGCTCTAGCGCTCGGCGCCCCTCGACGTAGCGCCCGAGCCGCTGGGCGAGCTGGGCTCGGAGCTCGAGCGACTGCGCCAACCGCACGTCGTTCTCACCCAACCGCGCTTCTCTGATGGCGAACGCGCGATCGTTCGCGAGCGCCGCGGCATCGGCGCGGTCGACCCACATCAGCCCGTGCGCCAGGTGGTCGAGGTCTTCTGCCAAGTCGAGGGGGCTGTGGTCAAGAACCTGCTCACGCAGCGCCAGCGCGCGCTGAAACTGTTCGGGCGCAAGCTGGTAATCGCCACGCTCGAAGAGGACGTCACCGTAGTTGCGGACGCTCGTCGCCAGCGCGCTTGGGTTTCGCGGCACGGCCGACTCGCGCGCCGCGACCGCGTGGCGTGCGAGAGTTCGCGTGTGCGCATCGGCTCCTCTGCCGTTCGCGACCAAGGCCTGGACCAGCCCATCGACGACCGCGGCGGGCGCGCCGCGACGGTCGGTGTCAAAGCTCGCGTGCAGGGCGGTTGCCGCGCTCTCGGCCTCCGAATACCGCCCGGCCTCGAGCAGCGCGACAAGTGAGGCAAGTCGCGCCGCAGTGGATTCCTGGGCCGACAGTGCAACACTGAACAAGAGCACCGCCGTGGCTACTCGGCCGCCCCACACCGGTCCTCGCCAGGAAGACGAATTTCGAGCCGGAGATGCTCGACCGGCGGCTGACGGCTTTGGAACGGTCATCCAACATCCCACTATGCGCGACGCCCTACAGGAGGCGCAGATACTTCGAGCTTAGACCGCCGGCAAGCGCCAACTGCTGCCGGCCAGCACCAAAGCGCCCGGACACCACGCTCGGGCCCAGGCCCTCGGCCGGATCGACGACTACACCGCGCGTGGTGTGTTTGGCGTTCTCGATCACATCTTTGACTTCGCGCAACACTTGACGAATCTGGATCTCCACCTGGGTCGCGAACTCCGAGTGCGTACGGTGCACGTGACTGGTGAACAGGACGGTTCTCAGGACACTCTCGAGCTTGCCGACCGATTCCTCGACCATCCGCAGTGAATATGCGACCTCGCGGTACATGTCCACCAACGTCGTAGGACCTGCCCCCGACCGTCTCGATCCAGGCACTGCCAGCCACGGCACGAGGCCGAGCACGCCAGGTTTCACGTCAGGGTTGTCGGCGCCGAGCACACCTGGCTTGACATCGGGATTGTCGGCGCCGAGCACACCTGGCTTGACATCGGGATTGTCAGCGCCGAGCACCCCCGGCTTCACGTCGGGATTGTCGCCGAGGCCGAGCCTGGGGTGGGTCAGCACACGCTTCACCGTACGCTCGGCACCTCCGAGCGCTCCCTCGAGTGCGGCGAGCGAACCCGCAATCGAACTGGCCGGCAGCGTACCGAGGGGAGGTGGCTTCCGGCTCGTGCGCGGCGCCGCCATGTCGACGGCCGGTTGCACAGATTCCGGCACCAACCCGATCAGCCGCAGGAACGGTGGGCCAAAACGCTCGGGGGCGAGCGTCTCGCCGCCCATCTTGGACCCGGGTTTCATGGCGAGCGCAGAGTCGACGGCTTTCTTCGTGTTGGCGAGCGCGAGCTCCACCTTTATGAACGCACGGTCCAAGCTCATGACGAGCTGGGTGAGCCCGGTCCGATCATCCCGCGTCGTCGCGCCGGCCGACCGGACAAACTCTGCTACGGACTTCTGTCGCTCCTCGAGCACCTTGAAGAGCTCGGTGAACGCCAGCCGCGACCAGACGTTGTCCTTCTCCTTCACCAGCTCGAGCTCGTTGTAGCTCTTCTCGCTCAAATCGAGGCGCTCGAGATCGGCCGCGCCCGTGACGCCAGGCGCAAAGATCCCGACGCCGTGCAGGCCTTCGAGGCTGTCGTCGGCGGCGTGCTTCACGATAAACCCGCTCTTGCTCAGCACCCGCAACAGCTTGTCGGCAGCGCGTCGTGCGCCGGCGTCGCCGATCTGCTTGATATTGCGACAGAGATCGACCAGGTCGATGAGGGGACGAGCGTCGCCGTGCGCCGTATCCAGGAAGGCACCGACTACACGTTCACGTGTCGGACCGTCGGCGATCATGCGATGCAATTCCGCAGCGAACGCCTTCACTGGCGCCGAAAGAAGATTGGCCTTACCCAGGTCGAGCACCGTCATGGCCACGTCGCGCTGGAAGGACTTCAGGAACTCAACTGCAATCGCAGAACCCAGGTCCGCCGGAGTGATCTGCGGTTGGGCCGCGATCACATTGAGAACCTCCTTGTACGGCCACCCGGCAAACGGCATCGACAATTGCGAGGCCACCAAATACTTCGCCGAGGCACGCAGCTCGAACGCGGCCTCGGCGTAACTCATCGCGCACGTGTTGGCGCCGAGGATGTCGAGGCCCGGCTCCCCAAACTCGGCGAGCGCCTCCTTCAATTCCACGAGCGTGAGTTCGTCGTCGTGATCACGGCCGAAGCCCAGCCCGTAGGTGTGCCCCCAGAGCACGAGGAGATAGTGGTCAGCGTGCGACGCCGGATCGGATTTCACCCAGTTGAGGAACGCCTTCAAGGGAGTAGGACTGCCGGTACTCATGTCGGCGTCGGGCGCCTCGAGGACGCTACGTGTCTGGGTGTCCGGGACAATCTGGTGACTGCCGCCGTTGGCAACGCGAAAGAGCTGTGGCGACTTCGGCCAGGGGCGGTGGAGCTGGACGATCACGTTGACCTGAGACGTGTCCGCCTTTTCCATCTCGTCCTTGATGTCCTCGATCGCGGCCTTCTCGGTCTCGCCATCCTTGGCCGCCGCCATATAGACCATGATGGTCCACGGCTTCTTATCGGCGCGTCCGCCCGACTGGGATGTCCTGGCGCGCCGGCTACTGGTGGGACTCTTATTGGCCATCTGTCGCTCCTGCTCCCGAGGCGCTACACCCCGGCACTATCACTGCCGAGGTACGTCGTACTACCATAACGTCCTTGCCGGCTAGAGCGTACAGCTTGAGACCGCGAGCCGGACCCTGTAACACTTCCGTTCCCCACCCGTTCTCGTATAGAAGGAGGCCCCACACCCCTGGGTACGACGGGAGACGCCCAAAAACCAGGGCCCGGGTGGGAAACGAGCAGCGTATGATAGGCACACTCACGGGCGCAGGCCTGCCCGCGACCGTCCCCGTGACGGCGCCGGTCCTCAGGCAGACCTTTGTCGACCTGTCCCGGCGCGTGAACGAAAACGAAACGTCGTTCCAGCTCCTGCTGCGGGCGCGTACCGGCGATCCGGACGCCATGGAACTGCTCTGTGTCCGCTACCTCCCCCGGCTCCACCGCTGGGCCCGCGGCCGGCTGCCGCGCGGCGCGCGCGGCGCGATGGACACGAACGATGTCGTTCAGGAAGTGCTCATCAGCGTCATCAGGCGGCTCAAGGCCTTCGAACCGCGCGACGAGGGCGCCTTTCAGGGCTACCTCCGGCAGGCGCTGACCAATCGCTTCCGCGACGAGGCGCGCAAGGTCAACGCGCATCCGGTAGCCTCGCCACTCGACAGCGCCTGGCCCTCGGCTGGACCGTCGCCGCTCGAAATCGCGATCGGCCGCGAGGGCGTGGCGCGATACGAGGCGGCGCTCGACAAACTGAAACCCGAAGACCAGCGCGCCATCGTCGCGCGCTGCGAGTGGGGCATGAGCCACGAGGAAGTGGCGCAGGCGCTCGACAAGCCGTCGGCCAATGCCGCGCGCGTGGCCATTCACCGCGCGCTCGTGCGATTGGCGAAGGAGATGGCCGGTGGACATTGATATTCGTGACGACCCTGAAGAACAGCGGGACGGAGTCCTGGCCAAGCTGGCCTCGATGATCGACGATGACCAGCCGATCGACTGGGACAGCGAGGAACTCGAGGCGCGCGGCGCTGGCGAACGCGCCGTGCTCGCCGAACTGCGCCTGCTCGCGGCGCTGACGCGCGTCTATCGCGACCCCGACGCGGTCGGTCTCGAATCACCCCTCGAGACCGAAGTGCAGGTACCGGCCGCTCCCACCCTGCCGCCCGCGACGTGGGCATCGCTGACCGTCCTCGAGCCGGTCGGCAGGGGCGGCTTCGCCAAGGTCTATCGCGCCCGCGACGGGCTAGACCGCGACGTCGCCCTCAAGCTCTTCCCGGTCACCCCCGAGAACGCGGCCGCGCTCTCGAGCCGCGTTCTCCGCGAGGGCTCGCTCCTCGCCAAGGTCCGCCACCGCAACGTCGTCGTCGTCCACGGCGTGGAACGGTCGGGCGACTTCGCCGGCCTGTGGATGGAGTTCATCAGCGGCCGCACGATGGAAGACGAGCTGCGCGCGCGCGGCCCGCTGAGCGCCGAGGAAGCGACACCCATCGGCGTGGATCTGTGCCAGGCCCTCGCCGCGGTCCACGGCCGCGGCCTGGTCCACCGCGACGTCAAGGCGCAGAACGTGATGCGCGAGGAGGGCGGCCGGACGGTGCTCATGGACTTCGGCGCGGGCACCGAGCTCGCCACGGGGCTGCGGAAGCCGCACGACACGGCCGGCACGCCGCTCTATCTCGCCCCCGAGCTCTTCGACGGCCAACCGGCGACGCGGGCCTCCGATATCTACAGTCTTGGCGTCCTCCTCTACCGCATGGTCACGCGTGAGTATCCGGTCGAAGGCGCCGATCGTTCGGAAATCGAACGCGCCCATCGCGACCGACGAGTCAAGCGGCTGCGCGATGTACGGCCGGACCTCCCGAGCGAGTTCGTCCAGACCGTCGAGCGCGCGCTCGCAGCCGACCCCGCCGCACGGCCGCAGACAGCCGGCGAGCTCGAAGCGGCGCTCACCAGGCGCAGCCCGACACCAGTGTCGTGGACGTGGGCCCAGCGCGCAGCGGCGGCCGCCGCGGCCGTCCTCATCGTGGCCATCCCGGTCGGTTTGATCTTCACCAACCGTGGCACCGCGCCCGGCACCAACAACCCGGCGCTCGATACCGCCGTCGCGCCCACGCATCCCGCGCCGGCGGCAGCCGCCGATCCTTCCTATCTCGTCAGGGCGAGGCTGTTCCGTACTCGCAACGGCGTCGAGACGCCGCTGACCGCCGGCACCGGCCTCGCCGGCGGGGACCAACTGTCGATGGAGATCGAATCGTCGATCGCCGTCTATGCCTACGTGATCAACGCCGACGATGCGGGCAAGTCGTACCGCCTGTTCCCCCTGCCCGACGTTCAACCGGACAATCCTCTGGCCGCGTCCAAGGTGCACCGCCTCCCGGCCGAAGACACGAACTGGGTCGTCACGAGAGAAGGCGGCCGCGAGCACTTCGTCATCGTCGTGACGCCGGTCCAGAGCGAGGCTTTCGAAGCCGTCGTCAGGACCATCACTCCGGCGACCGCGAACGCGGGCCACGTCACCAGGTCGGTCATCCCGCCGTCGGACATCGGTGTGCTGCGCTCGGTCGGCGGCCTCGCGAAGATCAAGACCCCGGCGACCGCAAGTGCGCCGGCGCTGATCTGGTACGACACGGCCGGCGACCTCACGGGACAACGAGAGACCGCGAGCGGCGCCTGGATGCGCCGCCTGACGGTCCCCGGCGTGTCCCGCTGACGCTGAAAGGGGTCAGGCCGGAGGGCCGGAGCCGGGTCTCTAGCCCGCCGGGAACGCACCTACAATGGACAGCAGTCATGACGACTGCGAACCGAGGTGGGTGTTGCCGGACCGCGTCCTGAGCGAGGAGACCGATCGACAACTGGTAGACGCGCGCCAGCTGCTGACCGACCTGCAGGTCGAGCTCGCGTCCGTGCCGGCTACCGGCCCCGACGCCGCCACACTTGCCGACTCGGTGCGGCAGCTCGACGAGCTCTTCCTCCTGGTCGTCGTCGGCGAGTTCAACGCCGGCAAGAGCGCGTTCATCAATGCCCTGCTCGGCAGTCGCGTGCTCGACGAGGGCGTGACGCCGACGACGGCGCACATTCACCTCATCCGCTACGGGGCGGCGACCTCGACCGAGGTCCTGGGCCCGGGCATCCGCTCGGTCACGGCGCCTGTCGATTTCCTCAAGAACCTCCACATCGTGGACACGCCGGGCACGAACGCGATCATCCGCGAGCACGAGCGCCTGACGACCGAGTTCGTGCCGCGGGCCGATTTCATCCTGTTCGTGACCTCGGCGGACCGGCCCTTCACCGAGACGGAACGCGCCTTCATCGAAGCGATTCGCGCCTGGGGCAAGAAGGTCGTGGTCGTCGTCAACAAGATCGACATCTTCGCGCGCGCGTCGGAGCTCGACGAGGTGCTGGCGTTTGTGGGCGAGGCGGCTCGGAGCGTGCTCGGGACGACGCCGCCCATCTTCCCCGTCAGCGCCCGGCTGGCCGCGCGCGCCAAGCAAGGTGAGCCCGCCGTGTGGACGGCGAGCCGTTTCGAGGCGCTCGAGCACTTCATCCACGACGCGCTCGACGAGCAGAGCCGCTTCGCCTTCAAGGTCTCGAGCCCGCTCGGGGTCGGCGACGTGCTCGCCCGCCGCTACCTGGAGGTCGCCGACGAGCGCCTCGCGCTCCTCGCCGAGGACACGGCCGCGCTCGACGACATCGAGCGCCAGATGGCGCAGTATCGCGCCGACCTCGCCAAGGGCTTCGCGCTGCGGATGAGCGCGGTCGAGAAAGTGCTCCTCGAGATGGAAGGACGCGGACACCAGTACTTCGACGACAACCTGCGCCTCGGCCGGGTGTTCGATCTCGTGAATCGCTCGCGGATACAACGCGAGTTCGAGCTCCAGGTGGTCGCCGATGCCCCGCAGCAGATAGAGCGCCACGTCTCGGACATCATCGACTGGCTGGTCGATCAGGATTATCGACAGTGGCAGGCCGTGTCGGCGAGGCTCGCGACGCGCCACCACGCGCATGGCGATCGGATCCTCGGCACCACCGAGATCGGCAGCTTCCACCAGGATCGGACGCGCCTGCTCGAGTCGGTCGGCCGCGAAGCGCAGCGCGTCGTCGATACCTACGATCGGCGGCGGGAAGCGGAAGCGATTGCCAATGGCGCGCGCACGGCCGTCGCGACGACGGCGGCGGTCGGCGCCGGGGCGCTCGGGCTGGGCGCCCTCGTCTCGCTGGCCGCGACCACGGCGGCGGCCGACATCACGGGCTTCGTCATGGCGGGCGTCATGGCCGCG
>Ga0105347_1000717_pt1 | contig 15163 bp, 9 predicted proteins | sample EasRivMeERMLT890_FD_89677 | JGI IMG/M metagenome (GOLD analysis project Ga0105347, IMG submission 89677) | Soil microbial communities from meander-bound floodplain in the East River, Colorado, USA - East River MetaG ERMLT890 | ecosystem: Environmental > Terrestrial > Soil > Floodplain | place... | reverse complement strand
CCCGAGGCCTCCGGCACGCGGCAGGTAGAATACGAGAGCCGCAACTGGAACACGCGCATCACCGGTACCACGGCAGACTACGAGTGGGTGCGCAATGCCGGTTTGTCCGCCGGCGAATTTTTTACATTTGCTGATGGCGATCGCAGGGCTCGCGTGTGCCTTCTGGGCGCCACCGTGGCCAGCGAGCTCTTCGGCGAAACCGACCCACTCAACCGCACGCTGCGCATTCAGGGCGTGCCGTTCACCGTGGTGGGCGTGCTGGAGGCAAAAGGCAGCTCCGGATGGATGAACCAGGACGACCACATCCTGGTTCCACTTCAGACCGCGATGTTCAGAGTGCTGGGTCGCGACAACTACAGCTCGCTTGCTCTGCGAATCGCCGACGGCCCGTCGGAGCGTGCACTCCTGGAGGTGGAATCCGCACTTCGAAGGTCGCACCGTCTCCAGGAGGGAGCGGAGAACGACTTTAATGTGCGCTCCATGACGGACGTGGCCCAGACTCAGGTGGAAGCCAACCAGACGTTCACCGCACTGCTTGCCTCGATCGCCCTGGTGTCTCTGGTGGTGGGGGGCATCGGCATCATGAACATCATGCTGGTGTCTGTCACAGAACGTACGCGGGAAATTGGCGTCCGAAAGGCCATGGGCGCTCGCCGTTGGGATATCCTCACGCAATTCCTGATCGAATCGGTGGCGCTGTCCACCATCGGCGGCACGGTGGGAATTGTCGGCGGCGTGGGCGCGGCCACCGTGATGTCACGGTACTATGGGTGGAACACCGTGGTGTCGCCCGAGTCGGTGATTGTATCGTTTACCTTTGCGCTTCTGGTGGGGGTGTTTTTCGGGCTCTATCCGGCGCGCAAGGCCTCCAGGCTCGATCCCATCGAAGCCCTGCGCTACGAATAGCCTTCCAGTCTCGGACTCACGGGCAGCTCCAGGTTCCTGGGATCAGCGTGCATACGTCGCACGGCGCCGGCCCGCCTTTGAACACGTGGTTTACCATGGAAATGATGTCGGCCGACGTGACCGACCCGTTGCAGTTGACGTCGGCTGTTGCGTCGCAGGGCTGGGGCGACGCGCCGCCCTTGAAGACGAAGTTCACCAGGCCGATGATGTCTGACGAGGTAAGGTTGCCGTCCATGTTGACGTCGCCGGTTTTCAGCACCGGGCACGGCAGCGTATAGGTGATGTGCAGCTCTGGAGCCAGCGACGCCGGGAGCGCGCTGCGCGAGCCGAAGCGTTTGGCGGTGGTGACCGTGTCCTCGCGGCCCAGCATGATCCAGCCGAAGTTCGAGTCGGGATGCTGCCTCCATAGCTCGGCGTCGGTCAGGAGGCCGGGCCCCGTCCAGTGATACGTACCGTTGCCGTTCACGCTTGTCGTGGCCGAAGCGGTGGAGAGGAAGTCGCCCCCCGGCGTGGCCCACGCCGAGTCGAAATAGAACCGATGTACCCAGGTCGCGTCGCCGGTCGCGGCCGGTGCCCCCTGCCCTTCATTGTTTGCGGCATTCGATGCGCCTTCGCCCCAGCTGTTGAGCAGCCTGTGCGCCTTTACATCCGTGGGCCCGAAAATCGTTACGTTCATAACCAAACTCAGGTCGACCCCTGTGATCGTGGCCTCGGCCGGAATCCCACTCAGATCGAATTGCAACACGGCCCGGCGCAGTCGCCCGCCACCGATATCGCCGACGCGCCCCACGAACAGAAAGCCACCCATCCCATTGGAGATGGCGCCGCCGATGTCTTCGTAGAGGGTGTTATCCTTGACGGCCGGCAGGTCGATCGAATCGGGAATTTGGGCCGGCGCAACGCCTGCCAGCATGAGCATCACCACGAGAGCGCACAGAGTCGTGCGTCTCGCCTGCAACCGGCCACACTTCAACATTCTCATCTGGTGAGTCTCCTTACAGGCATCTCTCGCCCGGGCCCGGGCGAGCCCCCTCCCCGAAATTGCGAGAGCCGGCCGGGGTCCATGAAGCAGGGACGCTGGTCTGAGCGGGGATCTACGAGGAGAATGTAGGCGGGTCGCAGACGGGCGCTTGTACGGACGCGACAAAACGTGCCGCGTTAGCGCGAAATCGACGCTTAGAGCCGGCGCCCCAGCGTAACGGCAGCAGGTGCGACGTTCTGCACTTCTACGTGCAGCCGGTTCAGAGCCTTTGCCACCGCATGATCCCGGGCCAGGTAGGAGGTGGGCGACTCGTGGGTGAAGCGTTTGAACTCGCGATTGAGGTGCGCCTGGTCGAAATATCCGCACTCCTGTGCAAGTGCGGTGAGCAAGTGATCAGGCTTCAGACCCCAGCGACGCACGAACCGATCGAATCTCGCCACGCGGCAGAAGTACTTGGGTGACAGCCCCACAGTATCTTGAAACCGCCTCTCGAGTTGCCGGGGCGAAAGACATGCGGTCTTCGCCATGTGCTGCACCGACGTGGCAAAGGGCTGTCGTGTGGCGAGGTTCATGGCCTGATGCAAGCCGCGATTACGATGGTCTGGAGAGGGCAGCCGCGACAAAAGGAGCTGATCGAAGACCGCGGCTACCTGCGGAAACGTGCTGAGCAGGTGCAGGCGCTCGGCCAACAGTGCTCCCTCCACCGCCAGCACGTCGGACAGGTCCACGAAGCGGTCGTTGATGTGGGCCTGTGAATCCTTCAGAAACGAATGGATGCGGCCGGGGGCGAAACTGATTCCCACGAGGCGAAACTGGTCGGCGAAACGCAGGTGGAACGGGCGATGAAAGTGTCCCTCGGCAAAGGCACGCGGGCGGCTCTGCCAGGTGCCGTCGGGAGCCTGGACGTCCACTGGCGCAGCGAGCTGCACGATGAATGCGGCATTCAACCCGGGCAGCAGCCTCTGGAACGACCGGGGTTCACCTGAAGGGCAATGGCCTTCAATCTGCCAGTAGTGAGACACCCACTCCGACAACATCGGATGCGGTGGCAGATAGCTCGCCGCGACCGGTGCGTCGGCCCGGGGGGAGCCGCTCTTCTTCTGTGGATCCTGCATGGGAGATACTCGCTCCATAAGATAACGCGCGCCGTCGATTTAGGTTGCGTAATCATCCGCCCCGCGCACTCGATCGACGGGCGGGCACGGGTCCTCACGGCCCCCCCAGAAAGCCGGCAGGAAGGCGTTGATCGGAGGCTCCGAGGGACCTTTCTTGAGGCTCCCGTCGGCTAAAGGAGATTCCTCATGTCAGTTCGTGCGTTCTTCCTGGTGTTGTGCGCCCTGCTCTGGACCGCGAGCGGCCCGGTGTGGGCCCAGGACAAGGATAAGGACAAGAAAGACCCGAAGTCCGAGTCGAAATCGGCCGGCGACGGAGCGGCCAAGGACACGATCTGCGAGTCCACACATACGGTGCAGATCGGGGGCAAGCCGGTGGAGTACGTGGCGCGCGCGGGCCTCATGTCGCTGAAGGAAGACAAGGAAGACCCGAAGGCTCAGATCTTCTTTGTTTCCTACACGCGCAAGGACGCCACCAACCCGGCGAGGCGCCCCATTACATTTTCATTCAACGGAGGCCCGGGCTCGTCTTCGGTGTGGCTGCACCTGGGCGTTCTTGGCCCGCGTCGCGTGTGGATGGACTCCAACGGTTTCTCCGAAGGACCGCCGTACCACCTGGTGGACAACGAATACTCGATCCTCGACAAGACCGACCTGGTGTTCATCGACCCCGTGAGCACCGGTTTCTCGCGAACCATCGGCGAGGAGGATCCCCACCAGTTCCATGGCATCGAGGAAGACGTGCGCTCCGTGGGCGAATTCATCCGACTGTACACCACACGGTATGAACGCTGGGCTTCACCCAAGTTTCTGATTGGAGAGAGCTACGGCACCACGCGTGCCGCGGGGCTCTCCGGATATCTGCAGGATGAGCGGGGAATGTACCTCAACGGCATCATGCTCGTCTCCTCCATCCTGAATTTCGAAACGGCCCGCTTCGATGAAGGCAATGACATGCCTCACATCCTGTTTCTCCCCACCTATACGGCGACGGCCTGGTATCACAAGCAGCTGCCGGCCGACTTGCAGGGCGATCTGCAGAAAGCCCTGCGCGAATCGGAGGAGTTTGCCGCGGGCGACTACACGCGGGCGCTGCTTCAGGGCGACAAGTTGACCGCCTCCGACAGCGCGATGGTGATCGGCAAACTTGCCCGGCTCACGGGTCTTTCGGAGACGTACATTCGCCAGACGAATCTGCGTGTGTGGATCTGGCGGTTCTGCAAGGAGCTGCTTCGCGACGAGCGCCGGACGGTGGGGCGGCTCGACAGCCGGTTCAAGGGCGTGTCGGCCGATGCGGCCAGCGACGGGCCCGACTACGACCCGAGCATGGCCGGCATCATGGGCCCCTACAGTGCCACTCTCAACGACTACGTGCGCCGCGAACTGAACTTCGAGAGTGATCTGCCGTACGAGATTCTCACCGGCAAGGTGCACCCGTGGAGCTACAAGGGGTACGAGAACAGCTTCGTGAACGTAGCGACCACCCTGCGCGATGCCATGAATCAGAATCCGCACCTGAAAGTTTGGGTGGCTTCGGGTTACTACGACCTGGCCACGCCGTATTTCGCGACGGACTACACGTTCTCACACCTGGGACTCGAGCCGGAGTTGCGCGGCAACGTGTCGATTGATTACTACGAGGCCGGGCACATGATGTATATCCACATCCCGTCGCTTGTGAAGATGAAGGCGGACATGGTGGAGTTCATCGATTCGGCGGTGCCGAAGCGGTAATTTCGGGAAGGACGATCAGGAGAACGGATCGCGCACGCGCAGGCCGGAGAACCGGTCCAGGGCGATTACGAGTGCGCCATGGCAGTGAAGAGGGAATCGCGATCGTCCAGGTTGATCCCAGGGAGCAGAGCGCCTGAATCGGGCTGCCAAATGAACTGGTACCCAGTCTTAGTCGGTTCGCTCAGATAGAGTCGAACCGCCTGTTCCACGACGTCCTGGATGGAGGTGCTGTCTTGGGCGGCCCGTTTTTTGATGCGCTGAGCTAGCTCGTCCGAAAAACCCAAAGTTATCCTCATTGCATTACGATACGTCCATCAAGCCCCTTTTGTATAGTTCCATCTGACCATCCCCGGGCACGTTCGCTGCCTGTACGCTGGCCCCCAATGGGTTATCTGATTAGAAGTTCAACGTAGAGCCTGAGCGCACTTCATGCCGATGTCTATATCAAGCATGGCACCCTCTATCAGTACGCGTCCTAAGTCTCCTCAGAGCGCCGCCGCAAGTGCTCCGTCCGAAACAGCCCTCCCGGCCATGAGGATGGTTCACTCCGAAACAGAGAGCCAGTCACTCTCGCCCTGGGCAGGCACCAGGGGATCCGGTTTTCGCTTTGTCACCGGAGAAGAAGCTCTCGAGGCGGACGCCAGGCGGGCAGCAGCAACGGACTCCCCGATCCTGATCATGGGCGAGTCGGGTACCGGCCGATCCAGTCTGGCCAGGTTCATTCATGCGCAATCCCGACGCCCCGGCTCGAGGTTTGTTGAAGTCGACTGTCGCGTCGCCGACCCGGAACGACTCGAACGACAGTTCGAGGACGCCGTGGCACCGCTGGGCGGAACCGTGCTCCTGTCGGGCGTCGAACGCGGCCTCCCTGTGCTCGGGGCCGCATTGAAGCGCTTTCTTGAAGGGGGACACCGTCGGCCGATTCTGTCTGCTCCCGACTCGGGTGGCCTGCGACTCATTCTCGAAGCCGACCAGGACATCCGCAGCCACCTCGACCGGTCGCTGTGGCAACGTCTGGTGGCCTGGCCGCCGCTCTTGCTCGCGCCCCTGCGCGTGCAGCGGCGCAGGAAGTGGAACCTGTTCTGCCTGCTCGTGGAGGATGCCGCCACCGAGTCGGGTTTCGAGCTGCCTCTGACGTCGAGCTTTCTCGTGTATGCCCACGTGGTGAGCTACGGCTGGCCCGGAAACGTGAGGCAACTGCGAGACTACGCACAACACCTGGTGGGGATCGGTGCACTGGCCGATCGGCGTCTGAGACTCGATTCCGATTTCAGTTTCTTCGACGAGAGTGAAGTATTCGCTCCCGAGGATATTCTGGAAGCGCGCCGAATTGCAAGCCAGGGGCAGACGGTGTTCGGGAACCGGTGCCAGCGCAGCTTCGTGCGCGCGCTGGCCTGGCTTCAGGGATCCGCGTCGGGGCCAAACTGGCGCGAACGCTCCAAAGCGAGCCCGGGAATCGACGGCCGCTGGTCGTATCCCGACGTACGCTGGACCGACCCGCATTTCTCAGGCGCCGACATGTGCGCCGGCGTGGGAGGGGCCATCGATAGTGCACTGGCGCAGCTGGGTCAGTGGCATGATCGCGTAAGCCCGCGCGAACTTCTTCTCGATCCGAACCTCCTGCCGTGGACGGATGAGGCGACCGTGCGAAGAGTGGTGCCCGGACTGTCCGGCCCACAACTTGCAGAGCAGGTGGCCTTCGCACTGGTGACGGGTGAGATCCCCGACAAAGAAGCACTCCTGTCCTCGGTGTACGAAGCCATTCGCAGAATTGCGCCCGATCTTCCCACAGATGCACTGATCAAGTTAGGCGTGCCTAAGACTAAGAGCCAACTGCCAAAGCGCGCAGTGACGAGACGCAAACGCTCCTAGCGGAACCGGCCCGACGGTGACACTTGCACCTTGCATTCTGCACGCCAGCGACTATATTGAATAAAAGATAGGCGGGTCCAATAATCCGCTAGTGAGCGCATTCCGCCAGCGACACAAGTTTAATCCGACGCAGTCTGTCTGAACTTCTTCGCACTGCCATCCCGTCGGAGATAGGAGATCACTCCACAATCGGGCTTCGGCTTGACGGTGATCCGGATCCAACCGGCTTGTCATAGTACGCCTGCCCCGGTTCCGAGTCTGTCGAAGCGTCATCACTCAACCAGTCACGGTGTCAGGGTTCGTGCCCGCCGGCGGGCTGCGAGCCCGCACTCAGGGAGATTCAACTATGCGATCGCATGCAACATGGCGGATGATCCTCGCGTGGGCGTGCTGCCTGTTCGCGTCGTCTTCCGCCCTCGGCCAGAATTACCACATCGCCCCCGGCTTCCCAGGCGGGGAAGAAGAGAACAACCCGTCGCTGGGGTGGAGCGAAGTGAATCCGGGCGAGATCTACTGTCTGTTCACAAATCACCCCGGTGGGGACTATGAGCCGGCGACCATTCAGTGGTCCTGGTCGGCTTTGTACGGAGTGCCGCCCTCCATCTGGCCCAAGCTGGGCTCCGTTCCCGCGCCGCCCTTTGACAACAGCTGGAATCCCACGCTTGGTTCGCGACCTGGCGGCGGATACATCATGGGCGGTACGGGCTTCAACTTCAAACCACTGTGGAACCCCGATGCCAGCGCCATCTTCATGGAAGTCTCTGCGGGCGCCGGCGCTGCTTTTGGCCCCCCCGCTCCCATCATGGCAGCAGGGGCGGCTAATGTCTGGGTCGACTACGCATCGGTCACCGTGGTCAACCTGCCGGCCATCCCAATGCCCATGCTGGGCACGGCGACGTTTGCCTGGGTGCAATACACCGACCTGGACGGCGACCCGTCTTCCGACGACAACTTCTACAATGATCCAGCCGACTTCCTCCAGATCTGGACTGCATCGACCTCCACGACTGGCGGTCCGTCCGCGTATCCCGCGGTAACGGTGCCGGTGCCCATCTCTCTCGTGCAGGCACCGTGTCTGGTTTCGGGCGGCGCCAAGCCGGCACTCGACTTCGTTGGTCCCGCCGGCATCCCGCCGGGTTTGACCCCGGGCCACATCGTCTGCGTCTGGCGTGACGTGCCTACGGGCAGGATCCAGATGACCGACAATCCGTCGCCCGTCACCGGCGCTCCCTGGGCACCGGATGCTACGGTGCTCATGGGCATTACGCCGGTGTCCAGCCCCGTAAACGGGAATCTGGTCGTCGCGAACACGGTTGATCTGGCCATCGACAAGGGGATCGGTGCGGCAGCCTGCGCCGGACTCATGTATCTCGTATGGGACGAACCTTCACTCTCGGGCGACGTGGACATCCACTTCAGCTCGAGCGCGGCTGGCGGTACGCCGGGCTCCTGGACGGCGCCGGTCCTGGTGAACCAGGATGCAACGCCCAATGACCAGTGGGCGCCTTCCATCGCACTCAACGCCGCATCGGGTGAAATCCGGGTGACGTACTACGACCGCAGACGGGACGCCGCAAATGTACGGGCGGATGTGTGGGTTTCTTCTTCCACCGACTGCGGCGCGACCTGGAAGGACTGCATGATCACAAGCGCTGGACCTTACACGCAGTTTACCACCATCACGGGTGCCCCCGGAGACTACGCGGGGATCTGGCTCGCGTCGGACTACAGTTCAAGCGTGGTGAATCCGTGGGGAGCCGCCTGGAATGACGGCCGCAACGGTCAGGAGCAGGACACGTGGTACGATCGCTCCATGGCTTGCGACACAGACAATGATGGTCTGCTCGACTCCGTCGACAACTGTCCTCTGGTGTACAACCCGACTCAGGCCGACTCCGACAATGACGGCGCCGGCGACGACTGCGACAATTGCCCGACCCTGGCCAATCCCGGCCAGGTGGATGCCGACGGCGACGGCCTCGGCGACGCGTGTGACAACTGCCGGCTGGTGGTCAATCCGGGTCAGGAAGATGGTGAGGGCGACGGGGTGGGCGACGCCTGCGACAATTGCGCGGTCGTGGCCAATCCGGGTCAACTGGATGTGGATGGTGACAACCTCGGAGACGCCTGTGACAACTGTCCGCAGGCTTCCAACCCGTCTCAGGACGACACCGATACGGATGGCGTGGGCGATGCCTGCGACAACTGCGACCTGTTGGCAAATCCGGGTCAGCAGAACACAGACACCGATACGCTGGGCAACGCGTGCGACAACTGCCCGGCGGTGATCAACAATGACCAGTCGTACAACATCGCCATGACGGGCGACGTAAACATGAGCGGCAACCTGACGTCAGCCGACATCATCGGCCTCGTCAACTACGTGTTCAAAGGTGGTTTGCCGCCTCTGCCATGCGAAGCCGCGGGCGATGTGAACTGCTCGCACAGTGTCACGTCCGCTGATATCATTTCACTGGTGAACCACGTGTTCAAGGGCGGACCGGTGCCCTGTGACGTGTGCCTGGCGTTTGGACTCGGGTGGGGTTGCCCGTAACGCGACGGACGCAACAGCATCGTGGGTTCCGTTGCTGAAGTCGCACGAAGGCCGCCTCATCTGCTCGGGGCGGCCTTCATAATTAAGCACGCCTGAAACTGGGAGTGAGAGGGGCTGGGAAGCAGAGTCGCCTGGAACGGAAGGATGACTCAACTTGGTGCCGAAGGGGGGACTCGAACCCCCATGTCCGTAAGGACACTGCGCCCTGAACGCAGCGCGTCTACCAGTTCCACCACTTCGGCACGTTGTGGACGGCGGCTAATATAAAGGCGGTGAGGCCTCGCGCAAGCCCTTGCGCCCCCGCATCAATCCTCTTCGTAGTGCTTCTTGAGTGTCTCCAGAACCGTCGGATCGGCCAGCGTGGCCACGTTTCCCATGGCCGAACCATCGGCGATGTCGCGCAGAAGCCGCCGCATGATCTTGCCCGACCGGGTCTTCGGAAGATCGGCCGCCCAGATGATGCGGTCGGGAGTGGCGAACTTGCCGATCTTCTTCACCACAAGGTCCACCAGATCAACCTCGAGTTTCTCCACGTGGCAGCCGTGGTTCTCACGGAGAGTCACGAAGGCCACCATCGACTGCCCCTTCAAGTCATGTTTTACGCCGATCACCGCGGCCTCCGCCACGGCGGGATGCTCCACGAAGATCGACTCCAGCTCGGCTGTGCCGATGCGGTGGCCCGCCACATTCACCACGTCGTCTACACGGCCCACGATCCAGAAGTAGCCGCGCTCGTCGGTGCGTGCACCGTCGCCGGGAAAATAGATGTCCTTCCATTTCGACCAGTACGTCTTCCGGTAGCGCTCCGGATCGCCATAGATGCCACGCAGCATGCCTTGCCAGGGCTTCCGAATGGCCAGAAAACCGGCATGCGCAGGCTGTCCCGATTCGTCGAGCACGGCCGCGTCGATTCCGAAGTAGGGCCGTGTGGCCGACCCCGGGCGCGTGACCGTGGCGCCGGGCAGAGGCGTGATCATGATGCCGCCGGTTTCGGTTTGCCACCAGGTGTCCACGATGGGGCAGCGCTGACCACCGATGGTCTTGTTGTACCAGATCCAGGCCTCGGGATTGATCGGCTCACCCACGGTACCCAGAAGTCGCAAGGACGACAGATCGTGACGTTGGGGCCACTTGTCTCCCCATTTCATGAAGGCGCGGATCGCCGTTGGGGCCGTGTAGAAGATCGTGACACCGTACTTCTCCACCAGTTGCCACAGCCGGCCGTTGTCGGGGAAATTTGGTGCTCCCTCATACAAGAGGCAGGTGGCCCCGTTGGCCAGCGGTCCATAGATCACGTAGCTGTGGCCGGTGATCCAGCCGATGTCGGCCGTGCACCAGTACACGTCTTCGGGCCGAAGATCGAACACGTGGCGGGCCGTGTGATAGGCGAAAGTCATGTAGCCACCGGTGGTGTGGATGATGCCCTTCGGCTTGCCCGTGGTGCCCGACGTGTAGAGGAGAAACAACATGTCCTCCGACTCCATCTCCGCGGCCTGATGGGTGGCCGGAGCGTCGTCCATGAGGCGATGGTACCAGTGGTCGCGCCCTTCCTTGATGTGGCAGGGGAAGGGGTCGCCGTGGCCGCGCTTCACCACGATGACGTCGCGCACGCAATCGCACCCGGCCACTGCGTCATCGACGATCGTCTTGAGAGGAAGCACCTGTCCCCGCCGCCAACCTCCGTCGGCTGTGATCACGAGGCGTGCGGTGCAATCCAGCACGCGGTCCTTGATCGATTCGGCCGAGAAGCCCGCGAAGATCACGGTGTGCACGGCGCCGATGCGGGCACAGGCCAATACCGCCACCACCAACTCCGGGACCATGGGCAGATAAATTGCCACCCGATCGCCGCGATTGATGCCCAGCTTCTCCAGCGCGGCGGCGAACTTCTGCACTTCCCGCGCGAGGTCCCAGTAGGTGAGCACTCGGGAGTCGCCGGGTTCGCCTTCCCAGACGATCGCGGCTTTGTTGCGGATGGGGCCGCTCAGATGCCGGTCGAGGCAGTTGTACGCCAGGTTCGTTCGCCCGCCATCGAACCACCTGTAAAAGGGCGCGTCCTTGGAGCTCAGCACCCGGTCCCATTTTTTGAACCAGTGCAGCTCTGAGGCGGCCCTGGCCCAGAAGCCTTCGGGATCTCTGAGGCTCTCGGCGTACAATTTGTCGTAGTCCGCTGGACTCTTGATGTGTGCCAGCTCGCTGAACCTGGCGGGCGGGGGAAACTCACGGTGCTCGTCGAGGACCGATTCGAGATTCTGACTCTCGGACATTACGCTGATTCCTCAGGTGGACGTTTGCGATCGCGCGGATGCGCGGCCGCGTGGAATGGGCACCCCGCCGAAGCAGGGAGTGCAGAATAAAAGAACTCTGTTGAGACTAATGCAACCTTGGCCTATACTAGTCGTATAAGCTACTAACAATTGACAGGAGACCGGAGAGTCACCGATGTCCGAGATTGGAACGCAAGCTCTTGTGGACCTTGGCCTTACGCGCCTGGAGGCGGAGGTGTACGTGTTCCTGCTGTCCGAGTCACCGGCCACGGGTTACCGGGTAGCGTCGGGCCTCGGAAAGCCTGCGGCCAACACGTACAAGGCCATCGAATCGTTGTCTGCCAAGGGCGCGATCGTTGTGGACGAAGGAAAGAGCCGGCTTTGCCGTGCGGTGAACCCGGCGGAGTTGCTGGCGCGGCTCGAGCGCGACTTCACTTCGCAGAAGCGACGAGCCCTGAAGTCGCTGTCGGTGGTTCGCGGCCTGCGTGGCGACGATCGCGTGTATCAGCTCAAATCGCCCGAACAGGTGTTGGAACGGTGTCGCCGCATGCTGGCGGAGGCGGAGCAGGTGGTACTCGCAGATCTGTTTCCGGCCGCCATGAATGAACTGCGCGACGACCTGCTCGCCGCGTCCGAGCGCGGACTGTCGGTGTCCGTGAAGGTGTACGAACCCGTGTCGCTTCCAGGAATCGACGTGAGTGTGGATCCGAACGGACTCGATACCCTGCGTCGCTGGCCGGGTTCCTGGCTCAACCTGGTGACCGACGGAGCGCAGCATGTGCTGTCTTTTTTCAGTGGGGACCTGTCGCAGGTGCATCAGGCGGTGTGGAGCGGCAGCGCCTATTTGTCGTGGGTGTATCACAGCGCGTTTGGTGCCGAGTTCGCACTGGCCAGAGTGGCGCAGTTGCTTTCCTCGGGAACGCAGTCGCGCGACATCCTGAAGTGGCTGGACGCACGCCGTACATTGCCCGGCTGCGAAGCCCCCGGCTATCTGGTTCTCAAATCACGTTTTGGTCCGGTGGAGCCGGACCGTACCTGAAGGAGGAGTCATGAAAGCGATCTCGTTGTTGTGTGCCCTGACATGGTGTGCGATGGCCGGCACGGCTACGCGGGCCGCCGCGCCCACCGCGGAAGAGATTCTGGCCAGGTGGGCCGAGGCGTCCGGAGGCGTCGAGCATATGTCGAAGCTCGAAAACGTGTACGTGAAATACAAGGTCTTTGCCGCGGGCATGGAGGGCGTTGTAGAAAGCTGGTCCACGCGCCAGGGGCAGACCCGTCAGGAACTGGTGCTGGGAGAGGTGTATCGAACACAGACCGTGTTCGACGGCCAGGGCGGCTGGACGGTGGACCATAACGGCAAGGTGCAGGCGACCGAGGGAGTGGCCCTCCGCGACGCGTTGACGGAGGCTTACTTCGTGAGCATGTCGCACTTCGTGAAGGGCCGGAGGGCCGGCACCATCGAGTCGCTCGGGCTCGACAGTACAGGTACTCTTCATCGTCTGACCATTTCTCCCGAGGGTGGCAAGCCGGTCACCGTGTTCCTGGATGCCAAAACCTACGAGACGGTGCGGCAGGAGCGGCAAGCCGACGATCGCACGGAAGTGACCTTTTATTCAGACATGCGCGAGGTGGACGGAATGCGGTGGCCCGGCCAGCTTCGAGTCAGCACGGGCGATCCCCAGTACGACACGCGGCTTGAGGCCATCGAAATCCGCACGAACGTGACGCTTCCGCCCGGGGCCTTCGACAAGCCGTCCGAGGGGGCGAAAGACTACCGGTTCACCGGTGGCCACTCGGCTCTCGGGATTCCGTTCGAGCTGAACAGCAATCACATCTATGTGAAGGCCCAGGTGAACGGCGGCGAGTGGCTGTGGTTTATCTTCGACACGGGCGCAGGCGTCACCGTGATGGATCGCGGCCGCGCCGAGGCGCTGGGGCTTCCGCTGGAAGGCAAGCTGGAGGGACGCGGCGCCGGGGAAGGCAGTGTGGAGGTGTCGCTCATTCCGAATGCGTCATTCACCCTGCCTGGCGTGGAGCTCGTGGATCAAACGATCATGGCCATTCCCCTGGGGATGGTCTCCCCCTATGAGGGACGCCCCGTCGACGGTGTGCTCGGGTATGATCTGATCAGCCGATTTGTGGTGCGGATCGACTACGTGGCGCGCACGATCGACCTGCTTGAGAAATCCGACTTCAACTATTCCGGTTCGGGCGAGCGGATCCCCGTGGTGATGGAAGACAATCATCCGCATGTGTCCGCCGACGTGGTCGTGGGCGGCCGGCGCGTGAAGGGGCATTTCCTCATCGACACCGGGGCTCGCTCGGCCCTGCACCTGTCACGGCCCTTCTGCGAGGAACATCAGCTCGCGTCTGCCGTGAAGACCATCCAGGGCGGATACGGCGCCGGGGTGGGCGGTGAGACCAAACAGAGAATTGGTCGTGTGTCCGAACTGATCCTCGGGAACGTGGTGCTGAAGGATGTAGTCACAGGATTCTCGGAGGATCAGAAGGGCGCCGGGGCCAGCCGCGACGCCTCAGGCATCATTGGCGGAGACGTTCTGCGGCGATTCACCGTGACGTTTGATTACTCTCGCAACGAAATGATCCTCGAGCAGAACACGTCCTTCCAGGATCCCTTCGAATATGACATGTGCGGAGCGTTTCTGCGCACCACAGAGGACTATTCAGCCATCGAGATTCACCGGCTGATCGAAGAATCTCCGGCCGTGGCGGCGGGGCTGAGGGAAGGGGACCGCATTACGTCGATCGACGGACAGCCGGTGAGCAAGCTGTCGCTGGAGCAGGTTCGTGCACTTCTTCGCGAACCCGGGCGTACGCTGAAAGTTGGCTACGAGCGAGAGGGCGCGAAAGCCAAAACGTCGATTACGACGAAGCGGCTGATCTAAGTTGGGGTCAGACCCCCGTCGTCAGTTTGCACACCACAAACCCTTCTTTGGAGTGTGCAAACTGACGACGGGGGTCTGACCCCATTCAGGCGCCGGCGCCGTGGCACTTCTTGAATTTCTTCCCGGAGCCGCAGGGGCAGGCGTCGTTGCGGCCCACCTTGGGCATCTCTCGCACCACGGGCGCTTGCTTTTCGCCCCGCGATGAGGCGGCCACTTCGGCCAGTTGCCGACTGGCCCTGCCGGGCCCCACGCCGGCCTCCACCGCGTCATCGGCCGGTGCGGCGGCCATGCGTGCCGCCAGGCCCGCGGCCTCCGCATGCTGCGTCTGCATACGCGCGGCCAGACGGCGGCGGCGCTCCTCGTCTTCCCGGGGACGCGACACCTGGAGCTTGTACACCAGTTCCACAGTTTCCTCATCCATGCGGGTGAGGAGCAGCTCGAAGAGTCCGAAGCCTTCCTTCTTATACTCGATGAGCGGATCGCGCTGCCCGTAGGCACGCATGCCGATGCCGGTTTTCAGCTCGTCCATGACGTTGAGGTGTTCCTTCCACCTCTCGTCGATGACGCGTAGAAACGCGAAGCGCTCGAGCTGGCGCATCACTTCGGGGCCGAGCGTGCGCTCCTTGAGCTCGTAGATCTCCATGGCGCGCTTGTGGAGAGTTTCAGAGAACTCGTCCCGGCGGATCTCGGGAACTTCCTCCGGCTTGATGCGGTAGTCGAGCAGGAAGATCTTGATCAGCGCAGCTTGAAGGCCGGTGAGATCCCAGTTTTCTGGATAGTCTTCAACGGGGCAGTGCAGGTCGAGCTTGCGGTCGACCAGAGTGCCAATG
>Ga0105347_1000716_pt1 | contig 15173 bp, 11 predicted proteins | sample EasRivMeERMLT890_FD_89677 | JGI IMG/M metagenome (GOLD analysis project Ga0105347, IMG submission 89677) | Soil microbial communities from meander-bound floodplain in the East River, Colorado, USA - East River MetaG ERMLT890 | ecosystem: Environmental > Terrestrial > Soil > Floodplain | place... | reverse complement strand
TCTCGGCTTCGACTGGGACAATGTCTGGGCTGTGAGCATCCATGGGCTTGGGTACGGCGACCCGGAAGACGTGCAGAAGACCAATCGCATCTCCGCGCAGGATCTCCTTCGGGCCGCCCACTCCATGCCCGAGGTGGAAGCGGCCGCGATTGCCACCAATCAGCCGTACGGCAGCGGTTCATGGATCACGACCACATATGTGGGTGGGAAGCAGGTTGGGTTGCATCGCACGTACGTATCCGTGAGACAGAAGGATGTGTTTCGCATCAACATTCGGCAGGGACGCTGGCTGGAAGAATCGGACGCGGCATATGATTACCTGCCGATCGTCATCAGTCAGAACGTGGCGGAGGGCATGTTCCCCGGGGAGGATCCGATTGGAAAAAACCTCCCCCGCTTCGATGACAATGGAAAGGCCCTGCCGCCTGGCGAGGTGCCTGAAGGCCACGACGCCACGATTTATCGGGTGGTAGGTGTCAGCGATAATTATCACCGCTTCGGTGAATTGGGCGATGACGTGTACGCGATGTTCATTCCCATCAATTTCGAGACCTCATCCGAACTGCCCAACGAGATCATGATCCGGGTGCGTCCCGGTACGGGCGCCCTCTTCGAGGAGCGGCTGCTGCGCACGTTCCAACAGGTCGCGCCACAGTGGACGTACGACACCGAGTACCTTCCGGACCGTCGCCGCTCCAACCTGATGGAAACGGCCGCTCCCATGTTCGTGCTCGCCGTGGTGGGCCTGTTCCTGGTGATCATGGTGGGGTTAGGACTCGTCGGGGTGCTCTGGCTCAACGTGACGCGGCGCACGTCCGAACTGGGCCTGCGCCGGGCCATGGGTGCGAGCGCCCAGGCCGTCCGCCGCCAGGTGCTCGGCGAACTGTGGGCCCTTACGGCCCTGGCCGTGACGATCGGAACCGTGATCTTCTTGCAAGTTCCTCTGTTCGGTGCGAACTTCGGGGTGGGTTGGTACGTCTTTGTACTGGGAGTTGTGTTTGCCGCTATCACCCTGGTGGGGTTCGTCACCTTGTGCGGACTCTACCCGGCCTGGCTGGCCACGCGCGTGCAGCCGGCCACCGCCCTGCAATACGAGTGAACAGGTGATTCTGATCATCGACGACGACGCAGCCGTGGTGCATTCGCTCGAGCTGTTGCTCAAGCAGGCGGGCTTGCCCACCACCAGCGCCGCCTCAGCGGAGGGCGCACTCGCGTCGCTCGATCGACCCGATCTTCAGCTTGTGCTTCAGGACATGAACTTCTCCCGTCAGACCACGGGCGAGGAGGGCCTGGAACTCCTGCAGCAGATCCGATCGCGCCGCCCGCACATACCTGTGATCCTGATCACGGCCTGGGGATCCATCGACCTGGCGGTGAAGGGGATGAAGTCGGGCGCGTCGGATTTCGTGACGAAGCCGTGGCAGAATGAGCATCTCGTGCAAACGGTGCGCACGCTTCTCAATCTTGCCGACACAGGCACCGGCCGCACGCCTGCGCCCCTCTCGCGCGAGGAACTCGACTCGCGGTACGATCTCGAGGGGATTCTCGGAACCGATCCGGCCTTCCTGCGCGTGCTGGAACTGGCGGGCCGCGTGGCCGCCACCGACGCCTCGGTGCTCATCACGGGCCCCAGCGGCACGGGCAAAGAGCTTCTCGCGTCGGCCATTCATCGGAACAGCCCGCGACGACAGCGGCCGTTCGTGAAAGTGAACCTGGCCGCCATTCCCGCCACGCTGTTCGAGGGCGAGATGTTCGGTCACAGGAAGGGCGCCTTCACCGACGCAAAGCGTGACCGACCGGGCAAGTTTGCCGCCGCCGACGGTGGCACGATCCTGCTGGATGAAATCGGCGACCTGGATGCGCGGAGTCAGGTGAAGTTGTTGCGAGTCCTCCAGGACCGCACGTTCGAACCGCTGGGCTCCGACACCACGCTCAAGCTCGACCTGCGCGTGATCTGCGCCACCAACCGAGATCTGCGTCAGGCCACGGCGGAGGGCTCTTTCCGGGAAGACCTGTTGTACCGCATCAACCTGATCACGCTCAATCTTCCCGCCCTCTCGGAGCGGCCCACGGACATTCCTCTATTGGCCGGCCACTTTCTGGCACGTGCAGCGGCCGCGTTTGGAAAGTCCGATGCACCGCGCCAGATCGCTCCCGACGCACGAGCCTGGTTGACCCAGCAAACCTGGCCAGGCAATGTGCGTCAGCTCGATCACTTCCTGTCCCGGGCGGTGCTCATGGCGGGCACAACGTCGTTGGATCTGGCCACCTGCAAGCGCGTTGCAGCCATGGACCCCACCGATGGCGAGGGGTCCGGCATCCCGGCCGTGGGCGCCATGACCGTGGACGAAGTCGAAAAAGCCATGATCGAGCGCAGCCTTCAGCATCATGAGGGCAACATTTCGAGGGCGGCCGAATCCCTGGGGTTGAGCCGCGCAGCACTGTACCGTCGATTGGAGAAGTACCGGATCGCCACGTGACCCTTCGGTTTCGCTTCATTCTTTACCTCGTCCTGCTTCATCTAGTCTTTGCCGGTTGCGCCCTGTGGTTCCTGTGGAACGAGCGCGTGTGGCTGATCGCCGTGGAGGTGTTCTTCGCGCTCTCGCTGGCCGCAGGCTTCAGGCTGATGCACTCCTACTTTGAGCCGCTGAAGCTCGTGGAGGGGGGCGCGCAGTACCTGCGTGACGGCGAATTCACCACCCGCCTTCGGCCCACCGGTCGCGCCGACCTGGATCGACTGGTCCTCACGTACAACGAGATGGTGGATCGCCTGCGCGAAGAGCGGGTGCGCAACGAGGAGCAGGAACACCTGCTCCGCAAGGTGATGGCCGAGTCGCCCGGAGGGGTGATCACGCTGGATGTGGACGGCAAGGTGTCCGACCTCAATCCGGCCGCCCTGGGCCTCCTCGGCGCCACCGAGCAGGCGGTAAAGGGCAGGAAGCTCGAGGACCTGGGCACCCCGTTCGCCCGACAGCTGGCCGGGTTGCGAGCCAGCGAATCCACAGTGGCAAACCTGCGCGGACGTCGCCGCGTGCGCTGCCAGTCGGCCACGTTCATGGACCGCGGGTTTCAGAGGCAGTTTCTGCTGTTGGATGAACTCACCGACGAGCTGCACAAAACGGAGAAGCAGGCGTACGAAAAGCTCATCCGGATGATGAGCCATGAGGTGAACAACACGTCGGGCGCCGTGCAGTCGCTTCTCCAGTCATGCCTGGTGTACGGCCGGCAGCTGTCCGACGTGGATCGCGCAGATTTCGCATCGGCCCTCGAGGTGGCCATCAAGCGCACGGCCCACCTCGACGAGTTCATGCGCGGCTTCGCTCGCGTGGTGCGCCTTCCCCATCCGCAGAAACAGGAAGTCAACCTCTGGGAGATGGCGAGGCATCTGGGTGTGTTGTTCAAGGATCGCAGGGAGGCGTCGCGGATCGTCTGGCGTGAAGAGATGGCTCCCGACCTGCCGGCCATTCACTGCGACCCCGTGCAGATCGATCAAGTCCTGGTGAACGTGGTGAAGAACGCGATCGAGTCGATCGAGTCGAAGGGCGGACCCGGCGAGATCGTGCTGCGTGGCGGACGCCAGGGTCGCCGCTGTTTTCTGGCGGTGGCCGACACGGGGCCCGGCCTGTCACCCGACGTGGAGTTGCACCTGTTCACGCCGTTTTTCACCACGCGCGAGCAGGGCCAGGGCATCGGGCTCACCATGGTGCAGGAGATCCTCCTGGCTCACGGTTTCGACTTCGCCCTGGAGAACAGACCACAGGGCGGCGCCGAGTTCGTGATGTACTTCCAGTAGCAAAAAGGGGCCAGCACACTTTTCTCACTCGAGGGCGCATCCGGCGAGTTCGCCTGGGCGCTCGCTGCAACTCGATCGCCGATCCGGCGCCCGAAGCGAGCCTCCAGAGCCGCCATTGTCGGCCCTTCCAGAATTCGGTACATTGGGTCTATACATGTGTCTCATGAGCCCACCTCCCCGGGGAATTCCCGCGGGACTCCCAGGTCGATAAGGCCGATGCGAGCGACGATTGTGCTTCTGGCGTCTCTGGTGGTGTACCCTACCGCCGTCTCCGGCCAGTCCACCAAAACGCTTTCGCAACCCGGCGTGTCACGGAGATCCCCGGGCCCATCCGCCGCCGCCGGGGTTCCCTACACCGACAATCGCGTCCAGAAGGTGGGCAACCTGTGGCTGAACGTCACCAACTATGGCGTGATCGGCGGGCTCAACGGACCCATGCTCGATCCATGCACGCGGCTTCAGGCGCCTACGCTTGAGTTTCCCGGTGGATCCGGCACCATCAATCTGTGGGAGGGAACCATCTGGATCGGCGCCGTGAAGGGACGCGACACGCTGGTGTCGCTGGGGTCCAACATCTGGCCCATTCAACAGCACGAACTCTATCCTGCCACCTTTCCCGACGGAGCTCTGCTCGAGCGCACGTCCCGACCGCACCTGAACGCTCCGCCGAACTCTGCCTGTCGGGACGTGCAGTTCAGCAAGGACGCAAGGAGCGACTACGACGTGGTCGCCACCTACTACGACACGACCACGTCCCCGCAACTCATCTTCAGCGATCCCGACGACGGCCGCCCGCACATGCCGCTGGGCATCGAGGTGACGCAAACGTCGTACTCGTGGTCCGTGCCGTTCGCACAGGACTTCATTCTCCTTGAATTCGCCCTGCGCAACGTGAGCGACACGCGCCTCGAGGATACGTACCTGGGGCTGTACATGGACCAGGATGTCCACCACGCAGCCAACGGGGAGGGCTGGCTCGATGACATGTCCGGATTTCGCAACACGATTCCGTCTCAATTCGGACCCGACATTCTCGACACCGTGACCATTGCCTGGTCCGCCGACAATGACGGGGAGCCTCAGGGCGGGCAGTTCGGTCGAGCGTCCAACACCAACATCACCGGGGTGAGAATCCTGAAGCTTCCCGAACCGCGCTCGCGGGTCACGTTCAACTGGTTCATTGGCGACGTCGGGTCGCCGGTGGACTGGGGCCCCGTATTGCGTACCAGCAAAGTACAGTTCGTGCGCTCCGGCCTGGGCACGCCCTACGGCGACATCGCCAAGTATCAGATGATGGCCAACGGTGAGATCGACTACGATCAGATAGAGGCCGCCATCAGCCACGAGGCGGAGGGCTGGCTGCCGCCTGCGGAAGGCTCCATGCCTGTTCAGATTGCCGACGGCTCCGACACGCGGTATCTCGTGGCGGCGGGACCCTTCGATCTGCCGGTCGATTCCACCGTGTCGCTCACCGTTGCAATCGTTGCGGGCGAGAACCTGCATGCCTCCCCCACCAACTATTCCACCTACTGGAATCCAAGCGATCCTCAGGCGTTTCATGAACGGCTGGACTTCTCCGATTTTGAACTGAACGCCCGCTGGGCCGACTGGGTGTATGACACACCCGGCTTCGACACCGATGGCGATGGGTACAGAGGAGACTACCGCATCGTCGCCGGCGATACCGTGTACTACCGCGGCGACGCCGTTCCGGATTTCAGCGGCCCGCCCGGACCGCCTCCACCCGGCGAACTTCGTTTCAGCACCACTCCGGGCAGGGTGGTGGTGCGCTGGAACGGCGAGAAGAGCGAAACTGCGAAGGACCCATTTTCGAATCTAGTCGATTTCGAAGGGTACCGGCTGTACATGAGTCGCACCGGCCTGGCGTCCGACTTCCAGCTTCTGGCTCAGCGCGACAGAATCGACTACGGGAGATTCCTCTGGAAACAGGGGCGAAGTCGCTGGGAGTCGCCGGATCCGCCGTTTACGCTCGATTCATTGAAACAGATGTACGATTCCATATCGCTGGCCGACTACGGCCGGCCGTTCCATCCTGACGATTACGCTGAGCCGAGTCTGCTCGATGCCTGGCGCGTCATCGTGCTGGATCCCAAGGATCCGAGCAAACTGGACACGTTTTACCATTACTTCGCCCCGTTCGACGCCAACGCAATGGCCGACGATACGTTGCTGGCGGAAACCGCCGCCAGCGGGCGCGAAGTCCTCTCCGTCATCCGCAGACTGTACCCCGATGCGTCTCCCGATTCCACCGCACAGCGAGAGGATGGCACCACGTACGCTCCGTACTACGAGTACGAATTCATCATCGACGGCCTCCAGCGCGCCGAGCCTGTGTACTTCGCGGTAACGGTGTCCGACTTCGGGTTTCCTGCAATCGGCATGGAGCCCATCGAAACCTCGACCCTGGCCAATTCCGAGCAGGTGTGGCCCGTCAACTCCTCGGAGGTGGTGTCGTCCGAGCGCCCGGAGCCCGGCGTCTACCCCAACCCCTACCGGCTGGCCGACTTCTACAACTTCAACGGCTGGGAAGATCCGCGCCGTGAAGGGCTCGACCCGGAACGGGCGCGCAAGGTGACCTTCACCAATGTTCCCGACACGTGCGTGATTTCGATCTACTCGCTCGATGGCGATCTGGTGCGCGAACTCCGACACAACGCCAGCCCCGCCAGCTCGGACGCCTCCATCGTGGTGTGGGACCTGATTACCCGCAACACCCAGGCGGTGAAGTCGGGCGTGTATCTGTGGACCGTGGAAAGCCGCTACGGCGTGGACATTGGCAAGCTGGTGGTGATAAAATAAATGGGGTCAGAGGCAAATTAGCTCTCTGCCTCTGACCCCGGTTGCAGCTATTGCTTTTTCTTGCCCTTGGAAGACTTGCTCTTGCCGTCGGAGTCCGACTTCGCCTGCGACTTCTTCGTTTCGATGTCGTGGCTGATGCTCACGAATCCGCGGCCCCCGCTCCGGGCCTGGATGACCTGATCCGGACTGCATCCCTGGTGCTCCGAGACGAACTTCAGATTCACGAAGTTCACGATGTCCGCGTCGCTCAGGCGGATGTCTTTCCACTTGGACTTGTCTTTGTTCTTGTAGTGGCCATAGGCCTTGCCGTAGGGCGGGCCCGGCGTAGCGGCTACGGGCACGTAGAATACGTCGGCCGTGATGCCGTACTTCATGCAGATCTCCATCCAGGATGAGCCGCCCAGCCGCAGCCCGATCAAGACATCCGGGGCCACGCGCGCACGCCCGGCCAGGAAGAACACCACTGGAATCTCGTCGTCGGGAACGTTGCGCTTTTTCACCACGACGACCTGCTCATCCGAAACGTTGTAGAAATCGCCCACGGCGAGATAGAAACTCTTAACTCCGTCGTCTGTGATTTCCAGGCCGGCCAGCATCCCCGATTTCGAAGTGCCGGGCAGGCCCACGCACAGAATGGCCGCCAGTGCCACAATCATTGACTTCGTTCTCATGGCTTCCCTCCCCTCGATTTGTGCCCGCGCGATTTGGTCGCGCAGTCGCAGGGCACATGACTATGCCCTTATACCCCTGTCTCGGCACCGGCGGTGGGAGGAATTAGGCTCTTGTGACTTTAGAGATCACAATCGATGTTGCAGCGTCGCAGCGAGTTAGCCCGCCTGATAGATTGAAGAAAGCGGGGTCAGGCCCGGGTTTCCAAAGAATTCGGGTCTGACCCCAGATCCCCGGTGCCCACTACGTCCACCGACTCCACGCGCGCCGTGAGGCCCAGTCCGGCGGAGCGATTCCACAGAAGCTCAAGCGCGGCACGCCCTTCCGCGCCCAGGTCCAGAGTGTCTTCGTTCACGTACATACGTACAAATCGAGCAGACGTGCCAAGATCCAGCCCGCGGCCAAACGTGCGGGCATATTCGTCCGCCCCTTCGGGATGGGCCAGGCCGTACTCGATCGACGCCTTGAGCGCCGCACACACCTGCTCGGCCATGTCGCGCCCCAGGTTGCGACGCACCAGGTCGAGTCCCAGAGGAATGGGCAGCCCGGTTTCGTGTTCCCAGGCTTCCCCCAGATCCAGAACCTTGTGAAAACCGGACGCCCTGTACGTGAGCTGACCGTCGTGAATCACCAGCGCAAACTCGGCTCGGCCGTCCTTCACTGCCGGCATCACGTCATCGAATGGAACCACCACCGGCTCAAACTCAGCCAGGAAGATCCGGGCCAACAGATACGCCGTGGTCTCCAGGCCCGGCACCGCCAGCCGCCGACCCGCCAGCGCACCCACCTTGCGCGGCGCAGGCGACACCACGATGGGGCCGTACCCTCGCCCCACCGACGACCCCACGTTCATGATGTAGTACTTGTCGGCCACCGCCGGGTAGGCGGCCGCGGACACGGCGGTCACTTCCAGCTCGCCTTCGCGCGCAAGCGTGTTGAGTTCCTGAATGTCCTTCAGGACATGTTCGATTTTGTACCCGGGGAGCTGCACGGCCTCCGTGTGGAAGCCGTAGAACATGAAGGCGTCGTCAGGGTCGGGCGTATGCCCCACCCGCAAAGTTCTGATTGAATTCACTGGCCACCGCTGGACCCGGGTAGACTTTGACCTGCTCGTACGTGCTGGTGCGTTCCACCGGGACAAACCCTGCGTCCTGTATGATGCGTACCACTTCCGGAGTGGTGGTACGGTTTTCCCATTGGGCGTTGGCCAGCACGTTCTCTTCGATGAGGGTGCCGCCGAAGTCGTCGGCGCCGAAATGCAGCGACAACTGGCCGGTCTTCTTCCCTTCGGAGAACCATGAGCCCTGAATGTGCGGCACGTTGTCGAGGTACAGCCGTGCCAGAGCCAGAATACGCAGGTAGCGGCCGGCCCCCGCTTCCTTCTTCACCGTGGCCGAAAGCGGCGTGTCGCCCAGCTTGAAACTCCACGGGATGAAGGCAAAGAATCCGCGCGTTTCGTCCTGGAGCGTGCGCAGGCGGTCGAGGTGCTCCACCACGTCGTGGTCGGTTTCCACATGGCCGAACATCATCGTGGCCGTGGTGGTGTAGCCGATCTTGTGCGCCTGCCGGTGGACGTCCAGCCATTCGTCGGGCGTCCCCTTCTTCACGGAAATGGTGCGCCGCACCTTGTCCGTGAGAATCTCCGCGCCCCCGCCGGGAATCGTGCGCAGCCCTGCGTCCCAGAACGCCTTGAGCACAAAGTCCACGGACTGGTCGATGTACTTGGCGATGGCGCGAATCTCCGGCGCCGAGAAGAGGTGCAGATGCACCTGCGGAAACTCCTTGTGCAGATACGAAATCATGTTCAGGTAGTAGTCGAGCCCCAGGGCCGGATTGTGTCCCCCCTGGATCAGCACGCGGGTGGCCCCCCGATTCGCCGCCGCCGCCACTTTTTCGCCCATCTGTTCCGGCGTGAGTGTGTAGGCATCCGCCTCGCCCGGTCGGCGATAGAAGGCGCAGAAGGTGCAGTCGGTGTCGCAGACATTGGTGTAGTTGGGATTGCTGTCCACGACAAACGTGACCTGCTTCTCGGGGAAGCGCCGGTAGCGCTCCGCCTGCGCCCACGCTCCGAGCTGATTCAGCCCCGCGCTGCGCAACAGGAGCACGCCGTCGTCCTGCGTGAGACGCTGCCGCGAGGCAATCTTTCCGGCGACCAGCTCAAGTGAGGACACGCATCTCCCTGCGAAACAGCTCGATCCCCTTGAGACACTGAGCATCGAGGCGGTAGATGATATGCGAGAGGTAATCGCGCGCGGCCCTGGGCGACAGCCCGGCCGAGTTGATGTCGGGGATGATCGGAATCACCGACAGGGAGTGTGCGAGGTGTTCCGCCAGCCGCTTCTTGTCCGCGGCCGGAACCGCTTTGCGAATCATCCAGCGCGCAAACACGAACGGCAGATGGGTGAGCTGGAACCAGCGCTCGGACAGGTCGGTCACGTGGGCGAACGGCGGGTCCGCCGCGGCGCGAAGTGCGCGATCGCCGATGGCCATGTAGCCATCGAAGCCCTTGTGTTGGTCGCCACGCTCCACGTGGTAGTCATGGTTGCCCGCACGGTCCAGGAGATAGCGCGTGAGGGCTGCCGAGGTCACGCTGTCCGAGGTGAACAGAAGGCGCGCTTCGGTGAGTTCGTCGAACGGCTTGCGACTGAACAGCAGAACACTTCCCACCGGCCCCTTGCAGGCCACGCCGAAGTTGGACAGCGGTTCAAACTCGTCTTCGATGTAGAATGTCTCCACCAGCGGCAACGGCGCGGCATCCAGACTGCCGTCGCGCGCGAGCTTGGCGAGGTGTGCGGGCGTACCCTCCACGAAGGGTCCCCAGTCCCCCTCGAGCGAATGGTAGAACGGCAGAACATTGAGATAACTGATGCGCCCGATGTTCATGCCGCGGCCAGCTCCACCTGATTGTACAACGCGTCCCGTTCCACCGGCACCTGACCGGCGTCGCGAATCATGTCGATCAGCTGACCGCGCACCAACTCCACAGGACTTTCGGCCCCGGCACGATGTGCGATGGTCTCCTTGCCGATGGTGCCGTCCACGTCGTCGGCGCCGAAGTTGAGCGCCACCGTAGCCGTGGGCAGGCCCAGCATCACCCAGTAGGCCTTGATGTGTGGAATGTTGTCGAGCACCAGGCGCGCGGTGGCCACAATGCGCAGATCCAGCCCGGCCGGAGTGTGCCGATCGGCCAGGCCCGTTTCCCCCGGCTGAAGCGCCAGCGGAATGAACGACATGAATCCGCCTGTGCGGTCCTGGAGCTCGCGCAGAAGCAGCATGTGTCGGGCCACTTCCTCAGCGGTTTCGATGTGGCCGTAGAGCAGTGTGGAGTTGCTCTTGATCCCCATCTGGTGCGCGATCTCGTGGATCTCCAGCCAGCGCCTGGCGCCGATCTTGGTGGGAAAGAGCGCCTCGCGCACGCGCTCCGAGAGCACTTCGGCGCCTCCGCCCGGCATGGCGTCGAGTCCGGCGTCCTTGAAATCCTGCAGCACCAGGCGCACATCTTTCTTGGCGAGCTTCGCGAAGAAGTCCATCTCCACGGCGGTCCAGGCCTTGATCTGCAGGTCGGGAAAGCGCGCGCGGATGGAACGGATCATCTCAAGATAGTAGTCGTATTTCCAGCCGGGATGCAGCCCGCCCACGATGTGCACTTCGCGCACTCCACCCTCACAGGCGGCGAGAACCTCGGCCATGGACATTTCGTAGCCGTCCGGGGCATTGGGGCGCGCCGCGAAATCGCAGAACGCGCACGTGAGCACGCAGATGTTCGTGGGATTGACCTGACGGTTGAACACGTAGGTCACGCGATCGCCGTATCGCTTCAGCTTTTCGGTGTGCGCCAGACTGCCCAGGCCGAACAGGTCGGACGTGGTGAGGCAGTCTGCCGCATCCTGCAGATTCAGGCGCAGGCCGTCGCGCAGCTTGGCTGCGACGCGCGCCAGATTCGGATCTATGATTCCAGGTACTGCGCCCAAAGTCTCTGTGCTTCCTTTTCCGACGCCGGATCGAGCACCAGGGGATCTGGATAGCCCGGCTTGAACGTGGCGTCGAACCCCATGCGCCCGTGATAACGCGGTACGGCTCCCTGCATCTCCACGCGGGAAAAGGACACATCCCGCGCCGGCTCGAACCGCGTAAACCAGCCCCAGAGCATGCGCAGCCGGTGAGCGGGGTCGATGTCGGAATCCACCAGCACCACCACCCGGATGCGGCCCAGGGCAGGCGAGTTAAGTAATTCCGGCATAAGCTCTTGCGCAAGACGCGATTGGCACTGAGCCACCAGAATCCCGCCGCCGTAAGTGGCGAAGGCTCCGAGCTTTGCGGCCCATGCGGACAGGTCCGGCTCGCCGGTCCGGGCAGGCTCCGCCAGGCCCCCCTGCGGGTGCGAGAGATCGATCACCAGCTTGCTGCCGTGATGCGTGCGGGCGCTCGTGAAGTCGAGCGAGTCATAGGCGGTGTCGGCGATGATGCGCACATCGGTGGCGGGGTTGAAGCGCTCCGACCAGATGCGTGCCACCGAGTCGAAGTCGCGCGGGTTCGTCTGCTCGTCCAGCAGCACAAGGCACTTGGTAAGCGAGAATTGTCCTTCACCGAGAAGCGCAAGCGCCGCCTTCATCGACTCCCGATTGTAGCGGTTCATGACGGATGCCACCGCCAGACTGTGAAAGCCCGTTTCCATGTAGGCCCACAACGAGCGGACTTCCGGGTGCACCAGCTTGAGCAGAGGCGACAGCATCTCCTGCACCGCGTCGCCGAGGAGCGCATCCTCAAGTGGCGGCGGTCCCACGATTGTGGCCGGATACACAGCGTTCTCGCGCCGGCGCACAGAAGTTACATGAAGTACCGGCCATGGCTCTTTGCGGCTGTAATGTCCGAAGTGGTCGCCGAAAGGACCTTCTTCCTTGCGTTCGCGCGGCCGCACTTCGCCCTGAATGAGAATCTCAGCTGAAAGCGGCACCGGGCCATGCGCGGCCGTAGTGGCCATCATGGGCACCGGGGAACCGCGCAGGTAGCCGGCGAAGGCGATTTCATCCACGTTTTCCGGCAGGGGCAAGATCGACGCGATCATGAGCACCGGGTCGGCGCCCAGGATCACGGTCACCGGAAGCGCCTGCCCCCTCTGCTCCGCTTCGTAGTAGTGAAACCCTGCGCCCTTCTGAATCTGCCAGTGCATGCCGGTTTCAAGCGGCCCGTTCTTCTGGAGCCGATACGTTCCAAGATTACGACCGCCCGTGTCCGGATGTCGCGTGAGCACCAGGGGCCAGGTGATGAACGGCCCGGAGTCCTGCGGCCAGCATTTCACGATAGGCAGATCGTCCAGGCCACCGGCACAGTCCAGGGAACACGGGCCCGTGGGCCGAACGCGCGCCGGACGCATGGCCAGTGCGCGCGCCACCTGCGAGCGGTTCTTCCAGAGTGCGGCCAGACTCGGGGTGACCAGGTCTTCAAGAGCGGTGAGAATCTCCGCTCCGATCTGTTGCGGATGGCGGCCGAGAGCCCATTCGATGTGGGACGGCCGTCCGAAGATGTTCATCGCCAGAGGCACCTGCGCGCCCTTGGGCCGTTCCACAATGAACGCCGGCCCGCCTCTGCGGTAGGCGATCACGGCGAGCGCCGGCGCCACCAGGATCGGATCCACGGGTTCCGGAATGCGCACGAGCGACTTATTGCGCTCGAGCAGCCGCAGGTAGTCCGAGAGCGAACTGAAGCGCATCAGATGCAGTTTGGCTGGAACCGAGTCGCTGCGTGAATCAACTAATCCTCGGCGCCCGAAGGCTGAGGCGCCTCCCACTGGCGACCTGTGGGGACACCCACAAGCGACATCAGGTGGTCAACGAACGGAGTTACGATGTCCTGGAGGCGCTCCGGCCGAAAATAGAACGGGGGACACAGCGGCATCACGATGGCGCCGGCGGCGGACGCCTCAGCGGCCGCCTTGAGCTGAATTGTGGACAAGGGCGTCTCGCGCAGCACGAGGATGAGCCTGCGCCGCTCTTTCAAGGTCACGGCGGCGGCGCGCGTGATGAAGGTGTCGCCGATCCCGGAAGCGATCTTCCCCAGCGTGGTGGAGCTGCACGGGATCACCACCATGGCGTCCAGTGGATTCGTGCCGGAGGAAAACGTCTGCGACAGGTCGTGATCCGTGAGGATCCCCTCCACATGCGGGGACAGGTCCGCAGGCGTCAGATCGAGTTCCTGCCTCAGCACGTATTTCCCCCACCGCGAAAACACCAGGTGTTTTTCTCCCGGACAACGGCGCACAAAGTCCACGGCGAACATCGCACCCGATCCGCCCGTGACGGCGATAAGAATGCGCATCAGGCCACTCCCACCCACACGAACAAGAGCATCACGAACCCCACCAGCGTGTTCACGCGGAAGGCCGCAAACTCGATGTCGCCGGAGTGCATGTGCTGCAGATAAAAGAGCACCGCCATGGCGCCCGTGGGCAGCCACAACCAGCCGGCGTGGTTGAAGTACAGCGCCCACAGCAACAAGAGCGCGAGGATGGCTCCCATGTGCAGCGCGGCCGACACGCGCATGGCCACGCCACCGAGTCGTGCCGGCAACGAATGAACCCCCGTGCGGCGATCGTACTCCACGTCGGCCTGCGCGTAGATGATGTCGAACCCGCTCACCCAGAGAAAAGTGAAGCCGGCCAGAAGCCATGCCGGAACGGACAGGGGCCACTCTTTGGCGGCTGCGAGATATCCGCCCAGGGGTGCCATCGCGAGTCCCGCCCCCACCCCGAAATGGCACAGCGACGTGAATCGCTTCATGAATGGATACAGCGTGAAAATCGCCAGCGGGATCCAGCCCAGAACGAGGCAGATCGGAGCGATGAGCCAGGCCGACACCGCGTAGAGCACCAGATTGAGGGCGATGAAGAACTGCACCTGCAGCGTGTTCAGCCTGCCCGCAGGGAGTTCTCGCGTGCTGGTGCGCGGATTGCGAGAGTCGATGTGTCGGTCGATGAACCGGTTGAGAGCCAGGGCCAGGTTGCGCGCGGAGGTGCCGGCCACGGCGATGTAAAGCCAGTCGAGCCACGAAGGGAACCGCCCGGGTCCGGCCAGGAGCGCACCCGAGATGAACAAAGGCAAGGAGAACAGGGCATGCTCGAGCCGCACAAGGCTTACGAATCGCCTCAACGTCTCTGTGAGCGCTCGGTTGGACGTGTGACTGGTCATGGCTCAAGTGGTTCTGATCTATCCATATATAGGCAATGGATCGGACGGCAGAAACAGTGATGATTGCGGGGGAATCCGCCTTATGCCGTTGGTGGATCATGAGTTAGAACTCGACCCGCCAAACGACTTCCCGCCCTGCCGGTCCGCCGCCTACTTCAGGAGAAGGAGCTTCCTGGTGGCCACGAATTCGCCCGCGCTTACAACATAGAAGTATAACCCGCTTCCAAGGCCCTGCGGACGCCAGCGCGCCGAATGGGTACCTGCGGTCTGTTCCTCATCCACGAGCGTGGCCACGCGGCGGCCCAGGACATTGAAGATTTCCACCTCGACCTTGCACGCCTCGGGTAGCGAATATCGGATCACGGTTTCGGCGTTGAAGGGATTGGGAAAGTTCTGCTCAACGGTAAGAGTTGAAGGCAACGTGGTCCCCGCATCCGGTTCAGTCACTGAGACGGGAGCGCCTTCGAAGGCGTAAAGGGTTCCCGAACCAGACGCCACGTACAGGTGGTGATTCGCCACGGTGAGATAACCGGATGCGGGATAGCTCCACTCCTTCTGGTGCGTGGTCAGGTTGATGGCATGGCAGCTGTCTGTCCCGCTCACAAATACATAGCCGCTGGAAATTACGGGGGGATAGGCCAATTTCCTTCCGGCATTGTAATACCACACACCCTTTCCCGTGATCTCGTTGTACACGTAAAGATCAC
>Ga0105347_1000715_pt1 | contig 15175 bp, 13 predicted proteins | sample EasRivMeERMLT890_FD_89677 | JGI IMG/M metagenome (GOLD analysis project Ga0105347, IMG submission 89677) | Soil microbial communities from meander-bound floodplain in the East River, Colorado, USA - East River MetaG ERMLT890 | ecosystem: Environmental > Terrestrial > Soil > Floodplain | place... | reverse complement strand
TTCGATTTTTCGAAACCGCCTGAATATGTGGTGCCCGCGGGGGAGCGCATAGACCGGTTGGCTGTGGAGTGGCTAGAAAAAGGCCAGCATGGCCGATTGCTCGACATGAGCGACGATGAATTCGAGACCTGGAACCCAGAAGGACGCGCGGGGCATCTCTACATGCTGCGCGGCGCCCTGGGTCTAGACCTGCGCGGCGAGTCGCTGTGTTATCAAGGAAGCAACGGGACGGGATACCTCACGATGGTCTTCCAGAACTAGCAGGCTGCTGAAAAAGCCTCATATGCTTTGTTGCGCTCAATCGCCTGGCTCCAACGTACTGCTCAAGTACGTCTCCGCTCGTCGATTTTTCGCGCGCCTCGCCTCTGAGTCTTTTTGAGCAGCCTGCAATCAGAGTTTTTTAGCAACCTGCTAGCCGTATTTAACGGCTTGAACGTTTTGAACGACTGGAACGGCTTGAACTCTCAGCTATGGTGCCGGCTTCCAACCTTTCGCTTGTAGCGCGGCATTGACTTTCCGGGTTGTCGCGAAGTTGAAAAATCGCTCCAGCGGCGGAGCTTCCTTGACCCCGGCGCTTTTGATGACCATGTCGAGAGCTTTCTTCTGTGAGGATTCGCTCATGGTGCCGTCAGGGGTTAGAGCGGGCCGGGCCGAGTCGTAACCTTTCGCGGCGAGATCCTCTTTGATCTTGAGACTTCGAGTCAGCGCCACAATCGCGCCGGAACGCCGTTCCAGCGCAAAGCGCAATCCCTTCAGAGTCGCGCGGGTAAACTGTTCGATCAAAGTGGGGTCGGCTCGAAGCAGCTCGTCCCGGACAACGATGCTGCCGGTGGGAGCGATGACTTCACTCTTGGCCAGCGCGACGAGCTCGTGCATGCCCGAATCCTGTGCCTGGAAATTCCATGGGAGCGGCAGAAGAGTAGCGTCGATGAAGCCCGTGGTAAGGGCCATGAATCGAGGCGAGCTATCCCCGGCTTGGATCAGCGTATAATCCTTCCCAGGCTCAAAACCATAGGTGCTCAGCAGTTCCTTCAGTAAGATGTAACTTGCTTGGTTCAAACCCCCGACGCCGACCTTTTTGCTCTTCAAATCTTTGACGTCGCGAATCTGGGGCCTGGAGTAGAGCCAAAACAAAGGCCGCTCGAAAGTCGTAAATAGCACGCGCAGGTTGGCGCCGCGGAGATTGGCCGTCATGGCCGCCGTGGGGACGCTGCTAAACTCAACTTCGCTGCTCATGAGCGCCAGGTTACTTAACGTGCCCGTCATCTGAATGAGATCGACATCGAGTCCTTCTTCTTTGTAGTAACCTCTCTCTTTGGCGCTGAAGAACACGATCTGCGTTATGTTGTAACCTGGAATGGCGACTTTGATTCTTCGCGCTTCCAGTGGAGGGGCGAAAGAAAGCACAGTCAAAAACAGCACCAACAACTTCAACTTCAGCAGTCGTAGGGTCATTTGTGGTTCTCTTTCTGAGTTGGACGATCAGCGAAAAGAAACATCTAAAGCACACGCATTAAATTAGGTTACATGCTCGGGGAAAAAGACCTACGGTCCGTGGGCAATGGGCCTCTACCTTGAAGTCCACCCCGCCAACCCCTTAGGTGCTTAGTCCTACGGTTTGGGCCTGCCGTCGTCTTCACGTTGCTGTGCCCCCGGCCCTTCGGTCTTCTTCCCTCGATGCACATAGGTAACGTTGTTAAAGACGTTTGTATTAGCTACTTGTTCTACCGGATCAAAGTGCATAGCTTTAGAGTGTCTCGAAGAATCGCAAGGTGTTATCACAGAGAATCTTTCTCTTCTGGCCTGCGGAAAGGTCGTGACGCTCCAGGACTTCGCGCATGGCATCGCCTCTGCCTTCATCGTGGGGAAAGTCCGAGGAGAACAAGATCTGATCCTCACCCAGCAGCGCCATCTCTTGAACCAGCATGGCATCGTCCGCCTCCGCGGCGACGAAAACTCGGCCCGATTTAAAGTAGTCGTCTACGTCTCTTTGGAGAATGCCTTTGCTGTTGGGCATCCGGCGCCGGTTGAGAGCGGCGTAGTGTTTCAGCCTGCCGGACATGTAAAAAATCCACTCGCCGCCGAATTCCAGAAAGCCGATTCGGAGATTGGGATAGCGATCGAGCATGCCGTGGCCGATGATGGCGACGAAGGCGAGATTGGCCGGCAGCGCTTTGCTGATCATGTTCGAATCCAGGATGTTCTCACACAACTCGGTCAAGGCCGCGTAGCTGGAACCCATGTGAACGCAAAGAGGCAAGTTCGCGCGGGCGAATGCATCCCACACCGGCGCAAAACTGGAATGACAGAGCATCCGGTTGCCCACTGTGCCATAGACGACGGCCGCTGAAGCCCCAAGTTTTTGCATTTCATCGATGGCGCCCCGGGCCTGGCCCGCATCGCGCATCGGCAAGAGGCCGGCCCATTTTAGCCGCTCGCCGTGGGAGCGGCACTGCTTGCCCATATAACGATTGTAAGAACGGTAAAGCGCTGCTTCATAGCTCGGTTCTTCGGTAATGTTTGCGTAGAGCGTGCTGGGCATGAGGAACTGAACGTCGATGCCCATCTTGTCCAAGCTCGCGAGTCGTGCTTCAGGGTCCGACAGATCGAGGCTGCCGACGGGAATGGCGCCGTGCCCTTTGTCTACATTCGATCGCGTACCCAATTCTTCCATGACGATCCCCGGCGTGTTGGCTGCGTGGGACCCGGGACCATAGACGTGGGGTTCCATTCTTCCCTCAATCAACCAGCCCGTGTTCCAACGGCCGAGCCCTTCATCGTCGATAATGCGCACCGCGCGGGGCCTTCGGCGCGCATACTCCTCAGGCAAATCCTCCCACATCTTCGGGCTCATGATGGCGTGAGCGTCGGCGTCACAGATACGATATCCGTTCAACATGATTACATTACCTCACTTCGTTTATACGTGCGGCGAAGTTTTCGGTCAAACTGCTCGCCAAAAACGATGCGCTATAAACCATGGCTTTATAACTAATCAGGGCAACGTTAAAGTCAGTTTCACCTTACTGAATTGGATTCACAACTCACGTTTGTAAAAAACCCCATTCCCCCCTTTTTTGAAAAAAGGGGGGAATGGAAAGTCTCCCTTTGCAAAGGGAGATTTAGAGGGATTTCAACTGCTCAACACGACTTTGACGAGACCCTGGACACTTGCAGGTCTATCTTGCTTTTGGGGCGTTCAATCAGTAACGTACGAGCCTTCATTCAATGCGATAAAGGAGGATAAGGTGAAAATCATCAGTGAGTCTGTAATTAAGAGCAACACGGGAAAGACTTTTGCGGTGAAGAAGGGCCAGATCATTCGCGTCATCGGGGAATCGACGGCGGACTACGTCGTGTTCAATTTGCACAATGTCAAAGAGCGTTTCGATCAGGCGCGGACGAAGGTGGACCAGGGAAAGATTTATGTGACCACAGGGGACTTGCTGATTTCCAAGTACAACAACGTCATGATGACCATCGTCAAAGATACCTACAGGGGTACCCATGATATGGAGAAGGGGATGTGCAGCACGTCTTTCTACAAGAAATGGGGCGAGAAGATCTTCCAAATCTATGGCGGTGTTTGGAAGAGACTGGGCCGCAAACGGGGTGCCGCTCCCAAGCACGGGTGCTGGGAGAATCTCGCCAAAGCGCTAAGGCCCCATGGCGTCGCCAAGGAAGATGTGCCAAGCCCGCTCAATATTTTTCAGACCATGGTGATCAATGCCAAGACCGGTTCGATGCGCTACGCCATGACCCGGCCGCGGCCCGGCGGAGACATGATGGATCTGCGCGCGGAAATGGATTGTCTGGTCGGGATCAGCGCCTGCCCGGAAGGCGGGCGGGGCAAAGATTTACGGATCGCTATCTACAAACAGTAACGAGAGAAAGAGTTCAGACGTTCAAGCCGTTCAACCGCTACGCTCCGTTCAATCCCCCTCCTTCATCCTCCCCCGCGTCGCGGGGGAGGAAAGAGGTGGGGGTTGGAACGACTTGAACGACTTGAACGATTGGAACGCAGTATCGTTAGGAAGCTGCCCGCCAGGGCGTGAGCCGGCGATCAACGTATTGAATAAAAGCCAGCAGGCCGACTGCCAGTACAATAATCGTCAAAAGCGTGGCGAAAAGCGCGGGGCTGTTGAAGGAAGCGCCGAAGGTCATCAGCATGACACCGAAGCCCACAGCGGAAAGAATCATCTCGCTCGTCACCATGCCCAGGATGGCCCGTCCCATGCCGAGCCGAATTCCCGCCATGATCATGGGCAGGGCGGCGGGCAAAATCACTTTTAAGAAGAGCTCGCTCTCCCGGGCGCCGAAAGCCCGTGCCATCTCCGTCAGGGTCGGATCGACGTTGCGGACGCCGGCAGTGGTGTTGACGGCGATAATGACAAAGGCAAAGAGAAAGACGATCCAGACGCGGGAGTGAAGCCCGAGGCCAAAAGCGATCACCAAGAATGGAATGAAGGAGATCATCGGAACGGCGAGCAGCGCCGTTATATAGATGTCGAGAAACGATTCCACCTTGCGATATCGCCCCATGAGGAGCCCCAGCGGCACACCGAGAGCCACCGACAGCAGAAAACCCAGAAAAAGCGCCTGAAGACTCACCGCAAGTGCCTGCAAAAGCTGGCCGGATAGCACCAGTTCGATCCAGGTGGAGAGGACTTTGGATAAAGGCGGCAGCAAATGGGGGTTCTGCGTCCGGCCCACCACTTCCCAAAGGAGGGCCAGAGTGATCAGGGATATGGCCCTCAGGGTCTCCCGTTTCACGAAGGTGTTGTCCTATTTGCTGGGGCCGATCTTTTTAAGCACTTTATCTAACGGTCCCGTATCAAAGGATTGCGCGTAGCTGACGGCGCCTTTTTTAAGCAGACCCGCTTCCTCGAAAAATTTGATGCTGGCCTCACCGCGCTCTCTACCGGCTCCGCCATTGACGTCCCAGATTCTCAAGTCCTTGTATGTGGCCGCGGTGGCTTCGACCAGCTCCGGCTTGGTTTCGGGCAGAAGCCGTAGCGCATTTTCTTTGATTAACGCCGGCCGCTCTTCCACAGAGCGGTGGGCTTTGAGTATCGCCTCGAGCACGTTTTCTACGATGGCACTGTTCTTCTGCAGGTAATCGGCGCGAGCGAAGTACATCGATCCGATCAGCTGAGGGAAAACCTTCGCGTAAGAAATCAAGATATGAAACTGTCCGGGTTTGGCTTGCAGGATGTTCAAAACGTCGCCGATCTCCGCCGGAGTGGCGTCCAACTGGCCCCGCATGAGCGCTTCCGCTCTGACATCCGAACCGGGAATAATCATCCAGTTCGGGGTTATCTTGTAATGATTAGCCATCCATTTAACCAGCGCCTCGGTGACGGTAATCGGCGCGTGGTAGCCGACCCGTTTGCCGTCCAGCTGTTTGGGATCTTTGAGTGACACCGGCGTGACCAGCTGCCATTCGTTGCGTACCTGCTCGCCGATAATTCTCACATTCATGCCGCTCTCGACGGCCTTGACCACAGCGATACCCGCCGCGGAGCCGATATCGGCTTCTCCGGCGACCACCGCTTGCACAGCCAGATCCGTTTTGGGGAAAAACGTCGGAATCACCTCGATGCCTTGTTTTTTAAGTTGCTCCCAGGCGAGCAGCGACGGGATGTCGCCCATGTCCGCCGAAGACGGGTAGGCGAACCTTACTTTTTTCTGTGCGTCGGCTACTCCCACCCAAATGAAACCAATGGTGAGAATAAGACCCAACGCCGATAACCTGGCAAATAACTTGGCCATAAGAATCCCTCCTTAATACTGATTTTCTTGGTCACTGATTTTATCGCGCCAACATCCCAGCGAAACGAAATCCGAAATTCGAATATCGAAATTCGAAACAAACCCAAGGACCGAAATCCCAATTACGAAATCCGAAACGGGCGGGTTTGGAACTTTCTGATTTTTGAACATTTGAAATTATTTCGAATTTCGGATTTCGAGTTTCGAGCTTTGTCTGTTCTCGTTCGTTGGCGTCCCCTTCGATTTTGCTTAGCACATGCTTTGCGGGAGATTGTGTTCCTAAAGAACTTTACTCAATAGCGATCTCTGCTTTCCAACCGGTCAGTCGCCGGTCCAGCCAGTGTACAAGTTTCATCGCAATCATGGCGACCATAAGAATAGTAAGGATGACAGCGAATAAGGCATCCGTCGCAAAGGCCGAGCCGTATTGCATGATCATCGCGCCAATTCCCGTCAACGTGAGTAACATTTCCGCCGTCACCATGCCCTTGACCGCTCTGCCCATGCCCAAATGAATGCCGGCCATGATGGCGGGCATGGCCGCCGGCAGCATGATCTTAAAGAAGACTTCCGTTTCCCTGGCGCCAAAAGAGCGGGCCATTTCTACAAAGGTCCGATCCACCTGCTTTACACCCGTCATGGTATTGATGACGATGACGAAGAACGCGAAGAGAAAAACAACGGCGATGCGGGACTCAACACCCAAACCAAGCCACAGAATCAGCACGGGGACAAAAGCAGTCATGGGCGCGGACATGAAGGCATTGATGTAGAGGTCGAGAAAATGCTCTACTTCGCGAAAGCGGCCCATGAGCAGGCCGACGACTATTCCAAGAATGACGGCCAGGAAGAAGCCGGCCGCGAGGGTGCCAAGGCTCATGGCCAGGTTGGCTGAAAGCTTGCCGCTGGTCAATAGACGCAACCAGGCGCTGCCAATCTTCGACAGGGGTGGGATTAAGACCGAATCGAAGGTGCGCCCGGCGATTTCCCACAGGACCGCGAGAATAACAATGGAAATGACGTTGGTTGTGAAGCGGCTATTCAATGGCCGTTCTCCATCGCCTTCTTGAGCGAGTCCCAGATGTAATTTGTCAAATCCGCGAACTTGGGATCGCGGCGAACGTCGTCGGCGATTCTAGGCCGGGGCAAGGGCACATCGAGAATCTCCGCGACTCGACCGGGTCTGGGTGTCATGATGACGACCCGATCGGAAAGATAGACCGCCTCATCCATGCTATGGGTGATGAAGATCACGGTTTTCTGCTCCCGCTGCCACAGCTCCAGCAGTTCTTCCTGGAGTAGTTGGCGGGTTTGCGCATCGACGGAGCCGAACGGTTCGTCCATGAGCAGGATCATGGGATTCACGGCTAAAGCTCTAGCCAAGCCCGCCCGCTGTTGCATGCCGCCGGAGAGCTCATGGGGATAGTGATGTTCGAAGTCTTCCAGCCCAACGCGCTTCAAGTAGTCGCGCGCGATGCTGGTCCGTTCTTCTTTAGCGACCCGGCGCAACTCCAGACTGAACTCCACGTTGGCAAGCACGGTGCGCCAAGGGAGGAGAGCGAAGGTCTGAAAGACGACGGCACGGTCCGGCCCGGGCGAAGATATCTTGTTCCCGTTGATGAGAATCGCACCGCTGTCGTAGGGAATGAGACCGTCGATGATTCTCAGCAAAGTGGTTTTACCGCATCCGCTCGGGCCGATGATGCTGATAAACTCATTCTCGCGAATGGAGAGACTCACATCCGCGAGGGCCTTGATCTCAGCGGTGTTGTCCTTGACAGTCTTGTGAAAGCTTTTTGAGACCTTTTGGATCTCAACCATCGGTTCTCGCCTAAAGGTTCTGGTTAAAACGTTCCAGTCGTTTCAGTCGTTCAAATAGTTAAGAAATACGTAAGCCAATCCTCGGACGATTTGAACGGATGGAACTGTTTGAACGTTTTGAACAATCAATCATCCCTTGCCTGTGATCGCTCGGTCGTCCTTGCCCGGCTCATAGGGACGGGTATCGCGGGCGAGGTCGATCGCTTTGAGCACCTCGTCCGGCGCCTGCGCTTCTTTAGGGAAGTCATAGGGCGGCAGCGGCTTGGTGGCGTCGAAGATCAACTTGGTCTCCATCGGACCTCTTTCCATGCGATTATAACCGTAGGCCGTCGGATTCAAATGGGAGCCGATAATGTTGGGAATGACGACCATATCGCGGTCCGCCTGGAAGCGCATGGCTAGCGCCCATAGCACCTGGGTCTCGTTGAATACGTCCACGTCGTCGTCCACCACGATGACAAGCTTGATGTTGGGATCGGTAACTAAAGCTCCAAGGGCGGCCTGCTTCGGATCGCCCTCGGCGCGTTTCTTTACCGATATGTAACAGTGAGAGCGCGCGGCCCCGGAGATCGGCATGTTGACGCCGGTGGTGCTCGGGACGACTTCTTGGATACGCTTCAGCAAGCTACCCAGCCGGGGCGCGGCGCCGATGATGTTGTGCTCGAAGTGGGCGCTGTGGATGCTTTGATAGATTGGATTCTTTCGCATCGTGATAGCGGTCACCTCGATGTAGGGCTGCTCGCCTTCTTTATAGTAATAATGCGGCCATTCGCCGAAGGGCCCTTCATAGTGCCGCTTTTTCGGCGGCACGATACCTTCGATAATGATCTCGCATCGCGCCGGCACCATCAGATTCACCGTTTCCGCTTTGACGACTTCGAGGGACTCGCCAAGAAAAGCGCCGGCGATTTCCAATTCCGAACCGATGCCGGCCAGCTTGCTGACGGCGGCCATGTTCAAGGCCGGGTGGTGGCCGATGCAGAGAGCGACTTCCATCGGTTCGTTGTGATCTTCGTACTCGGCGCGCACGTAGTTGCCATGGTTGGCCGGGTTGATCATCAAGCCGAGCTGTCTCTTGCCCTGTTTCTGATTGCGGTAAATCCCGACATTAACCGCGCCCGTGCCGCGTTCTTTACAGATCATGGCCGCGGCGTTGATGTAAGCGCCGGCGTCGCCTTCGTTATGGGTCAGTACCGGCAGGAGATCGAGGTCAACTTGGTCGCCTTTCAAGATCACTTCCTTGCAGGGTGCGTCCTTGGCGGAGATTTCTTTGACCGGAAGGGGATGGTGTTCTCGATGCGCGAGGTCTTTCACCATCTGCGGCACCGAGGGCGAGCCCAGCGACAGCGCCAAGCGCTCGTAGGTGGCGCCGAGATTGATCACCAGCGGGATTTTTGAGCCTTTGATATTCTTGAAGAACACCAGGGGAAATTTGTTTTCACGTTCGAACTTCTCGACGATACCGCTGGCTCCGTAACGCGGGTCGACTTCTTGATCGACGACGACCACGTCTCTGGGCCGCTTCTCCAACAATTCATCCAGATAGGTTCTAAGATCCTTTGACATGTCCAATTACCTCCGTGGCGATTTTTCGGGAACGAACTAACCCGTAGCGATCTGCGAGGTATCATAAAAATTGAATTTATCCCAAGGTCGTCACCCCCGAATGTTTTATCGTGGTTCGACTATGCTCACCACGACCCTGAGACGTCGAATGGGTCGGGGGTCCAGTCCGAACGTCCCTCCTGGATTCCCGCTAAAAGCATGCGGGAATGACGGACTTCGGGAACGTGCAGATTCTACGCAGCAAGCTGCGGGGAGTTCAACCCACTTAGATTAAAACGGTCAACTGCATCCTGCAACTCGAACCGGCGGCTGTCAAGGACAACTTTGCTTGACAGGTTCCATAGGTTCTTCTAACACTGGTGTCGGTGTCGAGAATATGCGCAACTTGCCTATAAGGTGGGGTGTGAGCCTGCCAAATCGCGGCGTGCTTTTTGGCCTAACCGACATCGATACACTTATGAAAGCCGCGGTTCTTGCCGAAGAATCGGGAATCTTCGAGTCGGTGTGGTTTGGTGACAGCTTGATTCATAAACCGCGGTTGGAATCCACCGTGATGCTGAGCGCCGTCGCCGCGCGAACTCAGAAGGTTCGTCTAGGCGTGATTTGCATGGCGAGCTTTCCGGTGCGCCATCCGGTCCTTGTGGCGATTCAGTGGGCCAGTCTCGATCAACTGTCCAAAGGCAGAACTATCCTTGGCGTTTGCATCGGCGGCGGGCACGAAGGTGAGATGCGGGCCTTCGGGATCAAGAAGGAAGAACGCGTGGGGCGGCTCACGGAAGGGATCAAGCTCTTGCGGCAGATCTGGAGCGACGAGGAGGTCAATCATCGGGGGAAATACTATACTCTTGAAGGTTATCGTATCGTGCCCAAACCGATCCAGAAACCCTGTCCGATCTGGATTGCGGTCACTCCTGATCGGGCCGTCGTCGGTGATAAAGGAGTCGAAGTCGCGATGAAGCGGGTAGCTAATCTGGCGGACGGCTTTATTACCATGGCGGTGCCCCACGACGAGTTGCGCCGCCGGTTAGATCTCATTGAAGAGTTCGCCGCAGAGCAGGGGCGGGACATCAGCAACTTGGAAGTGTCGATCCACGGCATGGTGAATATCAACGACGACCGGCGCGCCGCCCATACGGAGTCGATGTATTATTTCAACAACTACTATACGCCGGGCTATCCGTCTGAAGAGCTGCTCAAAATCTGGCTGGCGCACGGGCCCCCGGAGGAATGCGCGCGCATGATCCGAGGGTGGATCGATATGGGAATCACCACGCCGGTGCTGCGCTTTACGTCGCGCAATCAGATCGGTCAAATCGAGCGGTTCATCAAAGATGTGCTGCCGCTTTTGCGGTTGAAGTGACAATGGAATGGCTGATAAGAGGATTTTAGCGGCTATCAGCTTTGTGTAATCCCTCTTCTGACGCTGCATTACCCATGATTCCCTCTCCCCTTGTGGGAGAGGGTAAGGGTGAGGGGTAGAGTCAAAATTCGGCACCCTCACCTCATTCCTCTCCCGTCTCAGCCTGAGGCTGATCCGTCCTCTGGCGGAAAGGGAGAGGAGGTTCGAAACGGAAGCGGGGATGCCACAGAAACTTGTGTGAACAACAAGAGTAAAGGACACTTCCCCATGTTTGAAGATCTGAGAACCTTTCTTACACATTTGGAAAACCAAGGACAGCTGCTGCGGGTCAAGGATGAAGTCGGCATCAAGTATGAGATCGCCGCGGGCATGCGGAAAACCTCCGATATCGAAGGCCCGGCGCTCCTGTTCGAAAACGTCAGGGGCTTTCCGGGCTGGCGAGTGCTGGGCGGTTTATTCGCGACCCGAAAATTGGTCGCCCTCGGTCTCGGCGTGCCGCAGGAGCAAATGCTCGAGCGCTATTTGACCTTGGAAGACAAACGCATTCCGCCCGAGATTGTTTCGGGCGCGCCGTGCAAAGAAATCAAATGGACGGGTGATCAAGTCGATCTATCCAAGCTGCCCATCGTCACGCATGCAAGCAAAGATTGCGGTGCTTACGTCACCATTGGAGTGCAGGTGGGTAAAGATCCGGACACCGGCATACGTAACCTTTCCATTCACCGCATGCTTGTCCTCGGCAAAGACCGGCTATCGCTCTGGGCGCCGGCGGATCATCATTTGGGCCGGATGATCCTGATGGCGGAGGAAAGAAAACGCGGCTTGGAAGTCGCCACTGCCGTCGGCGTCGATCCCGCCGTCGTCGTTGGCTCGCAAGCGAGAGTTCCTTTCGGCATCGACGAGTTTCATGTCGCCGGCGGCCTGCGCGGTTCGGCTGTTAAACTAACCAAATGCGAAACCATCGATGTGGAAGTTCCGGCTTTTGCCGAAGTAGTGATCGAAGGCGTGACCCTTCCCGGCGAGCGCGTCGCCGACGGACCCTATGGCGAGTATCCCGGCTGTTACAGCGAGGCGAAGCAAGCGCCGGTGCTAAAAGTCACTGCCATCACTATGCGGCAGAATCCGATCTGGCAGACCGCGCTCACGGGAATGCCGGTCACGGAGAATCACACCTTGATCGAATACGGCAACGCCGCGGTGGTTTATCGCGAAGTGAAGAAGGTCGTCCCGGAAGTCCGCGGCGTCAACATGACTCCAGGGGGGACGTTTCGTCACCATGTCGTGGTTTCAATCAAAAAGCGCGCGGAGAACGAAGGGCGCAACGTGATTCTGGCGCTGCTTTCGATGGGCATCGGTCTGAAGCAAGTGATCGTGGTCGACGACGACATCGATCCCTTCGATCCGATGCAGGTGGACTGGGCGATGGCGACGCGTTTCCAGGCGGACAAGGACGCCATCATTATTCCGCGGATCGCCTGTTCTACGCTCGACCCGTCTTGTCCAGAGTCGCGGGTCACCGCCGGTTTGGGCATCGACGCCACCGCGCCAATGAAAGAGCGCTGGCGGTTCGAGAAGGTTGAAATCCCCGGCGTCGACAAGGTTAGATATCTTTAAGACGCTGGTTCAAGGTTCAATGTTCAACGTTCAAGGAATGATTCTGAAACTTTGAACTTTGAACCCGGAACTTTGAACAAGAGAGAGAGAAGAGAGAGACGTGAGAAATTTCGATTACCTCGAACCAACCACGGTCGCTGAGGCCTGTGCGCTGCTCAAGCAACACGGCGGCGAAGCGAAGGTCTTTGCCGGCGGCTCCCATCTGACGATTCTCATGAAGCAGGGGCTGTATCAGCCCAAGGCGCTGGTCAACATTAAAAAGATTTCCGAGCTCAAGGGCATCAAGTACGACGAGAAAGAGGGTCTGTGCATCGGCGCGCTCGTGACACACCGTGAAATTGAGACCTCGGCACTGGTACGTGAGAAGTTTCCCGTGCTGTGTGACACCGAAAGGGAGGTCGCCAACATCCGCGTGCGTAACATGGGAACTGTCGGTGGCAATCTCGCTTCGGGTGAACCGCTGACCGATCTTTCACAAATCTTCATCACGTTAGACGGCAAAGCGAAGATCACAGGCCCCGACGGACATCGCACTATCCCAATCGAAGAACTCTTCGTCGACTTTTACACGACAAGTTTGGCTGAAGATGAAATTCTTACTCAGGTAGTGCTGCCACCGCTGCCGCCACGCTCGGGCATCGAATACATCCGCTTCTCCAGCAGTTCTGTCGTCGATAAGCCTTCAGCGGGCGTGGCGGTGCGTCTTACATTGGGCAGCGGCGGTGAAACGATTCAAACCGCGCGCATCGTCCTCGGCTGCGTCGGCGCAACGCCCGTGCGCGCGCGGAAAGTCGAAGCCTTGCTCACCGGAAAGAAGTTGGTAACGGAACTGGCCGAAGAGGCGGGAAGCATCGCGTCGCAAGAATGTAGCCCAATCAGCGATCTGCGCGGCTCCGAGCAATACAAACGCGCAATCGTGCGAACGTTGGTCAAGCGGGCAGCGGCGAAAGCCTACGAGCGAGCGGTGGGGAATTGAACTACCCAAAGCAAAGTGTGTGGTTTCAAGAAATAATGAATAAGAAGATTGATCCCAAAGGTGTCACCCCCGAATGTTTCAATCGGGGGTCCAGTCCCGCTTTCGTCTGGATTCCCGACGGTTCAAGAACCTCACCGTCCCGAGGGAAATCGAGGGATAGCATTCGGGAATGACAGACTTTTAAGAGGACTGGGAATAACCGTTAAGCCGCAAGGTGCGGGAATCAACCCGTGGAGCTTAAATGAATTGCGGATGTTGGATTCAAGAGCTCAATTCGCTCGCCCTCTGGGGAGAGCGGGAAAGGGTGAGGGCGCACCCATGAGCAACAAGATTTTTGGCTTTGCGCTCGGCACTCTGCTGTTGAGTTTTACCTTTCCCGCCGAGGCGCAGCAAACGGCAAAGATTCCTAAGATCGGATATCTCTTCGCCGTGTCGGATACACCCGGAAGTCGAGTCGGCGGGCGCCAGGCGATAAGGCGAGAACTCGAAACGCTTGGCTATATTGAGGGTAAGAACATCGTTTTCGAGGCTCGATATGCTGACAATAAGTTCGACCGGTTCCCCAACCTGGCCGATGAGCTGGTCCGCCTCAAAGTTGATGTACTTGTCGCGTCCACGACGCCTGGTGCTCTGGCCGCCAAGAACTCTACCAGAACGCTTCCCATCATTTTTTTAACAGTGGCTGATCCTGTTGCAGTTGGGCTGGTTGACAGCCTGGCGCGGCCTGGAGGAAATATCACTGGAGTCACTAACATTTCATCGGTGTTGGCTGGAAAACGGCTGGAGTTACTTAAGGAAACCGTTCCAAAGCTCTCCCGCGTTGCGGTACTGTGGAATCCTCAGAATCCAGGCAGTGCACTCAATTGGAAAGAAAGCCAACTGCCGGCGCGCGAACTGGGTCTGCAGCTTCATTCTATAGAGGTAAGCAGCTACGATAGATACGAGAGCGCGTTCAAAGAAATAATTGAGGCCCGTAGTTCCGCCCTCGTCGTGATGCAGGACCCGGTGGCCCTTTCTAATCGAAAAATAATCGCCGACTTGGCGGCGAAAAATCGGCTGCCGGCAATATACCCGGGGGAAGATTTTGTGCATAGCGGCGGCTTGATGTCATACGGACCTGACCGGGCTGAAGCTTACAGGCGTGTTGCCGTCTATGTAGATAAGATTCTAAAAGGCGCTAAGCCAGCCGATCTACCCGTAGAGCAACCCACCAAGTTCGAGCTGGTGATCAATCTTAAAACCGCCAAAACACTGGGTCTGACGATTCCGCCGATCGTGCTTATGCGGGTGACGAAAGTGGTCAAATAATTTTGGATTTTCGATTTTGGATTTTAGATTGGGGAATGAGACAAGGCAAAGATAGGGTAAAGCAACAGTTAGAACAGCAGTTCGTATTGAAATAGCGCGATGAAGAAAACGATTTCACTCAGAGTTAACGGCCTTGAGCACAGCGTTGAAGTCGAGCCGCGGACCACATTATTAGACCTGGTACGCGAACAGTTCAATCTGACCGGGGCCAAACTGGGGTGCGACATTCAAGTCTGCGGGGCTTGCACATTGCTGGTCAATGGTAAACCGGTGAGCGCTTGTTCGGTCTTGGCCGTGGACACGGATGGTTGTGAGGTTTTGACCATCGAAGGACTCAGCAATAAGAATGCGCTCCATCCACTCCAGGAAGCCTTCATGGAGTTTGGCGCGCTGCAATGCGGCTATTGCACTTCCGGCTTCATGTTAACGGCTAAGGCACTGCTCGATGAAATTCCCCGGCCGACGGATGAGCAGATTCGCGATTACCTGGCGGGGAATTTCTGCCGCTGCGGTTGCTATCAGGAGATTATGCAGGCGATTAGGAACGTGGCGAGGAGCTGATGCGATGGATTTGACCAAACCTTGGCGCGCTTGGCGTCTTGGCGCGATAAATATCTTCGGATCGAAAATTTGTTTCGCGCAAAGGCGCAAAGAACGCAAAGCGGGGTTTCGACAGGGAAGAATTCGATGGAACTAGCAGATATCGGTAAAACATTTCGCCGTCTCGATTACGAAACTAAAGTAACCGGCCGCGCGCA
>Ga0105347_1000713_pt1 | contig 15231 bp, 16 predicted proteins | sample EasRivMeERMLT890_FD_89677 | JGI IMG/M metagenome (GOLD analysis project Ga0105347, IMG submission 89677) | Soil microbial communities from meander-bound floodplain in the East River, Colorado, USA - East River MetaG ERMLT890 | ecosystem: Environmental > Terrestrial > Soil > Floodplain | place... | reverse complement strand
TCCGACGCGGCGTGACCCAGCCCGTGGTGGCCAGATATGCTAGCCACCAGCCGTAAATGGAAGACATTCTCCGGGCTATCGTCCTCGGCATCATCCAGGGATTGACCGAGTTTCTCCCCATCTCTTCTTCCGGCCACCTCATCATTGCCCGCGAACTCTTCGGCTGGGAGTTCACCGACGAGCTTACCTTCGACGTCGCCCTCCACCTCGGCACGACCGCCGCTGTTCTCATCTACTTCGCGCGCGACTGGCTCAACATGGCCCGAAGCGGGCTCGCCTGGATGGCAGGCCACCGAGGGGTTCGGAGCGATGATCCCGCAACGGCCGATAACAGAATTGGTCGGGCCGCCGATGCGCACGTCCTCGGTCTCGTGATCGCTGGCTCGATTCCCATCGCCATCGCCGGGTTCCTCCTCCAGGACTGGATCGAGGACGAGGTCCGGTCGCCCATCGTCGCCTCCATCATGCTTATCGTGTTCGCGTTCGTCCTGCTGGCCGCCGAACGGATCGGGCGCGGCACGCGCTCGATGCACGAGGCTAAGACGTCCGACGCGCTCGCCATCGGCAGTGCGCAAGCCATCGCTCTTATCCCGGGCATCTCCCGATCCGGAATTACGATCTCAGCGGCGCTCGTCCGCGGTCTGGACCGAACATCTGCCGCCCGCTTCTCCTTCCTTCTCTCCACCCCGGCCATCGGCGGGGCCGCCCTGCTCACTCTCGGCGAGGCGATCAGCGACGGTGTCCTCGACGACAACCTCGACATCATCATCGCTGGCTTCGTCACGTCCGCTGTCATCGGCTGGCTCAGCATTGCCATCCTGATGAAAATTATCCAGACCCACTCCTTCCTCCCGTTCATCATCTATCGGATCGCCGCTGGCACCTTCTTCCTCCTCTACTTCACGCTCTAGTCAATCGGGACCCGGTGCTACAATCGAACGGCTCCACCCATGGACGAATCCCGCCTCCGCGAAATGCTCCAATCCGTCGAGTCCGGAGCGTTGTCCATCGACGAAGCCCTCGCCCGCCTGCGTCAGCTCCCGTACGAGGATCTTGGTTTCGCCGAGATAGACCATCACCGCGCCCTCCGTACCGGCTTCCCGGAGGTCATCTTCGGCGAGGGGAAGACACCCGAGCAGATCGCCTCCATCGCCCAGAGGCTCGCCGGGCACACTGACACCGTCCTCATCACCCGCGCCGACCCCGAGGCTTACTCCCTGGTCCGCCAGCGTCTTCCCGACGCCACCTACCACGCCTCGGCCCGCGCCATCACGCTGGAGCGCACTCCCGCGCCAAAACATCCTGGCGTCGTTGTCTGCTGCGCTGGAACGGCGGACCTGCCGGTCGCCGATGAGGCTCGCGTTACCGCTGAACTTATGGGCTCAGCAGTCGATGTGATGCACGACGTCGGCGTCGCTGGAATCCACCGTCTTCTCGACAAGACGGACCGCCTCCAGGCCGCCAACGCCATAGTCGTAGTCGCCGGAATGGAGGGCGCGCTCCCCAGCGTCGTTGCAGGTCTTGTCAGCGCCCCCGTTGTCGCCGTCCCGACCAGCATCGGATACGGCGCCTCCTTCCAGGGGCTCGCTCCATTGCTCGCGATGCTCAACGCTTGTGCCGCCGGCGTCGGCGTCGTCAACATCGACAACGGCTTCGGAGCTGGTTACCTCGCCGCCATGATCAACCGCCAGTCCTGGGCCGGGGTCGCCGAATAGCCGATGCGCGTCGGCTACCTGGACTGCTTTTCAGGCGTCAGCGGCGACATGTTCCTCGGCGCGATGCTGGACGCTGGACTTCAGTTGGATGACCTCCGCGAGGCCATCTCTGCCCTCCCTTTATCGGGTTACTCACTAACTGCCGATAAGGTCGTCCGGGCGGGAATCGCCGCCACGCACGCCATCGTAGAGGTCACCGATGAGCAGCCAACCCGCACTCTCCTCGATATCCTCGGCATCGTCGCTGAGTCGTCGCTCCCGTCCCCCGACAAGGACGCCGCCGCCGCCGTCTTCCGCCGTCTCGCCGAGGCCGAGGCCAAAGTTCACGGCACCACGCCGGACGAGATCCACCTGCACGATGTCGGTGCGGTTGACGCGATTATTGATGTCGTCGGCGCGGTTTCAGGGCTCCGGCTCCTTGGCGTTCGCGGGCTTTACTGTTCCGCCCTGCCCACCGGATCCGGCGAAGTCCAGGGCCCCCATGGCACGTTACCCGTCCCCGCCCCGGCAACGCTCGAAATCGTCGCGTCAGCGGACGCCCCGCTGCGCTCCTCACCCGCGAGAGGCGAACTCGTCACACCCACCGGCGCGGCGATCGTCGCCACTCTCGCCGGCTTCTCACGTCCAGAGATGACGATTGATCGCGTCGGCTACGGCGCGGGCTCCCGCGACCCGGCGGACCGGCCCAATGTCCTCCGCCTGTGGCTGGGCGAAGCCGCGCCCGACAAGGGCACCCGGCCGATGCTGCTGATCGAAACCAATATCGACGACATGACGCCGGAGATGCTGTCCTACGTCCACGAGAAGCTGATGGCCTCCGGCGCCGCCGATGCTTGGTTCACCCCTGTACAGATGAAAAAGAATCGCCCGGCAACCATGCTCTCGGTCATCTGCGCCGAGCCCGACGAAGAGACCATCGCGCGCCTTCTCCTCCGTGAGACAACCACTCTCGGCTTGCGCGTCCGCCCTGTCCACCGCTGGGAGGCCGAACGCGAGACCCTCGAGTTCGAGTCCTCAGTCGGCTGGGCCGCCATCAAGATCAAGCGACTCCCCGGCGAACCGCCCCAGATCTCCCCGGAATACGAATCCTGCAAGAGCCTGGCAGCCGCCACGGGTCTGCCGATCGCCGAGGTCTACCGGATCGTCGAACAAGAGGCGAAGAGCCTGCACATTTAGTGGCGCCGGCCTTCGGCTGATCAGCTAACAGTCGACGGAGATGGGCGCGCCGGCGACCGGTGACGGGATCCGGTTCGCCGGCAGGCAAGGGAGGGATGTGAGAAATTGGCGCAATCAGGATATCAAATATCCGATAACGGAATTCTCGATAGGCGCGCCCCTCGGGTCAATCCGACGAGGTCAGCGAAATGTGGGGAACCTAAAGAAGGAATCTCTTCACGGCCCAGGCAACGCCGTCCTCATCGTTGCTCGGCGCCACGTGCAGCGCTGCCTTCCGTACCTCGTCCGGCGAGTTCTTCATCGCGATTCCCAGCCCCGCCCACGAAAGCATCCCCAGGTCCGACTCCGAGTCGCCCATCGCAATAACACCCTCGCGCGCCACGCCCAGCTCGCCGCAAACCATCTCTAGCGCACTCGCCTTGTCCGCGTCCGGGTGGGTAATTACCACGTAATGATTCGAGGTTGGCGGCCTGTTGAACGAAAATCGGGCCCGACCAGCGAACCGGGCGTCGTGAAGCTTCTGGATCTCCGCGATCCCCTCGTTCCCGTACACCAGCACGCATGTCGGCGCCCCTTCTCCAAGGTGGACCGACGTTCGGTCCGCGATCCTTAGACCCGCCGGCAGCTTCTCTTCGACGATCCCCGGCCGCATCTGCATGTACGTCGACTCCCCGATCGTCGTAAACATCTCCCACCCGTTGTCGTCCGCCAGAGTCACCACCTCGCGGGCCACCTCCTCGTCCACGGTCAGGTGCAGAACTTCTTCTCCGCTCTCCGGCCGCGTCACCCGCGCCCCGTTGGACGAGATGATCGGCGTCGATATCCCTAGTCGATCAGCCGTCCGCTTCGCCAGCTGGTACCAGCGCGTCGTCGCCAGCACGATCTGTGTACCCTTGCCAATCGCCTCTCCGAGTGCCTCCGCGTTGCCCTCGGACATCCGCATTGCGGAGTTCAGAAGCGTGCCATCAAGGTCGAGCGCCACCACCTTGTACTCGGACATGCGACAAAGGTTGTACGCTACGTGTGGACCGAGTCAACCCCAAGAATTGAAGGCCCGCGTAAGCGGGCCTCATTCGCGTCCGTTATTCGTTTATCCGTTCTCGATCCCCTGTGATCAGTCAGCCGAGGGCAGCACCTTCGGCACCATCAGCTCCATCGCCTTGCCGCAGCACTCCACCTCACCGTCGCCGCCCTTGATGCACAGGACTTCCGAGGAGCACGTCTCGCACTGGAATCGCTTGCCGAGTTGGTTTCCCATGTTCTCTGGTCCCCCTACTGCTTCTGTTCCATGGGCTGGCCACAACATCCGAGCGCGCCGTCGCCGCCCTTGGTCACGATCATCTCAGTGCCACACGTCGTGCACTGGTAACGCTTTCCTACCTGGTTCGCCACGTTCTACCTCGTCCTCCTGGTTAGATACGGACTCCTATTCAGTGTCCAGCGCGGAATATACCCGACCAACATAAACAGGGTCAACTTCGAGAGCCATTTACTCCACCGTGATCTGTCCGCCCATCGTGTTGTGAAAATCGCATCGGAAAGTGTACGACCCGGGCAGACTCGGGGCGAACGTCACTTCGCCAACACCCTGGGGACCGATGCTCGGCGGCTCCGTAACAGCGTCGTCCTCGGTGTCGTATCGCCCGTCCACGCCAGCGATTCGCAGGCTGTGCGTTGGTGTGTCCTCGTTCGTCACGCGGATGGTGACAGGCTCTCCCACGGGAACGGCGATGTTATTGCCGACGAAGGCAGTTCCCGAAATGCTCAGTTCGATCACGCCGTCCGATGGTTCGACGACGCTTGCGTCGAGAGGCTGCGCGGGCGTCGGCTGTGGCTGGGGACCGGTCAGAGACGCGGGCGGGCTGGTTGCAGGCGGCGTGGCGTTCGGATCTTCATCATCGCCACAGCCCACGATTGCCGAAAGTGACAGCGCGAGCAGGATAGCGGGCGGATACAAGAATCTCTTCATGGTGAGGCTCTGGACGTTGCGCTACTAATAACGAACCAACGGCGGCGTTGGTTTACTGGACGGTGATTTCTCCGGCCATATCCGTCGGATGGAAGTCGCACCGGTAGCCGTAGCTGCCTGCGGCCGGGAAACTCACCTCGATCTGGCCGCTCGCTTCAGCGTCCACCTGGAACGGATTGGAGACGGCGTCATCGCTCGTATCGAAGTTGCCGTCGGGGCCGGTGGTCCTCATGTTGTGAACGGCGCCCCCATCGTTCTGGATCGTCACTCCTGCTGTATTCCCGGCTGTGAGCGTAAACGTTGGGTTCTCCTGCCCTTCCAGTTCGAAGAAGTTGTCGCCCATGATGATCGTTGCGACCGCGTTCAGCGAGACCGCCTCGCCGCCGCCATCCCCGCCATCACCTCCGTCTTCCACCGCGGCCGGCAACTGCCCGCACGGCGGGAAGCCCTGCGCGTTCGGATCTCCTGTGATGGTTGTGCCCGGCGCTAGCGGGCCCTGGAACATCTCCGCGCCTTCCTCGTGCTCGATCGCCTCAGTCCCCGCGATGTCAGCGCCGCGCTCTACTTCGATTGTGCGCTCATCGACGTTCACGCTGACTACCCGCATGACCTCGTAGGGCTCTTCAAGAGTGTGGCCGCCGATCCTCACGAGGACGTCGCCACCGGGAGTGCTCGGATTGATTCCGACCGACTCGTTGAGTTGGATCGTCGTTTCCTCGGCATCGAGTGGCGCTGACAGGTGCCGGGCGAGCGCGAAGGCGTCAGCGTGATTCGCCTCTTCCAACGCGTGTGTCCAGCCTTCTTCGGCGAACTCGCTCGTAATCAGCGTCACCAACTGCTCGATCTGGAAGAAATTGAGGGCGCCACCCTGGTCAATGGACCACGGGGGCATCACCGTTCCCACACGGCCGCACGTGATCGTGTCGTGGAACCGGCTCACCTGGGCTTCCAGGGCGCCACCGGATAGTTCCGGTGGCCTGTTTCCCTCCACGTTCAAAGGCGCACCCGGTAGTCCGCCGCGCTCAATCACTCCCTGGCCCTTCAAACCGTGACAGGACCGGCAGTTAAGCGAGTAAAGATGGGCACCGCGCTCCACGTTCGTCTGTTCCTGCCGGATGATCGCTTGCTCGGCCCGGTCGATGTCCCAGATAAAGTAAAGCGTAAGGCCGACAAGCGACACGAAAAGCAACCCCAGCATCACGTTGACTTGCTTGGTGGTGTTCATCTAGCGGTCATCACGTTTCACTAAAGGTCCGGCGTCGTGTTCCCGGGCTCCAGCGGAACAGCCCTTGTTGGGTTGTCGGAGTTGCCCGAGTTCTCGAATTGTCGGCCGGTCTGCACGACGAGGCTTCCGTCCCCCTGCACTTCCAGCGGGAACACGTCCATCGACCGAGGTGCCGGCCCAAACTGGAGCACTCCTCCATCCTTGGTGTACGTCGAGTTGTGACACGGGCAACGGAACCAGCCCTGGATACCGTTGAAGTTGAACGATGGGTTGTACGGAACCGAACAGCCCAGGTGAGGGCACTTTCGCCAGAGCGCCAGCACGCCACCGGGTGTCTCAACGCCCGTAGAGGTCTCGCCTGGAGCCAGGTTCAAGACAAAAAACTTCCCCTCCGGAATAACGATCGGGTCGCCGCCCTCGGCGGGAATCCTGTCAGGCGTGACGTTGATTGGCCCGCCGAACCCTTTGATGTTGCGGGGCCAGATCAAGTCCAGCGAAGTACCGGCAACGCCTACGACCGCCAGCCCTATCATGCTGAAGAACCCGCCCAGGATGAACAACCGGCGCGTGATGATATCCCGCTTCGCGACGGGTCTGGCGACGGGAGTTTCCACGGCGATCGCGCGTGCTGCTACGGGCTGTGTCGTTTCTGCGTCAGACAAGATTAAGGCTACCTCTCATAAATCCATCTACCCCTCATCCACCTTGATTTCCCACGGCCAGACCAGCGCTTGAGCCTGGCCCCGGAAGAAACTGCCGATCATAGATAACACGAGATACGAAACCATTACGGCGGTGAACATCACGATGAATAAGTCACGGCTTGTGCGCAACCAGCCGATCCTGAACATCACGTATATCCACCCCACCGCCAGTATCGCGATCATCGATAACGGGATCACCTGGTCCGACATGATCACGGGTATGTTCAGATTCATGTCGCACCATAAGTGGAAGCTGCCCACGTTTTCGCAGACGTCATTTAAGGGCACCGGTATACGGTCTAAGTCCTCGGGCCAATCGAGATATCCGTCTTCAACTCCCCAGATGTTTGGAAAGACGATCGCGAACTGGAGGCGCTTGGACACATCCTTCGCAGAGACGATCCCCTGGTGCTGCTCCGTCGCGTCGACGAGGCAAGGCGTGGTTTGGTGCTCCTTATCTGCATCGCAGGCGGGGATCCATCGCGTAAGTTGCTCGGTCTTCGTCGTATCACCAGCGTCAAACGCCACCAGCGCGACGCTAACGACCAGGGCGTACACCAGGGTGGCCATAGTGAGCCTCACCGCGTTCTTCGTCCCGAACCACACCCCCTGTCCCACGCGGCTGCGATCGAAGTAGGGGATCGCGATAAAGAATACGATTGCAATCGTCGGCAGAAGAACTCCCGCCCAGGCCTTGTCCATATGAAGGAGAAGCTCCTGCAGGTTCAGGAAGTACCACGGCGCCTTCGATGGGTTCGGCGTTAGGTCCGGGTTCGCGCGGTTCAGCAGCGGCGCGTTCATGAGTGTTGAGAGGATCAGGAATGTGATCGTGAACAGGACCGCCGAGATGAACTCGACGAATACTAGATCGGGCCAGACCAGCAGCTCCTCTTCGCGCTCCCGCTTCGGCCGCGGCCGCGTGGCCCCTGCCTGTCCTGGCGCCCTGGCTTCTACCGCCATCGCCGCAACCTACAGTGGCCTGGCCATGCCGCCGTCGCGGCGAATTCGCCAGAAGTGCACCGCCATGAATATCGCCGCAATTAGCGGCAGAGCAATCACGTGCAATACGTAGAACCGGATGAGCGCGTTCTGCCCGACTTCAAAGCCGCCGAACACCACGAGTTGCGTCTCGTCGCCAAAGTACGGCGCCGATCCGCCGATGCCGTGGCCGACGGTCACGGCCCACAGCGCGAGCTGGTCCCAGGGCAGCAGGTAGCCCGTGAAGCTAAGCACGAGCGTCAGCACGAGCAGGATCACACCCACCACCCAGTTGAATTCCCTCGGCGGCTTGTAGGCGCCGGTGTAGAACACACGCATCATGTGGAGGAACACCAGGATCACCATCGCGTGCGCCGTCCACCGGTGCATGTTGCGGATCAGCATCCCGAACTTCACGTTCGTCTCCAGCGAAGCCACGTCCTGGTACGCCCGGTCAACGGAGGGCACGTAGTAGAACATCAGGAGGACGCCCGTCACGGTCAGCACCAGGAACATAAAGAACGTCAGGCCACCGAGGCAGTAAGTGTGCGTGATCTTGACGTGAGTGCGATGGATTCGAGTGGGATGCAGGTGCAGGAAGACGTTCGTCGCCACCACCAGCATCTGGTTGCGCGGCGTGTTAGGGTATCCGGACCGAAAAATGGACTGCCAGACGTAGTTGTGGAACAAGATGTCGTACACCTTGTCCCCGATTCCTAGTACCCGCTCGCGGGTATTTCTTGGTTTCCCTGGATCTTCGACTACAGCCATTTGCTCAGCCGCATTCCTAGCGCTGCCACCAGAGGCCAAAGAGAACCATGATCATCAGCGAACCGATAATCGTCAGGAGCACTCCCACGAACTCCATACCCTCCGGGACTTGCCGGAAAAGGTCATCCAGTTCGATCATCCGCCGGTGAAACCTCCACTGCCAAGCGGCAGCACTTTGTGAATAGTGTTACGAACCGTAACCTAGCACCGCCGTAAGGCATGGTCAAGCACGAAATCGCCCCCGTTTCGAACCCCTCACGCACCCATTTCCCATTTCCTATTTCTTGCTCGCGTCAGTGCCGGAACGCCCTCGTTCCCGTGAACACCATCGCTACGCCATACTGGTCGCACACCTCCACCGCCTCCTCGTCGCGCGCGCCGCCTCCGGGCTGGATGATCGCCACGATCCCTCCCCGGCAGGCGTCCTCTACCGCGTCTCCCTTGGCGAACGGGAAGAACGCGTCCGAGGCCAGCACCGCCCCCTGTAGCCGTTCCCCGGCGCGCTCCATCGCCTGTTGCGTCGGCCACAGGCGGTTCGGTTGCCCGGTCCCGATCGCCAGCGTTGCCCGGTCCTTCGCAACCACGATTCCGTTCGACCGCACGTGCTTCACGCAAGTCCACGCGAACCGCAGATCATCCAGCTCGCTCGCGGTAGGTGCGCGCTTCGTCACCACGTTCACCTCCAGGTCCACCCCGCGCATGGTGTCCGGCGTCTGCACCAGCATCCCTCCCAGAATCGACCGGAACTCCAGCCCGATTTCCGATTTCCGGTTTCCGATGTCTCCCACTGCAAGGATCCGCAAGTCCCTCCGCTTTCGCAGCCGCTCCAGCGCCCGCTCCTCGTACCCCGGCGCCACGATGATGTCGTAGCGCTTGCCCTGCATCGCGTCCACCATCTCCCACGTGACATCTCGGTTAACAGCGATGATCCCGCCGAACGGCGAGATCTCGTCGCCCGCGTATGCCCGCTCGTACGCCACCGCTACCGCCTCGTGCGAGGCAATCCCTGAAGGTGTTGCATGCTTCACGATCGCCACGGCCGGTTCGTCGAAATCGAGCGCCATCTTCCACGCGGCGTCCGCATCCAGGAAGTTGAGATACGACATCTCCATCCCATGCAGCTGGGTCGCGTCCGCTATCCCCGGCGCGCGCCCCGGCGTTGGATCCGAGTACACCGCGCCCCGCTGGTGCGGATTCTCCCCGTACCGGGTCTCCGCCACCTTCTCCATCCCAACAGTCAACTCCTGCGGAAACTGCGGTTCCAGGTTCCTGGTTCTGGGTTCTCGTAAGTACTTCGCGATCATCGTGTCGTACGCCGCAACGTGCTGAAACGCCTTCGCCGCCAGCGTCTGCCGCAGCTCATCCGAAACGTTCTCGGTGCGCAGAGATTCAAGGATCGCCCCATAGTCTCCCGGGTCCACCACCGGCAGCACCCAGGGGAAGTTCTTCGCCGCGGCACGCAACATCGTCGGTCCCCCGATGTCGATGTTCTCGAGCGCGTCCTCCATCGTCACGTCCGCCTTCGAGATCGTCTCCCGGAACGGATACAGGTTCACGCACACAAGGTCGATTGGCGGAATCTCAGCGCCGGCGATCTCCTCCATGTGCTCCGGTTTGTCCCGGCGCGCCAGGATCCCACCGTGCACCTTCGGATGCAGCGTCTTCACGCGCCCACCCAGGATCTCAGGCGACCCGGTAAGCGACGAGATCGACTTCACAGCCACCCCGCTACTCTCGAGGTACTTCTGCGTGCCGCTCGTCGAGTAGAGCGTGAACCCCAGGTCAGCCAGCCCCTTCGCGAACTCCTCCAGCCCGCTCTTGTCGAAGGGCGCGACGATCGCTACCGGCACGCTGTCACTTGCCAATCACCGAGGTGCCGACGGAGACGCGGGAGTCAACACGAGGTAAAGGTGGGGCTGGGGGAATTTCCATTTTCTCTTCTCGAAAGAAGCACTGAGCTCGGTGGGAGCAAGGTCCTTGATCCCAGCAAGTGTTCGCAGGCGGACAGGTGTCGCGAAAGAGACGAAACGGTCCATGAAGTAGCTGAAGTAGCCGCCGTTCCTGTCGATGTCCTTGATGAATAGCCACCCACCAGGCTTTATAAGGCGTAAGCACTCTCCAATCAGCGCTGTAGCGTCGGTTTCCTCGACGTGATGCAGCAGGTCCATGAAGGAGATGCAGTCGTATTTCTCCGATATATCTCCCAGCAGCTTCGCCTCGTAGCGCACGTTCGGGAGTTTGCTGTAACTTCTCGCCCGCTCAATCGATTTCTCGTCGATGTCGATGCCGGTGACGTTCAGGGCCGGGCGCAACCGGGCGATCTCATACGAGACCAGGCCCGTGCCACACCCGACGTCAAGGAGGCTCCCTGAGTCCGGTAGGTGCTTCAGGATCTCCGGAAGGTCCAGTAGTAGGGCGGTTCGGTAGGTACGCAACAGTCCCGGCGCGAATCCGATGATGTAGTTACTTATCGGCATTGGGCTATACCTGGCTTTCCTGTGCAGTTTCGAAGTCCTCCGCGATCGCCTCTGCCACCTCCCCCGAGCCGTCGCAGAGCGGACAGTCCACCATCCCCGGCTCGCGCTCGTCCAACCCGTCGAACTCCATCAGCTTCCCTTCCTCCGTCCACACGTACGTCCGATCGGGATCCCACGGCTCCCCACCCTCCAGCGGCCGCGAATCACCGTCCTCTTCGAGCAACTGCACAGCGTCGCGCGTAACCCCGTGCTCCTTGAAGAAAGTCTCGAAAGCATCCTGGATGTCCTTCGCATCGACCGTCTCCTCCCACTCCTCGCCAGCAACCTCCAGCGGCGCCATCCCTCCACCAGCGCTCCCGAGTGCATCACCCATGATCGATCCGCCCTGGTTATCCTTAACTTCTCGTTCCGTGTAGTAGAACCGATAGCTTCTCATTGCTTTCTCCCGGCTAATTCCGCCCATGTGACGGGTTCGTTGTGCAGTCTAAACCGTCCAACCGTTGCTGGTTAGTCGTTCCGGCTGGCTTGCAGAGTTCGCTTACCGCGAGGGCCGGATGTTCTGGTTCAGCCGGAAGAAGTTCTCAGGATCGTACTTGTCCTTCAACTCCTCCATGCGCTTGTAGTGCACGCCGAAGCTCTCCTTGACGCGGTCCTCGCCCTCGTCAGAGAGATAGTTGAGGTAGGTGCCCTCCTGCGCCCATGGCTTCATCGCTTCCGCGATCTTCCGGACCCATTCGATCTGTGCCTCGTCCTCTGCGGGATCCTCCCACATACCCAGGTAGTGAATCGACCACTTCGCGCCGCGCCAGCCGAGAGCCGTCTCCCCATCGGGAACGCGAGCCGTGGCCCCGCCCTGCGGCTGCACTAGCACCGTCGTCGTCGTGGAAGGGGGCTCCGCAGCGGCGGCGACCAGCGCGTCAATTGCGTCGTCCGGGAGTACGGGGTACATATCAGCCTTCCAGTAGTTCTGGAGGCCGGGCGGGTTACCAGCTTCGATCAGCTTCTGCAATTCGAGGTACGGCATGGGCTGCGTCATCGCCATCACGGGCTGTAGGTCCATGATCGGCTTGAGGGCGGTCTCTGCGTTCTCAGGGTCGCCCGTGTAGCAGACGATGATCCCCACTACTGGCATGCCGTGCATCGGCTCCGGCACGAACTCTTCGGGGGGTGCGCAGACAAGGGCCACGCCGCCACCGATATCGTCGTCCGCGGTTTCCATGAAGTCACGGTAGCCACGAATGACTTCGGCGGCCCGGAAGCGCGGAAAGACCAGCATACCGCCGTAGACCATCGGCCCAACCGAATGGAGCCTGTACTCGAACTTGGTGACGATGCCGAAGTTCCCGCCGCCGCCGCGGAGACCCCAGAAAAGGTCGGGGTTCTCGGTCTCGTTTGCCTGGAGGATACTGCCGTCCGCCGTCACGACCTCAGCGCCGATCATGTTGTCGACGGTGTACCCCAGCTTCCGCTCCAGCCAGCCGGATCCGCTCCCCAGGGTCAGCCCGCCGATCCCTGTGCTCGGGACGCGCCCGCCGGTCACAGCCAGCCCGTGCTCCTGTGTCGCGGCGTCGAGTTCGCCCCAGTGCGTCCCGCCACCGGCGATCGCCGTGCGAGCGGCCGGGTCCACTACGATCGAGTTCAACTTCCGCAGGTCGATCATCAGGCCGCCTTCGCATACCGCATGGCCGGACGCCGCGTGACCGCCGCACTTCACCGACACCAGCAACCCGTTCTCGCGAGCGAAGTTCACGCACTTCTGCACATCGCCCGTGTCCGCCGGCTGCGCGATTAGTCCCGGCTTGCGGTCGATCATCCCGTTGAAGATCTTCCGCGCCTCGTCGTAGCCGGCGTCACCCGGGGTCATCACCTTCCCGCGGATGCTCGCCGCGAACGCCGCGACTGCCTCATCGGAAACACTGGAGCCAGTGTTGTTTACAAGCGTCTGTACCATTGGGGGCGTCCTCCTAATATAAACCGGCGTCGATCCGGGCTAGCTTGCTACGAAATCAGCACTGATCGGCGAACAGCAATTTTACTATTTACTATTTACAATTCACTATTTCTATCTGTGGTCGGCTTCCCAATCATAGGCCGCGCCCACCGGAACCTTTTTGCCGCCCCGGCCCGGTCGCTCGAACACCAGCTTGTCGAACTCGAGCTGCACCGGCATCGGGTAGTCGCCGGTGAAGCAGGCGGTGCAGAACGTGTTCTCTGGCTGCTCGACCGACGTCATCAGCCCGTCGAGGCTCAGGTAATGCAGGGTGTCCGCGCCGATGTGCTGCCGTATCTCCTCCACCTCCTGGCTCGACGCGATTAGCTCCCACTGCGTAGCCATGTCGATTCCGAAGTGGCAGGGGTGCTTGATCGGCGGCGCGCACACCCTCATGTGCACCTCGGTTGCGCCCGCGTTCCGCAGCATCTCGACGACCTTCGGCGTGGTCGTGCCGCGGACGATCGAGTCGTCCACGACGATGAGCCGCTTGCCCTTGATCACTTGCTTGAGGGGGTTGAACTTGAGCCGCACGCCCTGCTCGCGAAGACGCTGGTCAGGCTTGATGAACGTGCGGCCCACGTAACGGTTCTTCACCAGCCCTTCGGCGTAAGGGATCCCCGACTCGTTCGCGTAGCCGATGGCGGCTGCCGTGGCCGAGTCCGGTACGCCGATAACGAGGTCCGCGTCCACGGGCGCCTGCCGCGCCAGCTCCTTGCCCATGTTCATGCGCATCGGGTGCAGGAGCTTGCCCCGGATGGTGCTGTCCGGGCGCGCGAAGTAGATGTACTCGAACACGCAGAGGGCGTCGCGCTGCTTCGGCACCGCCTGTTGCGAGTGCAGCCCGTCCGCGTCCACCACCACCACTTCGCCGGGGTCCACCTCGCGCACGAACTCCGCTCCCAGGTGATCCAGAGCGCAAGTCTCAGAAGCGATTACCCAGCCGTCGCCGTTCAATCGCCCGATGCACAGGGGCCGCATGCCGTACGGGTCTCGCATCGCGATGAGCGAGTCCGTCGTTACCGCCAGGAAGCAGTACGCCCCCACCATGGCTTGCATCGTGTTCCCGGCCCGCTCCAACCACGTGCCTCCGGGAGCCGTTGCCAGCAGTTGCGCCGCGACCTCGGTGTCGGAGGTGCCGCTGAACTCCGCGCCATTTTCCTCCAGGTCGTCGTGCAGACCCTCGGCGTTGATCAGGTTTCCGTTGTGCGCCAGCGCAATCGGCCCGTTCGGCCCTTCCGCGCGAACCGGCTGCGCGTTTTCGTGCTTACTCGATCCAGTCGTCGAATAGCGAGTGTGCCCGATGGCGACGTGGCCCGGCAGGTATCCCAGGTCCATCTCGTCGAACACCTGCGACACGAGCCCCATGCCGGTGCGGATGTGCAGGTTCGACCCATCGGCCGTCGCGATGCCCGCGCTCTCCTGGCCGCGGTGCTGCAGGGCGTAGATCCCGTAGAAAGTGACGCGCGCCACGTCCGTCCCCGGCGCGTAGACCCCGAACACTCCGCACTTCTCGCGGAGCCGGTCACCGGAAGGGGAGGGTGGCGGCTTATGCACGGACAGGCCCCGTCCTCTGGGCAGCCGAGCAGGGTTTCCGCGCAGGCTTATGCATCACAGGGGGAGCCATGTGGCCCTGCGATTTTAACACTCGCTTTACAGAAGGGACAACGCAAAGGGTGGCCTCATGCGCATTCGCCAGCCGCCAAAACCTGTGGGTACGCCCTGCTTGCCCGAATTCTCCATGACTGTCTGCCTGCTCTAACTGGCGAACTGGAACTACGCCGTTACTGTTCGTCGAACCCTTCGCGTTGGCGGAGTTCGCGGTCGCGGGCTTCGGTTTCTTCGCGTTGTTCCTGTTCTTCTTTGGATTCGCCGAGGTCGATGGCGCCTTCTTCGGTGGTGCGGAGAACGGGGTTGAGGGTGCGGGCGAGATTGGCGTAGCGGTCGAGGCCGAGGTAGTGGAGGGGGCGGTAGTCGGGGTTGTCGAGGGACCAGGTTTCGTCGAAAGCCTCTTCGTCGGCCTGGGCGGCGAGGATGCGGCCGACGAAGAGGGTGTGGTCGCCGATCTGGTGGGTATCTTCGAGGCCGCACTCGATCCAGGCGATGCAGTTGTCGAGGAGAGGGGCGTCGACCTGGGAGGCGCGGAAGGTGGCGAGTTTGGCGAGTTCGAGCTTGCCGACGTTGTCACCTGAGACGGTGCCGAAGTAGTGGGAGTGGTTGAGGAGG
>Ga0105347_1000710_pt1 | contig 15302 bp, 13 predicted proteins | sample EasRivMeERMLT890_FD_89677 | JGI IMG/M metagenome (GOLD analysis project Ga0105347, IMG submission 89677) | Soil microbial communities from meander-bound floodplain in the East River, Colorado, USA - East River MetaG ERMLT890 | ecosystem: Environmental > Terrestrial > Soil > Floodplain | place... | reverse complement strand
CCGTGCTGCCCGTGAATGTCGCACTGGCTTCGACGGCGTCATAGCGCTCCCTGAGCGCTATGAGCCACTTGAGTCGTAAGAAATCAGAGAGGCCGCGCTCAGGCGGCCTCCGGGTTACGGCGTCTTCTGCTGCTTCTGCTGTTTCTTCTTATTCTCTTCCTGCTGCTTTTTGTCCTTCTGCTTCTGACCCTTCTGCTTGTCTTTCTTGCCGCCCTTGTCGCCCATTTCAGACTCCTTGTCGACGTTCAGGTTGTCAAGTCGCGACCATCGCAGCATGCGGTTCAGGTTTGACGCCGAATCGTCGTGATGGTCCACAGTGAACTGGCGGGAGTATACGGTGCGATGGCCCCCTTGCCCAACCCGTAAGTCGGGTTCAGGGGTCCATTTGCGTTTCACCCCCCCATGAAGATTACGCCCGGTGGTGATCGCGGTTGCCTGGCTGGAGGGCCGCGTGGCCCCGGCCGCCCCGGCTACCGGCTTGCCATTCAGCCGGTTGTGCTCCAGGCTGAATTGAATCCACTTTTTTTGCCGGATTTATACCGGAGGCGCTGCCGATTGATCTGAGTAGCGGGTGATAATAGCCACCGCGGCCTGGATCAACAAGGGCTCACTGCAGTGTGCAGGCGACTCCGAGCACCGGGCCGCACGACCATGCGCTATCTCAGCGCAATCCGCGTCGATTCGTTTGAAAAGAAGACGATTTCTGTACCGGGTCCATGAAAGATCCCCTGCCTGGGTCGAGCAGATGGAACATCCGGGCCGGTGGTGGCACCGGGTTTCGCACCGCTCCCAGCACTACCATACCAGTCCGGGGCCGTGCCCGCCATGCCACCGACGATGCCGCCACCTCCCACCAGAATGATCTTCTTGCTGGTGCTTGTGGCCCGTCTCTCCTGGATCGTGTGGGTACCGATTCGGATCCACTGCCCTCTGGAGTTCTGGAGGGCCGTGAGGCCAAATTGCAATTCGGCGCGGAACCTGCGTCCGCCGGACTCGATCACACTGCTCAGAATGCCCCTGGCCCCGGCACCGACGGCGAACACGGTGTCCAGGTCCACGACGATGGGCTGTGTCAGCGTGGCTCGAAACTCCGTGCCTGTCCGATGAACATCCGTGTCGATGGAGTCCGCGAGCGTCACGGAGATGGCCGTATTCCTCAGCATCGTGACGTAGGCTGTGGTGTTCCACATGGCTTCGGCCCGTGTCGTGCTGGCCTGCTGGACGGCTGTGTACCCGTCGCTGCAGGATGCGATGAAGAGCACCAGCGGCCAAAAGGGCAGCCACCAAATCGTGTTCATCGTATGAACTCTGTTCTCACGTCGGCCACGCGAGTGGCCGACGCACAGGCGATGTCTCCGCGAATGACCCACACTGCGGCAGGCAGGATCAGACGTACGCACGTGACAGGTACAATGCTCAGGCACGCATCCATCTCGACCCAGCCAGCTTCATGCGATCCGCCGTCCGGTGATGAGCCTGAAGAGTACAGCCACCACGGCCACCACGATCAGTACGTGAATGAAGCCACCCAGGGCGTAGCCCGCCGTCAAGCCAAGCGCCCACAGGACGAATAGTATTACAGCCAGTGTCCACAACATACGACTCTCCTCATCTGGTTTCCTAACGTGCGATGCCGACCGGCGCTTGCCGTGATTGGAAGGCGGCCCATCGGCACCCTGTTTCGATTCAAACTGAAAGCCTTTGTTCTGCGATGCCTGTTCCCTGCGGCAGCAACGTGACCATGCTTCGGAGTCGTGGGCCTCTCCATGCGATCGGCAAGCGATCGGCCCACCAGGAAGTCATGGTTCGTCCAATTCCACGGAGGCTGGCGCACCACCCGGCTCCGGCGGCCCGAGCGAATCCTCGGCCCGATTCGCGATTTCATTGGCGTCGTCAAAGCTCTTCACGTAGGCCCTGAACTCTTCCCGCATCAGCTCGCGACCGCGAACGAGCAATGATTCGATGGCTCGAGGTTGAACGCCGGCCAGCCGACCGATTTCCGAAGCGGAGAATCCCTCCAGATGGGACAGGATCATGGCCGACCGAAACACGGCGGGCAGATGCGGAACGGATTCGCTGCAATTGACATCGCGTTCAACCTCGTTCGGAATTGCGCTCTGCTCGGTTTGGCTCCGGGCTTTTGGAGTGAGCGGCTTGTCCTCTGCCACGGAAGCACCTCGTGGTGGCTCCCGTGGCGGGTCCTTGTCCCGACGTGACCGTCTTCCCCACGCCGTCGGATTCCTTGACTCCATCGCTCCTGCCTCACAGTACCCCTGTCCCTGTCTTACGTTTGGTCCGCCCGCCCCGGGAGCCAATGAGCCCCGGGGCGGCTGGAGGGTGCCGGGCCGCCCAATGCGGGCTGCCATCGGCCCCGAGGTGGCCATCTTCGACTCGAAGCAGGGATGGCCTGGCCTCTAAACCAACTTCGGGGAGACACAGGGGAACGTCAATCCGTCGGAGGATTGAAAGAAGAACTAGCTCTTACAAGAGAGGGGTCGAGAGCGATGAATCGAGGCGCTGCAGACCGGCCTGGACCTTGGAATCTGGTCTAAGGGCAAAGCTGGCTAATTCCAGGCGGGTGTGAAGAGCCAGTTTCTCAAGCGTGTTGTGGACATGGCTCTTCACGGTATGGACGGCAATGCTGAGCTCGCCGGAAATCTCCTTATTGCTCATCCCTCTCGCAATCAGGCCTATGATTTCCTGCTCACGTCTGGTCAGTTTCACCGCCCTGAGCACGGTATCGTGTTTCCCGGTCTGAAGCGCGTACTTGACGATGTGAGAGAACAGGGTCTCGGTGAGGAGCGGCGGCAGCACCTTCTTGCCTTCAGCCACCGAGCGTATCGTGTGCAAGAAGTCGTCGATGGTGGCGTCCTTCAGGATAAAGCCCGACACGCCCAGTTTCACGAACTCGACCACCTCGCTGTGTATGGGAATCAGGTCCATCAGCACCACTTCGCACTTCGGAAACTCTCTCTTGACGTGCTCCGCAATCTTCAGGCTGTTCTGGCTTCTCAGGCCCAGGTCAAGCAACACTACATGAGGCTTAAACGTTCTCGCCTTCTCCATCGCGTCTCCATTGCCGGCTGACGAGACGGTCTTGATGTCCGGCTGGTCATTGAGCATGGCGGTGACGCCTTCGCGTAGCAGGCGATTGTCCTCTATCAAAAGCACCCGGATCGTCGGTGCGACTCGGGTCTTTAGTGCGGCTCGGGTCTTTAGTGCGGTTCGGGTCTCTAGTGCGGTTCGGGTCTTTAGTACCCCTCGGGTCTTTAGTGCGGTTCGGGACTTCGGCATGACGGGTGGCCTCCTACGCAATCGGATCTTTCGACATAAGTCGAATTAAATCTACGAAAGTCGGACAGCCTCGTCAATCCAGATTAGACCGACGCGGACGAAATCGGCCCACGTGGACCAGAGCCGCAACCGACCAACGGCTCTGTGCATTCGTTGGTAATAAGTGCTTGGCACTCTTTAGCTTTTGTTCGTGCCGACGTTGTGCGCTATACTTCGAGTGAAAGAGGTTGTTTCCCTCGGTGGCCGCGAACATTCGAGCGATCCGGCTCGCGATCCGTTCTACCCATGGCAACAGCTTGAGGCGACTCGCCATCGCCACATAGAAAGGAAGCCAGCTTTTTGCAGTCCGGCCCACCCACGCCCCTCCTCCGGCGCATTGCCTTTGTCGGCAATTATATGCCGCGCCGGTGCGGCATCGCCACGTTCACCACCGACCTGTGCGAGGCCGTGGCGGCTGAGCGTGAGGGCACCACCTGCATCGCACTTCCGGTGAATGACACGGCGGAGGGCTACGAATACCCGGCCCGCGTCCGCTTTGAGCTCACAGAGAAAGACATCAATTCCTATCGCCGGGCGGCAGACTTTCTCAACATCAACAATGTCGATCTGGTGTGTCTGCAACATGAGTACGGCATTTTCGGCGGCCGGGCTGGAAGTCACATCCTGGCTTTGCTGCGCGAGTTGCGCATGCCCACGGTCACCACGCTTCACACCATTCTGGCCGAACCGGACGCCGATCAGCGATCGGTGCTGAAGGACATTGCGGATCTATCAGACCGCCTGGTGGTCATGAGCGAACGCGCAAAAGTCTTCCTGAAGGAGATCTACCAGATCCCCGAGAACAAAGTCGACATGATTCCCCACGGCATCCCGGATGTCCCCTTCGTGGATCCCAGCTTCCACAAGGATCTGTTTGGGGTGGAAGGCAAGATGGTCCTGCTCAGCTTCGGGCTGCTCTCGTCCAGCAAGGGAATCGAGCATGTAATTGAAGCCCTCCCGGCAATTCTGGAAGTTCATCCACAGGTGGTCTATATCATCCTGGGCGAAACCCATCCTCATGTAAAGGAAGTGGACGGAGAGGCCTACCGACTGTCCTTGCAATGGCTGGCTCGAGAACGGGGCGTGGAGGGCCACGTAATTTTCCACAACCGTTTTGTCAGTCTGGAAGAGCTGATTGAATTCATCGGCGCCGCGGACATCTACATCACTCCCTACCTCAATTTGGCCCAGATCACGTCGGGCACCCTGGCGTACACACTGGGTGCAGGCAAGGCGGTCGTTTCCACGCCCTACTGGTACGCCGAAGAGATGCTGGCCCAGGAGAGAGGGGTGCTGGTGCCATTCAAAGACTCTGTAGCCATGGGACAGACAGTGATCGGGCTGTTGAATGACGAAGCCGGGCGCCATGCGATGCGCAAGCGGGCCTACCTGTTCGGCCGGGACATGGTCTGGACTCAGGTGGCGCGCCGCTATTTCGAAACCTTCGAACGCGCCCGGGCGGAACGCAGGCACTTCAGCAGCCCGGGATTTACGGTCAAGGCTCTCGACAAGCATCCGGGGGAACTACCGCCCTTGCGGTTGGATCATCTGCGCCACATGACCGACGAAACCGGCATTCTGCAGCACGCCATCTTCACGATCCCCAACTACCACGAAGGGTACACGACCGACGACAATGCTCGTGCTCTCATCGTAAGCGCTCTTCTGGAGGATGTGGGCCAGGAGGCCGCCGTCGAACTGGCCTCACGGTACCTCGGGTTCCTCTGGTACGCCTACAGCTCCGAGAACGGCCGTTTTCGCAATTTCATGACCTACCAGCGGACCTGGCTGGAGACGAGCGGTTCAGACGACAGCCATGGACGTGCCTTGTGGGCCCTGGGTACTGTAATGGGCCGCTCTCACACACCGGCACTTCAGAGCATGGCAGGCTGGCTGTTCGAGCGGGCTCTGCCTGCCATCGTCGATACCACCAGTCCACGGGCCTGGGCCTTCGGGCTCCTGGGTATCCACGAATACTTGAAACGTTTCGCGGGCGATCGGCGCGCCAGCCAGGTCCAGGAGCAATTGTCCGAGCGACTCTTATCTCTGTATCGCCGTTGTCGCACCGACGACTGGCGTTGGTACGAAGAGGGGCTGACCTATTGCAACGCCGTGTTGCCGCATGCATCGCTGATCTGTGGACAATCCGTTCAAAGTACGGCCATGATGGAAGCCGGACTGGAATCGCTGGCCTGGCTGAGCGACATCCAGCGAGCCAGCAAGGGAGGGCACTTCGTTCCCATCGGCTCAAACGGCTTCTACAGAAAAGGGGGTGAGCGCGCCCGCTTCGACCAGCAGCCGGTGGAGGGCCAGGCCATGGTGTCTGCGTGTCTCGAAGCCTATCGAATCACCCGGGACAACCGCTGGCGAAAGGAAGCCCAGCGCGCGTTCGAGTGGTTTCTCGGGCGCAACGATCTGAACCTCTCCATCTACGATCCCACCACGGGGGGATGTCGTGATGGTCTGCACCCCGATCGGCCCAACGAAAACCTCGGCGCAGAGTCCACTCTCGCCTTCCTCCAATCCCTGCTGGAATTGCGACTGGCAGAAAACTCGTTTTATCCTGCGGAGACGCTCTCCAGATGAATGTTACTCACCCCGAGCTGTTCAAACGCCACCGGCACAACCCCATCCTCACGGCAGCCGGCTGGCCCTATCCCGTCCACAGCGTGTTCAATCCCGGCGCCACCCTGCTGGCCGACGGCACGACGCTCTTGTTGTGCCGCGTGGAGGACCGGACAGGGCACTCGCATCTGTGCGCGGCCCGCTCCACCAACGGCGTGGACGGGTGGCAGATCGATCCGAAACCCACTCTGATGCCTGACCCCGAGAACTATCCTGAGGAATTGTGGGGCATTGAGGATCCCCGCATCACCTTCGTTCCCGAGCTGAATGAGTACGTCGTGGTGTACACGGCTTTCACTCGCGATGGACCGGGCGTGGCGCTGGCCACCACCGCCGACTTCCGCACCTTCAGGCGCCATGGGATCATCATGTCTCCAGACGACAAAGACGCGACCCTCCTGCCACGTCGCATCGACGGTCGGTGGGCGCTGATTCACCGGCCGGTGAGCTCGGCCCGCGCTCACATGTGGATTTCGTATTCTCCCGATCTCACGCACTGGGGCGGACCCCAGCTCATGATGGAAGCTCGACGCGGAGGGTGGTGGGACGCCAACAAGATTGGTCTTTCACCGCCGCCGATTGAAACTCCAAAGGGCTGGCTCGTCATCTACCACGGAGTGCGACACACGGCCGCGGGTGCCCTCTACCGAGTCGGGCTCGCCTTGTTCGACTTGAATCACCCGGATCGGTGCCTCAAGCGCGGCAGTCAGTGGGTCTTTGGCCCGGAAGCGCCCTACGAACTGCAGGGCGACGTGGGCTATGTGGTGTTTCCCTGCGGCTACACCATCTTACCCGATGGCGACACCCTGCATCTGTACTATGGAGCGGCCGACACCAGCATCGGCCTGGCCACGGGGAGTATCACCGCGATGCTGAACTGGCTTGAACGTTCCGACCAGGCGGGGTAAGCCGTCCTCACTTTGCGCAGTCACCGGACGGCCAGTTGCACTCCCATCACCATTTTGATTCGATCGCCCGTCTTCACACTGGCAGTCTCTTCGATCTGGTTGATGATCGCCAGGGTCGAAAGCGGCACCGGGGAGGCGTGTTGCTGAGCCAGCGCCGCCAGGGTCGACGGGGCAGTCACCGTGAGGATCTTGAGGTGCAAGGGCTGTACCTGCAGAATCTGAGGATCGGTGAGTTGCCGGAATGTCCCCATGGACCCCCCCAGGCTGCTCTGATACTTTGACCAGAGGGGTTCGGTGGTGTAGCCAAGCAACCGGTAGGTGAGTCCTTTGTACTCGACGAACGACGCTCTGCCCCGCAGCACTCCATCTTCTGTTTGCGCACGGAAACCGGCTGAATACGTCTGGAGGCCGTTCTGTGTCTTGTGTTCGAGGCTCTCCGACTGCAGCCCCTCCTGCCCGAAGAACTGCTGGGCGGCCTTCAGGCCGGAGACACCCTGTGCCAGCGTGATTTGCACGATGGCATCCTGGTCGCGACTCACCGCAGCCACCGCATCCCTCATGTTCGCCGTCTGCCAGCCTGATGGGAATTCATATTCGAACTCCATCTCGGGCTGATAAAAGTGCTGGGCGCGGAAGAACCCCTCACGAGGGTTCGGACCAAATACCATACCATCGATCAGGCTAAGATAATCGTTCCGATGTACGGAAAGGGCGCTCAGGTTCGTGGTGAACGTATCCAATTCTGTCTGGATACGCTGGCTTCTGTTCTCGGGGTTTGGGTGCGTTGCAAGCCACTCGGGGAGGCGTCCGCTGCCGGCCGTCTGGCCGACGCGGGCCAGCATGTCGAACACTTCGATCAACTGGCGTGGATCCTGCCCCGCCTTCACCATGTAACGGAGCCCCAGCTGATCGGCCTGGGTCTCATCGTCGCGACTGAACTTCAAGTACAGGAGTCCCAGCCCGGCGTCGACCAGCCCCCCGAATTTCTGTAGCTCCGGAATGAGGATCATCCCGGCCATCACGCCCACCTGCGTCAACTGATCGGCAGACATACGGTGCACGGAGTGCTGCGCAGTCACGTGCCCGATCTCGTGCCCCACGATCCCGGCCAGTTGCGCCTCATTATCCACGTACGTCATCAACCCGCGTGTGACGTAGATGAACCCACCCGGCACCGCGAAGGCATTGACCGTCGGGTCGTCGATGACCCGAAAGGTCCAGGGGAGCTCGGGTCTCTCCGAGGTTTCGGCGAGCTTCGTGCCCAGATCCTGAGCATAGCGTTGCAAGTCTGCGCTGGGGACGACCCCAAGACTTGCGACAATCTGCGTGTCCGCTTGTTGCCCCATGGCGATTTCACCCTGCTTCCCGATCAGATCCAGGTGCCGTTCGCCGGTGGCCTGGTTGACGGCGCAGCCGGCAAGACCCGCACCCAGGCAGAGCGCAAGCAGGGCAACGCAGGCGGATACGCTCAACGCCATGCGGCCTGCTCCCGGGCCGTTCACGCGCGCGCGGGCTGGCGCCGCCCGACGAACAGCAACACGATCCCGAGCGCCATGGCTGCCGCTCCGCCGATGGGCGGCAACGGGATTCTTCTCTCCTGATCGACTTTCACCTCAAGATCTCCCAGGTCGATCAGGTTCTCCTGCGTGGTGTAGGTGATGCCTCCGTACACGAGTCCCACCACACCGAGCACAATGAGAATCACGCCGACTATAGACATAGTATTCATGACTGTTCCTTTCTTAAAGGGTTTCGCATCACGCCCATCGCCTGCCGCTGATGAGTCTGAAAAGCACAACCGCTGCGGCCCCCACGATCAGTACGTGAACGAATTCACTCATCGTTTTGCTTGGGGCCAGAGCCAGGGCCAAAGCCCACACCAGGAGCAGAATCACGCCTAGTGTCCGAGGCAGCTCTTGCTTTCTCCCAAGGGGCCGCAGCGTCGTGTTCACAAGGAGACTCGCGTCGACTGACTCGAAAAGAACGTGATCTGCGTACCCACTCCATGGAAGATGTCCTGTTTGCCCGTCGCGGCGGCCAGGCCCAAGCCCACGGCTGCGCCGGTGACTGCACCGATCTCGGTGCTCCCCTGCTTGTCAATGACCTTGCCGATGATGCCACCGACGATCGCACCGCCGCCGATCATGGCCACCTCGCGGTTCGTATGCGAGGCCTTCTTCTCCAGTATGGTGTTGGTCCCCACGGAGACCCAACGGCCGCCTTCGATCTGGATTTCGGTCAGCGTGAAGTTCAATTCCGCCGGGGTCTTGAGGTGACCCGACTCCACGACCTTGTTCAGTACCCCTCGGGCGCCTGCGCCGTCCACGAACACGGTGTAGCCGTCCACGACGATGGGCCGGTTCAACCGGGCACGAAAACGATCGCCGGTGACTTGAACATCGGTGTCGATCGAGTCGACCAGCGTGATGTCGATGGGCGTATTGGCCGCCATGGTAACATGCCTGCTTACGGTGGCGTTACTGACGGTCGCATCTATTTCAGTGGTGCTTCCCGTATCACAGGACGCAATGCAGATCGCGCCGGCGATGGACAGGAACAAACTGCCTACTAACTTTAACATGTGAACTCCCTTTTCTGAGATTCGTCGATGTTGTCTGAAGCGCTCACCATGAATGCTCCCGAGAAAAGTGGAAGATCGCCCTGAAGCTCCTCGGGCTTCCGAGGGAGAGTCCTCCACCTACGGTATGAAGTTCGATCGAAGCGACGCTCGCGTCAATCCGTCGAAGGATTGAAAGGAGAACTAGCCCCTGTCTGGCGTGTGCTGGTGCTGGCGCTGGCTTCGCAGGGTGTGCACACGACGTCTCGCTGTTCCATAAAAGCAAAGCGCCCGAGAAGCTCTCGGGCGCCTTGCGTCCAACCTCGATCGGATCGTGTCGGTCCCGCGATCGATCCGATCTTTCCCCTTTAGTTTAGATGGCCGGAACGACGATGGTGTTGCCGTTCAATGTGACCGATGCAGTCCGTGCAAGGACGCGTCCTTCCAGCGTCGCACCGGTATTCATGGTGATAGACTGATCCGCCATGATGGTCCCCTTGAAAACAGACGTCGTTCCCAGAGTGGCCGATGTACCCACCTGCCAGAAGATGTTGCTGGCCTTCGCACCGCCGGCAAGAATCACCTTGCGGCCGGAGGTCGTGGTGAGGGTCGAAGCGATCTGGAATACCCACACCGCATTGGCGTTCCCCATGCCGTCGAGAGTGAGATCTCCGGACGAAATCTCGAGCGATGAGGTGGACTTGTAAAGTCCGGGCGGGAGCGTCATCCCGCCGATGTTGCCTGCCACGGACACGGGACTCAGAGTCCTCCCCGCGGAGCCGTTGTAGGCTGTGGTCAGATCAAGTTTGGCCTGAGCTGCTGCCGGATCGGCCACGTGTTTCGTGCCGACGATGATGCCGGGCGGAAAGCCGGTCAGGGATGTGCCCGGGCTCAGCCCCACTCCACCGATGATCCGCGTCATGCCCGTGCTGGTGATGGAGGCGCCGGCCAGGACCGCGAACCCGCCACTGGATGCCAGCACTTCCGGCGGTTGTATCGTCGAAGCTAAATTGGTCACAAAATCCCACACATAGTTGTTGGCCAGAGCGTTGCCCGCTCGGTCTTTGACAGCGGTCATGATGGTGGCCTTGTACGAGGTGGCCGCCGTCAGGGCGCTGGAGGGCACAAACGACGCCCGGTTGTTGGGGGCATCGTAGGTCACCACGCCCGCCACGGGCGTCAGCCCGGGGCCCGTCAGGGTAAACGACACGTCCGAAACGGAGGCGGACGCCATGGGCTCACTGAAGGTCACGTTGATGACCGCAACGCCGGTGGAGCCATTGATGGGGTTGGTGGATAACACGGTGGGGGCCGTCGTATCGGGAGTGGGATTCGGGCCAGCCACGTTCTCGTCGCTTCCACATCCGGCGACGAACGCCGTGCAACAAAGCACGGCCACTGCGGCCGCACCTGGTAACCTCGTGAACGGATTGATACATCTCATGATTTCTATTTCCTTTGGTAGAGAGATTTGCATCTCATTGGGTTCATGGGTTGATTTCTTGGGTTCTCTACAACTCGACCGAGTGCAAGCTCCTCTCTTGCAGGGTCAAGTCAGTCAGAAGGCGATATGCTCTTTCTTCATGCCTGCAACTTCGACCTGACGGGCCGCGGGTACAATCGGCCAAAGGATTGAAAAGAGACTTAGCTCTTCACGTGAGGGCGAGGCTGCAGGCGTCCGTCGTCTTCTCGCTCTTCGCGCGAAGGGTCAGGAACTCGAATCGGGATCGAGGCGGATCACCACCTTGCCCCGGGCATGTCCTTCCTCAAGATACGCGAACGCATCCGATACGTCCTCCAGCGGGTAACAGCGATCGATCACGGGCGCGACCTTTCCGGCCTCGATCAGCCCTGTGATGAACTGTAAGTCGTCCCTGCGTGCGCTGGTGATGAACGTGACCAGCCGCTGACGTACGAACGGCGACCACAGGACGATGCGAATGGATCGAGCCAATGGGCCGAGCCAGCGCCCGCCCGGACCTCCCACCATGACGTACGTGCCCGTGGGCTTGAGCACCCGCCTGCAATCGGTCAACGAGCGATTCCCCACGCAATCCAGCAACACGTCGTAGCGCCCTCCGCCGACGGTGAAGTCCTCACGGCTGTAGTCCACGACAAAATCCGCGCCGAGGGAGCGGACCAGCTCCACATTCCTGCCGCTGCACACTCCGGTGACTTCGGCGCCGAGGTGTTTGGCTATGGGAATCGCGAACGTTCCCACCCCTCCTGAAGCGCCGTTCACCAGCACGCTCTGCCCGGCTTGCAGTCTCCCCTTGTCGCGCAATCCTTGCAGCGCCGTGAGGGCTGCCACCGGAACGGCGGCCGCCTGCTGAAATGTGAGATTGGCGGGCATGGACAACACAATGCGTTCGGGAACGCTCAGGTATTCGGCGAGAGCGCCAGGTCTCCCTCCGTACACAGAATCGCCCGGCTTGAATTGTGTTACACCTGCTCCGACCTTCTCCACCGTCCCCGCAAAATCTACACCGAGGCGTTGGGCACCCGGCTTTCTCAATCCCAATGCAAGCCGAATGGGGAACGGTTCGCCCCGAAGGAAGTGCCAGTCGAGAGGATTCAGGGACACGGCCTTCACTCTCACCAGCACATCACCGCTGCCGATGGAAGGGGAATCCCTCTCTTCGACTCGAAGCACGCTGGGAGGGCCGTAGTGGCTATGCGCGATGGCTTTCATACCCATGCTCCAAACTCAAGCTGCACACTCGCTGGCATACGCGGCAAGCTGCAATCGTGGTTCAAATCCACACTTTCGGCCTGTAAGGCTTTCGGCTATTTTGGTGGCAGCCGGCGGAGTTCTGTACGGCCCTTGGATGGAGCGGCGAGTGGTGGGTGTGGGAATGAGTACGTCCTCAGGTTCGATCCACATGCAGACAGCATCCCTAAGTGAGATATGAACGACAGCGATTTGCATTTCCCAATCGCGCCCGGGAACGGCGCTTCGCAACGGCTTGTGCCGGCGACACTGAATCAGAGGCAGGGAGAGTGTGTATGAACAGGCAAGTCCTGCAGGCGGGACTGCGTGCAGTTTGGTCCGTGTCACTCGTCGCCACGTTGGCCGCGTGCGCGGAGGAGCAGGCCCCCGTCGCTCCGCTGGACGTGAAAGTAGTGGAGGTCGTCCTGCAGGACGTGCCTGTCTATAAAGAGTGGGTGGGTCAGATGTTCGGCTCCCAGGACATTGAAATCCGCGCCCGCGTGGCGGGATGGGTGGAAGGCCTTCACTTCCAGGAAGGCGCCAAGATTGAAAAGGGCGCTCTGCTCTACACGATCGACCCTACAGAACTCCAGCAGCAGGTGGCGCAGGCAAAGGCCAAAGTGGCCCAATCCACCACGCTCATGATACGCTCGCAGGCGGATGTCAACCGGTACGAACCGCTTGCGGCCGCCGGCGCCGTGAGTCAGCGCGAACTGGAGATTGCGGTGGCCGAGCGGAACGCGCGCCGCGACCAGGTGGTGGCCGACAGCGCGGCGCTCAAGATCGCCCAGACCGACCTCAGTTATGCCACGATCCACGCACCCATCACGGGCACCATCGGCCTTTCGGCCGCGCGCGCGGGCGACTTTGTGGGCCAGCCGCCCAATCCGGTGATTCTCAACACCATCTCCAACGTGGATTCGGTGCGCGTGCGCTTTTCGCTCACCGAGAATGAGTACCTCGAACTGGCGCGAAGGCTTTCGGAACCTGGCAACGACAGCATCGCCCCCACCAAGGCCGAGCTGGAGTTGATTCTCGCCGACGGATCGACGTATCCGCACAAGGGTTTCGCGTTGTACGCGGATCGCCGCATCGACCCGGCCACGGGCACCCTGCTCATTGAAGCGTCCTTCCCCAATGCCGGAGGAGTTTTGCGACCGGGACAATTCGCCCGCGTGCGCGCCATCTTCGACCGGCGCAAGAGCGCCGTGGTGGTGCCTCAGCGCGCCATCTCCGAAATCCAGGGACAATTTGTGCTGTACACTGTGGACGCCGAGAACAAGGCGCAGTTCCGCGGACTGGTCACCGGCCCCAAGTCCGGCCAGGTGCAGGTGGTGGAGAAGGGCGTCTCGCCAGGCGAGAAGGTGATCGTGGAAGGCTTTCAGCGCGTGCGACCCGGAATGCTGGTCGCGCCGACCGTGGTGCCCTACCCCACCGAGTCCGTAATGCCTCCCGATACGACGAAGTCCGCGACGCCATCCGACACCGCGGGCCAGGGTACGTAAGGCATGGCGAAGTTTTTCGTCAACCGGCCCATCGTGGCGATGGTGATCTCCATCGTCATGGTGCTGGTCGGCCTCATTGTGATGAAGGGACTGCCGATCGCGCAGTTCCCCGACATCGTGCCTCCCATGATCAACGTGACCACCACCTTCGTGGGCGCTTCGTCCGTGGACGTGGAGCAGTCGGTGGCCACGCCGCTGGAGCAGCAGGTCAACGGCGTTGAAAACATGATCTACATGAAGTCGATCAACGCCAACGACGGCACGCTGACGCTTCAGGTGTCGTTCGACGTGGGGTCCAATCTGGACATGTCGAACGTGCTCACGCAGAACCGCGTGTCGCAGGCGCAGGCTTCGCTCCCGACGCCCGTGAAGAATTACGGCGTGACGGTGAAGAAGTCGCTGGTGTTCCCACTGCTTCTGGTAACGCTCACCTCACCCGATGGCACCTACGACAACAACTTCCTCTCCAACTACGCCGCCATCAACATCAACGACCTGCTCTCACGCACCAAGGGCGTGGGCGACGTCAAGCTGTTCGGCGGTTCGGACTACGCCATGCGGTTGTGGCTCAAGCCCGATCGGCTGGCCGGCCTCGGCCTCACGGTGCCCGACATCATCAAGGCGGTGCAGGATCAGAACGTGATCTCCCCGGCCGGGCAGGTGGGCGGTCCGCCGGCGCCTCCCGGGACGGAGTTCACCTATACGGTGCGCACCTCCGGACGCCTCATGAACGATGAGGAGTTCGGCCGCATCGTCATCCGCACCAATCCCGACGGATCGCAGGTGCGCATGCGCGACGTGGCCCGTACGGAGCTGGGCACGCTCCTGTACAACCAGGTGGGCCGCAGCAACGGCCGTCCCGCCGCCGTGATCGCGGTCTATCAGCTTCCCGGGTCCAACGCCCTCGAGGTGGCCGAAAGCATCAAGGAGACGATGCATCGCCTGTCGGAGCGCTTTCCTCCCGATGTCGTGCAGGAGATCTCGCTCGACACCACTCTCGCCATTGAGGAAGGCATCACCGAGATCATTCACACGCTCTTCGAGGCCGTGCTCCTGGTGATCCTGGTCGTGTTCATCTTCCTGCAGGACTGGCGCGCCACCCTCATTCCGCTGCTCACCGTGCCCGTGTCGCTCGTGGCCACGTTCATCGTGTTTCCGCTTCTGGGTTTTTCGGTGAACACGCTGTCGCTCTTGGGCATGGTGCTCGCCATCGGGATCGTGGTGGACGATGCCATCGTGGTGGTGGAAGCGGTGATGCACAACATCGAACACGGCATGAACCCCAAGGAAGCCACGCTCCAGGCCATGAAGGAAGTGTCGGGGCCGGTGATCGCCATCGCACTCATCCTGGCGGCTGTGTTTGTTCCTGTGGCGTTCATCAGCGGCATCACGGGGCGACTCTACCAGCAGTTCGCGATCACCATCGCCATCTCGGTGCTCTTCTCGGCGTTCAACGCCCTCACGCTGAGCCCGGCCCTGGCGGCCATGCTGCTCAAGCCCAAGGGGCAGTCGAAGTCATTTCTGGATCCCTTCTACAAATGGTTCAACCGCCATTTCGACCGCTTCACGGGCGGGTACGTGGGGTTCACCGGCATCCTGATCCGCAAAATGGCACGCAGCCTCATTTTCATCGCCGTGCTCATGGTGGGGATCGTGTTCCTGTT
>Ga0105347_1000699_pt1 | contig 15461 bp, 17 predicted proteins | sample EasRivMeERMLT890_FD_89677 | JGI IMG/M metagenome (GOLD analysis project Ga0105347, IMG submission 89677) | Soil microbial communities from meander-bound floodplain in the East River, Colorado, USA - East River MetaG ERMLT890 | ecosystem: Environmental > Terrestrial > Soil > Floodplain | place... | reverse complement strand
TCTTGTACCCGTCGAAGAGCGTGTTGCGGAACGACTCGATCACGTGGTCGAAGGCGCAGGCCACGTGGGTGACGTCGGGCGAGACGAGGAGGGACAGGAGCGACCGCATCAGTCCCCGGACCGCGCCGACCTCGCGGCCGTCGGGCCCCGTCGCGGACGGAGCCCCGTAGTACGCGCGGAACAGCTCGTAGGTCCCGTCGACGAGGTGGACTTTCATGGTTGCCGACCGAAAGGCTACGAACCCCCCATGGGCAGGCGCGCTGCGAAATTTCCCCGGAGGCGATCAGGCTCCGCGAGGGCGGGGACACCAGGTCGATCCTCCGCCCGTGCAGGCCTGCCGTCCGTTCATCCAAGAGCTGTCGCTCATGACACTGTCGTTCCGAACAGCGCTCCGACGGCTGCCGTAGCCGCCATGGCCAGGGCGCCCCAGAACGCGACGCGCCCGGCGCCGATCCACGCGGACGCGCCCCCGGCGCGGGCAGCGACTGCGCCGAGCGCGGCAAGACACATCAGCGACGCACCGGTGACGACGAGAACCAACCGGGCTGGCGGTGCCAGCAGGACGGTGAGAATCGGCAAACCTGCTCCCGCCGCGAAGGTCGCCGCTGACGCCAGTGCCGCCTGCATCGGACGGGCAACGAGCGAGTCGGACAGGCCAAGTTCGTCGCGGGCATGAGCGGCCAGCGCGTCATGGGCCATCAATTGCTGCGCCACGGTCCGGGCGAGCGCCGGCTCAAGACCGCGCCGCCGATAGATCGCGGCGAGTTCCTCCTCTTCAGCGGCCGGCCGCGTCGCGAGTTCCGTCCGCTCGAGCGCGAGGTCCGCCCGCTCGGTATCGGCTTGGGAACTGACGGATACGTACTCGCCGGCGGCCATCGACAGGGCGCCGGCGACCAGGCCGGCGATGCCCGCGAGCAGGATGTCCCCCCGGCCCGCGTCGGCCGCAGCGACACCTAGCACGAGGCTTGCGGTGGACACGATCCCGTCGTTGGCGCCCAGAACGGCGGCGCGGAGCCAACCGATGCGCTCGGTCCGGTGCCGCTCACGATGTCGCATCGGTCAGGACCCCAAGCCTTCGCGCTGACGCTCTGGACCGCCCTCGTGATGTCCTCGTGCCCAGACTCCACCGCCAGTTGCGATTCTCCGGCATGTCCTCGCCGTGCCTCGCAATGTGCTCGATGAGCTTGCCGCGGATCGCCTGTTGGACGTAGGCGGCGCGCGGACCAAGAGCGGGCACGCGTTCGATGAAGTCGGCGACGGCTCAGAGCCCGCGAGCTCCGAGCGGGATGCTCGCCTTTTGTACGCGGACTACTTCTTCGGCGCCTGGGCGGGGATGAGGTCCCACGCTGCGCTTCCGACCACGAACAGGACGCAGTCGGATCCGGCGTCGCAGGCGGTCAGGTGCTTCATCTTGCCCGTGAACTCGAACCAGGAGCCTGCGGGCAGCTTCTTCGCTGCTCTGCCCTCCGGGGTCAGCACGAGGGTGCCGGACACGACGGCGACGTGGTGGTCAGCGGTGTGGTGGTGGAGCGCCGCCAAGAAGCCGGCCGGCAGCTTGATGAACGAGGCGTGAGCGCCCTTGGCCGAGTCTCCCTTCACGGTCGCCATCTTGGCGGGCGTGTTCGGGATCTCGACCCACTTCAGCTCATCCGCACCGACGAGCGTGGCCTTCCCTTGGGCGGCGGCGGGTTTGGCAGCGGTGGCCTGCGCCGCCAGCAGCGAGCCGGTGGCCAGCGCCGACAGGACGGTGAGGACGAAGGTCTTCGATCTCATGAAAGACTCCTTTTTGGGTTGGTTGCGCGGAGACAGTCTGATGGAGACGCGATCCGATCGCAAGCCGGCGTCGACCCGGCGCGGCGAGCTCGCTGCTGGCCGTCTCCGCGGCAGCCGGGTTGCTCCCAGCGCGGCGTGCGGCCGCTCTCGATCCCATGCAAGCGTTGCGCGAGGAGTGAACAGGAGCGCGCTGGTCCAGGCTTGCGGGCCTCTTCGTCGCCGTAGGCCTTCTTCAGGGCGTCCGTGAAACTGGGCCAGGCGTCGCGATCGGCGCCCTTGGTGTAGAGGCTGTGCTGGTCACGTAGACGCTGCCGGGACCCTCAACCGAAACGCGACCCCACCGGCTACCCCGAACCGCACCCACCTCGCGGCCATCGGGCCCCGTCGCGGACGGAGCCCCCTAGTAGGCGCATCAGCCTCGTCGGTGCGGCGGGACGCTCCCCGCGGGGTTCTACCTGGCGCTTGCTTCGGCCGCCACGCGGCGCATGGCCTCGAGCATGGCGTCGCTCTTGAGGCCGGCCTCGCGGCCGGCCGCCTCGGCCTCCGCCAGGCTCTTGCCCTTCAGGGCCTGCACCACGCCGTAGACGCCGCCCACGCGGTTGGACGATGCGCAGTGCAGGAGGACGGGGCCGGCCTCGGGGTCGTCGAGCAGGCGGGCCACGGCCCTCGCGTCGTCCAGGCTGAAGGTCGCCGGTGTGATCGGAACCGAGACGTACCGCAACCCCTGCCTCAGGACAGCGGCCTTCTCTTCGGCGGTCCCCTCCCCCTCGGTGCGCAGGTCGATCACGGTCTTGAAGCCGAGCGCTTTGAGCTTGAGCACCGCATCCGCATCGGGCGTGCCGGCGGCCGCGAGGCCCGCAGACAGACGCTTGTAATTGGCGATCCCCTGCGCGGTCCCTGGCGCCTCGGCCGCCGCCGCCGCCAAAGCCATCGACGACGCCATCGCCGTGATCAAGGTCGTCCTCGTCCGTGACTTCATCATTCCTCCGTTCGAGAAGGCCGTGCGTGGCCCCTCAGCGGTGCGACCAGGATGGCGGGCGCTTCTCGAGGAAGGCGCGCAGCCCTTCGACGGCATCCGCGCCGGTCATGAGCTGGTCGAGGAAGAGGCGCTCGGCCTCATCCAGGGCCGTCTCGAAGCTCGGTCCGGCGGCCTGTACGGCGCGGCGGGCCAGACGCAGCGCGGGCGCGCTCTTCTGCCGCCAGCGCGAGGCCGCAGCCTCCGCCGCGGCCGCCGATCTCCTTGAGGCTGCCCTTGATGTCGAAGGGGTTGTATCCGGCCAGGCCCGTGAAGCGGCCGGGATGGGCACGGGTGTACTGCAACACCTCGTCGAGGCGGGTGTCCATGTACATCCACTTCCGGCGGTAGGACCACATCTTGGTCTGGGTGACGAGCACGCGCTCCACGCCCGCGCGGTCCATCTCCCCCACCATGGCGTCGATGCTGTCGAAGCGCGGCAGCGAGCCGATGGACCGCTCCATGCGGCACACCAGCTCGCCCTTCTTGGCCTCGGTCCACCGCTCGATGAACTCGGAGCAGGAACACCACCACCTCCGCCACCTCCTCCGGGCGCCCCACGCGGCCCCAGGGGATGGCCCGCGTGACCGCGTCTCGGTGAGCCCCGGGCACACCACGTTGCGCCCTTCGTGCCCGAGTAGACCGCCTGGCCGAAGGACCCGCCCCGGCCGGCGTCGGACGCGATGTTCAGCACCTTCCCTCCGCCCGCCTCGATCATGCGGGGCAGGAGGGCCTTGCACGTGTAGAGCACGCCCTTGAAGTTCAGGGTGATGAGCCGGTCCCAGGTCTCCTCCTCGCTCTCCAGGAACGGTTGCGGATGGTCCCAGCCCGCGTTGTTGACGAGGACGTCGAGGCGGCCGAAGTGACGCAGCACGTCGGCGCCCATCCGCTCCACGTCCGCGCGGCGTGTGAGGTCCACGGTGACCGCGACGGCGCGTCCCCCCGCCTTCTCGGCCTCGGAGGCCACGGCGAACGCGGCCTCGCCGTCCACGTCCGCTACTGCTACCTTTGCCCCTTCGCGGGCCAGGGCCACGGCGATCGCGCGCCCGATGCCGCGACCGCCTCCCGTGACCAGCGCGGTCCTTCCTTCCCTGAGCCTGTCGCGTGGCGCCGGTGCCGTGGCCATGGTCCCCCCTTCCTCGACGCTCCAGTCCCGTGTGCAAGCGAGGGTCCAGGGGAAAAGGCCGGAAATGGTGCGGTCCGTCCCCGTTAACGCGCAAACCTGGCGGTCGAACACCAATCGCGGCGCAAGCACTGCTCGGCCGACCCGGCGGCGCCGGGCCCGTCACGAAAGGACCGCGCCGAGAAAAGGCGGCGCGGTTCTTGCAGGCAGGGAGAGGCAGCGCAAGCCCGTAGCACCACCCTCGAGCACGATCCCCGAGCACGATGGCTAGTCAAGGCGCGTCTTTTTGAGACTCGCCCGGAGGTGACACACGATGCGGTACCCAACGCCCTCTCTCAGGCTCGTGACGATGCTCGGCTTGCTGGCCTGTTTTCTTTCGCGCGCGGACGCCGCCTCCGTCCGGATGCCCTCCCGCTACGTTCCCGGCGACGGAGCCATCGCCGCGGCGGCGAAAGACCAGGTGGCGCCGTTTCTCTGTCAGGGCGGCACGACCGTGCTCGCGGTCTGGTCCGACAACCGCGCCAACAGCACAGGCGGCTACGAGGGCGAGACCTCGTGGGACATCTACGGGATGCGCTTCGACGCGTCCGGCCAGGCTCTCGACAAGGTGCCGTTTGCGATCGCGGCCGGTCCGGCCTCGCAAAAACTCCCACGGGCCTCCTGGAACGGCACGAATTGGCTGGTGGTCTTCGAAAGCGTCGACTTTGGCGGAACCGGCTACTACCAGACTTCCTTGGAGGCCCTCCGCGTGGCTCCCGACGGCCACGTGCTGGATCCCAAGCCGATCAAGCTCTACAACATGACCCCCGCCGGTGAGACGGTCGCGTCCGACGGCTCGGGATGGGTCGTCGTGAACCAGGGGACCCCGGTCAACAGTGACGTCGTCGCGGCTCGGATCTCCTCCGCCGGCGTCCTGCTCGATCCGGGACCGCGCATCCTCGTGCCCGCGACCTTATACCCGCGCGGCAACTTCCAGCTCGCGTATGCCGGCGGGGTGTTCCTGCTGGCCTACGGGGAATCGGCCCCCGGCTCCGACCCCGCCACCGCGATCCGCTTCGATGCGTTCCTCAATCTCCTCGACGCCTCACCCTTCGGACTCGGCCCCTCACCGCTCGACAGGCTGATCTCGAACGGCAGCGGTTTCTACGCCGTCTGGAACGAGCAGCTTCCGAACGGGACGGTGGCCGTGACGGGAAGCCGGATCGACACGAACGGACAGAAGCTCGACGGCAACGGGGTGAACATCTCGGGTCCGAACGAGCCGGGAGCTTACGCGACGACGAGCCTCGCCTGGGACGGCTCGCAGTGGAAGGTGACCTGGGGCTCCCTCACCGAGACGCGCCTCGCGCGCGTCGACCCCGCGACAGGCCAGGTGCTCGACCCAGGTGGCGTGCTGGTGGCCGGGACGAAGACGGGCATCTCCGCCAGCGCGGGCAACGGCAGCCTGCAACTGGCATGGTCGGAGTTCGTATGGGTGGGTCAGTCCGGCAGCTACGACGTGTTCTCGACCCACATCGACTCGAGCAACCTCGCCGGTCCGACCCGGACCCTCTCCGTGGGCGCGCCCTCGCAGCTCCGGGCCGACATCGCTACGAGCGGCAACGGCTACATGATGGTCTACCGGTCGAACACGGCGGCCCGAAGCCGGGTCATTGCTCAGCCGCTCGACGCCGCGGGCAAACCGCTGTCGACGCCGATCGAGCTCGATGCCGCCGATTCGACCGACTACCCGGGCTACCCGGCCGTCGCCTGGAACGGTTCCGTCTACATGGCGGCCTGGAACAACGCCACGGGCGTGGTGGCGCGGCGCCTCGCGGCCAATGGAGCCACGCTCGATCCTGCGCCGATTCTGGTGATGAACCCCGGGTTCGGCCCCGCCGACGTCGAAGCCCTGGGGCACAATTTTCTCGTCGCCGGCCTGCGCTGCGGCTCCAACTGCCAATCCATCTTCCCGATCACGGCGCGGGTGCGCGGCTCCGACGGCGTCGTCCTGGACCCGTCGCCGATCCAGATGGGCGGGACCTACTCCAGCAGCCCGACGCTCGCGGTCCTGGGAGGACGCTGGCTGCTCGCCTGGCAGGCCAATGCGAGCCACGACAACGCGATCGCCTACACCTTGGGTACGTTCATCGACGCGGCCGGCGCCAAGGTGCCTGATTTCACGATCCACGGACCGTATTCCACGGCCGGGGGCAACGGGATCTTCAGGCTTGGTCTGGCCTCGAGCGGCAACGTCGCCCTCATGGTGCAATCGCAGGAGCTCACCTCCGGAACAGAGACCGACCTCCTCGGCCGGTTGATCGATCCGAACGGCACGGTGCACCCGTACGTCAACCTCACGCCGTGGAAGGACGACCAGTATCGCCCGCGCGTGGCTTGGGACGGCTCGCAGTTCGTGGTCGTGTGGCAGGATCAGAAGACGGACCTGGGCGGAGACTGGAGCCTCGAACAGATCGACGCGCGAAGCGATTTGATGGGGATGAGGATCTCCCCGGCGGGGGTCGTCATCGACCGCAGGGCTTCGTCTTCTCGAACAGTCCGATCGGCGAGGCGTATCCGAACGTCGTGGCTTCCGCGGGGACGACGTTGATCGCGGGATCGCTCGTACGTAACGCCTCCTCGTTGGCGAGCTACCGGATCGGATACGCGCTCTACGGCGCGGGCGGCAACAACTGGCCCGTGGCCATGGTGTCGGCGGTCCCGGCAGGTGGAGACGTTCCGTTGTCGGTGGACTTCAGCTCGGCCGGCACCACCGACCCCGACGGCGCCGTAACCGATTACGCGTGGGATTTCGGCGACGGGGGGACCTCGTCCGACGCGAACCCTTCGCACACCTACACGGTGGGCGGACCCTACGTCGCGACGCTGACCGTGACCGACAACGATGGCGCCCAGACCATGCAGGAAGCGCTCGTCCAGGCGGTCGAGCCGAACATGCCGCCGGTGGCGGTCGCGTCGGCGAACATCGCGTCGGGGCCGGTGCCGCTCGACGTGATCTTCAACGCGGCCGGCTCGTACGACCCCGACGGGTTCATCGGAAACATCCACTGGGACTTCGGCGACGGCACCGAGTCCTGGGGCGGGATCGAGTACCACACATACTACGGCATGGGGACGTGGCAGGCGACGCTCACCGTTTACGACGGCCGGGGCGACACCGGGACCGCCCCGCCGCTGATCATCACGGTGGGCCCGCCGCTTCCGCCGGCCGCTCCCAGCGGGCTGCTGGCCATAGCCTTCACGAGCGACTGGATCAACATGACGTGGACGGACAACTCGAACAACGAGGACGGGTTCAAGGTCGAGCGCTGCAAGGGAACGGCCTCCTTCTGCGACGCGAATCCCTCCAACTTCGCGGAGATCGCGCAGACGGGCCCCAACATCGACTACTACGGCGACGTCGGCCTGCCCGCGGGGACGACCTTCAGTTACCGCGTCCGCGCCTTCAACGTCTCGGGCAACTCCTCGTACTCGAACACGTCGTCGGCCACCACGTTCCCCGGCCCGGCCCCCTCGATCAGGCGCTCAAGCCGATCGCTCTCTCCCTTGGGATGAGAATGCGCAGCCAGGATCGCCCGAGGTAGTCAAGCTTTAGCGTGCGCGGCCGCCGTGCATTCGGATCGTGAGCGGAGGTGGAAGATGACGACACTCAAGAGAAACGCCAGTGGAGCCCTCCTCGGGCTGGCTCTCGTCGCAGCCGTCCTCGGCTCGACCGTCGCACAGGGAGCGGGCGCCCGGGAGGCCGTTCCGGCTGATCTCGATGACACGCTGGCCGAGGTGCTGCGGTCTGCCGGCTTCACCGGCAGGATCGAGTCGACGTTGGCGGACCGGCTGGGTCGCCCCGTGAACCACAGGCTCGCAACTCTCGGAAGGATGGTTTTCTTCGACCGGATCCAGGGCCTGCACTCGGACAACTCCTGCGCTGGATGCCACAGTCCCGCGTTCGGATTCGGTGACACGCAGTCGATCGCGATCGGCGTCGACAACAACGACGTGGTCGGGCCCAACCGGGCCGGGCCTCGCAACCAGCGCAAGGCGCCGCCTGTAGTGAACAGCGCCTTCGCCCCGAAGCTGATGCTGAACGGTCGCTTCATCTCCCTCTCGGGAGACCCCTTCGACAACTCGGCCGGCTTCCAGTTCCCGCCGCCCGAAGGGACGACCATGTTCTACCCCAACCATCCGACGATCAAGACGTTGTTGGCCGCGCAAGGGCACATTCCTCCGACCGAGCTCGTGGAGATGGCCGGCTTCACGGGGACGGCGGGGACGATCGGGCCGCACTTCGACCAGTTCGACGACGGGCACGGCAGCCCGGTGCCGCCCCCCGACAAGAGCGGCTTCCGGAACGACCCCATCCGGGCGGCCGTCCTCCAGCGGTTCAACGACAACGACGAGTACCTGCGGCGCTTCGGGAGCATCTTCAATGACGGCCCCCCGTTCCCCCCCGGCGGCATCGACTTCTCCATGGTGGGGCGGGCCTTGGCCGAGTTCCAGATCTCCCTCACCTTCGCCAAAGCTCCCATCGACCGATTCGCCAGGGGCGAACACAACGCCATGACCCGCCAGCAGAAGAGGGGCGCCCTTCTCTTCTTCGGGAGGGCCCGTTGTGTCGAGTGCCACGCCGTGGCTGGAAACGCCAACGAGATGTTCAGCGACTTCCAGAACCGCGTGATCGGCGTGCCCCAGATCGCACCGGCTTTCGGCGTGGGCCTGGGGAACGTCCTTTTCGATGGCCCCGGACGCGACGAGGACTTCGGCGCCGAGCAGGTGACCGGTGAGAACGCCGACCGGTACAAGTTCCGAACGTCGCCGCTGCGCAACGTGGCCGTGCAACCGGCGTTCTTCCACAACGGGTCGTTTACGCGGCTCGAAGACGCCATCTCCCATCATCTCGACGTGTTCCAGTCGGCGCGGAACTACGACCCGGTGGCGGCCGGCGTCGATGCCGACCTGACCCACAGGCTCGGACCCATCGAGCCGGTGCTCGAGCGACTGGATCCCCTGTTGACCGAGCCGATCCAGCTTTCTCCCTCGGAGTTCAACGATCTGGTGTCCTTCGTCCGTGAGGGGTTGCTCGACGCTCGGGCGCGGCCCGAGAGGCTGTGCGGCCTCATTCCGCGCGAGGTGCCCAGCGGGAGGCCGATCGGCCTGTTCGAGGGATGCGGCGCCCCTGTGCAGGCGGAGCGGAACGAGTCCGACGAGACGAGCTCGCCGGACCCATGACCGGACCTCCCACGGCCAGCGGCCTGATGCATCTGCGTCATTCCCTTCCCTGACCCGACACCGTATCTTCCCGAACGAGCGTTCGATCGGGAGGACGGATGCGGGTAGCCCTCGATCACGGCCGGAAGCAGGAGCGGGTGCTGGCGGCGGCCGCCACCGTGTTCGCCGACCGCGGCTTGCACCGGGCGTCGGTGCGCGACGTGGTGGCGGAAGCGGGGATGAGCCTGGCCGGGCTCTACCACTACTACCCGAGCAAGGCGGGCCTGCTGCACGAGATCGCGGTGCGGGCTTTCGACTCGCTGCTGGCCAGCCTCGACGCCGCCCCGCCGGACAGCCGCGTGTAGTTGGGAACCCCCTCGGCGGCCGCGGGGGCCTCGGATGCCGCCGCAGTGGCGGCCCACAACACGGCACCGGCGGCGAGACGGATGATGGATGACTTCATTCGGTCCTCCCTCGGCGATGGGATACTGGACTGGGGAGATTGTCAATGGGGCATCCGGCTCACCCGGGCGACCCCGACCGCGTGCGTGCGGGGAAAAGGAGGGCACAACGGCCATGACGGCGTCGAACCGGACCGCGGCGATGGTCCTCCTGCTCGCGCCCTTCGCGGCGGGTTGCGGCGGGAAGCAGGAGCCGCCCGCGACCCCGCCGCCCACCGCGCTCGCCGCCTCGCCGGCGGCCACGCCGATGGAACCGGCCGCGGGTCCCCCGCAGACGGCGCCGGTCCCTGAGGTGTCCGGAGCGCCCGCGGTCAGGCCCGTGACATCCGCGCGTCCCACCGCCGGCGCGGCGACGACGACGCTGCCCCCGACGACGGTCCCGGCCGCCACCCTGGCCGCGCCGTCGACACCGGCGCCGAGTACAGCCGTCGTGTCACCCTCTGCCCTTCCCCCGGCGACGACCCTCCCAGCGCCGCCCGCCGCCAAGCTCCCCTCGCGCCCGCGGCCGAAGGGGAAGGTGACGCTGCCCGCCAAGCTCGGCACCGTCACCTTCGACCACCCGAGGCACGCCGACGCCATGGGCATCGCCTGTACGACTTGCCATCATCCGGGCCGGCCGGAGAAGACGCTGGCCGCGGAGCAGCAGGCCTGCCGCGAGTGCCATACGTCGCCGGCGAGCCCACCGATGAAGACCAACCTGCAGGCGGCCTTCCACGACCCCAAGGCCGCCGCCGGGACCTGCATCACGTGCCACCGGGAGGCCGCGGCCAAGGGCAAGCAGGCCCCCGTCCGCTGCATGGACTGCCACAAGAAGTGAAGCCCTAGGAGCCGATCCGCTCCTTCCAGGCGCTCACGGTGTCGAGGGGGAGGGGCCGTTCCTTCTCGACCGCCTCGAACTTGCAGATCTCCAGGATCTCGGCGTCGGCGAGGACCCGGTTGCGCTCCTTGGCCGCGCGGAAGATCTCCTCCACCAGGTGGTCGGTGGGCGTGAGGCCGTGCTCGTGGAGCCAGTAGACGACGTTCGACACACCCGACATGAAGCCCACCTCGATCTGCTGGCGGGGCTCCCCACCATGCCCGCGGGCACGCCGGAGTAGACGCGGTCGGCCAGCCAGTCCTCCCCCTTCTTCTTGGCCTTGATGATGGCCGCGGCGTGGACGCCGGTGGCGGTGCGGAAGGCGTCCTGCCCGAAGACGGGGTAGCTCGCGGGGATGGGAACGCCGGTGCCCGCGCTGGCCACCTGGACGTACTCCCGCAGCCGGCTCAGGTCGGTCTCGATGTAGCCCATGAGCCGGAGGTTGATGAGGAGCTGGTCCATGGAGCAGTTGCCGACGCGCTCGCCGATCCCGAGGGCGGTGGCGTGGAGGCGGTCCACTCCCGACGTCATGGCGGTGATGGTGTTGATGACGCCCAGGCCCCGGTCGTTGTAGCCGTGCCAGTCGATCTTGACGTCCTCCCCGGTATCCGGATGAGCTGGCGGACGAAGGGGATCAGGTTGCGTACGCCGCGGGGGGTGATGTGGCCCACGGTGTCGCAGACGCAGACCCGCTTGGCCCCGGCGTTGATGGCCGTCTTGTACAGCCGGCCGATGTGTCGGGCGTGGCGCGGCAGGTGTCCTCGGTGACGTACATGACCGGAAGCCCGTTCTTGCTGGCGTAGGAGACCGCGTCCTCGGTGAGCTTGAGCACGTGGTCGATGGCCCACTCCTCCGCGTATTGCCGTATGGGCGAGGAGCCGATGAAGGTGCAAGCCTCGATGGCCATCCCGACCTTCTGCGAGATCTCGATCAGGGCGGTTATGTCGGATTGCACGGTCCGGACGGCGCAGTTCGGGGTGATGCGCAGCCGCGCCCCCGCGATCGCACGGCACAGGGCGGTGATGTCGGCGCGGGCGCGAGGACCCGCGCCGGGCAGGCCCACGTCCACGGTGTGGATCCCCAGCTCGTCCATCAGATGAACGAGCCGGATCTTGGTGTCGATGTCGGGGTCGCGCACCGAGGGGACTGCAGGCCGTCGCGCAGCGTCTCGTCGTCGAACTCCACCGGGCGGTCCCGGTGGGGATAGCCGTTCCCGGCGGTGTTCCAGTCGAAGATGAGCGCGGAGGCGGTCGGGCGTTCAGCCATGGTTAGAGTTCTACGCCCTTGCGGCAGGGCGGTCAATGGTCCGTCTCAGCGGCGCTCGAGATGGGCGCGGATCCGCGCCGCCGTCGTGGCGCCCACCGCCGCCGCCAGTTCCGCCTCGCTGGCCCCGCGCACGCCCCGCACGGATCCGAAACGTGAGAGCAGCTTCCGGCGCTTGACGGGGCCGATGCCGGCGATGTCGTCCAGCTCCGAGCGCAGGGTCCGCTTGCTGCGCCGCGTGCGGTGGAACCCGATCGCGAAGCGGTGGGCCTCGTCCCGGACCCGTTGCACGAGCTGCAGCACGGGTGAATCGCGGGGCAGCACCACCGGCAGGTCGCGCCCGGGGAGGAAGATGACCTCCTCCTTCTTGGCCAGGCTGGCCACGGGCTGGTCGCCGATCCCCAGCTCCTCGAGCGCGGACATGGCCGCGCCGAGCTGCCCCTTGCCCCCGTCGATCAGGACCAGGTCGGGCAGCTCCTTGCCCTCCTCGAGGAGGCGCTTGTAGCGCCTGAAGACGACCTCGCGCATCGAGGCGAAGTCGTCCGGCGCCGAGCCCACGCCGCGCACCCGGAACTTCCGGTAGTCGGACTTCTTGGGCAGGCCCTCCTCGAAGGCCACCATGGAGGCCACGATGTCGGACCCCTGGATGTTGGAGACGTCGAAGCACTCGATGCGCCGGGGCTCCATCTCCAGGTCCAGGACGTCCCGCAGGGCGCGCAGGATCTCCTGCGACTGCTTGCGCGGGTGCCGCCACTCGAGGTCGTAGGCAAGGCGCGCGTTGCGCAGCACGAGGTCCAGCAGCCGCACCTTCTCGCCGCGCACGGGCACCCGCATGCGCACGTTCGTGCCCCGGCGCTCCGTGAGCCAGCGCTCGAGCAGCTCGCGGTCCGGGATCTCGGACGGGATCAGGATCTCCCGTGGGACCTGCCGGCCCTCCGCGTAGTACTGCTGGACGGCCGAGGAGAGGAAGCGCTCCGGCTCCGCCACGCGGTCCAGGAGGAAGCCCTCGCGCGAGACCACCTTGCCCTCGCGGACGGAGAAGACCTGGAGCGCGGCCCTTCCCCACTCCACGTGCGCCCCGAAAACGTCCCGCTCCTCGATGTCGGTGGTGGTGATCTTCTGCGGCGTGTCCAGCCGCTCCAGCGTCCGGATCTGGTCGCGGAGCGTGCCGGCCTCCTCGAAACGATCGGCGGCCGCGGCCTCGTCCATCTGCGCTTCCAGCTTCTTCACCACCTCCTCGGTGCGGCCCTCGAGGAAGAGCCGGGCGTCCTCGGCGCTCTGTCGGTAGCGCTCGAGCGTGCAGATCTCGACGACGCACGGTGCCAGGCAGCGGTGGATCTGGAACTGCAGGCAGGGGCGGGGGCGGCGGCCGTTGAGCGTCTCCTTGCACGACCGGATGCCGAAGACCTTGTGGACCACCGCGGCCGTGCGCCGGCCCATGCTGGCCGGGATGTAGGGGCCGCCGTACGCGTTGTCGTCCTCGGCGACCCGCCGCACGATGTGCAGGCGCGGGTACTCCTCGGCCAGCGTCAGCTTCAGGTAGGGATGGTTCTTGTCGTCCCGCAGCCGGACGTTGTACCGGGGCTGGTGCCGCTTGATGAAGTTGTTCTCGAGGGCCAGGGCCTCCATCTCGTTGTCGGTCAGGACCAGGTCGAGGTCGGCGATCTCGCCCACGAAGGCGCCCAGGAACGGGTCCGCGGGCCGGGAGGGCTGGAAGTACTGGCGGACGCGGTCCCGCAGCAGGCGGGCCTTGCCCACGTAGAGGACCTTCCCCTCCTTGTCCTTGAACAGGTAGACGCCGGGCCGCGAGGGCACGGTCTCGAGCTTCTCCTTCAAGCCCATCAGGACATTATAAAAGCCGGGCGATGATGAATAATCCGGGCTCCAATGGTGACGGCGCGCATCGGAGAGGCCTTCGCACGGCCGGTGGATGCCCTGGTGCGCGCGTTCGCGCGGTTCAGCCCGGATGTCCTCACCATCTCCGGCCTCGTCCTGAATGGCCTGGCCTGCGCGTTCTTCGCCTTCGCGGGGGGCAAGGGCTGGTCGAGCCCGCACCTCCTGAGGGTGGGCGCGCTCGTGGCCCTGGCCGCCAGCATCTTCGACATGCTCGACGGGCGCGTAGCGCGGCTGCGCGGGCGGGAGACCAAGTTCGGGGCGTTTCTCGACTCCACCATGGACCGCTATTCGGACATGGTCCTCTACATGGGGCTGATGATCCTCTACGCGCGGCTGGACAAGACCCCGCACATGGTCCTCGTGTGGGTGGCCGCCTTCGGGAGCTTCATGACCTCGTACGCCCGCGCGCGGGCGGAGAGCCTCATCCCGAAGTGCACGGTGGGCCTGCTGGAGCGGCCGGAGCGGATCGTCCTCCTCATCCTCGGCGGGCTCACGAACCGTATGGTGGCCGCGTTGTGGATCATCGCCGCCCTCTCGAACGTGACCGCCGTCCAGCGCGTCGTCTACACCTATGTCGAGCTCAAGAAGGGATGGGCGCGCACCGGCGAGGGAGGTGAGCGTGGCCCTCAATGAGAGGTCGGAGCGCTACCGGCGCCGCGTCCTGAACCCCTGGGGCTTCCGCGCCTACCTGTGGGCGAAGGTCCCGCTGGCGGCTTGCGCTGGGCTGAGGGTGGTCAGCCTCGACGCGTCGTCCTGCACCGTCTCGCTTCCCGGGGGATGGCGCACGAAGAACCCGTTCCGATCGACGTACTTCGCGGCCCAGGCCATGGCCGCGGAGATGTCCACCGGCGCGCCCGCGCTGGTGCTCGTCGAGGGCGCGCCCGCGTCCGTGGCCATGATCCTGCGCGAGATACGCGCGGTGTTCTCCAGGCGCATCCAGGGCCGCTCGTCGTTCACCTTCTCCGACGTGGCCGGAATGCAGGCGGTCGTGGAGCGCGCGGCGCGAAGCGGGGAGAGCGAGACGTATACCGGGCGGTCCACCGGCCACACCGCCGACGGCGCTGTGGCCGCGGAGTTCGAGATCACGTGGTCGTTCAAGCGCCGGGCCTGAGCCGTCCGGGTCGCGCCGATGCCACCGGCTTCGTCGTAGCCGGCGGGAAGAGCCGGAGGATGGGCCGCGACAAGGCCCTGCTCCCCTGGAACGGCGCCACCCTGCTCGATCACGCCGTGGCCCGCCTCGGCGCCGTGTGCGCGTCGGTGCGCGTGCTCTCCGGCGCGGAACGGCGGTACGAGGACCGCGGCCTCGCCGTGGAGACGGACGCCATGCCCGACGCGGGCCCGCTCGGCGGCATCTACACCGGTCTGCTCGGCATGGGAGGCGGGGCCGGACTCTTCCTCGGCGTGGACCTGCCCTTCGTCACCGTGGACCTGTTGCGGCGTCTGCTGGATCTCTCCTCCGGGCACGACGCGGTCGTCCCGATATCGCCCCGCGGCCCCGAGCCGCTCTGCGCGGTCTATGGGTCCGCCTGCCTGGAGCCGATCCGGCGGCGCCTCGCCGCCGGAGATTTGAAGGTCACGAGCTTCTGGCCGGACGCCGACGTGCTCCAGGCGGGCGCCGGGCACCTGTCGGACCTGGGGCCGCTCGACGCGATGTTCCGCAACGTCAACAGCCCCGCCGATTACGAGAGAGCGCGCGCGCACGCCGGGCGCTGACCGGCGAAATATGATGTTCCCGTGGGCTCCCCGCGGCGCCTCGACCTGGAGACCGTCCCCGGCCTCCTCGCCACCGGCGCCCTCGCGGGCCTGCTGCTGTCCGCCGCCGCCATCGGAGCCTGGTGGCTCGCGCGGCCCGAGGCGGTCAGCGCGCCCGCC
>Ga0105347_1000698_pt1 | contig 15461 bp, 12 predicted proteins | sample EasRivMeERMLT890_FD_89677 | JGI IMG/M metagenome (GOLD analysis project Ga0105347, IMG submission 89677) | Soil microbial communities from meander-bound floodplain in the East River, Colorado, USA - East River MetaG ERMLT890 | ecosystem: Environmental > Terrestrial > Soil > Floodplain | place... | reverse complement strand
GCGCAGGGGAAAGTTACAAACCACGCTTTATGTGATCGAAGCGGTGCTCAAAGCTTATGGGTTGAGTCTCGCGGAAATCGAAAGATGGGGCGGCAGAGTCATGGAAGCCTCAAGCCCTAGCAGCCCCGACCGCGCGGCTGCCATCCGCTCCGGAAAAGCCGATGCCGTCTTCGACGAAGGCGTGAAAAGCTGGGGAGCCACCGCCCTCAGTGCAGGTATGCAATTCCTGCCCGTCGAGGATGAGGTCTTGCGCAAGATGGAAAAGATTGGGTTTCCAAGTGCCATGCTGACGCGGAGGCACTACCCGAACATGGAACGGGATATTCGCACCGTGGATTTTAGCGGCTGGACCTATTTCTGCCACGCCGACCTGCCCTCAGCCGTCGCCTACCATATGGCCAAAGCGGTGGATCTTTGCTACAAGCAAATTCCGGTGGATCATTTCGACAAACGGCCCATGACCATGCGCGAGTTCTGTCGCGGCGGCGAAGCCGGCCAGTTAAATATTCCGCTGCATCCCGGGGCCAAAAAGTACTTTAAAGAGAAAGGCTACCTCTAGAGGTTGATGAAAAAAGGATACGGAATGCTTCGAAACCCTGAGCATGAACGGAAAATCATCACTAGTGTGGTGTCTCAGAAATTCATTTAAAAACTCCAACCGATGGGAGCGGTTGAACTCGAACTCAAATCCCCCTCTATCCCCCTTTTTCAAAGGGGGACTTATCTCGGTAGGGCTTTTAACCCCTCTTTTGAAAAAGAGGGGAAGGGGAGATTTGCAAGCCGAATGAGCTGTGATTATGTGCACGTTTTCTGGGACAGGACACTAGTCTAGTTCGGATCATTCTTTCGATATGAAAAAGTCCGCGCTAGACGCATAGCGACGACGAAACAAAGGCAGTGCGGTTACAAAGGAGTAAAACGGATGAATCCGCTGCTGATCCCGGTGATTGCCATCACCGGTCTGTTTTTTAGCGCGCTCAAGCTCGGCGCGCAAACCGTCGAATCCAAACTGGCCGCCCTGGAAAAACTGCCGCCGCAAGAACGCCAACAAAGGTTGTTCGACGGGGCCAAAAGCGAGGGCGAAGCGCTGATCTATGCCAACATGGACGTCTCGGCAATGAAGCCGCTCACCGAAGGATTCATGAAAAGATACCCCGGAGCCAAGGCCGCCAGCGTCCACTTTTCCGGCGCTGCGATCATTACCCGTATCGATTCGGAAAGCCGGGCCGGAAAGGCGATTTCGGATGTCGTTCTGAGCGGTCAGCTGGGGGTCCTCGCTTTGATCGACAAGAAAGTTGCAGGGCGCTACCGCTCGCCGGAACGGGAATTCTACCGGGAGGGTTTCAAGGACAAACAGGGTCTCTGGACGGCTTACATGACCAACGTCATGGTAAGCCCTTACAACACGCGCCAGGTCAAGAAGGATGAAACTCCGCGCGCAGTGGAAGATCTTTTGCAGCCACGTTGGAAGGGTAAGCTGACCATGGACAGTCAGTCTTACGTGTGGTTTGGCACCATGATGCAATATCTCGGCGAAGAATCGGGATTGCGGTTTATGAAGCGGCTGAACGAGCAGAATATCTCGCACCAGCGCGGGCGTCGTCTCATGACCCAACTGGTGGCGGCGGGCGAATTCGATATGGCAGTGGAAACGAATCTCAACTCGGTGCTGACATTGAGCAGACAAGGAGCGCCGCTTTCCTTCGCGCCCATGCAGCCTTACTTCCTGAGCCCGAGCCTGGTATTCATGAGCGCCAGCGCGCCGCGGCCCTATACGGCCGCCCTGTTCATCGACTACCTGCTTTCCGAGGAGGGACAAAAAGTCATCGTCACGACCAATCGCATGCCTGCCCATACTAAAGTTAAATCGCCCGAAAGCCAGCTCCTCGAAGGGCAGGACGTCCGCATACCGGACATCTTCGACATTGGCAAGAACTACCAGGCCATCGGCAACCGTTACCGTGAGATTTTTGGCGGGGCACGATGATACTTGAAGTTCAAGGCGTTCAAGCAGTTCAAAACGTTCAAATCGTTTGATCGAACCCGGAACGACGGGAACGGCTTGAACGATTTGAACTTGTATCTTGACTTCGTAGCTGAGAAAGGAAGTTTCTATGGCAAACCAACCCCGTATCACCCTTGGCCTGCCCGATCATCCGCGCTGCCGGGCTCTGATCGACGGCAAAGTCGGCGTCGAGGGCTATGAGCTGGACATCGACCCCAACTTCGTTTCCTCCGGTGAACGTCACTACAAATATCTTCACGGTGAGTGGGACGTCGGCGAGGTTTCCGCGGCGAGCCTCTGGCGGGCCATCGAAAAGGGGCAGGAGTTGCTGGCCATCCCGGTGTTCTTTGAACGCGGCCCGCGCCAGCGCAACATCTATCACTGCGAAGGTAAACTGAAACACCCGTCGGAACTCAAAGGCAAAAAATTCGGCTGCTTTCGCTACGGCGCCACGGCCGTCGTCTGGGCCCGCGGCTACCTGCTCGACGCCCACGGTATCAAGACTCCGGACATGCAATGGTTCGTCTCCGGCCGGGAGGTTTTCATCGGCCACGAACTTCCCGTCAAAGTGGAGCGCATCGATCCGCCGCCGCCCTTCGGCCAGGAGAAGCTGCAACTCGCCAAAATGCTGAGTGAAGGGACACTGCACGGTGCAGTGGTTCCAGGAGACAACGGCTATCCGGGGTTATTCGGTGGCGGCGAGACCCCGCCCATGATGGCGGCCTACCCGGGGGTAAAACCGCTATTCGAAGACCAAGAGGAAATTATTCGCTACGTCAGACGAACGGGCATCAACCCGATTATGCATGTGCTTTCCATCCGCCGCGAAATCGTCGAGCGCTATCCCGACTTCCCGGCGAAACTGACCCGCGCCTTCATGGAAGCGCGAGACGCCGCGGCGCCGTATATGCCTGCCGACGAAATCGCCGGGTACCTACAAGAGCGCGAGGTGCTAGGGGAAGATCCCTACGCCTACGTGATGGGCGAGAATGAAACGCGCTCTCTGGCGGCGCTCAATCGCTACCAGATCGAGCAGGGTCTCATGAAAACCATGCTGCCGACGCATGATCTATTCGTTGGCCGCGTCTGAACGGGTAGCGCACATGAGACAGCATCTGTTTTCGATCTTCGTCGCTGGTTTATTATTGGCCCCCGTCGCGGGCGCGGCAACTCTGGAAGAATCCGCGCGGGCCGAAAGCGAAGTCGTGCTTTACAGCTCGTTGAACAACGAGCAAATCGTTACCCTCGTCGAAGCATTCAAGAAAAAGTATCCCGCTATCAAGCCGTCCTTTTACCGTGGGACGAGCGAGCGGGTGCTGCAGCGGGTCATTACGGAAGCAAGGGCCGGTCGCTTCGCGGTGGATGTTTTCACTTCCGCCGGCTTCCAGGTACAGCTGATGAAGGAGGCGGGCCTCACTCAGAGGTTTGTTCCCCCGGAAGCGTCCGCTTACGAGGACGGCTTCAAAGACCCGGACAGCCATTGGGTCAACGTCCACTCTTTGCTCAACACCATGGGCTACAATACGCAGCTGGTTCGGCCCGCAGATGCGCCAAAAAAATACGAAGACCTGCTGGCGTCGAAGTGGCAAGGAAGAATCGGCGTCAATCTCCAGGACCCGGAGTGGTACGTGAACCTCCAGCGGCGCATGGGCAAGGAAAAGGCCAGAGGATTTCTCAAGGCCCTGGCTGCCCAGCAACCCGGTTTGCGCGATGGACACAACATCTCGGCGCAGCTTCTCGCCGCCGGTGAGTTTCACGTGGTCACCAACTCCTACGCTCACATCCTCGCCCGCATCAAGGGACAAGGGGGTCCGGTCCAGTATGTCTTCGACGAGCCGGTGATTACCTACGTCCATCCGATCGCCTTGGCCAAGTCCGCCCCGCATCCCAATGCCGGCAAGTTATTGATGAGTTTCATTCTCTCCGCCGAGGGCCAGCGCATGCTGCGCGAGCAGGGCAGAATTCCCGGCCACCGCGACATCGATCCAAAAGTATTCTCGCTGCGCCAGGTCAAGCTCCAGGCCAGCGATCCCGGCTTGGCCAAGGAATATGGGCCCGCGGGTGAAGAAATGCGGGCGATCTTCGGCGCAAGATAAAGTCCCGAGTCTCGCGTTTAGAGTCTTGAGTTAACGCGAAACCCGAGACACGGGACTCGAGACTCTAAACCCTGGACCGGTGCTGAGTCTACATAACCAGTTCGTTGAATCTAACAAGAGGTCGAAAGAACTATGAGTCTATTCCCCACAAACCGCGCTACACCCCTCCCCGGCGGCTACATGGGCAAGATCCTGCGCGTCGATCTTACCACCGGAACCCTGCGCGACGAGCATCTACCCGAAGAGCCGATCTTGAAAAAATTCATCGGCGGCCAAGCATTGGCGACCTATATTCTGTTGCGGGAACTACCGCTGGAGGCCAAACCTTTTGGACCGGAAAATGTCGTCGTCATGATGACCGGGCCGCTCACCGGCAACGGTTTCACTCCCGGCGGCACCAAAATGACCGCAGTCTACTTAAGTCCGCTCACCAACATAACCTTGGGAAGAGGCGCAACCAGCGGTTACTGGGCAACTTACCTGAAAGCGGCAGGGTACGACGGCATCATCCTTAACGGTGCTTCCCCCAAGCCGGTCTATCTCTACATTCATAACGGCAGACCGGAGCTCCGGGACGCCGGTAAGGTTTGGGGAATGGGCACGCGCGATACCGAAGATCGCCTGCGCGAATTGGTGGGCAATCGCGACGCCAAGGTGCTCTGCATCGGCCCCGCGGGCGAGAATATGAATCGAGCAGCGATGCTGGCCAATGACTACAATCACTTCGCCGCCCACAGCGGCGGTGCGGTGCTGGGCTCGAAGAAGCTGAAAGCGATCGTGGTCTCCGGCGCGGCGCGGCCAAGCTATCGCGATAAGGCTAAACTAATCGACGCCGGCTGGCGCTGGCGCACTACGTTGCAGCAGCACGACGTCAAAAAGAAAAAAACCAAGTATGGTCACGGCGAGGCGTGGGGCGCGCTGAATAATTTAAATTGGCGCAGCACCGAACTCTCGCCCGCCCACATTCACGGCTTCGGCGACAACGATGTGGTTCTGCGGCCCTGCTTTCAATGCGCGCGCATGTGTCCTTGGGACGCCACGCTCGGCCAAGGAGAATTCAAGGGCACCGTAGTCCATTTCAACGCCGGCGGTGAATGGCTCGACACGTTCTTCAATCTCGGCATCAAGGGCAATGCCGCGCTCTATCTCGCCGAGCGCATCAACGATCTTGGCATCGAGTGCAGCCATTTCTCCTGCGGCGCCGGCGTCGCCTTCGAGGCCTGGGAGAAAGGACTCCTCGGTCCTGAGCAGACCAATGGCTTGAAGCTCGAATGGGGCAACGTCGACGCGGTGGAAAAGCTCCTGGGGATGGCGGCGCGGCGCGAAGGTTGGCTCGGCAACTTGCTGGCCGAAGGCCCCAAGCAACTCGCCGAGGCGATCGGCGGCGACGCACCCAAGTGGGCGGTGCATACCAAAGGCGGAACCCCTGCGATGCACGAGTGGCGACCCATGCTCGGTCAGATGCTACGCGAACTGGTCGCCAGCGGCGGCATGAAACCCCAGGGTGGCGGCTCCACCAAACCGCCGCCCGATCTGCGTTACAGAGAAAATTGGGGTCCCTTGGCAGCGGACAACCCCGATGGCTGGGCGTGGTCACATATACTATCTGAACAATACCGCCAGTTCACCGGTATCTTCGGCGGCTGTTGGTTTGCTCAGATGAACCAGAAACCCGATGGATTGAACAGCATCGTCGACGCGTTCAACGCCATTACCGGCTGGAACTTCACCATGGACGAAGCTCTTGAAGCCGGCCATCGCAGCATGATTCTCCAAAGCCTCTTCGGCACCCAACGCGGCTGGATCGCCGACTTTGATTGGAAGGACGTTGGCCCGCGATTCTTGGAGCCTATCCCCGACGGCAAATATCAAGGCTTCACCATCGCCAAGTGGCTACCCGATCTTATTTTCGAATACTATCGTCTATCGGGAAGACACGAACGAACGGGCCGGCCCTTCAAGAACACGATGGAGCAACTCGGACTGGAAGAATTCATGGCATGGTCTCAGTTAGACTAACGGGGGTGCTGCAAGCTGCTCAGCACAGGGTGCTCGCAGAAGTCGTAGAGGAAAAGACACACAACCAACGCATTCGCAGAATCGAGGATTGGGAACGGGGCCGTTCAGAGGAAGGTGAAGATGTATACGTGGTTTCGCCGGAAGAACTGGAAGCCGAGTTCAAAGTCCCGGTGATCAACACCAAGCTGGTCGGCATTCGTCATGCGGAAACACTGGTGGTTGGGAAAACCAGCCATAGTCTCAGCAGCTATCCTTGGGCCGGCGGTCTGAAACCGGAGAGCGTCACGCGCCGCGAAAACTAGTAACTCTCGATTCGAGCCTATCCAGTTGATCAGACTGTCGCAAACTGCGTTCATGGTTCGATCAGGTTCAGAACCAACGGATAACAAGTATTACGAATCGTCCCGAGCATCGTCGAAGGGCGGACGTCGAGTTTTCACCTAGTCTGCCCGTCCAAATAAACGCTCGATCAGTTCGGTTTAGAAGAATTCACGGCGTCTGAACATCCCTCGACTCTAAGCCGGGGGACTCTAAACCTGTCGAATTGAAGTCGAGTTTCTCCCCACTCCGTCATTCCCGCATTATCGTCCCCCAACGGTATGACGGACGCTGTCCGTCACCTGGATGCGTTCGCGGGCATGACGAACTTTCGCCAAGCGCGGCTTTATTCCATTATCGCATAAAACAGCAAAACCCGGCTGGGACGGGACCCAGGCCGGGTTTTGATTCATAAGCTACAATCGATTCGTTAAAATCTACTTCTTACTAGGGGCAGGTTTGGTCGCAGCTTTAGGCGCAGGTTTCGCTGCGGGCGCCGTCGTCGCGGGGCTATCAATGGCTTGCGATGAAGGAGTCGTTCCCCCCTGTACTCCCAACGCTCCGCCGGTGCCGAGTCCACCCTTCACTTCCTGGGCCTTGTAATTTCTTACGGCGCCCACCAGCCGGTTGTAAGCATCCGCAAACGCTCCGGCCAGCACTTTGCCTTCCGGTGTGTTGGTATATCCCCCGAGGCTTCCCCCGCCCCCCGATCCAAAGAAACCGCTCCACGCGTTGAAATCGGTGTTCGAGGCCGCCCCTTCGGCCGCAGCCAATTGCACGCCCGACCGGTTATCGACTAAGGTGAGCGTCGTCGAGGCTTCGCTTGTCCTGAGGCCTCCCGCCAGCGCTCCTAATGCACCGGCGTACGGAATGCCGCCCAGTACGCCGCCGACGCCGCGAGTGTCCCGTTGGCTGAACGTGATCATTGGATTAAGCGAATAGTCGGCGGCAACGATCTGTCCTTGCCCAAAGTTACTGCCCTCGCGGAGTTCACCCGCCTGGTTCAGGGCGCGCTCCGTTTGCATCTGGCCGAAGGCGCGGCCCCGTTCGACGACGACGAAGCAGTTGGATTGCTGGACTAACATTCGAATAAGCGGGACCGTCGAGGTCAGCTTGTATTCGCGCGTGAGGCGAAAGTACCAGGGCGCCGTCTGGTCTTCGACCACAGCCAAAGTCCCAAGCGTTTGATCGCAGTGTTCAAGTTGGGCATTGGCATTTTGCGCCGTCGCGCCTCCCGCCGATCCGGTGACCGGTGTTCTGGCAGAATTATCACCCATCTGAACTCCACAAGCCGCGAGCAAGAAAGCTGCGCCCATGCAGAACAATGATAATGATCTGATTGTATTAGGTCTCATGGCATCCTCCAAATTTCCGTATGATACATCACTTTCCTGGGACACACCAAACGGGTCGTTTCTTACTTTCTTCTACGCCAGCGTCAATAGGGTGAATGCCATGGCTCTCGATCTGGATCAGGCTCAGCGAAGCCGATCAGTGGAACACATCACTCCGTCATTCCCGTATTATCGTCACCTGGATACCGTTTTCCAACGGTATGACGGACGCTGTCCGTCACCTGGATGCCCGCCGGAGTTTATCCTGAGTAGTCGAAGGGCGGGCAGACGAACTTTCGCTTCGCCTGAAAACGAGGGGTTTCAACCATCCCCGCGAGAGACATTGAGACGGGTGATCCTAACGTAAAACTTTGCGGCGCTGAGATGCAGAAGGCTGCCCTCAAATCCTTGACAAATACTCCCGAGCGGATAGGCTTTGCCACATCGCTGAGCACCGCACGGATCGAAGGATGGCTACAACAAGCGAAGTGCCCCACCGGATTCTTTGGGGAGCCGGAACGCCGCGTACGATGAGGGCGCATTGGATCCTCCACGAGTTGGGACTCTCCTATGAAAAGCGCCGCTTTGGACCCCGCACCGGAGAAACTCAGACCGCTGAATTTACAAAGTTAAACCCGAGACAAAAAATCCCTGTGTTCCAGGACGGGGCTTTTACGTTGGCAGAGAGCGCGGCCATTGTCACCTATTTGGCTGATACCTACGGAGCCTCTAGGGATCTTGTGCCCCCGCCGGCCACGAGGGAGCGCGCCCTTTACTACCAGTGGTGCTTTTTTATCATGACGGAGCTGGACGCTCACACGCTTTATATCATTCGCAAGCATACCGACCTAAAAGACATTTATGGAGAGGCACCGAACGCTCTGCGCGCAGCCAGGGAAGGATTTCTCAAGCAGGTGGGCGTCGCCGATCAGACGCTATCGTTGCACGACCCATTCCTTCTCGGAGAAGCGTTTACCGGCGCGGACATTCTCCTGACGACCTGCCTAACATCAGCCGTTCGCCGGGAGATACCTCTGACCGACGTCCTGCGAGACTATATGAAGCGAACAACGTGTCGTGAGGCCTACCAACTCGCGTATCAAGCGAACCAGCTATCCTGAGCGCGTGAGAAGTCGGCAATAACACTCCAGCTCGAAACCAGGACTCGCAACTACACAGTCACAGTTGACGGGCGCGAAACGGAAGTGATACACCGTCAGCGAGTACGATTCTAGAAAGGACGCCGCATGGCTACCAATCCAACCCAAGCTTTGATTCAACAATACGGCAACCTCGTTCCTACCGGTCGGCTCATAGACGGCAAACCGAGAAGCATCTTGTTCGACGCCACCAAGTGCATCGGCTGCCGCCACTGCGTGCAGGCCTGCAAAGATTGGAACGATCATGACCGCACCAGCCTCTATGAGCTCTCCAGCACCAACTGGATTACCATGGAACCCCCCGTGCTCGAAGGGCTCGCGCCCCTCTGGGCGCGCAACAGCTGCATGCATTGTGACTTCGCCGCCTGCGCCGCGGTCTGTCCCGTCGAAGCGATCACGAAGTACGAGGAAGGCCCCGTGGTTATCAATCAAGCAACTTGCATCGGTTGCGAATATTGCATCCATGCCTGTCCGTGGGAAGTGATTACCAAGAATGACATTACGAGCAAAGCCAGCAAGTGCACGATGTGCAGCGATCGCATCAGCGAAGACAAACAACCATTCTGTGTCCAGGCTTGCCCCGTGGACGCCCTCGACTTCGGTCTGACGGAAGAAATTACCGCTAAAGCCGCGCAACAAGCCGCAGCCGTGGGCGGTTATACCTACGGTGATAAAGAAGCCGGCGGCGGGGGCGTGGTATACGTGCTCAAGGAGAGCAAAGAAAAGTACGGCGTGCGCAACATCGGCCCCGAGAAGTTTCCGAAACATAAGATTCCACTGGGCCTGATGCTTAAGGATTTGTTTACTCCACGCTGCGGCATCCCCGGCAAACTGCGGGCATTGTATTTGGCCATCATTCATCCGAAGCGGCTGCTTTACCGGTATTTTTCCTAAACGTGTGTCGCCGCGACGCAATGGTAAACTAGAGCGAATGGCTCATTTTTTTTCGTCATTCCCGCGCAGACGTGAATTTAGGGAATCCAGCATTCCTCCTCCTATTCCCTGGATTCTGGCTCCTGCTAGCCAGCTTGGCTGGAATGACTTGCAACTCGTCGAAGAAGTGAAAAAAGAATTAGAAGCCGCACAGAGGAGAACCAGTCGATGACCTCAGAAAAGGATTTACGCGAGCAACTGGCAACCTGCACGCGCATTTTCGCCATGCAGGGCATGATCGGCCTGTTCGGCCACGTCAGCGTTTATCAGCCGGAAACCAAACGGGTCTTGATCACGCCGGGCATGGGTTCCGATAAGGGAAGCCTGCGGCCGGAAGATATGGTGCCCACGGATCTCGATGGCAAAGCGCTCGAAGGGAAAGACGGTCCACCCGTGGAGTGGCCCATCCACACGGCCCTCCACGGCGCTCGCGCCGACGCCCTCGCCGTGGCTCACTTGCACACGCCCTACGCCACGTTGTTCACCATCGCCAAACGGGATTTTCGGCCGGTCACCTTGCAAGGCGCCATCTTCAGTGACGGCGTGCCGCTCTACCCGGAGGCGCAGCTCATCACCACGCCGGCCCGCGGCAATAGCCTGCTTAAAGCCATTGGCGACAAGCGCGCTGTGTTGTTGCGCGGTCACGGTATCGTCGTTGCCGGCCAGAACCTTCAGGAAGTCCTCTATACCGCTTTAGTGCTGGAAGATGACACCAAGAAGACCATGCAGGCAGCAACGTTGGGCGAGATCGGCACCATCAGCCCGGAAGAGTGCCGCACCTTTGGTGCAGAAATCGCGCTGGAGCGCCGCGCGCAAAGAGCATGGAATTATTTCTGTAGTCTTGAGGCCCGTTGGGATCGCCAAGCCGGCACCGGGAAATGCGAACTATTTCCGTAAGCGGAGTATAGTTCAAAATGTTCAAGCCGTTGAAGCCCCCTCTTTTATTCTTCCCCGCGACGGGGGAGACTTAGCGAGAGGGTTTGAACGTTTTGAACGGCTGGAACGACTTGAACAAGAAGCGTGTAATGAGGCACCCGAATGTCGACGTCTAATCCGGAATACGCAAACTTTTTTCCGTCCCAGCGGCAGAGTCGACTGCCCGGCGGCTACATGGGCAAGATCTTGCGCGTCGATCTGACCACGGGGAAACTCACTGATTTGAATCTCCCCGAAGAACCGCTTCTGCGCAAATATTGGGGCGGCCAACTGTTCGCAGAATACGTTCTCCTCAACGAACTGCCGCTCAACATCGACCCCTATGACGCGAAGAATGTTATCGTCGGCATGACCGGGCCGGTAACCGGAACCGGTTTCACTCCGGGAGGAACCAAGACGTGCTTCGTCTACCTCAGTCCGGCGACGCGCTACACCCTCGGCCGCGCCGCCACCAGCGGCTATTTCGGCGCCTCGATCAAGGCCGCCGGTTATGACGGCGTCATCATCACCGGGGCGGCTCAGCAACCGGTTTATCTTTACGTCGGCGAAGACAAAGTCGAGCTGCGGGATGCCGGCAAAGTTTGGGGCAAAGGGGTCAGAGACAGCGAAGAAATATTGCGGGCCGAAGCGGGCCATCAAGACGCCCGCGTCGGTTGCATCGGGCCGGCGGGGGAGAATCTCATTCGCGCCGCCATGTTCGTCAACGACTATAATCACACCGCCGCTCATGGCCTGGGCGCGGTGATGGGCTCAAAGAAGCTCAAGGCCATTGTCGCCTGGGGTACGCGGCGGCCACGAGTCGCTCGCAAACAGGATCTGATCGACGCCGGCTTGCGCTGGCGAAAGGCGCTGCAGCCCCGCGTTTACAGCGTTGCGCAAAAAAAGAAGAGCGTCGGTCATGGGGAGGCCTGGGGCGCTATTACCCGGCTCAATTGGCGCACCACGATCATCACCGATGAAGCCCGCGGCCTGGATCAGAACCGAGTCGTGCTGCGTCCCTGCTTTCAATGCCCGCGCATGTGTCCCTGGGACGTGGAGATCGGCGAAGGGCGCCACACTGGAAAGATTGGCCACTTCAACGCCGGCAGCGAGTGGCAGGATACTTTCTACAATCTTGGCTTCAAGGGCAACGATGTCCTCTATCTCTCCGAGCGCATCAATGATCTGGGCATCGAGTGCAGCCACTATGCCTGCGGCGCCGGCTTGGCCTTCGAGGCCTGGGAAAAAGGCGTGCTGGGCCCCGATCGCACCGATGGGCTTAAGTTGGAATGGGGCAATCTCGAAGCCGCGGAGACCTTATTGGAACGCTGCGCGCGGCGCCAAACCTGGCTCGGCAATATTCTCGCCGACGGGCCGAAAGAATTAGCGGAAGCGTTGGGCGGCGAGGCAAAGAATTGGGTCGTCCACACCAAGGGCGGAACGCCGGCGCAGCATGAGTGGCGCCCGCTGCTGAGCCAGATGCTGCGTGAACTGGTCGCCAGCGGCGGCATGAAACCTCAAGGCGCCGGTGGCACCGAACCGCCGCCTGACCTCGCCTATCGCGAAAAATGGGGCCCCCTCGATATGCAGCAGCCGGACGGTTGGACGCGCTCCCACCTGCTGACCGAGGAATTTCGCCAGGCCTGCGGCTTGATGGGCGCCTGTTGGTTCGCGCTGAACGACAAGATGCCCGATGGGCTAAACAGCATGGTGGATTCGTTGAACGCCACCACCGGCTGGGACGTTAGTCTTGATGAAATGCTGGATGCCGGACATCGGTCGATGATTCTGCAAAGTGTCTTCGGAACCCAAAGAGGCTGGATCGCGGAGCACGACTGGCAAGACGTCGGGCCCAGGTTTCTCGAGCCTATTCCCGACGGCAAATACAAGGGCTTCACCATCGCCAAATGGCTGCCGGAGCTCGTCTATGAATACTACCGGTTGTCCGGACGTCATGAAAAGAGCGGCCGGCCTTATCTGGACACGCTGACGAGATTGGGACTGCTAGAATTTAGACAGTGGAGCCAGTTAGACTGATGCCACCGTGCAACTGAACAGTTTTCTCGAAGAGATCAACGCCGTTGGCTCAAAGTCAAAAATCGAGACTGGATGTGAATGAGGTTTTGCGTTTAGTGTGTCATTCCCGCGCGGGAGAAACTAGGCGAAACCCTATTGGACCATGGAGGCGGAAATGATCCACGGACGAATACCTCTGCTTGTTCTCTCAAGCTTCGTAACAGTTCTCTTTCTGGTCCCGCCATCGACCCATGCGCAGGCACCGTCGAAGAAAGTGCGGATGGGCAGTTCTTCCACCAACGTCTCCTTCTTGGCGCTCTACACCGCTTTCCATCGGGGATTTTTCAAGGATGAAGGCATCGATCTTGAGATCATTTATATGCCCGCCAATCTCGCCAGCACGGCGGTACTCAGCGGAGACATCGACTACAACGGCGCAGTGACCGGCACCATCGGCGCCGCCGTCCGCGGGCAACCGATGAAGGTCTTGCTCTTTACCGTCGCCAAGCCGTTCCTATTTCTGATGAGTAAAAAAGACATCAAAGACGTCCAGCAACTCAAGGGAAAAAAGATCGCCGGCAGTTCGCCTGGAGGTTCGGCAACTTTGATCGCGGAAAGAGTGCTGCGGCACTACGGCCTCGAACCGGGACGCAATGTTTCCCTGCTTCCTATGGGCGGCTCGGCAGCGGGTCGCTACGCGGTGCTTGAGAACGGCGTCGTCGACGCCTCGTTTCTATCGGTGCCGGAGAACATCATCGCCCTCGACAAGGGGTACAATGAACTGGTCTTTGCCGGGGACGTTGTGGAATTTCCGCAGAACGGCTTCGGCACGTCGGAAAAAAAGATCCGCGAGAACTCTGATGAGGTATATCGGATGGTGCGCGCCACCCTGCGCGGGCTTCAGTTCGTCTGGGATAAGAGCAATCAAGAAGCCGTCACGGCCATTCTCATGAAGCAGTGGAAAATGAGCGATTCCAAGATGGCCAGCGAAATGTTGAAGCAGGTCAGCCGAGTGCTAACCAGAGACGCCCACGTCAAGCCGGAGTCCGTGCAGGTGCTTATCGATCTGGCGCGGGAGAGCGCTAAAGTCACCAAACCGGTCAGCGTCTCGGAAGTCGTCGACTACAGTTTTTTAGACAAAGCGCGGAAAGAGTTGGGGCTGACTCGTTAGTTTCGGGTTTCGAGTTTTGCGTTTCGAGTTTAAAAACCCGGAACCCAAAACCCGAAACTCGTAACGAATTAGAGCAGCGGATCGATAATAACTTTGATAGAATCCCGGCCGCTGGCCGTGAGCTCGAATCCACGCCCCGCCTCAGCCAACGACAAGCGATGAGTGATCATGTCCGCCACCCGCACCTGCCGAGTCCGAATCAGTTCCATGGATTCCACCAGATCCTGTCCGCTGCCCGCGTAGGACGTCACCACGGTTATTTCGTCGCGCCAGAAATCAAACAGCGGTATCGGCACATCGACCCCGGCGGCGGTGGGCGCGAAAAATAGCAATGTCCCGCCGCGATCGATGGACTTGACGGCCTGCTGAATGGCTGGCATGGCCCCGGTGCAGACGATCACCACATCCGCCAGCCGGCCATCGTTTAAAGCGCGCAGACGCGCCGGCACATCGTCGGTTCCGTGGATCGCCGCGTCGGCACCAAACCGGTTGGCTGCCTCGAGCCGAAAATCACTGACGTCCGTTGCCAAGATCCGCCCGGCGCTCCGTGCCCGGGCGAGCTGAATGTGCAACAAGCCCGAAATGCCGCTGCCGATCACCAGCACGGTCTGGCCCGCGGTCAAGCGAGCAAAGCGTTGCGCCCGCGCGACACAAGCCAACGGCTCGATAAACGATCCCTCGTCGAATGTGATCTCGTCGGGTAGCCGAAACGTGCCTAACTCGACGTTGATTCTGGGCAGCCGGATGAACTCAGCGAAGCCACCGGGTTCGAAGTGGGTCGTGCGCAACAGTTCGCAGACGGATTGATGACCGGCCAGGCAGTAGCGGCACTTGCCGCAGGGTACGTGATGGGAAGCAAAGACTCGGTCGCCGGCGCGAAAATCCTCGACCCCATCGCCGACTTCGACGATTTCGCCGGTGATCTCGTGACCCAGAACCAGCGGCGCTTTTTTGATGCGGTACCATTCCATTAAATCACTACCGCAAATCCCGCTCGCGCGGATGCGCACCAGCAACTCACCGGGTGCGATGCTCGGCACCGCCATCTCCTCCAGGCGTACGTCCCGGTTGTTATAGTACATGGCGACGCGCATTGACGGTCTCGAGTTCCGGGTTTCGGGTTTCGCGTTCACCGGAATTTCGTTCCCTTGATTCCTGATTTGCGTAAATAGCTCATCAACGCGCAATCTTGCGCCCGGTCTCCGTAGCCAAGGCCGTGAGATGACCGAATTCGTCAGCAGTCAAATAGGTTTGATCTTTCGCAACATATAGCTGCGCGGCGACTTCAGCAACGGACCCTTTCGCTATAGCGAGAAATTGTATGAACTCAGCAGTACCATTTCGATCAAAACCTTCTGCTATATTGGACATCGCCGAAACACTCGCGTTTCGAATCTGGTTGCGTAGTCCAAAATCTTTTGAGAACCCTCCCTTTTTCGAAACGGAGTAGACCTCAAAAGTAAGGGCGCGAGCCTTTTGCCACGCCTCGATTTC
>Ga0105347_1000696_pt1 | contig 15484 bp, 39 predicted proteins | sample EasRivMeERMLT890_FD_89677 | JGI IMG/M metagenome (GOLD analysis project Ga0105347, IMG submission 89677) | Soil microbial communities from meander-bound floodplain in the East River, Colorado, USA - East River MetaG ERMLT890 | ecosystem: Environmental > Terrestrial > Soil > Floodplain | place... | reverse complement strand
GGAAGTAATGAGGCAAAATCAGATTCATTGATCTTTTCACCAACTGCCATATTAACTAGGTTGTTCTTAGCTTTAACTTTAAAGTAGCCTGCCATATTAGTCCTTTAGTAGTTTGTCCATTTTAACATCAAATTCTTTATTATGTATATGTTTCTTAGTTTCAAATCTTCCAGAGAAAATTACTCCCCTTCTACCAAAATCATTCTTTATTTCATAAAATATATTTTTGTTAACTGGATCTTGCTTTATTTCGAGAATTTTATATCTTTTGTTTACTGTTAATCCTAAGTGAAAATCTCCATGAAGACATATAATTCTATCCCCTATATCTATGTTCATTCTAATAGCTTATCGACTTTATCTTGGAAAACTTTAGCGAATTCTTCCTTTTCTGTAATTAAGTCTTTTTCATAAAACCATTCATGGAAAGGACCAGATTTTAACCAAATTATAAAAAAGTTTAGTCTATGTGCCTGATTTTCACTCGTTTCATAATATTTACCAACTTCAAAACAATTAGAACGGTGGCGTTCAGGAGGCAAACGTAAAATCTTATATCTCATTTTAAAATTTTATCCATTTGAGAGTCAAACTGTTTATTATGTAGATCTTTTTCAGAAATTAAATATTTATTCCAAAAACCATACCATCCTTTAGCATCTTCTGGATGTCGCAATTCTATTAAATCCTCCATAACCTGTCTACTATCATATAAGGTGCCAAATTTAAAAATAACACCGCCATATTCCATTCCAATGCCGTCTTTTAAAAGATGCCTTGGCAACCATGTTTCACCAAGTATTATTTCTTTATTAAGACAATATTTCATTTTAATACATCGTCCATTTTGTTAACAAATTCTTTATCGTGAACATCTTTTTCATTTAATAATTCTTCTCTAAAAAACCAACAAATATCACGATTATCTACACCATTCTCGGACATAAAATGATATTTTTCACCATCTCTGGAAGCATGATGAACCTCATAAAATTTATTAAAATAAAAAACGGATCGTTTATCCGTTCCTTTTACTGTAAAGGTAAGTTTTTCATCATCAATAATATAGTCAGTAGGAACAATTGGATTATCTAATATATATTGTTTATTTAACTGAAATTTCATTTAAAATCCTAATATATTCTTTTTCAGTAGATTCTAAATCTAAACTATCTTTAAAGTCTTCAATAACATAAAATCTTGTATCTAATGCCATTAATTTAACATTAGCTCCTCTTGCCAATGCCGGAACGGCACAATGAACTCTTCCTGATAATACATTATCGGCATCTTTCATTAATTCTAAAGTCATTTCCCAACCCGTTAAAATTTTAGGGACCGGAAGTCCAATTTCAACAGCTTTTTCTATTTCATTTTCAAAAGCACAATAAACAACAGGTTTATATTGATTATAAAACTCCATATATTCATCGTGGTATGCTTTTAACTTTTTGCCACTTTTCCAATCGCCACTGGAAATAGTTTTTTGAGGATCACACCATATCAGTACATTATTTTCTTTTTTAGATAAACTATAATCATTATAAGCAAAAAAAGCCGGACAAGCCAAAAAGGTATTATCAATATCGGCATTCTCTAATAATTCATTTGCTAAATGATCTCTAGTAATGATCGTTGTACCTTTAAATAATTTTAGCATTCCTTCAATTTCCGCTGAACGTCTTAAGATATCACTTTCAATGTCTTTTAAATTTAAACAGCTTCCAATGCCCATAAACAATTTCTTAGAATCTTTATGAGTTTCAAAAATAGACAATAGATTTGCGTATTTAGTGCTCTTTTGAAAACTATCCCATAACCATGGAGTTCCACATATAACTATTAAATCATATGTTTCATTTGAAATGTAATTCATTGGATTATGGTCATCTAGAAATAAATAGCGATAACGATAATGATCATAAGCTTTAGTTAATAGATTTTTGATACCTTTAACTATTACACCATCCGTTGGATTATTTTGATCAGCACCTATCATTAGGATATTCAAATTTTCACCATTGCAACTTGATCTTGTACAAAATTAAATAATTTCTCGGGCTTATCAGCTAGAAATTCATCAACAGCTAATTTTGCCCCAGGACATGTAGGAGCATTATAATCATCAAATACTATAATTCCTCCAGGAACAACTTTATCATAAAAGAACTCTAAAGATTCTTTAACGCTAGAATAAATATCACAATCCAAATGAACTAGGCTAAATTGTTCATCTTTTATAACATCTGAAGTATCTTGTGGAAATAGTCCCTTATGTACTGAATAATTTGAACATCCTATTAATAGTTTTTCAATATGTTCTATAGAAGTATCTTTAAAATCACCTTTATGATGTAAATCATGTTCTGAAACTGCTGGCATACCATCAAAAGTGTCAAATAGATACAAATGTTTTCTTGGATTAGACTTTGCTAATAATAAAGCGGTTCCACCTTTATAAACTCCAACTTCTGCCATTTTTCCTGGAAGATCTTTTGTTTGTTTACTATATTCTATTAACTTTTCTAAACGAGGATAATCAACTAGAGTATTGTTTATAACATATTTATTAATCATAGGATTTTCTCCAATTGTTCGATATATAATTCCGGTTTTAAACTCTTTATTAGCGAATCGCTCTTTAAATAAGAGTCCTTATAATTATGGTCAAATAGAAAATCATAACGGCTTTGAAAGAATTTTTCAGGTTCACTATCTGGGGGCACTACTGGATAATAGTTAAACCCTTTAATATTATTTCTATAGGGCATTCTATGAAAAGGATCAACGCTTGTAAATCCACCTACTATTGGAATATCTGTACAACCAGCAACATGTAATAATCCATTATCAAGACCTACAATAGTTTTAGCCTGTGCTATAATTTTTCCTGTCTCTAGAAGATTTGTCTTGTCAATTAAATTAATACCTTTAGAATAGTTAATATCTTCTTTAAAAAGTCCTTGAATCACTAAAGTGTTATATCCAAGTTGGGATTGTCTTTTACCTAAAAAAACGGGAGTATAACCCTTAGAAATAATATAGTCACTTATTTGATTAATGTATTCTGGTAGCATTTCTCTAATGGGTGCAGTAAATCCTGAACATACAACTACATATTTTTCAGGTAATTTAAATCGTTCAATATTAATCTTATCGGTATTAAGTTTCAAATAATTAGCCATTTCTGGAGTTGGATGATCATTTGATAAAACATGAAATGCTTGCTCTGTAATATGCGTTCTTAAATTAGTATAAGGAGCACCTTTGGAAAGGGCTCTACCTTGTAAGTTATTATTATATTTACGTTCTTTAGAAAAGCTTTTAATATTAGCTGCTGGTAAGAGATTTTTAGCGAAGTCTACAAAAAAGTCTGGGACCCAAACATGAGGAATTACATAAGGAATGTCTTTTAGGAAATGAGCTATTACTGGCATAGCCGCAATATGATCACCTAGGCCACCATTATCAAATACAATATTTATATGTTCTTTAGGGAATTGTTCCATTATATTCATTTTAAAACCTTATCCATTTTGCTGATAAAATCATTATTAAACACATCTTTTTCACTTAATAAGATTATAGGGTCTAATCTTAATCTAATTTGACCATCTCTATAAAGTTCAAAATCTGATGATTTATCTGGCTGTTCAGCTTCATACCAGTCATCATAATTCCAATAATATCTATTAAAATAAAATCCATCATCATTAAGATTTACACGTTTATGATGTCCACAAATTTTCACAAACATTTCTTTACTGATCTTATATCTGTTCAAGATAAATTTCCTTAAACTCTTCAAGATTTTCATTTGTTACTAAAATCCATTTACCACCGTTGTAGTTATTTGAATAATCATGCCATAAAATAGCTATAGAGGTTAATGGCAATTCTTGCAGTTCGGGAATGGCATTGGAAATACGTAAACAGTCATCACGATTTTCAATATAACGATTAAGAATCCTTAAGTATTTCATCTAAACTTTCTTGGAATTGTTCGTTATGAGCTTCTTTTTCGGTAGTAAACCAAGCTTTCGGTAATATAATATTCTTATGTGGGCCTTTTGTAATAATTAAATGTTTTGGATCATAATAAATATCTTTAGCCATATAATATTTGCCAAATTTTAATTTTCCTGTAGTAACAAATAAATATCCCAATCTAGTTGGTATTTCTAAAGAATCACACTTTTCTTTACTTAAAAAAACTTTATATTGTCCAAGTTTCATTTAAAAGTCTCTTCTAATAAATCTCTATATAAATGATTGAAAGGATTGGCATTTGAAGCCGGGTTATAGTATCTATCAAACGCATATTGTCCAGGATTCTTATAATCATGTTTTTGGACCCAAGAAAATTCCCCTTCAAACTTAGTGTCATAAACTGGCCTATATCGTTTATAGACTATTCTGCTTAAATAGCTTATCGGTGTAGGTAATGATTTTCTTGAGAGAATTATATTAAGATTATGCAAAATATCATCCCCTACATTATTTTCGCCATGAATGCTCCAGGCTTGCCAGGCAGTTGGATTAACACTTTTAGGATAATCTTGTACCATAAAATACAATCCTTTATCCGCTAGCCATCTTCTAATAGGTCCAGGTTCTTTACCCTTTAAAAACGATATAAGCGCACTATTTACTAATTGTCCTAAATCAAATAAACAGACTATAGGATATAAAATCATTGAATTTTCGCCAGCTAAATGATAAGCTCTAATATACATATTGATTTCTGTAGGACCGATAAAATCACCATTAGGAGTTCTAAAAAATCTCTTAACGTCAGCCCAAAAAGCCTGGGCAATTTCCTTTTTCATTTTCAAAGCGCCCATTGCTAGAATTGCTTGCATTTTATTATCTCTAGACATATCCTTATATTGATTATAAGGTTCTTTGGAATAACGAACATAATCACCGTCAGAATTAATAGCTTTTAAACTATCTAATGCTTTTCTGTATTCAAGTTTAGCGTATATGAACTTAGTTTCTTTAAGGGTAAGGCCTTTGTGGAAATAGAGGTTTCCAGTTCGTCCAAGAGAATCTCCACCATCATAATCTCTTTGTAATACTACATTATTTTCATCTGTTAAGAATTGTAGGTTTTGGTATTCCATAAATATCATTTTAATACTTCATCCATTTTGTTAGAGAACATTTTGTCACGCATTTCTTTATAAAGTTCATAAAAAAATTGATCTATTGTTTTATTATAAATATAAGAACATTCTTCTCGAAAATAATTAGTAGTTGTTCCACTACTTTCTGTACTTATGTGACCTTGATACCATTTTTTATAATATATTGCGACATTATTACCATCTTGACTAATAAAAATAATATCGTTTTTGTTAATATAAATATTAGAACCGTATTTGTCAATTTTAACTAAATCGGGTAAATTCATTTTAACAATTCATCCATTCTATCTTCAAATCCCTTTCCGTGAATTTGTCTTTCAAATTGTTCTTTAGTCATATTAGGAATAAAAAGCTGGAGACCATTTAAATACAAAACAATTGTGGGACTATCATGTACTGTTTGAAAATAAATACCATCAATTTTAGAAACATCTATTAAATATGAATCATTTGAAAAAGGTGCCTTAATTTCTATAAAACGTTTCTTTTTCATTTTAAAACCTCATCCATTTTTGATTGAAATTTTTCATTATGATCTTGCATAAACAATTGATCGGGAGTCTCTTCTATTACTAAATGTCTTCTTTTAGACTCAAAATTATCAGCTTGAGCATTAAAGCATTCAGTTCCAGGAACAAGATAAAGTTTTGTTACACCATCTTGCACTAAAATGGAGTCAATTACTTCTGGACGCAAATAAATATAATCTCTATCAGTTGATGTAGTTCCCCAAAGTCTTCTAAGAGTACATTTTATAAATTCGCCTCTTAAATTCATTACTTACTCTCTATATAGTCAACATATTGTTTTGCAGAATCTCCACAAATTTTTACAATAAAGTCATATTCTTTCTGTGTTTTAATAGGGGGCTGTATAGCAGCTTCTATTCCATTTACACATCCCATTTGATAGGATGATAACATAGCTTCTCTTTTTAAAGTCTTATGTAACAAGTATGTTCCTGTTACCAATAAAATTAGAGAAATAACACCAATAACAATTTTAGCTGTTTTATTCATTTTATTTTTACTCCATCATAAGTTAAATTTCCACAAGGTATATTTTGATAAAAACTTTCCCAGAAATGACCAAATGTTAATTTTGAATTACAATATTGCATTATTTGACCATCATAAATTTTACAAGTTAAATATGAATTATTTCCAACATCAACAATAAAATCTGTTGGTTTATCCCATTTTTCGGGACTATTAAGAGATAGAATTAAACAATCGCCTTTTTGAAATTTTCTTATTCCAACCAAATTTTTTAAATCAGAAATTCGACAACCAAATGAAAATAATAAGGTTAGCAATAATAAGTATTTCACTTACATAACTCCTTTAATATTTTATTTGTTCTAATTGCAGTAGCTTGGGAAGTTCCAGACATAACTCCATAAACATATGGTGATGGCATTGTAGAAAGAACTCCTTGTCCTTTTTCCCATACCATATTTTCTAGTCCATAATTAGAAGTTTTGGCTCTTGTTCCATCTTCATTTAAATTACCGACAACAATAAGGTTTTTAATACCCTTATATTGTGCTGGATAGTATTTAGTGTATTTATCAGAAAGGTCATTATTCTGATTTCCGGCAGCCACTACAATTTTAACCCCTTTATCAGAAAGTCTCTTTAAAGTGTATTCTTCAATATCAGAAGACATTGGTCCTCCGCCAGAAAAATTAATAACGTCAACATTTGAGGCTAATGCTAATTGAAAACATTCTGTTACTTTAGCAACATGATTTAGATATGGATAATAGAACTTACAGGAAATGAGTTCAACTTTAGAGCAAGTGTTTTTTAAGACGAGGCCCGCAATATGAGTGCCATGACCGTGCTGATCGAAATAATTAGTACTAATATGCTCTTCTCTGACATGTTGACTTATCTCCTTATGTTCTAATGAAACTCCTGTGTCAATAACCATAACCTTAATCGGTTTTGCTAAAGTCATTACTGGCACTAATAGTGTTAATAGCAATACATTAATACTTTTCAAAAACATTTCCCTCTCCAAAAGGTAATGGTTCAACTCCCTGTTCCTTGGCTTCATAACCTTTAACATATCCTTTAATATAGTACTCATATGCATACATATCGGCATTAGACATATTTTCTTTAGTGAATTCTTTTTCGGCCTCTAATTTGGCCAAGTCTCTAATATTCATAAATTGTAAACTCCTTATTAAATGACTTTAAGATCTTCTTGGTTCGTTTCCAGGGCACCTTAAATAATCCTGAGTTGATCTTGCACATATGCATTTCCTTATCTTCTGTGTTTTGTTTGATTAAATCAGCTACGGCCTTTTCAGTGGCTTTTAAAATCTTATCGGGACTATCTACATTATTTGCGTAATTCTTAGATGTAAATAAACAACCGATAATATAATCACCAGCCGGAATTAATAATGCAGTTCCAATAAGAGATGAACCTTTTTCCATACATTCCTTAGTATATTGTTCTCTAGCCTTGGGAAACTTTTTAGCAAACTGTTTTGCAATACCAGATCCCCATACACCTTTACAATTACAGGCATGGATTATAATAGAACCTTTAGGGGCTTTAAATAAATCGCCTTTAATAGTCTTAATTTTTGGCATTTGCTAATCTAGCTCTTATTGCAGAAAATGAATCATCTACTACTAATTTGCCGTCTCTAAAAATCTCTCTTAATTGATCACCGGCAACTTGTTCTTTAAGACCTAATCCATCAACTAAAGAATAAACTCCATTTTCTTGTAAAACGGCAACTCTTCCTTTTTGGGACTTCTTAATACCATTATCAGTTTTGGGGTCTTTAAAAATTTGTTTTTCTTGACCGTCAATTACACATAATGTTGACTTTAATGCAAAACCAAATGTATCTCTTGTATTAAATTGATAAGTATATGAACCAATTCCAAATACAACATTGGTAGATGCAAAACCTTTAGCTTTTAAACGACTGGTAATTTCATCGGCTCTTTGAAGTGTAATAGCATCGCCATAGATTAAACCAATATGAGGATCTAATGCTTTATAACCTTTAGAATTTACAGAACCGCCAAAGGTTTCATAAAGAGCTTCGATTGCACCTTTGCGTTCAAGTTCAGTAGCTCCATTAGGGTCTCCACAAACAATTAGAACGGGGTCTCCACTGTCAGGTCTAATAACTAGTTTTCCATCACGTTTCATAATTTGTTCTTTTAAAGCAGGAAGTACATTTCCAATAACATTCCAAAAATCATAACCATCTGCTACAACTGATACAAATCCTTGGGGATGAACCTTGGTAATTACATTTTCAAAATATGCCATATCATCGCCATATGCACACTGAATAGAATGCTCTGTTGCTGGTATTGATGTACCAATTAGTTCTTTTTCAATATTAGCGTTGTAATAAATTTCAGCCGCTTGAATTGCTGGAATTGTATCTGTTCCAGAAAATGATAATAAATGTCCCATTCCGCTAGCAATAGATGAATGCAAAGACCCCATACCTCTCATTGAGAAATCATGGCCTTGAAACATAACAAAGCTATTATCGCCAGCAGTTTCTAATGCAACCTTATCTAATAGTTTACGGTATTCATGAGCAATTGTTGCGCTTGTTGTTGGTTGCCATAATTCACAAGACGCTAAAGTTTCAATGTAGTTTGTTAGCCAAAAAAACTTAGGATTAGTATTTTCGATAGTTAATAGTGGAACTCTTAAAGGAACTACAGCTCCTTCGGGAAGTGCTTTTATAGAAAGAGGTAAATAACCCAAATCATGTAATTCTTCAATATGAGAAGAATCGGCATTATCAACTCCTAATGTATGTTTAAGAAGTCTTTGATATTCTTTTACAACGTCAGTTTTGGCTCTGTTAAAGAAATTCTTCTGAAAGAACTCCATTAGGTATTCTTTAATGAAAGCTTGGGCGCCAAAATTTACTACTTCCGTAACTCCTGGCATTCTAGTGGCTCTTGGTGTCCAGGTTGAATAAACAACTTCTGTTTTTTCTGGATACATCTTACGATGGGCAATCTTATAAAAATCCGCCAACAACATTACATTTAATTTATCTTTCATTAACTTCTCCGTCTTTAGTAAAAATTCGTTTAATATTCGCTTCTTTTAAAACTTTAATTCCTTTAGAAAATATGCCGTGGGTTACAAATAGATTGACTGAATTTGCTCCGGCATTATAGAGTTCTTTTGCTAACAATATAAAGGTCATACCGCCATCACAAATATCATCAACAATCATAACATTCTGATTTTTAACATTACCCTTAAGTTCATAACGTTCGATTACTCCTGTTAATTGGTTTCGGTCTTTTTCGCCATAAACATAAGGTAAATTATAAAATTCTGAATATTTCTTTAAAGCGCCTTTATCAGGATAGACAACTAATTCGCTTTTTGTATCTTCTAGGGCCTCTACTAAATTATGGACTGGATAGAACTTATAGCTATTGTTAATCAAATCTAATGCCTTATCGCTATGAGGGTCATTAATATGAATATCTGTAAACTCTAATGCGTTCAATAACTTAGCAAATGAATGTAATGCAAATGTTGTATCATTTGTTACATCCTTATCTTGTCTTGCATAGGGTAAGTAGTTGATTTGTAATGTTGTTTTGTTGCTAAGGGTCTTATCTATTAAAGATTTTAATTGCGCTAAATGAACTATTTCTGCTTCCGATTCAAAGTTCCAATGGATTATATTATCGACAGAAATAAGATAATTGGGAAGCTTCCAAACTTGTGAGGTTTTATCTGGGAATATTGTTGGTTTAATAATTTCACCATTTAACTTAATCATTTATCCTCTAAAACAGTAAAGTTGGAATTAATAAAAATATGTAAACTAACGAACAAATAGATGTAACTACTAAAGCAAATAATGCCACACTTTGTAATGTATTTAATAATCTCATTTTCTTTTCCCCTTCATTCTAATTTGAAATTCTTTCTTTTGGATATAAGAAAGTCTAACGCATTCCCAATAATCAACTTTCTTGTTAAGAAGTTGTTGGCCTCTTTGGCATCCTTCCAAATAATTTCTATAAACTAGAAAATCCTGAAAGTCATATGAAAATTGAAGTCTTTCTTGCATTTGATAATTATCATAAGAAATGTAAAATGTCATTCCTAGCCATACTAATGTAAGAGCGAATAATTTTTTGATATTAACTCCAATTCAAACTTATAGCAAAAACAAACGCAATAGCAAATTGACCCATTAATAGTAAGATAGTAATAGTTTTTAATGCAGTAATTCTGTCGTTCTTATTTCTAAGAGTTGCTTTTAAAAATTCAATATGATCTAATAATTCCTTTTTAGTATTCATTTTAATGGTTTTCCTTCGGGAACAATCATTGAGAGCTTAGCTTCTAATCCGGCTTTATAATTTTCAATATCTCTTAAATCCATCGCAGCGTCAGCTACTCCATGCCAGTCTTGTTCTTCAACTTTCATAAGTAAATATTTAACCATCATTTCTTTACGTTGTTCTAAATTCATTTTATTTTCTCCAAAGTTGTATAAGCGATTGATTCTGCCAATACATCTTTTGTGCATTTTTTTTCTATTTTCACAAAAGCCTCCCTAGCAATCGCAAGCTTGGTTTCTAGGTCGGTGATTTGTTGATTTGCTATATTTAAAAGTTCTCCTCTAGCATTATTTTGCCTACTAAAAGTTTTATCTGGATCGGGATTTTTATCAGCCGCCTTCCAGCCCATTTCAAAACCAATGCTTTGACAATGTGGAGATCCATCACAGTTATAACCAAATTTAGGTTCAGCTTCTTTTGCGGCTTTTTGCATTTGTTCTTTACGGGTCATCGTTTCCTCTCTGCTAATTGAACCAATTCACTGCTATCACCCTTCCAACATTTATTCATATAAGGACAAGGGAACGGACTGGAACAAGCGCTTAAGTTGGGATTAAACTGTTGGTTTTTAATACCTTCATTAGCTTCGTCAAAAGTATCTAATACCAATGATTCTGCATGAGCTGTAATATTGTCGTTTAATAGAATTTCAATTTCGCATTCTGGACTAATGGTTTCTGTCCATTCACCATTACAACGACCATTATCTGTTTCGGCATCGCATTTTTTAAATCTCCCGCCAGAACCATCTTTCCCGCATTGTGAACAAATCTTAATCCTATTCTTATGTATCTGTTTATACATAGGAATAAAACCAATGCCATCAAGTTTATATTCTTCTTTGGCTGCATGAAAATAACCAATTAGTTGCTGACTTCTTTCAACCATATCTTGTGTATATCTTATGCTAGAAGTTTTGTTATCTAACAAATATCTTTTTCCATTATGTAATTCAGCAATAAGGTCCAAAATCATAACTACTTCATCGCCAGAAGTGTTCTTTAACTTTAGGTGTTTTTGAACGGCAAGAACATCTTTTATCTTAGGTAGAATTTTCTTCTCATAGTCCCTGATCATTATATGACCTTTACGGCGCATTGAGAGATAGTTGGCCATGTTATATAACTTCTTATCATCTTCTGATAAATTTACCCATCCCTTAAGTTTTTTCTGGTCTTTTATATGATTATATGCTACTGTAATATCTTTATGTTCATATAAACCAAGCTTCTGTTCAAGTTGCTTATATTTCTCTAGATCTTCTTCTAATAGTAATTCAGCATCAAAGTCTTTATCTGCATAGACAACTAATGTACATTCTGGTATGTAATAACCTTGATCATTGATAAAGTTATATCTCATTGATTTATCGAACTTTCTAATAGTATCTTCTATGTTGTATAACTTTGGGTCAGTGTCTTTATTCTTTAATAGATCGTTTAAAGCGATATCTAAAGCGCCGCCAAATAATAAAGCTCCTGAGAGGTATTTAGATCGAAGACGGTCAATATAATGAAATTTATACTTCCTTGCACAGGTTGAGTACATGTTTACTTGACTATGTGAAATTCTTGTGTTTTTAGACATTTGACCTCATTGTATAATATTATTATCTTTACTCCCCTTGTCAATGGGTTAAATAATGCCGATACTATTATTATGTTAGAAACCTTGTTATTCAGTTTGTGTTTAAATCTAAATACTCCTGAAAACTATAAATATTATCCAGCCTGTATAACTTCTGTACAGGCAGCTTATATTCAAACCGGATTAAGAGATAATGTTAACTTCATTCAAAAATCCGCTGAGGAACAAGTTAAGGAACAATTAACCAAAGATATGTCTGAAAGAAACAAAAAAATCCTTGGTGTTGGTTTGGGTCTTTATGAAATAACTCAGAAACAACAAATTACCTATAATAGTGGTAAGACCTTTCTTTGCGATAATGCTTCTTTATTTTTATCCTATGATAGAAGTTCTTTAGCATTAACTTGGATCTTTTAAGAAATCGTCCATTATTAAATCAAACTGTTTATCATGATCTTCTTTTTCAGAAATTAAATCTTTTTTATAAAACCAATATTGATAATTGGGTCCTTGTATTAATATTTGAGTATAAGGATCACTACCGGCAATAGTTATAGAATTGTAAAATGTATTCTTTTGAAAACCTAAATCTAAAGTATATTCTAGTGCAGTATTTTTAATTTTAAATCTCATTTTAAAAGCTTATCCATTTTACTATCAAAATCTTTATCATGAACTTCTTTTTTGCTAATTAGAAACTCAGGGCCAATCCAGAAAGGTGAACCATATTGATTGTTTAATCTTATTGTTCTATCATTAACTATTGTTCCCTTATACCAAATTTTCCAAGACCATCTAGTTCCCATAAATAAATAGTAATTCTTACGAACACCATTCCATCCATCTTGGACAAACTTAGCTTTATTTAATCTGTATTTCATTACCATCTTGCTTTTCTGCACCATTCACTATGAGCACCATTGGTACCATAGGTTTTATCACTTCCGCATTCACAGACAGATTTATCTTCCTTGGGTTTAGTTTCTTCATAAAATATATGACCATAAGTTTCTAGCAAAGCACATTGAATATCATGGCATTCTTTGCAAACCCATATACCGTCAGTATAATATGGTCTAGGATTGGAACATCTCATTTAATTTCCGCCAGGAAAACAGTTTTTCTATCTACAAAAGATAATTTGTTGTATAACTTTGTTTCAGTGTAATATAATTTATTCTTATAAATCCTATGCTGAATAATTAATGTATATCCTCCTGAACTAACTGTTAAGGAAGCTCCTGGTAAAATATCTGAATCTACTGCAAAATCAAATTGATTTATTTCATCCATTATTTCTTTCCCTTAACTAATTTCAATAACTCTTGCATTGCTTTTTTAGCCCTAGTTGTTGGATCATCACTTTCAGGAATTGAAGCTTTAATTTGGTTAGCCATTTCAGTACTACCTTGGTCTACTAACTCTTCAAAATTTTCTGGGACACCTGCCAAATATTTCAACAATTCATAACTATCTTCTCTAGTCAGAAAGTTTGTGAATATAGGATTATTTTTATCCATACATGAGAAGTTTATTTTACCATTTTCTGAAACGGAAATTGAAAGAATGACTCCTTCTTTTTCCCATTTTTCTATTACTACTTGTTCTAGCATTTTTAGTCCTTTAAGAGTTTGTCCATTTTGTTAATAAATTCTTTATTATGTTTATTTTTATTATATTCGGTTTCAGTTATAACACATTTTCTAGGAATAGCTTGTATACCATCAACGGCGACATATGCAAAACTCTTAAACAAAGTAACTGAATAAAGCGTATCAAATTCAAATCCTGGACCATTACGAACATAATAAAATATATTATCCACAATTTTGTCTGCCAGTTCTTTTCTTATATGTTCTTCATTTAAATAATAATACATTACTTTAAATATTCCTTTAAATTAAGATCCTCAATAACTCCCATTGCTTCTTCACTTGTTACTTGCAATCTTTTTGTTATTTCCTGCAGAAATTCACTTTTAATCATTTCAATATATTGCTTATTAATTTCTTCATGAAACAAAGGGTCTTCTTTTTCCAATAGTTCCTTTAATTGTTCTTTTAACGGTTCAACTAATTTTCTATATATTTCAAAATTATGTATTAAATCGGCCATAATTAATTGAATATTGAAATTAGCATTCATCGTCTAAATAACTCTGAATAATTTACTAGTAATGTTAAATGCTCTTGGTGAAGTTTTTCATTTAGCTCTTTACAATTTCTACAAAGTCTATTATGAATACCTTCGCTTTCAAAAGCCTTATTACATTTAAGACATGGTTTAACAGACTCACTATTTACTTTACCCTTTTTTTGGACGGATTTCGTTTTCAAATTTTACCCCTTCTCCCTTTAATAATTGTTTTGTTAATACCTTTAGTTTGTTTAAGTTATTTGCTGATATATGATAACTAGTTCTTCGGTCTATATTTACAATTTCTGTAGTTAATTGTTTAATATAAACTTTTAATTCTTCATTATATAGATTATACAATGGCTTAGCATTTATTATATAACCCTCAGATCTTTTATAGCGCATTCTGGTCATTTTAAAAGCTCGTCAATTTTTTGGTTAAATTCTTTATTATGTTTCGTTCTATTATATAATTCTTCTGTTATAACATATTTGTAATCTATAGTCATCATTGTAGGAACACTGAAGTGTACGGTTTTATGTCCTATTTGACCAACATAAGGTTTATGGAAATAAAATTTTCCTCCATTAAAATCAAAATAATCCTCACAAAGATAATCAACATATATATCTTTGGTTAAATTTTCTAATATTAAATCATAATTAAAATAAAAGTTAAAATTCATAACTTCTCTGTACTTAATGGCTTCTTAGTAAAACTATCAAAATGCGCCACTTCATGACCAGTATTATTCATAGACGCTAAAGTTTTATCTAGATCATTCAAATTTCCACCTAAAAACATATAATATTCTCTTAGCTTTTCTATATCACCAAAGTATTTAGTATCTGGTTTTAGAGACCATAAGTAATGTAAGATAAATTCGTTGTCTGTTAATTTTAGGAGTTTCATGAAATTTTCTTAACTTCTTCCATAATAAGTTTAGCAGAATATTCAAATTCATGCTCATTAATTTCACCTTTGATTGCATCTAACATTAGTTTATTAAATCGTTTTTGAAGTCTGTAAAACTTATACCATTTATATGCTTGCTTTAAAAAAGCATAACTACAATAAACTATGAATATTACTAATAAACCCTTCATTTTTCCTCCAACAAAGTATTCATTTTATCTGCAAATTGTTCGTTATGTAACGTTCTTTGAAATGTTTGTTTAATTTTTACATCTGAATTGGTATCATTTTCTGGTAAATAATCAATTACATCTTGTAAT
>Ga0105347_1000695_pt1 | contig 15488 bp, 9 predicted proteins | sample EasRivMeERMLT890_FD_89677 | JGI IMG/M metagenome (GOLD analysis project Ga0105347, IMG submission 89677) | Soil microbial communities from meander-bound floodplain in the East River, Colorado, USA - East River MetaG ERMLT890 | ecosystem: Environmental > Terrestrial > Soil > Floodplain | place... | reverse complement strand
CGCTCGTGGCCGCCGCCATCGATCATGGACCGAAGCTTGACTCGGGGTTTCGCCGCGCGGACATAAAGCGCGCCGATGCCCTTGGGTCCGTACATCTTGTGGGCAGTGAGCGACAACAGATCAATTCCCATTTCCTCAACATTGATAGGGATCTTGCCCACCGCCTGCGTCGCATCGGTATGGAATAGCACCCCCTTCTCATGGGCGATCCGTCCGATCTCTTTCACGGGTGCTATCGTGCCGATCTCATTATTGGCGGCCATAATAGAGATCAGAATTGTCTTGTCCGTCATAGCGTCACGGAGATGCGGTAAGTTTATGCCGCCATTCCCATCCACCGGAAGATAAGTTACCTGATAGCCCTGCTGCTCCAGGACCTTGCAACTGTCGAGCACCGCCTTGTGCTCGGTCACACAGGTTATGATGTGATTTCCCTTGTCCCGATAAGACTCGGCCACCCCCTTGATCGCCAAATTGTCAGACTCCGTCGCGCCACTGGTAAAGATTATCTCACGGGGCGACGAAGCTCGGATCAGTCGCGCTATCTGTTCTCGCGCGTTGTCAACAGCCGCCTCGCTCTCCCACCCATAGGCGTGACTTCGACTCGCTGCATTGCCAAACTTCTCCGTAAAGTACGGCACTAAGGCTTCCAATACCCGCGGATCCACGGCAGTGGTCGCATGATTGTCCATGTAGATTGGAGTTTGCACTCTAGCTTAATCCTACCGATTTAGTCTGATTTGAACTTAACCCATACCCGGTCACGAGTCAACACCTATCTATACTATCTAACTATCTGAAATACTTAGATATTATTGGTATCGTAGAAGCGACATATCGAAATTGGCCCGGCCTGAACGGCGTTCCTTGGCAAGGATCCTAGCGAGATATTGACCGGTGAAAGACTCTAGTGTACCAGCGATATCTTCGGGCGTCCCCGTGGCAACCACCCTGCCACCCTTATCGCCACCCCCCGGTCCAAGATCGATAACATAGTCGGCGCTCATTATGACATCGAGATTATGCTCGATAATCACCACCGTATTCCCCGCATCCGTTAGACGATGGAGAAGCTCCATAAGTTGCCTCACATCATCGAAATGAAGCCCGGTGGTCGGCTCATCCAGGATATAGAGCGATCGCCCGCTGGACTTTCGCGCAAGCTCGCGCGCGAGCTTGACCCGTTGCGCTTCACCGCCCGAAAGGGTTTGCGCCGGTTGGCCAAGTCGGAGATAGCCGAGTCCGACCTCGCGAAGCGCGCGCAATCGCTCAGATACCCCTGGAATGGTGCTGAGAATATCCGACGCTTGCTGGACGGTGAGATCCAGTACGTCCGCGATGCTCATGCCCTTATACTTGATCTCCAGCGTCTCCCGGTTGTAACGCCTGCCTTGACAATTCTCACAGGCTACATAGATCGGCGGCAAAAATTGCATATCCACTCGCACGACCCCTTCCCCCGCACAGGCTTCACAGCGCCCGCCAGGGGCATTGAAAGAAAACCGCTCGCTCCGGTAGCCGCGAACGCGCGCCTCCGGAAGTTGCGCGAAAAGACTGCGAATGTGTTCGAAGAGTCCCGTATAGGTCGCCGGATTAGATCGCGGGGTGCGGCCAATGGGCGCCTGGTCGATGCCGACGACCCGATCGAAAATTTCAGCTCCTATCAGTTCATCGAAATTTCCCACTCTATGCGTGGATCCATGTAATCGCTCGGCGACGGCATTGTAGAGAATATCCATGACCAGGCTGCTTTTACCCGATCCTGAAACTCCAGTGACGCAGGTCATCGCCCCCGCAGGTATCTCTACAGTGATGTCTTTCAAGTTGTGCTCTTTTGCTCCCTTGATCACTAGAAACTCACCTGTGCGCCTGCGTCCCTCGGCGATGGGCATCTTGATCCTGCCGGATAGATACTGGCCGGTAACCGACTCTGTATTGCTCATGATTTCCTGCGGTGTGCCCTCGGCTACGATCTCGCCACCCTTCACGCCGGCTCCCGGGCCGATATCGATGATGTGGTCGGCTGCCAGTATGGTCTCTTGATCGTGCTCCACAACGATGACGGAGTTGCCGGCGTCCCGCAGCTGTTTAAGTAGCGCGAGCAGTTGCGCGTTGTCTTTCTGGTGCAGCCCTACACTGGGCTCGTCGAGAACGTAAAGTACCCCGGCCAAGCTCGATCCGAGCTGGGTGGCAAGCCGTACCCTTTGAGCCTCGCCGCCAGAGAGTGTGACAGCGGACCGATCAAGGGTTAAGTATTCGAGACCGAGCTCAATAAGGAATTGAAGCCGGTTACCGATCTCCTCAAGCAGCTTCCGGCCAATCACACTTCCTTGCTTGCCCAATTTAAGCTTTTGCAAGAACTCGCGGGTGCCCGAGACCGCGGTCGAAGTCAGATCCGCAATGCTCTTGCCGCCCAGCTTCACCGCCAAAGCTTCCTGCTTAAGTCTCGTGCCCTTGCACTCCGCGCAGGGATCAACGTCCAATGCGTTGTTGCCACCCTTGCCACCGCGTCGCGGCTTGGCTTCCATACCCATTCCCTTGCAGGCGGGACAGGCGCCTTCTGGCGTATTGAACGAAAAGAGTCGGGGCGTAATTTCAGGCAGCGAAATCCCGCACTGTTGGCAGGCAAACTTCTGCGTGAAGATCGCTGTTTCAGCGACCTCCGAACCGGCTACCGGAATGATTTCCACTTTGATCACTTGACGACCAAGCCGGGACGCGACTTCGAGGGAATCGGCCAGCCGCCGTTCTATTCCAGGCCGCAACACCAGGCGATCGACGATCAGGTCGATTTCGTGCAGCGGGTCGGTTTCGACGGGGATCTCCTCTGAAAGCTCATGAATCTGACCGTTGATCTTGACGCGGGCAAAACCTGCGCGCGTCAACTCTTGAAATACTTCGTGAGGCTTAACCTCGGGGCCAACCTTAACGGGAGCCATCACCAGCAGGCGTGTTTCTTCCGGCAGCAAAAGCAATTGATCGCTGATTTGTTCGATGGTCTGCGCCAAAATTGCGCGGCCGCATTGAAGGCAGGTCGGTTGACCAAGCCGCGCGAACAGGAGGCGGAGATGGTCATAGATCTCAGTGAGGGTGCCGACAGTTGACCGGGAATTGGCGAGGCCGGCCGCTTGCTGGATGGCGAGGGCTGGAGAAAGCCCCTCGATAGAATCGACGTCCGGCGGTTTCATCTGGCGCAAGAACTGCCGGGCATCCGCGCCGAGGGACTCCAGGTATCGCCGTTGCCCTTCGGCGTAAAGCGTATCGAAGGCAAGCGAAGACTTCCCGGATCCGGATACTCCGGTGATGACCACCAACCTATCGCGTGGGATTTCTACGTCGATGTTTTTTAGATTGTGGACGCGCGCGCCTTTGACGACGATCTTGCCGGCCATCCGTGGCTTTACTGGCCCTCCAGCTCTCTGAGCTTCCCTTCGATTATGGCGCGATACTCGCTCAACCTCTGAGGGGATTGCGCCTCGACGCGAAGCACAAGGGCCGGCTGGGTGTTTGACGCCCGAATAAGGCCCCAACCCTCGGGGAACCGGACGCGGACGCCGTCCACATCGATGATATCATAATGCTGGCGGAAGTATTTTGTGGCCTTTTCTGCGATCACGAACTTTTTATCGTCGGGGCAATCCACTCTGATTTCCGGTGTCGATACGCTCTTGGGCAAATCCGACAACAAAGCAGACAGGGGCCGGTCAGAATTCGCCAAAATTTCCAGCAGACGCAGAGAGGCATAGATGGCATCGTCGTAACCGAAGTAGCGTTCTTTGAAAAACATGTGACCGCTCATCTCGCCGGCCAATAAGGCATGGGTTTCCTTCATTTTGGCCTTGAGCAAAGAATGACCGGCTTTCCACATGATCGGCACTCCGCCGTGTTCGGCAATATCATCATAGAGCCGCTGCGAGCATTTGACTTCGGAGATAACGATTGCTTTGGGATTGCGCTTGAGAACATCCCGAGCAAACAAAATAAGCAGTTCATCGCCCCAAAGAATGTTGCCTTGCTCGTCCACCACGCCGATGCGGTCGGCATCGCCGTCATAGGCAACACCCAAATCCGCCTTTTCGCGCTTTACCTTCTCGATCAGCAACTCCAGATTTTCCGGCACCGTGGGATCGGGATGGTGAATCGGAAAGTTTCCGTCAAGCGTGCAAGCGATCTCCCACACGGTGCAACCAAGCCGGCGAAAAACCGGCGGAGCCACCGGCCCGCCTACGCCGTTGCCGGCATCGATCACAACTTTCAATGGCCGTTTTAGATGCGGCACATCCTGCAACAAATACTGGTGATAGGGGGGAATGATTGCGTAGCTTTCGACTCGACCGCCGTCTTGTTCGCTAGATTCCTTCCGTTCCATCTTGGCTCGGATATCCTGAATTTGCTCGCCATACAAAGTGTCCTTGCCCATGCACAGTTTGAAGCCATTGTACGCCGACGGGTTGTGGCTTGCAGTCACTTGGATCCCGCCATCGACGTCGAGATGGAACAAAGAAAAGTAGAGCAGTGGAGTGGGGCAAATGCCGATATCGTAAACCTGCAACCCCGTCGATGCGAGCCCCGCAATGACGGCCGCGGCATAAGCATCGGAGGTCGCGCGGCAATCGCGCCCCACGGTGACCCGTTTACCCCCCTTTTGACTGATCATCGTGCCGTGCACCTTGCCCAGCAGCAGGGCAAATTCTCGGTCGAAATCCTGTTCCGCCAGCCCCCGGATGTCATACTCACGAAATATCGACGGATTCACCTGGTTCTCCGCTTCATGCTCTGCCGCGCCAATCTCGCGGCCAACAGGATCGCCCCTTTCATACTCGATTCATCCGCCTGACCTTTCCCGGCGATGTCATAGGCGGTGCCGTGGTCGACTGAAGTTCTAATAAAGGGCGGGCCTAAGGTCAGTGCCACTCCGCCGAAGAAATGATGCAGTTTAAGAGGTATCAAACCTTGATCGTGATACATGCAAACCACAGCGTCGTAATCGCCGCGGGCCGCTTGATGAAAAAGGCTATCCGCAGGGAAGGGACCATAAGCTTGGATGCCTTTCCGCCTGGTCTCGCGGACGGCAGGAGCAATGGTCTCCTCCTCCTCGTGGCCGAAGATTCCTTCTTCGCCTCCGTGGGGATTCAAGGCGGCAACCGCGATCCGGGGGCGTCGAATAGCAAAGAAATCCCGCAGGCTCCGGTGTGCCAGCTCCAACGTCGTGCTAATCTTCTCTCGGCTGAGGCCACGTGGAACTCTGGCGAATGCGACGTGGCCGGTTACCAGCACCACGCGAAGTTTTTTTCCGATCAGCATCATGCGGCACTCAGGGGTCCGGCTCAGTTCAGCGAATAGCTCGGTATGGCCCGGGTAATTGTAGCCCGCATCTTGAAGAATGCTCTTGCTGATGGGAGCCGTCGCTATGGCATCGGCGACTCCGGACTGGGCGAGCTTGGCGGCTACAACAATGTATCGGTAAGCCGCATGGCCACCGGCTTTGGTTGGACCGCCCGGGCGTGATTCCTTTCTCGACAAAGTAGAAAGCGGGCACACCACTCCGGCGTAATGACTCTCCAACAGCGGCAGCAAGGGTTGCCCCGGTTGCCAGCAAACGAGTTTAGACGATTTGGATTTGCCACCTGTCGGCGCCCGCTCCAAAACTTCCCAGTCACCCAGAATCAGCGGGTTGCAGGCTCTCTTTATTTGCGGGTCGGCCAAAACCTTGCGCACCACTTCGGGTCCAATGCCCGCAGGGTCGCCCATCGTCACAGCGACAACCGGTTTACGCGCCATAAATCTTTCAGCAATAGGAGAAAAATAGATCGGGTACTATCTCTGCTTCAACGACATCCGAGCTTAACGGCTGAAAGGATTCAGTTTATCAAGTAATCCACCGGACTGGTTTGATGAAGCTCCCCCTCCACCTGACTTATCGGGTGGAGCGCCCAGGACATCGGGAACCTCATCCACAGAATCGTTAGTGAAAAGGGGCACACCGAACACTTTGACAACACTCTTGCCGGCGGTCGGGCTCTTGGGATCGTCGTCTTCGAAGGGAACCTCTTTGATGATATAAGAAAACGGATTTAGGTAGCTCAGAAAAGTTCGGCTTGTCGGTTTCTTGGAACGCGTGGATTTGGCCATTAGAGAATCGACCATACCCTCCTTGGAGTCTTCCGGCTTGAACACCACACCGGCGATCTTCACATCGACCCGATGTTTCCTTCTCAGATCGCCTTTGAGCCACTTCTGGAATCTTTCCTCCAGCGCCTTAGCCTGCAGCTCTTCCTTGATTTTGGGTGCCACTGTTGCGAGCGGCGCCACGGCGCCACGATCCCGCGCCTCCAGTTTAACAATGTGAACTCCCATGCTGGTGCGAAAAGGTGCGCTCACCTGGCCCACCGACAGCTTCTCGAAAGCGACCTCCTCGAGGCCACTGATCAGGGTTCCTCGATTGACCCAACCGATCTCGCCGCCATCGACCTGTCCCGCTCCCTCGGAAAACTCCCGGGCCAACTCCGCGAAATCCGCTCCCGCAACGATGCGTTTGTATAAATCCGCGGCCTTCTCGTTAGCGGCTTGCACTTCCTCGGGCGTCGCGTTTTTGGGAAGCGCCAATAGGATATGGCGCAAACGCACTCGATCCTCGGAGCGAAACTTGTCGGCATTGAGCTTATAGTAACGCTCGACGTCGTCGTTGGTAATATTGACTTTAGCTCTCACCTGGCGATTCAGGATCTCGCCTTTTTCCAGCTCACTCCTGACATTGGCTTTGTAGCTTTCAAGGGTCTGCCCCTCGCGGCTCAACACGGCTTTGAGATCGTCATCGCTCAAGCGATTTCGCTTCTTGATTTCACCGATGTATTGATTGACTTCTTGATCGGTTATTTTAATCCCCGACTCCCGCGCTTCCGCTTCCAAGAGTTTTTCCGTGATGAATTGCTCCAAGACCTCGCGATCGCTGTCATTGATTTTTTTCAGATCCCCTGAGGGAAATTCCCGATCCATCTTGGTCTTCGCATAGGTTCCGAGATTAGAGAGCGTGTAAGGTTCTCCGTCGATAATCACGATCAGCTGCTCAATAACCTTGGCCGGGGCGGTTTGGGGGAATAGCACCAGGCAGAATAGCAATAGACTCGCTTTGAGTATTCGGCTCAGCATAAAATGACCCACTTGCCGTTTTCGGCTACCGAATGATTTTAACAGCTACCACAGTTAATTTGCAAAACCAAACGACCACTGGCTAAAGGCCAGCAAGTTCTCAAACCCAATGACCGCACGGTGGAACTATATTTTTCGGTCCCAATCTTTCATCCATGCATCGACTCGAGGGGTAAACTCTGCTGCGGCGAGCCTTCATGAATCCGGTGCAGCAGCTGCACTACTTCCGCCACCAGGGGTTCCCACTCTTGATGTTCTGGCGTAAAGGAGAGACGGCCGTCCGGCGCCAGACGGAACTTATGCTTTTGCTTTTTGATCAGCTCCAGCAGTTTCTCTACTTTCACCGGCGAATCCGAATGAAAGAGCAGGAGGACTTTGCCATCCGACACGCTGATCTGTTGCACGAGAAATTCCTTCAGGACACGGCGGAGATCCATCACCATAAATAGATTCTCCACCACCGGCGAGGTGGGTCCGAAGCGGTCGCGAATCTCCTCTCTAAGCTCGGCAAGTTCCAACCCGTTGCTCATGCTCGCGAGGCGCTTATAAAAGAGCAGGCGTTGATTGGCGTCCGGAATATAGCTTTCCGGGAAATAAGCCGGAATCTCCAGCCGGATCTCGGGCTCCACCTCCGGGGCCACGATTTCGCCTTTGAGCTCGCTGACCGCTTTTTCCATCATTTCCGTGTACAGTTCAAAGCCCACGGCGGTGATCTGACCGGACTGCTGGTCGCCCAAAAGATTGCCGGCGCCGCGAATCTCCAGATCATGCAGCGCGAGCTTGAAGCCGCCGCCGAGTCCGTCGAGCTCTTGCAACGCCCGCAGTCTCCGTTCGGCGTCCACAGTAATCGCTTTTTCACCGGGAATCAGCAAATAGGCATAGGCATGGCGATGGGAACGGCCGACCCGTCCCCGCAGCTGGTAGAGTTGGGCGAGACCAAACTTGTCGGCGCGGTTGATGATAATGGTGTTGGCGTTGGGAAAATCGAGCCCCGATTCGATGATCGCCGAGCACACCAAAACCTGGGTTTTGTTCTCCAGAAAATCGAGCATGACTTTTTCCAGATCTTTTGGCCGCATCTGGCCGTGGGCTACCGCCAACTTGGCCTCCGGAATTAAGTCCGCGAGCTTGAAAGCCAATCGATCGATGGTCTCGACGCGGTTATGGAGAAAGAATACTTGTCCACCGCGCTGCAGTTCACGCAAGATCGCGTCGCGAATGACCGCTTCGTCATAGCGCGTCACATAAGTTTGGATCGCCAGCCGATCCACCGGCGGGGTTTCGATGATGCTCAAGTCCCGAATACCGACCAGCGACATATGCAGGGTTCGCGGGATCGGAGTCGCCGTCAGGCTCACCACGTCGACGAGCTGGCGCAGCTTTTTCAGCCGCTCCTTGTGAACGACACCGAAGCGGTGTTCCTCATCTATGATCACCAGGCCAAGATCCTTAAACTCGACATCCTTCTGAAGCAGCCGGTGAGTGCCGATCAGGACGTCGACGGTACCTTTGGCGGTGTCTTGGAGCACCTGAGTTATCTCTTTAGGGGTCAAGAATCGGCTGACCATTTCAATCCGCACCGGGTGATTGCGAAACCGATGACGAAAAGTCTGAAGATGTTGTTGCGCCAGAATCGTCGTCGGCGCCAGCACCGCCGCTTGCTTGCCCCCTTCGGCGGCAAGAAAGGCGGCCCGCATCGCGACTTCGGTCTTGCCAAAACCAACGTCACCGCAGATCAAGCGATCCATCGGTTTCTTGCCTTGCATGCCGGTCAGGGTCTCGTCGATGGCGCGTTGTTGATCGGGAGTTTCTTCGTACTCAAAAGCGGCCTCGAATTCTCGATACAAAGTATCGGGCGGCGCGAAGGCGTTTCCCTGGCGGGCCTCCCGCACCGCATAGAGCTGGACCAGCTCTTCGGCCATGGCGAAGATCGACTTGCGAGCCTTGGCTTTGACCTTTTCCCACGCGCTACCCCCCAACCGGTCGAGGGACGGCTGCGCGCCATCGCCGCCAATGTACTTCTGCACCATGTTGATGCGATCCACCGGTAGATAAAGACGATCGCCGGCTTCATATTCCAAATGCAGAAACTCGCCCTCGACGCCGGCGACTCGAAGAAACTTGAGGCCGCGATAGATTCCGATCCCATGGTCCAGGTGCACGACGTAGTCGTCTTGCTTGAGCTCGCTGAGACTGGTTAGAAAGTGACTTGGATGGCTCTTCGTGCTCGCAGTGGGTTGCCGCTTCCGCGTGCCGAAGATCTCATCGAACGTCATCACGACTAGCTGCGCGTCAGGCAGGCGAAATCCCTGGTTCAGCTGCCCCAGCACGATGGCGCGGGAGACTTCCGGGCCCGCGAGCAGGACGGGCACAGGCTCCTGCATCAAGGGCAAATCCAGATCGTAGTTGCCCAATAGCTCTCTTAGCCGCATGGCGTCGCCCTTGGTCGGCGCGACAAAGAACACCCTCTCGCTCTGCCAACCCTTGAGCCGTCCCACAAGCGGCGCCAAAGAGGCGTCTGCGCCGCGGGCAACGGTCTCGTGGCGGAGCTCGCTGGTCAGAAACGATTCCACGGTCAAGGTGGCCTCCCGGGCTTTTTCCGAGGACGCCATAACCGTTAGCGCTTCACCCTGCACCCGGGCGCGGGGCTGTAACGCTTCGCGCCATTCATGCCCATTGAGATAAAGGGTTTCCACCGGCGGCGCCAGACGGCGCTCCTCTTTGGCCTTCTCGTAGCGCTCCCAAGCCAGCTGGGCGAACCTTTCCGCCTCGGCTTCCACTCGATCGGCGCCATCCAGCCAGATCAAAGTATCGGGAGACAGATAGGAAAAAATCGAGCCCAGCTCAGGATAGAAATAAGGCACCAGCGACTCGATTCCCGGAAACGGCATGCCTTCGCGCAAAGATTCAAAAAGGCGGTGTTTGTCCCGCCGCTCCATATCTAACTCCGCCGCCCTATGATCGAGCCTTCGGAGCACATTCTCCAAATCGGAACGCTTCAGCGAAAACTCCTTCATCGGCAACACCAGCATCTCTTCTTGAAGGCGTTCCGAACGCTGATTCGCCGGACTGAACTCCCGAATCGACTCCAATCGGTCGCCGTCGAACTCAAGGCGCAGGGGTCGCCCGTAGCCGGGGGGAAAAATATCGACAATACCGCCGCGGACGCTGAAGTCACCCCGCTCCTCCGCCAGCGGCACATTTTGGAAACCCCACTGGACCAAATGTTCCAGCAGATTCTCCCGCGCCAGATCTTGTCCGGCGACGACGTATAGATAGGACCGCTTGAACTGTTCTTTGGGAATGACTCTTTGCAGCAACGCGGCGGGGGTCGCTATCAAGATGGGCGCGGTTTCTTCGACAAGTTTGTAAAGTCCTTCGAGACGAGCCGCTACATTGTCCGGATGCGGCGAAAGTTTCTCAAAGGGAAGAATTTCCCACGATGGAAAGAGATGGAGCCGTTTGCGAAACGGCGGCAGCGAACGCTCTTCGCCCAAAAAAAATGCCAGATCACCGTAGAGATTTTCTGCATCGCTTGGGGTCGGCGAAATGATCAGAATCGGTCCACGGCGCTGCGCCGCGACCAAAGATAGAACATAGGCCCTCGCCCCGCCCTGGATGCCCTGGACCCGCTTGGCACCGATCCAGGTGTCCGGAAGGAAGCGTTCAAGTTTTTCCCTAAGATCAAAGACGCTCATGAAAAAAAACAAAGCCCTGGAGTCGGATCTTGGGAACCGATGAGATGGGCTTACCGGCCGCTGCTTCCGCCTCCTTCGCCCATGCTTCCATCGATTCGCTGAGATCTTTGACCTTTATTCCGAGATAGGCCGATTGATAGTTTTCGAAGCGGATCACCGCTTGATAGATCATGCGCACGGGCCCCTTCACCTCGTCGAAATCGGTATAGAGCCTGAATGCGGCTGCCAATTCGATCAATCCTTCAAGAAAGGACTTATTAGCAGCTTCGGCTTCCTGATAGAAATCTTCCAAAATCTCGTGGGAATCGAAAAAGCGGCCCGCGTTAAACAAACGTATGCCCTCTCGCAACCGAGCGTCCATAACGTCAACCTAGCAACTTCTACCAAGAGCCTCAAGGCAGCTTGTCACGAGGAAAGTTCAAAGTTCAATGTTCCAAGTTCAAGGTTTCGACTCGTTCCGGACCTCCCCGACAATCAAAATGGTCAACTCAGTTGTTTGGCCCGAAAAGTCGCTTGTCGCGACTGGCAACCGATGACGACGAGGCGAGCCAAATACACACATCGGAGCAGCCCAAAACCAGGGCGGATAGCCCAAAGGACACGAGGTAACTGCCGGTCCAATCGTGCAACGCTCCCCCCAACCAAGAACCCAAAGCGCCTCCGACGCCCACAGCGACCGTAGAGTAGCCGAGGATCGATCCAAATCCCTTGCCGGAAAAGATGTCTGCCGTAAGCGCGGAGAAGATGACGGCACGGGAGCCAAAGCCGATGCCGAAAAAGATAACGTAAATATACAGCAACCATGTCTGACTTGGATCACGGAGGATCATCAAAGCGCCGACACCCACCAGGGTCATTAAAATGTTTAGCGTATAGGCCGCTTGTTTAGTCAAACGATCGGCAATAAAGCCGAATACGACTCGACCAAAGCTACTGGTGATGCCCGCCAGACCAAAGATCGACGCCGCCAGGAACTTGCTGTAACCGACATCGACCACATGGGCGACTTGGTGGGTCACGATCACCGTCGTACCGGAGGCCGCGCAAATTCGCGCGCAGAACAGGAACCAGAACTGCAAACTTCGCAGCGCCAACTTTGCCGTCCAGCGCGGATCGTCCGTTTTCGCCTCTTTTTTGGATCGCAGCTTTTCACCGAAAGGCCCAGGCTGGTAAAACAACCCGACCAAGGGCATGAGCAATATCAGCACGATGACCGAGAACATTTGAAACGACCGTTGCCATCCCCAGTTGGAGAGCAACCATTCACTGAGGGGCGCGAGCAACAATATGCCCACTCCGGTTCCGGCATAAACAAAACCGATTGCTGAAGCGCGATTCGCGACAAACCATTCTGAGATCAAGAACACATGCGGTACCATCCCGGTGAAGGTGATACCAACGGCAGCAATCAAGCCGAAGAAGATGTAGAATTGCCAAAGACTGTCGATAGTGCTGCTCAGCAGCAGTCCCAAAGTCAGAATGATACAACCGCTGGAAACGATTCTTTTTGTCCCGAAACGATCCAGGAGATGACCGACAACGGGAGAAAGCACGGCGTCCACGGTAAGAACCATAGAAAAAACGCCGGCGGTGGCGCCACGGCTCCAGCCGAAAGTGTCGAGCAGGGCGACGTAAAAGACCCCGAAACAAGAGTGGAGACCACGAGTGAATCCAAGAATGACGAAGGCAAGGGTTGCGACGAGCCAGGGTGTCGGAGAAAAACGCATGATGATAAGTAATCGTTGTCTTAACAGAGTGAGCGGTGCCCGACAAGCTAACGCGGGTTGAGTTTTCGACAAGCCTATTCTAATAAAGGCTCTCATGATCAAGAAAGGGTTAACTCGCGGACTGGCGCTGGTATTAGTTGTCGCCGGATGCGCCACGATAGAAAGCGGTGGGGAGTTTGCCTCCGGGCGCCGAGCGCTGATGGCGGGGGACTACCCGATGGCGCTGAGTTATTTCGAGCCCATTGCCAAACGCGATCCCAATTACGTCGCGCCCTTTTCCGGGATCCGCGAGAGCATTTGGACCTATCTGGGTCGTGCTCAGTATCAGACCGGTAAGCTGGCCGAAGCCAAAGCATCGCTCGAAAGAGCGCTGTCGCAAGTCCCCGGCGATACCGTTGCCAAGCTTTACCTTGCGTTGACCAACGTGCGCCTGCAACTGACCGAGAAAGCGACTCCCAATCCCTTTACCTTGCAGGACGTTTCTTTCGCGCTCCGCGAGCGGATCGAGCCCAAACGGGTCGCCGCTCTGGTCCGTGAACGCGGTGTTGCTTTTGATCTCACCAGTGAATCGGAGAGCCAACTAAAGAAAGCCGGCGCGGATGAGTTCCTGCTGGATGAGATCAGAAAGATTCGCGCTGAGGCCTCGAAGCGAAAAAAGACCAGCGAGAGTCAGTTGGGTCAAGGGGCCAAGGAACTCGCCGCCGCTCTGATGGGTGTTCGTGACCAACTGGACTACTTGAGCAGCACGAGGTCAGGGACTTTCTGGGATCCCAACAAAGAAATTCGTTCACAAATTCAAACCGGGCTCTCGCTCCTCTCGATGCCGCAGCCCGACTGGACAAAAATCCTCAGCACAGGCGAGTGGGTGGGGCAGCGGCTAGAAGAAGAAATCGACCTCGTCCGGCGGGACGAAACCGAAGAATTGCGCCGGCAAGAGCGGCGCTAGGCGGCGGAATACGACCCGGCGATTTTAGCAAGCTAAATCTTCACGACCCAATCGTTTTTCAGCGTTACAAGCTCTTCTCGTCGCTTCGATCTCGTCAAGCACCTCTTGGCTGCTGGGGTTGATGGCGCGCGCCTTCTCCAACTCCGCCAGGGCGGCGGCGTAGTTTCCTTGTACTCGGTAACCTTTTGCCCGGTTGACGTAAGCTCCGGCGTTAATGATTTGCGCCGCTGGTTTAGGCGGCAGAACTTGTGGGGGCTCGGCGACGGGTGTCGGTGCCTTGGGTTCGGGCGGGGGTTTGACGGGCGATTCTCTAACTACGATGTCAAATCCCAGACTTTCGATTTCCCCCCAGCGGGCGACGACTAGAATTTTGCCTGGCCGCAATGCCACCAGCTCGCCTCGGGGATCCACGACAGCAACGGACGCATCGCTGGTGCGCCATTCCACCCCGCTCGAAAGTCCCTTTTCCTTGCCATCGGAGTATTTTGCCTTCACGCGGAGAGGAAGACGCTCCTGGATTCTCACCTCGCGTTTAACTGCGGAAACCGTGAGTGACACTGGTTTGGTGGTGACCGGTGCTTTGGCAACTGGGTTCTCTGTTGGCACGGTAACCGGCAAGACCGGCTTCTCTGGTCGCACTGCGAGAGTCCAAGCTGAGCTCACAAGATCGCCGTAGCGCGCCGTGATCTTCGTCTCACCGGCGAGCCGGGCCGTGACTCGACCTTGGTCATCGATGGTTGCCACACGCGTTTCGCTGCTGAGCCATTGGACCCCTTCACTGATAATCTTCTGCGTTCCGTCGGTGTATTGGCCCTTGAGGGTGACATTGGCCGTCTCCTTGGTCGCGACCTCCTGTCGGTCGCCACTCAAGTCGAGACGAACCAGGGCTGGCCGAGGCGCGGGTGCCGGCTTGACGGCTGCAACTTCCGGCTCCGAAGTTGTCGTGTCCTGTTTTCCAATCCACAGGAAGGAAGCAAGCCCGGTGACAATTATCAAAACTCCGGCCGCCGCCGTCTTCCAACCCACAGCCGGCTGGCGGCCAGATTTCGTTGCCAGTGAAGCGCGCTCATGGACCGGGGGGCTCGTCGCAGGCCTCCGGTTTTGATCGTTGTTTTCCGCTCTATCGCCGGCGCTTGCTGCCTCTGCGCGAGGCCCCGGAATCGGTTGATTTTTGGGATGTGAGTCCTCGATCGTAGTAAACTTGGGCGGCCCCGACTTGGCCATGAGTAATTCCAGGTCAGCAATTAATTGCCGCGCGCCGAGGGAGTCCGTCGAACCGTCCCAATCCGTCAGGTCAGCCGCTTGAATGCTACGGAACCCGACGGGCGGTTTGACGGGTTCAATCAGAACCGGAACTAGCCTGCCCAGTGCTCGCGCTTCTTCCGCTTCCTCTTTGACCCAATCGCTATCCACGGAGTGGCTCGACCATAAGACGACCATACAGCGCATGTCGCGCAGCGCTTCTTCGATCATCGAACGCCAGGTGCGACCAGCGGGGATGCGCCGGTCCCACCAGACCGTACAGCCAGCGGATTCGAGAAGGCCCGCCACGGCGCGCGCCACTTCCCGGTCTTCGTTGGCATAGCTGAGGAAAATATCCGCCATAGGTTACAGATAACGGGTTGAGAGCGCCGATCCCAAGAAATTCACGACGCGGTCGTCCCCGAAGAGGAGGTTAGCAAATCTTACCGCCATTGTAATGAGAAATTCTACTCGTGGCGAGGGCTCTGAACCAGGCGTGCCCTTCATTCAGCGTCAACCAACCCGAATTTTCCTGACCGCGAAAGAGGATCTTTTCCATTGACACTTCCCGGCCCGGCTTGATACACGCACAAACAGAATAGATTGAGCGCAGAACCTAAGGAGGCCATCATGGTCATACGCGAACTCAAGGACGGCTCATCCATCGTCAGCACGCAAGAAGATCACGCGGAGCTTTCGGCACAATTTGCCGCGCACTGGGGCAAT
>Ga0105347_1000694_pt1 | contig 15523 bp, 15 predicted proteins | sample EasRivMeERMLT890_FD_89677 | JGI IMG/M metagenome (GOLD analysis project Ga0105347, IMG submission 89677) | Soil microbial communities from meander-bound floodplain in the East River, Colorado, USA - East River MetaG ERMLT890 | ecosystem: Environmental > Terrestrial > Soil > Floodplain | place... | reverse complement strand
GGGTCGTTGTCCAGATCTTTAAAGCTCCTGAGCAGCCACACCATGATTGCCTTCTGCACGTGCAACCGGTTCTCCGCTTGATCGAAGGCGATGGATTGGGGTCCTTCCAGCACTTCGTGGGTTATTTCCTGACCCCGGTGGGCCGGGAGGCAGTGCATCACCACCGCATCTTTTTTTGCCATCGCCACGACCCGTTCATTCACCTGGTAGTCGCGAAAGGCTTTGAGCCGCTTGGCGGCTTCCTCTTCCTGCCCCATACTGGCCCAAACATCCGTATAAACCGCGTCCGCGCCCGTGACGGCCTCTTCGACGGAGTGCGTGACCGTCATGCGCGCGCCGTTCTGTCGCGCGCGCTCTTCGATTTCTTTGTTTGGTTCGTACCCTTTGGGGCAGGCCACGGCGAAGGAAATCGGTAATTTCTCCGCCGCTTCCATCCAGGAGTGGACCATATTGTTGCCGTCCCCGACGAAAGCCACCTTCAGTCCTTCCAGTTCCCCTTTGTGCTCCATGAGGGTGAGGCAATCCGCCAACACCTGGCAGGGATGGGACAGATCCGTGAGTGCGTTAATCACCGGCACAGAGGCGTAGGCAGCCATCTCTTCGAGGATCGCTTGGGAAAAAGTTCGGACCGTAATCAAGTCCACCCAGCGGCTAAGACTGCGCGCGCAGTCGGCCGGTGTCTCCCGCACCCCGAGTTGCACTTCGTTGGGGCCCAGGAACACCGCATGGCCGCCGAGTTGCACCATCCCCGCCTCGAAGGTAACGCGGGTGCGCAAGCTGGGCTTCTCGAAGATCATCGCCAGACATTTACGAGCTAACAGCGGATGCGGGATCTCCTGTTTTTGTTTCCGTTTGAGCCCCGAGGCCAACGCAAAAATTCTCACCAACTCGTCACGGCTGAGATCTCTGAAATTCAATAGATCGCGTTTGCTCATGATGCGAAACGAACGCTACTGGCGTTCGAGCACTTGCTCCAAAATCCCCAGGCCGTGATCGATTTCTTTCTGCTTGATGGTCAGCGGCGGCACAAAGCGCAGAATTTTGTAGGCCGTGCAGTTGATCAGCAGCCCTTCCTGCATACAGGCTTCGACGATCTTCGTGCCTTCCATTTCCAGTTCCAGTCCGAGCATCAGTCCCTTGCCGCGAATTGCCTTAACAAATGAGAAGCGGTCCCTGAGTCTGCCCAGACCTTCCACGAAAACTGTTGCCATCTTGACACAGTTCTTAAGCACGCCGCCTTGCAACAGGGTCTGGATCACCGCCATACCGGCGCTGCAAGCCAGCGGGTTGCCGCCAAAAGTAGACGCATGGCTTCCGGGGATAAAACTCTTCGCCACTGCTTCGCGGGCCAGCATCGCGCCCAAAGGCAAACCACCGCCCAAAGCTTTGGCGAGGGTCATGATATCCGGCGTTACGCCAAAGTGTTCATAGCCGAAAAGTTTTCCGGTCCGTCCCATGCCGGTTTGTACTTCGTCGAATAGGAGGAGCAAGCCGCGCCGGTCGCAGAGCTCCCGAAGACCGCGCAAATAACCTTCGTCGGGAACGACGATGCCACCCTCGCCCTGGATGGGTTCCACGAGAATGCCCACCGTTTTCTGTTCATCGATCGCCGCTTCGGCCGCTCCCAGATCATTGAAGGGAATCTGGCGAAAGCCCGGCGGCAAGGGATCGTACCCTGCCCGCACCTTTTCCTGACCAGTGGCGGTTAACGTCGCGAGCGTGCGCCCGTGAAAAGAATTGTGGGCGGACAGGATCTCGTATTTACCGCCGAGATGCGCCCCGCCGTGCCGCCGCGCCAATTTGATCGCTGCTTCATTGGCTTCTGCGCCGCTGTTACAAAAAAAAACGCGGTCCGCGAACGAATGGCGGCAGAGCTCCCGGGCCAGCTCCGACTGAGGCAGAATGTGATAGAGATTGGAAACGTGCAGCAGTTTGCGCGACTGCTGCTGGATCGCGCGGACGACGGCCGGATGGCAGTGGCCCAGGCTGTTCACCGCGATGCCGGCTAGAAAGTCGAGGTACTCTTTGCCATCGGCGTCCCACACCCGCGCGCCCTTGCCGCGCACCAACGCAATGGGATACCGCGCATAGGTCTGAGCGACGTATTTGTCGGTGAGTTTGGCGACATCATGATTCTTCATGTACTATTTCCTCACCACCTCGGTGCCGACACCTTCTTTCGTGAAGATCTCCAGCAGCACCGCGTGCTTGACCCTGCCGTCGATAATGTGGGTTTTCTCCACCCCGCCTTTCAGGGCATTGATACAGCACTCGACCTTGGGGATCATTCCCGAGCCGACGACGCCGTCCAGGATCAGCTTGCGTGCTTGATTCACCCTCAGGGTAGTTAGAAGCTCGCCCTTCTTGTCCTTGACCGCTTCAACGTCGGTCATGAGAATGAGCTTCTCGGCATGCAAAGCTTCAGCTATCTCACCCGCTACCAGGTCGGCGTTGATATTATAGGTCTCGCCTTTGTCGCCGCAGCCCACCGGGGCAATGACCGGAATGAACTTGTTTTCGTCCAGGGAATCGATCACCAACGGGTTGATGCCGACAATCTCCCCCACCATGCCGATATCGATGATCTCCGGCGGCTCGCCATCGGCGGCCACGGTAACATTCATTTTGCGCGCGAGGATGAGGCCGCCGTCCTTGCCGCTCAAACCCACCGCCATGCCGCCGTGCTGATTGATCAGAGTTACGATCTCCTTGTTGACCTTGCCCACGAGAACCATCTCGACGATATCCAATGTCGCTTGGTCCGTAACCCGCATGCCGCGCACGTAACGGCTCGTGATCCCCATCTTGTCCAGCACTTCGTCGATCTGGGGACCGCCGCCGTGAACCACGACCGGGTTGATACCGACGTACTTGAGCAAGACGATGTCCTGGGCAAAACTCTCTTTCAGATCTTCATCGATCATGGCATGGCCGCCATACTTGATGACAAAGGTTTTCCCGTAGAAGCGCCGAAAATAGGGCAACGCTTCCATCAAGACGTCGGCCTTGCTGATGAAGTTTTCCATGGGCGGGCAAGCCTCAGATCAGAGGATATAGCGCGACAAGTCCTCGTTGCTCAAGATGGGATTGAGCCGGTCGCGGACATACTGGGCATCGATGTCCACATCCTTGCCGGGCATCTCCGGAGCGGAAAACGAAACATCATCGAGCAAGCGTTCTAGGATCGTATGCAGCCGCCGGGCACCGATGTTCTCCGTCCGTTCATTGACCTCGGCAGCGATACAAGCAATTTCAAAAATGGCGTCTTCCCGGAAGTTCACGTGAACCCTCTCGGTTTCAAGCAAGGCCGAATATTGCTTAAGCAGCGCGTTCTTAGGCTCCGTCAGAATACGGACAAAGTCCTCCTGGCCCAGGGAGCTGAGTTCCACACGGATCGGAAACCGGCCTTGAAACTCTGGAATCAGATCCGAGGGTTTGGCGGTGTGAAAGGCTCCGGAGGCGATAAAAAGAATGTGATCGGTCTTGACCATGCCGTACTTGGTGTTCACCGTGGAGCCTTCGACGATGGGCAACAAGTCACGCTGCACTCCTTCCCGCGACACATCCGGCCCGTGGCTGGCTTCGCGGCCGGCGATCTTGTCAATCTCGTCCAGAAAAACGATTCCCGACTGTTCTACCCGCCGCACGGCCTCGCTGATAACCTTGTCCATGTCGATTAGCTTGGCGGCTTCTTCCTGGGTGATGATATCCAGCGCTTCAGGGATCTTGACGGTCTTTTTCTTGGTCTTTTTGGGGAGCAGGTTGGAAAACATTTCTTTTAGATTAAACTCCATTCCCTCCATCCCCTGGGGCGTGAGCACTTCGATCATCGGCATCGCCGTCTGGGTCATCTCGATTTCCACAAAACGCTCGTCCATCTTGCCTTCCCGCAGCATTTTCTTGAGCTTCTCGCGGGTGCCCTGGAGGCGCGCGCTGTCTACGCTTTCCCCGTCGATGGACGCCCCGTCGCCCGAAGGCAGCAAGAGATCCAAGACCCGCTCTTCGGCGACCTCACGGGCCTTGATTTCGACGTTCTGCTTCTCCTCCTCTTTCACCATATTGACGGCCAGATCCGTCAGGTCCCGGATGATCGATTCCACATCGCGCCCGACATAACCGACTTCGGTAAACTTTGAGGCCTCGACTTTGATGAACGGCGCCTGGGCGAGCTTCGCGAGGCGGCGGGAAATTTCAGTCTTCCCGACGCCCGTGGGCCCGATCATGATGATATTTTTTGGCGCAATCTCCTCGCGCAAATCCTCCGGCACGAGCTGGCGGCGCCACCGATTGCGCAGCGCAATGGCCACCGCCCGCTTTGCCTCTTTCTGGCCGACGATGTAACGATCCAGCTCGGAGACGATCTCCCGCGGCGTCATCACCGGCGTCGGCGAGGCGTAACTGGGCTCCGGCAATCTGGCACTTTGAGCTTCTTTCATGGGAATAGAATAACTCCTAGCAAGTTCGACAGGAAATGCAAATCTATTGTTGTGGACGAAGGTCGATTCCCTGATGAATCCTGGCTACCGGTTAGTAGAGTGCTGAAAACCAATTTCCCAGGTTGTTCAAAAAAATCTCAGAGGCGTGCCGCTCCGATTGAACGGTTTGAACGGCTTGAACCATTTGAACTTCTGGTGCCCCCGCTTAGGGCAGCTCTTCGAAGGTAAGCACACCGTTAGTGTAGACGCAGATCTCTGCGGCCACCCGCATCGCCTCCTCGGCGATGACCCGGGCATCCAGCTGGGTATGTTTGACCAAAACCCGGGCCGCGGCCAAAGCGTAGTTTCCGCCCGAGCCGATGGCGATAAGATTATCGTCCGGTTCGATCACGTCTCCACTGCCGGAGATAACCAGCAGATCGCTCACGTCGGCGATGATCAATAACGCCTCCAGCCGTCGCAAGATCCGATCGGTCCGCCAATCTTTGGCCAGCTCCACCGCCGCTCGTTTGAGATTGCCGTTATACTGTTCCAGCTTGCCTTCGAATTTCTCGAACAGTGTGAACGCATCGGCGGTGGCTCCCGCAAAACCGGCGATCACACGGTCATGATGGAGCTTGCGCACCTTGCGCGCGCTGTGCTTCATGACCGTTTGTCCCAAGCTGACCTGCCCATCGCCCACCACCACTACTCTTCCGTTGTGACGAATCGCCAATATGGTTGTACCGTGCATCATAACCAAAATCCGGTCGAGGATAGTGGATCGAGAATTGAGAATCGCAATCTTCTATTCTCTATCTTCCATCCTCGATTTTCTAGTTTCATGCCCTCGGATGCGCCTTGTCGTAAACTGCGGTCAGTTGATCCAGATTCAAGTGCGTGTACCGTTGCGTCGTCGACAGGCTCGCATGACCCAACATCTCTTGGATGACCCGCAAGTCAGCGCCGCTGTTAAGCAGATGCGTCGCAAAGGTATGGCGCAGTCCATGGGGTCCCATTTTGACAGCAATCCCCGCCTCACGCAGATGCTTTTCGACGATGCGCGCCACACTCCTGGTCGTGATCCTGGCGCCTCGATGGTTTAGAAACACGGCGGTTTCGCCCGCGCAGGGTAACTGCCATTCTTTGCGCACTTCTTGGCTGTAGGCCCGTAGAGTTTGGAGCGCCACTTCGCCGATGGGCACAATCCGTTCTTTGGAACCCTTCCCCACGACACGAACAATACCCAGTTGGAAGTCCACATCACTCCAATTGAGACCCACCAGCTCCGCGGCGCGAATGCCGGTGGAATAGAACACCTCTAAGATCGCGCCGTCCCGCACGTCCAAGGCCCGATTCACTTTGATCGCGCCCAGCAACCTAAAGACGTCGTCCACTGAAAGAAAATGAGGCAGCGGCTTTTCTTGCTTGGGACTGTGAATGAGGCGCAGCGGATCCTTGGCGATGTGGTGGGTGTCGACCAGGTAACGGAAAAATCCCTTCAAGGCAGCGAGCTTTCGACCGATGGAGCTCTTCTTACGGCTCTTCGTCAATGCGGCCAAGTATGCCCGTGGGATGTGGATATCGATCTTACGCAGATCCACTACTTCGTCCTCATCCAGACAGAGCTCCCGTTCAAGCAGGAATTGGTGAAACTGTTCCAGGTCGCTGCGATAATTTCTTAACGTGTGGGGCGAGAGATTGCGCTCGTTTCTGAGATGCTCGGCGTATTGCTGGATGAGACTTTCCATCTAGTTTGCAGAATAACACGCCTGCGAAAAGAACAAAATCGCTTGGCACTCACCCAGCACTCACCCTTTCGGGCTTGCACCGATTATGCTAGCTTTTCGGGTAACGTTCTTCCAGCACATCTTCATGCACGAAGAAACGATTTCCTTCAACAATCGGTGCGGCAAGGCCTTGAGTGGGGTACTCCATCACCCGACGGAAAAAGGCGCGCGCGGCGCCGTCATCCTCTGCCACGGAATGGAATCCAATAAGGAAAGCGACAAGCTGGTTTTGCTTGGCCAGGCGCTCGCACAGCGCGGTCTCCTAGCTTTGCGCTTCGATTTTGCCTGTGCCGGGCCGGCGGGCAAATTCGAGGACATTACCTACAGCGGTGAGGTGGAAGATCTTCGGGACGCGTTTTCATTCGTGCGGGATCGCCACCCCGGGAAAATAGCCATCCTGGGGTCCAGCATGGGAGGCACGGTCGCTTTGTTGTTTGCGGCTCAAGAACCAACTGTTGCCGCACTCGTGACCATCGCGGCGCCAGCTCATCCGGAAGCCTTTCCTAGCCGGATCTTAACCCCGGCGCAGCTTCAGCAATGGCGGGAAACGAGTTATACGTTCTACCATGGGCAACGGCTGAACGTTTCTCTGCTGTACGATTTGGAAAAGATCAATGTGCTGGACGTGGCGCGGAAAATATCCTGCCCGGTGTTGATCCTGCACGGCGATAGCGACGAGGTCGTCCCGGTAGAGGAAGCACATGAATTACACGCCTATCTTTCCGGCCCGAAGAAACTGTCCATCCTCGAAGGGGCAGACCATCGCCTTTCCGATGCAACCGTTATGAAACGAGCTCTGACCGACGCTATCGAGTGGCTTTGCGCGCGGGTTGGCTGACGTTATGCTAAAAACGATACCGTCCGCATTGGCTATCCTGCTCCTGGTCTGGGCCGCGCTGCTAGCCTCCTGCGGCCGCGACCTCGGCACCGCCCAGGGCGTGGTCGAAGAGTTCGTCGACCAGCACTACGTCCATTTTGACTTGCAAAAGGCCAAGGCCTACACCGTCGGCCTGGCCTCAAATAAAGTGAATGAAGAGATTCGCCTCACGGCTGGGCAGGCCATCGACGCCTCGACACAGAAGCCCAGGATCAACTACAAATTATTGGACAAAAAGGAGAACGAAAAACGGGCTTCTTTTCTTTATGAGGGAACGATTCAGTCCGACGACGGCTCGTCCTTTACTCGAAAGTGGCTCATTGCCGCGCGCAAGGAAGGCAACCAGTGGCGGGTCTCCAATTTCACCGAATCGGACTGACTGCGGGACCGCAGCAGCCCGCATTGTTCATGAGTCGAGGAAAAAGCATGACACACACTGCAATCGAACGGTGAGCCGCGGAGGGGCGATGGCATAGGAGCGAAAAGTTACAATGACTTGGGCGACGCTTGACCGACTGTGTGCGTCTGGGCTGGCCGTTCGCCACGTACCGGCGGCTGAAGGCCGCTGCCATCGAACCGGAAGGGCTTACCGTTCGCGATCATTGCTAAGCGCTGGCGGGCTGAGCGCTCGCCGGCGAGTCCACCGCTTCTCTGGGCTTGGTTTTTATCTGCAGCGCCAACCCTGCCGCAATCATCGCAATCACACCACCGGACAGGAACGCAAAATTGTAGTCGCCCATCCAGGTCCGAAGCACGCCGGCTGTGGAAGCCATCACCGCTGCACCGATCTGATGCGACATGAAAATCCAGCCGTAAACCTTCCCTACATTTTCCTTACCGAAAGTATCCGCGGTGATCATCATCGACGGCGGAACCGTGGCGAACCAGTCCAAACCATAGATCACTGCGAAAACAAGAAAGCCTGAAACACCTTGAACGAACGGCAGCAAAAGAAGCGATACACCGCGCAGCGCATAGACCAGGGCCAACCAGCGTTGCGGCTGGACGCGATCCACCATCCAACCGGAAAAGATCGTTCCCACCATATTCAGTCCACCCATGACGCCGAGAATGGAGGCGGCGGCGACTTGGGGAATCCCCAGATCGATTTCATGGGGAATAAGGTGGGTGCCGATGAGACCGTTGGCAGTGCCGCCACAGACAAAGAAACTGCCGGCCAGCAACCAGAATGTCGGTGTACCCACGACTTCGCGCATCGTGATCGAGCTTTTCCCGGACCGCATGCCACGCAGCGAAGCCAGCCCACCTGAAGCTGCGGCTCCGGGCTTCCCGGCGCCGTAGGGTTCCAAACCGACCTCGGAGGGATCATCGCGCATGAAGAGATAGATCAACGGCAGCAGCATCAATGCGACGACAATCAAAGTCATGGATCCCAGGCGCCAACCGGCGTAGGTTATCATCGCCATGAACAGCGGTAGAAAGATGATCTGTCCTGTGGAGCTGGCGCTGCCAAGGATTCCCAGGGCGAGCCCGCGTCTTGCGACGAACCAGCGGTTCCCCACCGTTGCGGTCAAGACCGACCCAACACCGCCGGCGCCGAGTCCGACAATCACTCCCCAGACGAGAAAAAACTGCCAAAACTGGTTCATGGCCATGGTGCCGCTGACGCCGCCGATCAGCAGCAGCAAACTGCCCAACATCACCTTGCGCGGGCCATAACGGTCGATCAACCAGCCGCTGATCGGCGCGGCGACACCGAACAACAAGAGATTCATGCTGACCGCCAACGCAATCAAAGCGCGGCTCCAGCCGAACTCAGCTTCCAAAGGATGGATCAGCACGGAGGGCGACGAACGCACGCCGGCACTGGTCAAAGTCGTCAAAAAACAAAGCGCCAGGACGAACCAACCGTAATAAAAAGGCAGAGATAGAGGCGGACGCTTTTTCTCCGAATCCAGGCTGTTGTTAGGCATAGTCTTTTATAAATAATCCTCTTCCGGCCAAATCACAACCCAGTGTTTCCGGCGAGAGACACCTGTTTGGCTATTTCCCCGGCGACGATCGCATGCTATTTAAAACAGCATGAAGAAGTTCTGCATACTTATCGTCATCGCTTGGATCATGAAGGGTGGTTTTGCCGGTGCGATGGGCGACTATCCCGAAGAAATTCCCTTTGTGCCGACGCCCGTCGAAGTCGTGGATAAGATGCTCGAGCTCGCCGAGGTCAAGAACGGCGACGTGGTTTACGACCTCGGCAGCGGCGACGGACGCATCGTTATCCGCGCAGCCAAAAAGTACGGCGCCCGGGGCGTCGGCATCGAGATGGACCCTTCGTTGATCGACAAAGCTAGAAAAAGCGCCAAGGCGGAAGGCGTCGGTCATCTTGTGGAGTTCCGCGTTGAGGACGCGCTGAAAACGGATATCTCAGCCGCCACCGTGGTGACTCTCTACATGCTCCCCTGGTTCAACCAGGCCATCAAGCCGAACTTGCAGAAACATCTGAGGCCCGGCGCGCGGATCGTCGCCCATGACTTCGGAATCGAAGGCTGGACTCCGGTAAAGACGGTGCCACTACCCGAAGTCGAACAGAAGACCGGCGGCTACCAACACCAACACGTTCTCTATTTGTGGAAGATTGAATAATTGACAACGAAGGAGCCCAACTTATTTGGCAAGACTATCTATGAGAAAACCCAAACTACTCATCACGGCTTTTTGCCTATTGTTTTTTAGCTCGAGAGCCCTCGCCCAGGAAAACGAGAAGGTCCCCTATGTTCCCTCACCGATTGAAGTCGTCGACCGGATGTTGGAATTTGCCGATGTGAAGAAGACAGACGTGGTCTTCGACATCGGCAGCGGCGATGGCCGCATGGTTATTCAAGCCGCCAGGAAGTATGGCGCTAAAGGAGTGGGCCTGGAACTGGATGGGCGATTGGTGGAGTTGGCGCGGGCCGAGGCCAAAAAGCAAGGCGTTGACCGGCTGGTGGAGTTTCGCCAAGGAGACGCGCTCAAAGCCGACGTCTCGGCCGCCACGGTCGTGACTCTCTATATGCTACCCTCGTTCAATAAGCTGCTCCGGCCGGTACTCGAGCAGCAGTTGAAACCTGGCACCCGGGTGGTCGTTCATGACTATCCCATCGAAGGCTGGAACCCCGTCAAGTGGGAAGAGATGCCGCTGATGGATACTCGGCCCGAAGTCGCGCCGCACAAGCATATTCTTTACCTATATCTATGGTCCCCCGCGAAAAAATAGCGACCGCCATCAAAGCGTCAAGCCGGTGGCTTCTTTGAAACTAAAAGACCCATTGTACAGCGCTCGACCGACGATGACACCCTCCACCCCGTCTGCCTCCAGGGGCAGGAGCTGACGGATGTCGTCGAGGGTCGCGACCCCGCCCGAGGCGATGACCGGAATCTGTAACGACTGTGCCAGCTTGCGCGTCTCTTGGAGGTTCACTCCCGCCCGCGTGCCGTCGCGGCTGATATCGGTGTAGATGATGCGCGCGGCACCGTCGGCCTCGCAGCGTTTTGCCAAATCCACCGCATCCATCGCCGTGGTTTCGTTCCAGCCTTTGATCGCGACCTTGCCGTTCCGCGCGTCGATGCCGACAACGATTTTCTGTGGAAACCGCGTGCACAACCCGCGCAAAAATTCCTGGTTGTCATAGGCCGCCGTGCCGATAACCACTCGCGCCACGCCGAGCTTGAGCGCCGCTTCCACCGCCTCCACCGATCTCAAACCTCCGCCCAGTTCAACCGTCAATCCGGTTCCCTTGCAGATAGCTTCGACCGCGCGAGTGTGAACCGGGCGGCCTTCCACGGCGCCGTTCAAATCGACGATATGGATGAACGTCGCCCCTTCCTTCACCCAATGCTTGGCGGCGTCCATAGGATCGTCGAAATAAACTGTCTCCTTATCCATCTCCCCCTGAAAAAGGCGAACGCACCGTCCGTCCTTGATATCGATGGCGGGAATGATCAGCATGGTCTCAGTTCGATGCGACGAAGCGGCCGAAGTTCGCCAGGATGCGCAGCCCCAGTTCCTGGCTCTTCTCCGGGTGAAACTGGCAGGCAAACAGATGATCGGTAGCGATGCTGGATACGAAGTCGCTGCCATAGTCGGTTGTGGTGGCAACGACGGAACCGTTTTCAGGCACGACATAGTAAGAATGAACGAAGTAGACGTAGTCTCCGTCCGAGATGCCGTCGAGGAATGGGGACTGCTGCTTTTTCCGGATGGAGTTCCAGCCCATGTGCGGCACCTTGAGGCCTTCCTGGGTCGGAAAACCGATGACTTTGCCCGGAAAGAGATCCAGGCCTTTTTGTTTCCCGAACTCCTCGCTCTCGGAAAACAGCAGCTGAAAGCCCAGACAAATCCCCAGGAAGGGTTTTTGCTCGCTGACGATTTCTCGAATGGGCTCGATCAATCCGAAGCGGCCCAGGTTCTCCATGCAGGCCCGGAAAGCGCCGACGCCCGGCAACACCACGCCGCGAGCGGAGGTAATTTCACCTCCGTCCCGGGTGACCCGCGCCTCGAACCCCATACGCTCGAAACCCTTCTGCACGCTACGGAGATTACCCATACCATAATCAATAATCGCGATCATACTTTTGCCGTTATTTCTCGCACTCATTGAACTTTGAACCTTGAACTTTGAACAGTGTATTGTCGAGTTCTGACTAGAGACTGCCTTTGGTCGACAACACTCCCTGGATACGGGGATCGACTTGCGTCGCCATGTCCATGGCCCGGGCGAAAGCCTTGAAGCAGGCTTCGATGATGTGATGCGGATTCTCGCCGCGCACCACGTCGATGTGCAGATTCATGCCGAGCTGGTTGGCGAAGGCCGCATAAAACTCGTGCGGCAGATCGGTGTCGAAAGTTCCCACCCGACCCGGCCGGATCTTCACGTTGTAAGAAAGATAGGGCCTGCCGCTCAGATCGACGACAATCTTGGCCAACGTTTCATCCAGCGGGCAGCTCGCCTCACCGAAGCGGCGTATGCCGTGCTTGTCACCGAGGCCTTCCTTGAAGGCCTGACCGAGGGCCAGGCCGACGTCTTCTACGGTGTGGTGATAGTCGACTTCGAGATCGCCCTTGGCTTTGATTCGGACATCGAAGAAGCCGTGCCGGGTAAAGCTTTCCAGCATGTGGTTGAAAAACGGCATGCCGGTTTCGATCTCCGCCTTGCCGGTGCCGTCGATATTCAACTCGATGCGAATATCGCTTTCCTTGGTTTTGCGCTCGATTTTTGCGTTCCGGCCCATGTTTCACTCCTATTTGAACCGCGCCTCCACCGCGCGGGCGTGGTCGTCAAGGCCCTCCAAGCGGGCTAGATGGGTAATCCTCGGCGCCAGCGCGCGTAGCGCTCGCTTCTCCGCCTGTATGATGGTCGTGCGTTTCAGAAAATCATAGGTTCCGAGGGGCGAAAAAAAACGCGCGCTGCCACCGGTGGGCAAAACGTGATTGGGCCCGGCGAAATAATCCCCCAGGGGCGGCGCCGAATAGGGACCGAGAAAAATCGCGCCGGCGTTGCGAATCTGCCGCGCCCACTGCTGCGGCTGTTTAACGATCAGCTCGACGTGCTCGGGGGCAATGCGATTGGCAAGCTGGATGGACTCGCTCATTCTCCGCGCGACGATGATCGCGCCATATTTTTTCAGCGCTTTCAGCGTGATGGCGTGCCGTTTCGTGCCCCGCAGCCGTTCTTCGATGGCCGTCTGAATCCTAAGTGCCATTGACATGGACGAAGTCACGCACAACGCCGCCGCGAGCTCATCGTGCTCGGCTTGGGACAGCATGTCCGCCGCGACGTGCTCGGGGTCCGCAGAATCATCGGCGAGCAGCAGAATCTCACTGGGCCCGGCGATGGAATCAATGCTGACCTCGCCGAAGACCATGCGCTTGGCTGTGGCGACAAAGATGTTTCCGGGACCGACTATCTTATCGACTTTGGGAATCGATCGAGTACCGAAGGCGAGCGCCGCGATCGCCTGGGCGCCGCCCACGCGAAAAACCCGATTCACCCCCGCTATCCGTGCGGCGGCGAGAATGATCGCGCCACCGTTGCCGATGGGCGAGGTCATAACGATTTCCTTCACGCCGGCAACTCTGGCGGGGATTGCGTTCATCAAGACCGTCGACGGATAGGAAGCCTTGCCTCCCGGCACGTAAAGCCCGACCCGTTCCAGCGGCGAGATTCTCTGACCGAGGAGTATTCCGATGGGATCGTGATACTGCCAGCTCTTCTGTAGCTGGCGGCGGTGAAATGCGGCGATCCTTTTTGCCGCGAATCGAAGGGTTTGCATGTCCTTTGCCGGAACCTTTGCCATGGCTCGTTCAATCTCACTGGGCTTCACTTCCATGGTCGCTGGGGTCAAACGCATGTGATCGAAAAGTTCGGTGTAATGGATAACGGCACGGTCTCCCGTTCTTTGCACCGCAAGGAGAATCGCCTCAACCCGCTTTTCCACTTCCCCTTCCCGGCTGCCTCCCCGCTGGAGAATTCGCGCCAACAGCGCTTTGAATCCCGGCTCGCTGGTTTTGATGACCTTGATTTTCATGCCCGCTCGTCTGACCGCCTATGCTTTGACCCATTAATCAACGCCAGGACGTAGAGTTTTCTTTCAATATTTTCCGTAACCACGGTCCAATTAATAAACGCCTATGCCTTGACTATTGATCAACGCCCAGGGCGCAGAGTTTTCTTTCAATATGTTCGTAGCCCCGATCCAGGTGATAGACCCCTATGCCTTGACCCGTTGAATCTCGGCGCCCAGGGCGGAGAGTTTTCTTTCAATATGTTCGTAGCCCCGATCCAGGTGATAAACTCTCGACACTTCCGTGGTGCCGTTGGCCACCAGCCCGGCGAGAATCAACGAGACGCTCGCCCGCAGATCCGTCGCCATCACCGGCGCGCCTGACAACTCTTTCACCCCGCGGATCACCGCGCGGTTTCCTTCGAGCCGAATATCCGCACCCATGCGATCCAACTCCTGGGCGTGCATAAAACGATTCTCGAAAATCGTCTCGGTGATCACGCTCACGCCTTCCGCCACAGACATGAGCACCATCATCTGGGCTTGCAGGTCTGTAGGAAAACCAGGATAGGGAAGGGTCGTAAAGTCGACGCTCTTGATGGCCCCGTTGCCTTTAACCCTGACACTGTTTTCGTCGGTCACAATATCGACTCCGGCCTCCTTCAGCTTGATGAAGAAGGCATCTAAATGAGCCGGCCGCGCCCCGGTTACGGTAACATTCCCGTCGGTCAACACCCCGGCAATGACAAAACTTGCCGCTTCGATGCGGTCTGGAATAACGCGGTGGGTTACGCCGCGCAATGAAGTGACTCCTTCAATCTGCACGATGTCGCTGCCGGCGCCGGAAACTTTGCCGCCCATCTGGTTCAGGACGGTGGCCAAGTCTTCGATCTCGGGTTCCTTGGCGGCGTTCTCGATCACCGTCGTTCCTTCAGCCAACGTCGCCGCCATCATGATATTTTCCGTGGCGCCGACCGAAGGCAGGTCCAGGTAGATCTTGGCGCCATGCAGTTTTTCGGCCTTGGCTTCAACGTAACCATGCACCTGCTCAATGGTCGCGCCCATGGCGGTCAGACCCTTGAGATGGAGATTGATCGGCCGGGTGCCGATGGCACAGCCGCCGGGTGTCGAGACATGGGCTCGACCAAAACGCGCGAGCAAAGGACCGATAACCAAGAACGACGCCCTCATGGTCTTTACCAAGTCGTAGGACGCCTCAAAGTTTTTCACCCCGTCCGCCCGAATCGTGAGATCGCCCGATCCTCTGGCCCAAGGCGATTGGTCCACCTCGACGCCTAGCCCGGCGAGTAACTTCAATGTGGTGTTAATATCGACCAGATGGGGAATTCCTTGGTAGACACAAGTCTCCGCAGTCAATAGCGAGGAAACCAACATGGGTAGAGCGGCATTCTTCGAACCGCTGACGGCCACCTCGCCGTTCAGTCGCCGGCCGCCGCGGACGATAATTTTATCCATGACCGGGACCTTTTTCGGATTGGGGTAATTTCATCGCGGCGATGACCCGATCTCTCCCCGCGTAGTCCTGAAAGACCGATATCGGACCGTAGCAATCGGCGCGCTCGAACAGTTCAGCAACCATGGGTCCCATGTCTGCGCCGATCTCGAGCACGATCTGCCCGCCTGGCGCGAGATGGTTGTGGGCCTCCCGGATGATTCGGCGATAGACATCCATGCCGTCCAATCCGCCGTCCAACGCTGTCAGGGGCTCCCACTGACGGATTTCCGGCGCGAGCGTCGCCAAGGCCCCGGTTCGAATGTAGGGTGGATTGGACACAATCAAATCGAAAATCGGCATTCCCCCGCCCGGTGTTGCAAAGAGATCGCCCGGTAGCCAATGGATGCGGTCGGACACGCCGTGGCGCAGAGCGTTGGCGCGTGCGACTTCTAAAGCCGAAAGAGAAATATCTCCGGCCCAGATG
>Ga0105347_1000690_pt1 | contig 15604 bp, 34 predicted proteins | sample EasRivMeERMLT890_FD_89677 | JGI IMG/M metagenome (GOLD analysis project Ga0105347, IMG submission 89677) | Soil microbial communities from meander-bound floodplain in the East River, Colorado, USA - East River MetaG ERMLT890 | ecosystem: Environmental > Terrestrial > Soil > Floodplain | place... | reverse complement strand
GAGAGTTTACGCGCTGGCGATCTCTCGGCACGCTCGCGAACATGGGCGTTTCCTCGTCGAGCAGTTCCAGGGCTTTCACTAAGGCGGCGCGTAGCTCGCGCTTACCCCAGAATGTTACCGGCGGCGCTATCATCATCATCGGGTCTGTGCATGAACGGGCCGCGAACTTGACTATTACCATCGGCGACGTTTAACGTAACTGGTAAGTGCATATAGAATCGCACCCCCGTAAACTCCCCCTTTCTTACTAACTCTACTCTATCCGTCATTTCTTCTGCGTATATATTCACTCTCACTTCGTTATTGCTCCTTTTTTGATGTTACTGCAAGGTATAAGTGCATCGGTAACCATCTACCATCCCAGATACGGTGTGTAGGTTCACTATATAGCTTCTCTCCGTTTGACCTATGGATACCGCAATAGGTGTGATACTCTCCAAGATACTTGAAGCCCCATCCCGCGACACGGCCGCAAGTAGCACCGCGACACGTTCCACCTTCGCAACGCCAGCCGAACTTTACCGCGTCGGTAGCCGCGCGTAAGAGGTCCACAAACGTAAACCCAAACATGACCATGAGCATGGCTGTAATCCACTTCTCCACGGTCCAATCGAAATTGAAGTTTACGGAAGCGGGGGGAGCCGGAGCCGGGGCGGGGGCCGGAGCCGGGTCCTTGAGCGATGGAACGTGCTTCCATCGGGCGCGCGCGAGCTTGGAAATGGTTTTTCGTTTTTTCATTACACCCTCACAGCAAGCAGAATTGCGAGCAGTCCGATGCACGCGAGCGCGCACAGGACCAATAGACAGCCGCAACCGGACCTTAGCATTTTGCCAGCTTCGCCCGGCACGCGGCACACCGCAAGCTTTCGGCCGGGCCCGTAAACTCCCGCGGCCGTCGCATGGGGCGCGCACACCCCATGCACACGGCGCGGTTGCGTCCCTTGCGCTTACACCGGCCGGGCTTCATATGCGAATTACCGAAATAGCGGCGCTTGCCGTGGATCGGTTGCCGTTCGTATCTACAGCGGTAACCGCGTACGTGTAGCTCCGGCCATGGTACAGCCCGGCGCGGTCCACAAAGAAACACTCCGCTCCCATCGAGAAGGGGCCGTAAGGGGCCGATACTTCGTAGTAGTCAATGTCCGGAGAGCTTGACGGCTCCCAGAATAGCCGGATAGAGGCTTCCGGGGGGCACGGCTTGCCCAATTCTCCGGCCGGGCCCGCCTGTTCCGCTCGCAGTCCTGTGACGGGAGCCGGGGGCGTGGTGTCGGGTGGGGGGATGTACGGCGCTGTGAAAATCTCGGGAAACTCCGCGAATACAAAAGACTCATTGCCGCGCTTGAAGACGTTTCCGGAACCGGCGTTTCCGGCGTGCGAACCGTACCGGATACGGAGCAGTTTGATTGATCCCTCGATCACGTTGTTCTCCGTTAAAAGTCCAGCCTTGGCGCTGTCCAGACTGACGCAAATATTATCCGTATGGCGCATCTGAATTGTGTTGCCGCGAAGGATTAACGTACCCACCCGATCCCCTCCGGCCGTTTCTCCTTCGTTCCCGATGGCAATTACGCGGGCCCGGTTAGCCCGGCCGGAAACCAGCGTGCGGATAAAATTGTTTTCGACTAGGCAATCGGCTCCCGGCTCCAACGTTTGCGGGCCCTGGCATAGATGAATTTCCCCGTCTACGCTGTCACAAATGCGACTGTTTTTGATGCTAACGTAGCGGGCGCGGATCTTAACGTTAATTCCACCCGTGGTGTGCTCGATACGGCACTTTTCGACTAGGGCGGTTTTTCCACCGGAGAGATAGATATTATGCGAATTCGAGCCGCGGCCGTTCCAGCAGATATCGCTCTCACCGATGTACATATACTCCGGGTTGGTCGAATGTACTCCAATATCACAGTTTCGGGCATGGACGCCGTAGCAACGTACCATTCCAGCAACCACACGCACCGCACTCGCATTGTTATTTCCGTTGTGAGTGTTGCGGTACTTAAAATCCTGGAATATATACGAGCCGCCGGCCGTTCCCACTTCAAACAAAGCGCGGGGGGTTCCAGCGAAGCTAACTCCTTCTCCATCGAAGATTGTTTTCAACGGCTCCATTGCTTTGACGGTCACCGGGTTATCGAAAGTTCCGGCTTTCGGCCATGCTTTCGATTCGTGATAGATGCCCGGCTCGACTTCAATTACATCTCCATCGAGCAGAATTTTCGGAAGGGCTTTTAGCGTCTTGAATTCGGAGCCGGGCCCTACGGTTAGCGTTCTCATTAGTCGTTTCTCCTTCGGAACGTAACGGAATGTTTCACAGCGCAACCGTTCCATTTTGGACGGAGCGTATCATGTGGTTGACCATGCGGCGGTAAGCTCCGCGGCCGTGAATGCGGAGCGCGAGCCGGAGCGCGTGGTGAGTGGCTAAGATGCCGATGCAAATATCCATTGATTGAATCATCGAAACGTTATCCTTTCCATTTAATCCTACCAATCGTACCGGAGCGGCAATAGGGGAACTCCCCCGGTTAACGTACCGGGCTGTCCTGGAATAAATCCATGGTTTCCGGCTCCGGCTCCGGGTTGAGCTTCGCGAAACAGTCATCCAGCGTTTTCCCGGTTGCCCAATCGGCCGCAAGCGGCTCTAGTTTTCCGCTCCGGGGGGACTTCCTGGCAGCGTGAACGGCCGTTTTCCAGTACTCGATACCGTCAACCACTACACGAAAACAGGTGATTTCGATCAGTTCGTGGCACACTCCGAGCGAGATATCGAGCGGCATATCTGGGTGTCTGGTTGGAATCGCGCGGCGCTTCATTCAAAAAGCCTCTCTTGTCGAGCCAAATCGTACGGCGTTAAGCGGCGCCGGGGGACCCGTGGGGGCCGCGGCGGTACCGTTCCGCGCTCCCGGATCACCACGCCCCCCTCACGCACCAGGGAGCGCGCGAGAAGCCCGGCAATGCCGCGGTAAAACTCGCGTTCGTCTACTTCGGGATTTTCTCCTGGACGTATCCGCATAGTTGACACGCTCGCGCGGTGGCTTTCGTTCCCTTGCGCCATGGGTACATGCCTAACTTCTCGCATTTCGGACATTTATCATCCATTCTCTGGCTCCAAAACCAAACCTACCTAAATAAACTGGGTTGATCGTATGTGCGGAGGGATGAGAACAACGCAACACACCCCCCCCGGCGAATTTCGGACATATCGACTTCCTTTATCAGTTCGATCCGTTCGCTCGATGGTAAGGAGAGTAACCATTCTCGGAACGAAGCTTCCCATAGGCACGCTCCGGGTGTCGCTCTCCGGCCGAGCTTCATGATAAGGAGCATCCATAGGATTTTCCGCGGGGCTTGATGCCAGTGTGGGTTTTCCCCGTTTAGCCGTCTCCCTCGCCATGTTATTCTCCTCTCCCACTTTTCCAGGTCCACTGCTCCGGCCGCGGGCCGCGGCGCTCCGCGCTCGCAGGAGCATCCTAAATCATCGGGTCCGGCCGGAACTACTTCACACAGCTTGCATTTACCAATAGACTGCATTCGGTAACCGTCTTAGTCCATGGGCCGGTAGTTTCCCGGCTCCGGACTGTTTCAATTATCGCGGTCACTCCTGGAGATATCCGGATTTCTTCATGCGGGTAGTAAATCCGCTCCGTTTCATGCATTACCGTTACGATCATACTCCCCCCAAAGATTCCCAAATCCAAAGAACGTAGGCAATCTGGAAAATCGTTCCAACGATCAAGCCGTGCGTTCGATTCTTAATCAAGATTGCAGCGATAATTTGGATTACGGTTGATCCAATGATGGACACAACCACAAAAACGAATGTCATGTTAGTTTGTACTCAAATAGAACGTTCCAGCGACGTGCGGCAAATGCGGACATACGCACCGATAGCGCGCGCATGAGGTTAAGGGTCTCGCGGCGCGGGTCACTTCCTAGAATGGCCTGTAACGCTACTAGCGCGCATTTTTCAAGGGGCTTGCGTAGCTGGATTATCATATGCCACCCGTGCCGGGTGCGGTCAAAGCGTATCCACTCCGGCCGGATGTCGAGAATGTGAAACACCCGGTTGATCTCCCACATAGAGGGACACCGCGGCGTGTCATAGTCACACATAACTACGGTCGGGTCACTAAACTGTTTCATTACGCCCCATCTTGACATGGATAGTTGCCCCACCTTGAAGCAACCTCCCCATGGTCACGCGAAATTGGTCATCATCCGATGCCTCAGTTTCACGGTCGCCATGTATCCAGCTAATAGGTTTAACCTCGAATCCGTCAGGAGCTTCCCCCTCGTCAATCCACCACTTAACGGCTTGCTCGATGATTTTCTTAGTCATGCGGCGGGTTTTACCGCGCGGGAGCGCGTATTGTACGGCAAATTGAAGCGTTACCGGGTGCGATCTACCGCGTTTTGACATATGGCTTTTCGTCCTTGCAATCGCATAGCAGGGGTTTTAAGCGGCACTCGGGGCAGTAACCGCGGTCCAACACACGGCCGCATACGCATATCTCCCCGTCCATTTTCTCAGTAATCAACCGTACTGTCCGCTTCCTCATAGTCGTAATCCTCGGCATCCTCAAACCAGTTCATGTATTCGGTCAGAGACTTAAATTCTTTAGCCTTCGCTTTCCCGCTTACTTGCGCTTTGTTCTCGCGAGCAACTTTATTCGAGATTCGCTCGAAAGTTTTTTGTTTCTGGCGCTTCGCTGTCTCAATATTCCCGGCTGCTTGCTTCGCTGCCTTGGCGACAATTCTAGGGCTCCGGCTCACGTCCACACCGCGGGCCGGGTGCCCTAGTTTCGCGCTTACTGCTTTGTAGGCGTTGCGCGCTTCCGGAACTGACAGCCCATGTTTCGAGCGGGCCTCTTTGATAAATGCGTTATAGTTCCGGATCGAATAGCGCGCCATGGGTTAGCCGCGTTTCTTTGGTGCGTCTGCTTTCGGCTCCGGGGCTTGCGGCGGCAATCGAGCGTCAACCAGGTCGAAGCCCATTACTTCGGATTCGTCCCCCGGCCGGGCATTCGGGTTTGGCTTCAGGCTAAAATGCCATATTAGAATCATCCCGCGGGCCGCGCTCAAGTCATCCCCTATCAGCTTATCGAGAGCTTTCAGGTTAGAAAAATTAAGCGGAATTGAAGTAGCTTCCGTGAGCACAGTTTTACCGTCGCAGTCGATCTGGTTACGGATGTCCACTACGGCCGGGCTGTTGAGTTTTGGTGATTCGCGTACATCAAGCACGTGAGTCTTTAACTCGCGCGTGCCAAAGGGGAGACTGGAATACTTAAGAAACGTTCTCCCCTCGGATCGCGAGCGCGTTTGAAACAGGCGTTTTGCGGATACTCCTGGCATGTTGTTTATTAGCTCTCCTTCAGAGCATTTGACCCTCGGGTCCAAAGAAATTGGCGTACGCTTGAATCGCTTCTGTGTCTTCCGTACTCGCGATTTCTCTATTATCTCTTCTCGCACGCGCTTTTACCAGGGCGCGCAAATGATGATGTATGCGTGTCCCTAGTTCGTCTTCCCGGCTCTTAATCGTCATAGCCAATGAGTGTATCAGGGTTGCCATGTCGGCCGGTATTTCAATGAAAACTTTTCCAATCGGAATCTCCGGGGGCTTGTGTTCTCCCGGCCGGGTGTATAGGTCCGATTTAATATAATCGTGTATCTTCGCTTGAGTCGCAAGGGAATAACTGAAGCGAAGAATCATAAATCGCGTAGCAAATCCCGCGCTTGCTAGTTGCGATTGTACTTGACGTTTCATGAAGTCTTTAGTTGGAATCGCGGTGATAAGTCCCAACATGCGCGGTGGGCTCCGGTTGCCGGAAAATGAATCGCTCCGCATCGCATCCCCCGTGAGAGAGGAGAGCATTGAGCACGCAAGTTGCGTCACACTCTTTCGATGGCTGAAAATCGCCATCATATCCGTAAGCAAAATATGCGTGGCTTGAGGGAACTCCCGGAGCGTGCCGGAGATCTCGCGCGAGGTCATGTCCGTAACGAAGGGAGCAATCGGGCATTGCATCTTTTCCAGAAGGCTCGACTTCCCCCCACCGGGGGCCGCTACGATGATCGCAGACGCGGGGCGCTCCCCGGCTACCGCTCCCGTCCATAGACACAATTCTACGAAGTCGTACAGCGGTTCTAGGCCAATCATCGTTTTTTTGTTCTCAATCGCACATGCCAGCATAGAAATGGTCGAAAACCGATATGAATGTCTATACAGGGTAAGAACCTTATGGGTAAAAATTACCCACGGTAAAAACCCTAGGGTTAATTCCCTGTATATACATTCAGTACCATTTTCGTCCATTTCATGATACTCGACATGGACGAAAACGCAAGAGAAAAAAGACCATTGCGTATATTCGGGTGCTCATGTAAGCTTGCAAACGATGGCAGACCTATCCGCTACGTCCCTTACTGTGCAAGGGCTTGGACGCGAATGCAAGCCCCCGAAAGTAATCTCCGTTCCGCTCCTCTTCACTGGGCCGGTAACAGAATTCAAGCTTGACACCGGGCCGATTTTCTCGGCCGGGGGGATTGACGCCATTATCTCGATGTACGTCGATAACCGCGCGAACGGGCAGCGGCTCGACGTTTTAATTTCCGGCACCTTACAGACAGTTACCGTTCCAGCCGGAAGGCAGGGATACTTTCACTTACTCGCTCCCAATTCTTCGACGTTTACCTTTACTTCAGCGGGGGCCGTTCCGGTTAACGTGTTTCTGCTGAATTACGACGTTCCAGGCGCCAATTGGTCATAGGATGCCAGTACAGTATACAGCCGGGCCGCGCGTAAACGTGGCGCTTGCGTGCGCAACCAAAGCGGCAATTTGCGCATTTCTGGAAGCGCAGTTACCTTTAGCCGGTTGGTCTGTGATTAGCGGAGCTGGGACAACCAATCTATTGTTTCAGACAGGAACGACTTCACAAGGGCTCGCGCTTCGCTGTCGTGTGCGCGATAATGCTGGAACGTGCGTACAGTTCTCGATTGAATCCACCGATGGAGTGTTGACGAGCACTAACAGCACAACGGCCGGGGGAAGCATCAGTCCGACCGGGGCCCCCACTCTTCGTATTGTGGCGAATCCGTTTGAGTTTACGATTTACCAGCCCGCTAATTACGCAGCTAACCGGAACTTCGTATTCGTTTGCTGTCCTTTTATTCCCTCTCCCGTAACGGCTCCCACGCGGGCCGGGTTCATGGTTTCCGATTCTCAAGCAGACGCTAACGCTACGCAAAGAGAATCCTGGAGAGTACAGCTAACCAGCGCAACGGCTGCGAATGGACCGGGTAACGCGGCGCATATCTGGGGGAACAGTCTTTGGCAGATCAATAACGGTTTTATCGGCAATTGGCAGAGCATCGCGGCATTTGCGATGCTTATGTCAACGGCCGGAAGCGGCGGGAACGGCTCCGGAGGGAACCCAAACTTGCGCCGATGGGGAAACGGCGACGATATTACGTGTATGCCTCTCCTTTCGTGGGGGGAAACGGTAGTAACCGATGAGCCAATGATTCGCGCTCAACTATGGGATGCGGTTATCGTGTGTAACAACTTCCCCGGCGATACGCTCGCGACATTTGATGGACACGATTGGATCGGTATCACGAACCAGAACGCAGGGCTATCGTTACCGACGCTTACTAATAACGCTCTCAGCCCGCGCGGTACTTTGTTTTTGGCGGTTGCATGAGGACTATAGTAATACAGGACTGGGAGGTTAGTTTTATGCCTTCAGCAGTATTCCAGGGAGCAATCGCGGGTCCTGGTGGCGATACTATAGCACTCGAAATCAGCGGTTCTCTTCCGGGAGCGATAGCCGAGCGTGAAGCGATTGCTTTTGAAGGTGAATCCGGGCCGTTCATAACTCTACTTCCAACGGAATATATCACTCCGGCTGTTTTGGGCTTGTCGGCTTTACCGGGCCGGGTGTATCCTAGGAATAGACGCAATGGATAAACCGGAAACGTACAAATTCCATGGCAGTTTTTCGGATCGGGAAAAGGCCAAAAAGCGCGAGAAGGAAATCAAAGGCTTCACGCGCGAGAAAAAAGTTCTAGGCAAGAAACGGTACTTTGTTTTCACGAAGGAGTAGAAAGTGGAATTTACAAACATTCAACAGTTGGTGAATCAGCTTCCGGAATTGCTCGGTACGTTATCCGGGCTCGCCGAACGCATGGATACGCTCGAATCGAATCCCCCGCGGTTGCTTGAGCGCGTGGAAGCACTCGAAGCGGAAAACGCGAGTCTTCGCGAGCGCGTTGAAACTCTCGAAGCGGTTATCGAGGAATCCCCGAAAATGCCGCTAGTCTCGAAGCGCGAGAAGGATTGAATATGAAAACTGGTTTTGGAATGCTGCTCAAAGCCATGGGAGTGGACATAGACCCCGTGCAGATTGGGGAATTTATCGCTCAGGCTCAGGTCGCCATTCCTCAGTTTATCAATCGTACGCTTGCAATCGCTTCTAATATGGAAACTCGCGTGGCGCGCATGGAACGGAATCAAGCGCGCATCATGGCGGCGCTCAATATCGAGGCGGAAACCGAAGCCCCCGCGGCGCTTCAAAAAAGTTCCGCGGCGTAAGGTGGCAACATGACAGAAGAACCGAACATTCCCCCGGCTCCCATCGAAGAGGAAATAGAGGATCTAGGGGATGAAATTGACGACGTTTTAGAAACTATCGAGGCGAATGATCTTATTGCCGCGGAACGTCACGGGGAACTAGTTGAAGGAGTACACCAATGCCGAGAAAGCCTAAGCCAGCTAGAATCGAGGTTGTCCCAGACAACCGAAAGCCCGATGTTGAGCCGGATAGTGGAGGAGCTATCTCAGATCAGAGCGACAGTAGTGGAACTGAAAACGAAAATGGAGAATTGGGAGCAGCCGGAGGAAACGCCCCCGACGCCATCAGCGAACCCCCCGCAACCGAACGGTTCGCCGATCCCGTCGAATCAGCCGCAAAGCGTAAGCCCGGCCGTCCCAGAGGTAGTACCACCGGAGCCACAAAGCAGCCCGAAAAAACGGCGGCGGTGCCTATAAGTTTTTCGTTTGTAGATATCATCGCGTCGATACATCAGATGGCCGCGGCAGGGCTCGAAGTTCCGGAGCTTTTATTAGCCCCATCGGAAGCGGCGAAGCTTGCAGAAGCGTGCGAGCAGGTGAGCAAGTTTTACTCCGTCTCGGTCGATCCGAAGAAAGCGGCGCTTTTCAATCTGTTCATTGTCGCTGGTGGAATCTATACATCGCGTTTCATGGCTTACCGGCTCCGGATGCGTGCAGAATCCCCCGGACAATTGCGCGTAATGCCCACTCCCGGCGTACCGGGCCCGCAAGGCACCCCCGCGGGCCCGGTTGGATCGAATGGGGCCGCGGCTCCCGTTCCGCAGCGTCCTAGCGATATTTGGCCTCAGTCCGGAGTGTTAACCGATTCGCCAATGTAGCCATGCCCGCAATGATTCATCAAAAGTACGGTGTGAGCACGGATCTATGGGTGTGCTGCCACGGGGTTTCTTACCCGGATATATGCTCGCAATGTCAAGACTGTCCGCGCCCTACACCCGATACGGGAAACTTTGAAAGCGATGTCCCGTTTTTATCCTGATTGGCGTAGCACGATTTTAGCGGCCGGCAGCGCGCCTGGCGGAACTCGCGAGCCACACAGTTGACAAATGCGTAGCACGATTATGGAATTTCCGCGACAGCCCATGACGTTTCCGGACGATACGCAACGTCTGGTTATCGTCGGCCCCACCGGATCCGGGAAAACGCAGCTTGGCGTGTTTCAATTGGCGCATCGGGACTATCACCTGATGCCGTGGGTGGTCATCAACTACAAGCGGGAAAAGCTGATCGACGCTATCCCGCACGCGCACCATATAGGGCTGAATGACGTTCCGACGCGGCCGGGCGTGTACGTGATACATCCCGTACCGATTGACGACGACGAAAATGTCGAGCGGTTTTTGCGCGAGGTCTGGAAGCGCGGCGATATCGGAATTTTTGTAGACGAAGGCTTGATGATGGGGCAAACCAATGCGTCATACCGTTTGCTGCTTACGCAGGGACGCTCGCTTTATTGCCCGATGATCGTATTAACGCAGCGTCCCGCGTGGGTTGATAAGTTCACATTTACGGAGTCCGAGTTTTACGAAGTGTTTCCGCTTCGGTTCAAAGGAGATATTCAAACCATCGGGGAATATATCCCGGATTTCCAAAATCGACGGTTACCGAAATACCATTTCTGGCATTACGACGTGGCGGAAAATCGCTTAGTGCAAGCTTCCCCCGTTCCAAAGATAGAAGTGATCTTAGCTACGTTTGAGCGGCGCTTGCGCCATAAAAAAATAGCGGTCTAATGGGTTGACATTCCCTATCGGCCGTGTATGATCGTTAACAGCACTCTCCCCAGAGCTTAGGTGAACGATTTTGTTTTGGAGGTCGGCACCTATGGCAGCGTCCAGCGAATCAGTCATCGTTACATGGACTCCCGCTAATTGGATCACCGTAGTCTTGATGGTCGCCTTGATGTACGCATTGATCGGGGCGGGTGTGAAGATTTTCGAGGAGCGGCGCACGGCGGCGCGGGCGGCGTAACTATGGAAATCATCAATTGGCGTATGGCGAGCCACCCTATGAATTGGCTCACAATTTTTTTGATGGTTTTTATCGCCATGTTTGCCGTGCGTCTCATAGCAGGGGATGCCGCGGCCTCTAAAGTTCCAGGTCCTAAACTACAGCGCGCGTGAGCGCGGGAGGAAGAGTCGAACGATGCCACAGGCACAACAGCAGCTAACACCGGCAGATGTCAACGAAATCGCGCGGCGCGCGCTCCGCTCCGTTTCGCAGCGCATGAAGCAACAGATTTTCTCGCAGAACGGACTGCAAAACCAAAATCAGATCACGGTCAAAGCAAACAACGTAGGGCTGATTACAGGCTATTGGGTCAACGTGGTTTTGACCATTACCAATGGCTCCGCGGTCCAGATCAACCGTACCGACTTCGGGCCCGCTAACGCGCTCTCAAATATCCAGATGAACGACATGCAAAACGTTCAAAGGATCAACGTGCCGGGTTGGTACATGCACTTCCTGAACTCCGCGAAAATGGGCCGGGCTTTCGGCTCCGCGATGGTTCGTACAACGGGCTTCGATTCGCCTATCGCGTATGACGCTCAAGCGATCAATCAGATTTCGGCTCCCGCTACAATCGCTCCGGCCGGAACGGGTACCGTCAACATGTGGTACTACGTTCCGTGCGCTTATTCCCGCGATGATCTCAGGGGCTGTATTTACGGCAACGTGGTTAACGCCACGATGCAGCTAACCTTGGCGCTTCCGGGCTCGAACGGCGTGAGCGTGGCTGTCCAGAACGGCTTAGATAGCACCCTTGCAATGTACATCGGCAACGTTGCCGGAGCCGTCGCACTCGCGACGATCACCGCGGCAACCGTTACCGTTTTTCAGGAATATTTCGACAACCTCCCAACGCTCGCGATGTATGGCCTACCTTCTCCGGGGCCCGGCGCGCTTCTGCTCCCGGTTACGGATCTCGCCACGGTCTACGAGCTTAAGCAGACCGTGCAATCGGGGCCCGTGGTCAACCAGGACTTCCCGTATCAGTTCTCGAATTTCCGCGACTTCCTTTCAGTCTTTGCCGTGTACGTCAACACCGCGGCAACCGGAGCGCGGCAAAACGGGCAAGACGTGAACCGATGGAAGCTTCTTTCCGCTAACCTCACGCCGGTTTTCGATATTCCACCGGGCTTGATTTTCCTCGAATCGCGCAACCGTTGCGGGGTGGATTTCCCCCCTGGCTGCTACTATTTCGACTTCCGGGAGCGGCCGATTGCTACCACGCAATACGGCAACACGCAGCTTGTCCTGAATCCCGCAACGGTGGGAGCCGGGGCGTATCAGTTGATTGGCACTGAAGACTTTGCTTTGCTCTCCACCTTGAGCACGGCCGGTAGTCTCGCAGCCAGCTAGTTTTCCTAAGTCTGGGGAGACTTTTGGAAACCGCGGGGCCCGGACTCGGAGCGGCACAACCGGGCCCCCGGTATTTTTGGAGAGAGGAGCAGAAGCCATGAACGAAACCGAAAAACCCCCCTGTCCGCTATGCGGTACGGTCAAGGCCGTTTCCGATTGGATGGCCCGGCCGTTCAACCCTCAAGGGAGCGCGTTTCAGTGGGTTCTGTTTCTCGGGCTGATTATTGTAGGGGTTGGACTTTGGCAGTTCATTTTGCTCGAATTGAATGAGGACACCGCGGCATGAAAATGATCTCGTTTCACCTGCTCTGGATTATCCTTATCGGCTATTTGCTCGGTTACTACTTTCGTGGCCTGGGCGATGTGACGGTCGGGAAACTGTATCGCCCGGCGGCTTGAGCCAATGGAAGAGAATGTCAGCGTCCGGATATCTCCGGAAGTAGACACCGGGGCGTATTGGCGCGGATACGCAACCGGCATGTTGATCGCGCTCATTTGCGCTGTTGTGGCGCTTCGATTTTTCTGGAGGTTTCATGAAAGGCACGCTCAGTAAAATTTTCGCTATCGGTGTGATGGTCGGCGCGCTCACGATAGCTCTCTTTCACGCTCCGGCGCCCGATTTGACGATTATGCCAACGGCGCACGCTCAGAGCGCGATGATTGGCCCGTACGGGTGGCTCCCATGGTTAGCTGCCAACACCGCGATCGATACCGCCACGCTCTCCCGTTCGCAAATGACGGGTATTTTGATTGGCACCCCAACGGCCGCGGCTTCCTACACCACGCCATCGGCTACCGTGCTATGCGAAATGTTCCCATTCGTAGCGTCTCAAAACGTCTCTAACTTTGGCTGGGACTGGGTAGTCAAGAATACCAGCGCGGGAGCGTTCACTATTACCGTGCTTGCGGGGGCCGGGGTGACCGTGAGCGGCACAGCGACAGCCGCGCAAAGCACCGTGCGCCATTTCAAGGCGGTTTTGACGGAATGCCGGAGCGGTTCTACGGCCGCGGCGACCATTTTCAGTCTGACTACGGGAGCTTTTTAGGGGGGGCGATGCAGTCCCAAACCTCAGTTACGGCCGCGGCGCTTGTGGTGGCGTTCGTTATCTTCATAACGGTACGTGGGGAACTGCCCTACTACTTCGGGGCGTTGGGGATCGGCCCCACTCCGCTACAGCCGCGGGGTGGCTCTAGCAGTCCTACCGGCCTGGGCGCTTCCGTTTCGGGGCCCGGCTTTAGCTTGATAAGCGATCCGGTACAGTATCCAGGTGGAACTGCAACGCCCCCACCGTGGGGCTCCGGTTTTGGCTCTGACTTCGGCTTCGGAGGAGGGGGGGCCGGGTTTGGCGGCGATGCTCCCCCCGGCGTGTTTCCCCTGTAAGATGCCATTTGCTTTGCTCATCATCGGGCTTACTCTGATAACGGTTGCAGTCCGCAACACGCAAGAGGAGTTTATTGGTTTGGTCTATGGCGACTTCACCGGGCCCGGCAATTTCTTTTGGTGGGTGGTTGCGCTTGTGATGGTTGGGAGCATCGGGTACGTGCAAAAACTGAAAGGGCTTTCGGATGCTCTCCTGATTTTGATTCTACTCGCGCTTGTGCTCTCACGCGGCGATCCGAAAAAGGGCGATTTCTTCGGCAAATTTTTGGGAGCGATAAAAAGTACACAGTTGGGAAGCGCGCTTGCAAGTTCTGCGAGCGTATCGACGGGGCCCGGCGATATGCGCCGTCCCCCGATCCGGGTTAACATTGGGGATACGGAGGCAAAATTCTAATGTCCGATAGTCTTGTAACTTCCATCGTGACGGTTCTTATGGCGATCATAGGCGTTGCGATCATTGCCGTGCTGGTTTCTCCGCGGGCGCAAACCGCGGGCGTGTTGCAGGCGGGCGGTAACGCCTTCAGCGGCATTTTGCAGGGGGCGCTTTCCCCCGTAACGGGCGGCTCCGGCTTCACCGGCCGGGGCCCTGGCGGGCTGAACTTCACCTTACAGTAGACAGCCATGAGCAACCACACGGTTACCGCGGGAGTCTCGGTTTTGCTCGCTATCATTGGCGTGGCAATCATAGCGGTACTTGTGTCCGGAGGATCTCGCACGGGCCCGGTATTGGGAGCTTTCGGAGAAGCGATCAAGAAAATGATCTGTGTGGCTCTCTCTCCGGTAACCGGGGGAAATTGTGGATCGGATGTGTTTGCCACTGATTCCGTTTTTATTACGAATCCCGGCGACTTCAAAAAGTAAGGGAGCTTCATGTGGAATCCATTCAAACGGCGCGCGGTCAGCGGTGGGTTGGTCACCGGCTCGCAGGGCAAGTACTTGATTGCTCCCCCGGCCGGAGATGATTCTACGTCGCAGGTCGTTCCAGTCGGATACTACAGCTTCCACAAGGGGGATGTATTCACCGCGGGAACCGCGAACTGGGCGCTCGATCCGAAGTTTGACACCCCACTCCATACGATCTGGGGAAACGGTGTCCTAGTCCGCAACGTTCATGCCTTCCGGCCGATTCAGCCCACACCGATGTACACTCGCCCGGCTGCTCCGATAACCGCGCTCCGCGGCATGATGGTAGACTCGATGCCGCTCGAAACGCTCCGGCAATTGCCGGATAGTTTTGATAAGAGGTTCAATGGTTGAGTGGGTTAAAGAGCATCCGTACCTGACCGGCGCAACCGTCCTAGGGCTGTTCGTGCTTATCATGATCTTCCGGCGCGGCAGTAGTTCCGCTCCGGCCGCAAGCGGCGCTTACGGGCCGTCTGAGGGGTTACAGGCTACCGCTCTACAGACGGGAGCTTCCCTCCAGGGGTACGCTTATCAGGCGCAAGCGGGCATGTTTGGGATGCAGACGGAAGAGAACATCGCGCGGATTAACCGCGATGGCTCTATCGCTCAGTCCTACATTGACTCCATCGTGAGCCGTGATGCGATTGCCGCTTCGCTCAAGCTTGGATTGACGCAAACCGCGGGCGTGCTTGCGCTCAACGATGCCACCGGGCAAGTAACCGAAGTTCCGGGGGGAGGTCTGATCTTTGGCGCAACCGACGCGAGCGCGATACGGCGGTTAAGCATGCAAAACATGGCTCCGGCTGTCGCCGCGGCCGTCGCTTCGACTCCCGCGGCGCTTGAGCAGATATTCGCCCCCGTGGCTCCGGCCGCTCCACCGGCTCCGGTATGGTCGCAGACGCCTAGCGGGAGCTACATCGTTGGATCGGGCGGGCCCGGAGCGGATGTGCACGGCGTTGATACGCAGCTTTGCGACATGAGCACGGTTGGGGGGCAGTACGCTTGCTCAGTCCAGAATCAATCGGCCATTGTCGCGTCATACGGGGCGCACCCTGGCTCCTATCTGGGTAACGGAGTATACGCGGGCACCCCGGAAGCGTGGAAGGTCTACGGCGATCCCAGCATGAGCTACGAGCAGGCTCACGCTATGGGGAGGATCTAAAATGCACCACGTTGAGAGGTTCGCTTTCCCGGCTGTCATTGCCGCGGCCGTCGTTACGCTTTGGATCGCGCTTCGCAAGCCCGCGGCGGCTCCCGTTTCCACCCCGCAAAGCGCGGGGGCTCCGATCCAATACTACCCGGCGTTTCTGGTACCGCAGTCTGAAATGCT
>Ga0105347_1000688_pt1 | contig 15624 bp, 15 predicted proteins | sample EasRivMeERMLT890_FD_89677 | JGI IMG/M metagenome (GOLD analysis project Ga0105347, IMG submission 89677) | Soil microbial communities from meander-bound floodplain in the East River, Colorado, USA - East River MetaG ERMLT890 | ecosystem: Environmental > Terrestrial > Soil > Floodplain | place... | reverse complement strand
TCCTCGACGAGATCGCTTACTTCAAGGGCCACGACGAAGAAGAGGAAGAGGCCGAGATGAGGGAGCCCAAGAGCCTCATGGTCCACATCCACCACGGGCCCTCGTTCTTCAACTCGTTCCGCGACCTCACGGCCTCGGGCTTCTGGAGCAGCAAGATGGGGATCGCGGACCTGGGCTACACGGGCAACACGTTCGTGGCGGAGTGGACGGGGGGCGCGCCGCGGGAGGTGCTGGTCCGTCTGGGAGTCGCGGAGGACTAACCCGTCCGTCCGTGAGGCCCTAGCGGGAAATCTCGAGCCGGCAGATCGGACTCACGATTGTCCGCGAGCCACTGCTTGAGTCTCATCACTTCGTCGTCGGTGAGGGCTCCATCCTCGGTGATGGTCTGGCACAGCTCGATCAGCTCCGCCCCCGCAGCAGTGTGGCGCTGCAGCTTCGTGATGGTAGTGCGCCGCTTCGTCTCGGGCGTTAGCCGGGGCGCACTCATGGATGCCTTTGGGGAGGATCATGCGCGGAGTATATCTCGGCATGCTCCCGGCGATCCTGCTGCCGGCAGGAGCGGGCTTGGAACGGACGTGATAGGTGCGAGTGAAACGGGGCAGGTCAGGGCAGTAGCGCCCGCGCGGCCAACCTGCTGGGCGCATGCGCAACGGCCCCGTCAGCGGGTTTCGCGGGTTTCCAGTTGATCCCAGCCTCAGTGGCAGGGCCGATGACTCCCCCAAACCGTGACGAGAAGCGAGTCCGCGGACTCCTTCCACAACACTCGGACGAGAGTGGGCGCGAATCAAGAACGAATCCCCAGTGTGCAACGGGGAGAAGAGTCTGCCGAGCTCGGAGACAGGTCCCGACCCGGGCCTCGGGGATTGGGTGGCTTGGGCGACAGCGCGGGAGACTGTATGCGTCCGCCACCTCCGCCTGCAGCACTCCGACGTCGTGATGAACGGGCGCAGGATCGAGGGCGTGATCCTCAAGTCTGGACCGTAGACCAAAGATGGACGAGCGCTTCCCGTCTGCCGGACCGGCCGGCGCGACGTACTCCACACGCCATCCACGGAGCCCAGGGTCCGAGAGAGTCCCCCGGGTCATATCGGCACGCTACTCTCCCCCATAGCTATACACAAACCGCTTGACTTCTAGACGCCAAGAGCACAGCATCCCGATAAGCCCTGGGGGAAGTGAATACCTATCGCTCACCTCGGAGGTTGGGCACGCCCTGAAGCTGCGCATCCTGTTCAATCGGACGACGCTGTAGGTCTTCGCGAACGACGGCGACACGGTGATCTCGGAGCGGGTGTATCCCACGCGGCTGTTCGACCGCCTCAAGGTCTAAGGGTGCGAAGCACGGCGTCGTCGCGCCGGTTCGGCAGTGGGCGCTCCGATCGGTCTGAGAGTGAAGCGGGACGCATGCCTCCGTACGTAACGTAGTGCCTGATGATTTCCGCAGGGAATCGGCGACGATGATACAAGGGTTTCGACCGGCTCATGCGGGCGTTCCGGACAATATGCTCGCCCAAATCACCTGTGAAACGTGGAGTTGTTCGGAAGGCGTGTGGCGTTGTGTGGTTCCGCGCTAGCGGAACCTAGGCATCAGGATGCGCTTGCGGATGTCCTGCCGCAGGCATTGACGATGAGGCGAAAAGTCATGTCATCGGAAGTAGCTGGAAAGACGAATGTGGGGGACCGTTCGAGCACGGGAGGGGAAGAGCTGAATCGAGTTATCGCCGAGGCGTACAAGAGCGGACGCGTTCCATTGAAGATCGTCACTGGTCATCAGACGACGAGTAACCTCAACTTTGACCTCAAGCCAGGTGCGATCGTTGCCGAGGAAGGCGCGACGGTGATTTTTGTCTGCGGCTAGCGACGATTCTTTTGGCTCGATACCGACAAGGCGACACTCGCAACATCAAACGGAGCAGAGAGGAGGCCAAGAATGGCAGAAGCAAAGACAGGACAGACACCGGCCGGTTCGCCGCAAGACGCCAAGCTGACGCAGGTGGCTGCGCCGGCTGGTTTTCGTATTGGCGCGGTGCCGCTGAAGGTTGTCACCGGCACTCAAACGACCACCGCAGTGAATTTCGAACTGAAGCCGGGCGCGGTCCTCGCGCACGCAGGTTCAACGGTCATCTTCGTCTGCGGATAGAAATAGAAGGGAAACCGAACATGCCGACACAAGATGAGAAAACCCGCTCCGCCCCCCCCGAGGGCGGAGTATTCGCCGTCGGCGGCATCGCCGCCGGCATCGAGTCTGGACGCGTACCGATCAAAGTGGTAACGGGGACTCAGCACACCTCGAACCTGAATTTTGAATTGAAGCCGGGCGCGGTTACGGCGCACGCCGGCGCCGCAGTGATCTTCGTCTGCGGCTGATCTGGCCGCTGCGTGAACGCCTTTCGTGGAACCGCGATGCCTGACGGCGCGGCGTCGCTCTGCTGGGGCGGGAGACCTTCGAGCCGCAGAGGTGCATCGAGGAGGCGAGCGATGTTCCCGAAATTTCGAGAGAACGTGTGGCATATCAACCCCGATCAGCAGGCCGCTACCCTGATTACAAGTCGAGCCACATACGAAGTACCGACCAGATCCGCATTAGCGTTTCTGAAGATGCGCACCTATTGTACGGGCCGGAATTCCATCGATGTCATTGCCGAGAGGAGCGGCCTTTCCATAGGCGATGTTTCGGCGCTGCTGCACTCTCTCGAGCCAGCGGATATCATCTACTCCGATGACGTCGATGATCGTATTTCGCGTGAGCACGTACGCGATGTGCTGATGCGCGCGGCGACGATTTGGAGTAGAGAGCTGCAGATGTCGTACATCGGGAACGAATTCGTCTCGGGCGAATTGCCGAAAATCGTGCTGCTGGGATGGCTTCTCGAGATGTATCACTATATCAAAGACTTTCCGATGGCCATCGAGCACGCAGCCAAACGCGCCGAAGGAGCGCTTAGGGATCTGCTTCTGCGATATGCTGACGAGGAAACGGGGCACGAGGAGTTTGTGTTGCAGACTCTGATGAACCTCGGTCTGACGCGCGATGAAGTGAAGTCGAGCATTCCATTGCTCTCTACGCGCTTGGTTGGACTGCTCATGCGCGAGTTGTTCGAACTGGAGCCGTCCTCGGTGCTCGTCGTTGCGGCGGTCATTGAAGCGCAGGATTTCAATGAATCTCAGATTGCGGCGTTCAAGAACAGCATTAACCGCCACTACGGGATCGATCTACACGCTTTCGACCCGTACTTTCAGCACCAACAGATCGACGTCGGCCTTGGGCACGCTGAGCTACTGGCCTCGCATCTCGATCTAATCGAGGTGCAGGATCGACGCACGCTGGATCAGATAACGAACGGAATTCACGATCTCAAACATTCATTTGATTTGCAAGGAGTCGAGCTGAAGGCGTACTTCACCACGCTCAATGGCAAATACTTCCCGCGGCAGCCCGTCGATTTCGCGTCGATCTGAAGTCGCGCTGACGGAAAGGATCTGCGATGCTGAAGACCGATCCGATACAAGTCGCGATCGTGACATTCGACGACTTTACCGATCTCGACCTCATCCTGATCTGGGACCTCTTCAACCGCGTGCATCTTCCGGAATGGCATGTCCGCATCGTCGGCGAGGCGCCGTTCCACCGCTCGATGACTGGACTGACGGTGCCGATTCACGGCTCGATCGAGGAGGTGAACACTGCGCATGCTGTTCTATTCACCAGCGGCAAAGGGACACGGGTGAAAATCGGGGACGAGCAGTACCTCGCGCGGTTCCGGCTCGATCCCGCCAAACAACTGATTGGCTCCATCTGTTCAGGTGCTCTGCTCCTCGGGGCCCTTGGTCTGCTGCGCGGCAAGCGCGCCACGACATACCCGTCTGCAAAGCGGATTCTGGAGGGCTACGGGGTCGAAGTTGTGGAGCGACCGATTGTGATCGAGGGAAACATTGCGACGGCCGGTGGGTGCTTAGCCGGACAGTACCTTGCGGGATGGGTCATCGAGCGGCTGGTCGGAAAGGCGATTTCGGACGCGGTGATCACGTCATGCCAGCCGGTTGGTGAAGGACTCTCTTACGACACGGAAGAGGAAGCATTGCCCGACATAGCAGTGTGATGAGATACCGCCTTCTGGGGCGTTCTGGGTTGCGCGTCTCCGAGCTGTGCCTGGGCACCATGACGTTTGGTGAGGAGTGGCAGTTCGGCGCCTCGATCGAGCAGAGTCGCGCGATTTTCGATCGCTTCTGCGCGGCCGGGGGCACGTTCGTCGACACTGCAAACGTGTACACCTGCGGGACGAGCGAGAAGCTCGTTGGCGAGCTGATCGCGTCAGACCGCGATCATTTCGTCGTCTCGACGAAGTTCTCCCTCACTACGCGCCCAGACGATCAGAACGGCGGTGGCAACCATCGCAAGAGCATGGTGCAGGCCGTCGAGCGAAGCTTGCGTCAGCTCGGCACGGGCTACATCGACATCTACTGGCTGCACGCGTGGGACGCGACGACGCCGCTAGACGAAGTGATGCGCGGCCTGGACGATCTCGCCCGATCAGGTAAAGCGCTTTACATCGGTGTATCCGACACTCCCGCATGGGTAGTTTCCCAAGCGAATACAGTGGCTGAATTGCGCGGGTGGTCGAGCTTCATTGGACTACAGACCGAGTACAACCTCATCGAGCGAACCGCGGAGCGTGAACTCCTGCCGATGGCCCGCGCCTTCGAGCTCGGAGTGCTAGCATGGGCGCCGCTCGCTGGCGGCGTCCTGACTGGCAAATACACTCTCGCTGGCGACGAGGTACGCTTTGAAGACTCCCTGCGCGGTGGGCGGCTCAACGGGGACCGCCTGACCCTGCAGTCGATGCAGGTCGCTGCGACGGTGATGGCGATAGCGACAGAATCGGGGCGAGCCCCGGCGCAAGTCGCTCTCAACTGGCTGCGGCAACATTCCGCCGCCGCCATCATTCCGATCATCTCTGCCAGAACCGTCACACAGATCGAGCAGAACTTGGGCTGCCTCGGCTTCACGCTCGACAACGACCAGATGGGACGCCTCGATGCCGTCAGCGAGATCACTCTAGGTTTCCCGCATCAGTTCCTAGCCTCTGCGCCGCTTCAGCGGGCTCTTTTCGGAACGAATCGTGACCTGCTCGAACTCCCCTCGCGCATGACAGCGATCAACCGCCCATGATCTACGCGATTGCGACGCTGCACCCGCGGCCCGCACAACACGACGCGCTCGTGGCGGCGTTCCGGGATGAGCTGCCGCGCGTGAGGGCCAAACATGGTTCGATCGAGTACTCGCTGGCCGTGCATAAACAAAGCGGCTTCCCGGGGCAGCCCCCACTCGATCCGGACGCACTTATCATCGTCGAGAAGTGGAGTGATCTCGACTCGCTGAAGGCGCACATCACCGATCCTCACTACCAGGGGTGGTTCTCGATGATCTGGCAACGTCTTGTCGCTTCCGCATCGATGCAGGTATACGAGTCGATCGACTGACGAACACTGCGTGCCGATTCGGGGGCTGTAAGGGATAAATCTGGGCTGTGATTGCAAATACTCGCTCTGGCCAGTGCGTGTGGCGAATGAACTGAACTCCTCAGCGGCTTGGTCGTTGGGGGTTGAGCGAGAACGGCGGGTGCACCGACGAACGCCAGTGCCAGCACAGACGCTGGAACATCGCGCCGCCGCACCCACGCGGCAGAGGTAGCGCATCGGTTCAGTCCCGCTGATTGGCGGGGATGCGAGTACCTCTGGCGACTAAAAGTCAAACGCCTTCTGGTTATGTCTTGACAGCAGGCGTACACTTTCTAACCGGCGCTCCCCGAAAATCCACCGAGCCCTCTGCGGAGTCAGTGGTGGTGTCGCGGTCTCGACGTCTGGTAGGGGTACGAAGCGCTGTCCCTTTGCGGGGAGGACCTGACCCAATGAGACGTGCGACTCGTCTTCTACTCCTCGCCCTCCCGATTTCTAGCCTTGCTCGTTACAACCGTTGCACCCCAGGTGGTGGCTGCCAGGGTAGGAGCCGTGAGAGGACGCTTAGCGCCGCGTCTTGTCGCTCAGGCGCACGGCTAGAGGATTTTCGAGCGCAGGGGCCCTACCCGCCACCGCTGGGGCAGCGCCTGCTCAGGTCCTCAACCGTGGTGTGCGCCGCAGAAGCAATGTCTTCGGGCGTAGGTCACGGACATATATGGAGGTCGGAATGGAAAGAAAGAAAGAGACCCCCGATAAGCTAGGTGGAGGCGGAGCGACCGCCAGCGGGCCGCGCGTCGAGCTCGAGCGCTCACGGTTCAAGAGCCTGCTCCTGCAGAACCCGAACTACTTCGGCAACCTGGAGGTGAGCCAGTTCAAGCCCGTCAAGGCCATCACAGGTAACACCAGCTACGAACAGATGATCTGCGTGGGCCTCAACCCGCCCTACGATCGGCTCGAGGCCGTGCTCCACGTCAAGCAGAATGCCGGGTATGGCGGGGATATCTGCAGCCCCGGCACATCCGAGCACGTGCGCTTCTACGTGGATCTCTTCGACAACGGCGTGTGGCACGACGTCGGCGTCACCAGCGTGAAGGTGTATGACCTTCCCGGGGACAAGCCGATCTGCTACGCCGTCCGGCGCGACTTCAGCTCCTTCAAGAAGTTCTGCTTCTTCGAGAACATAGTCAAGGTTCGGGCGATCCTTCAATGGAACGTTCCCCCGCCCGCCAATACTCCCGGATACGTGCCGGTGTGGGGCAACGTCCTGAACGTGCAGGTTCAGATTCATCCCCGCAAGTTCTGGCCGTGGGGCGACCTGCTCAAGGAGCTCGAGCAGATCCCAATCAAGTTCCCGGATCCCATCGGGCCGGTCATCAAAGGGCTCGACCCCGGCACCAAGCTGACCCTCGCCGAAGTCCAGCCGCTGACGCTGATGCAGAAGAAGGCGCTGTACAAGGGCAAGGACGTGCCCGTGCACCGCTTCGCGTTCCAGGAGGTACAGCAACTCCTCTCGATGTCGGAACCGGCCGCCCTGGCGGCGCCCGGCAAGTCCCCGCTCCTCGAGCTGGGGCTGGTGGCCGCGGACATCGGCAACCTGATCGACAAGCTGTTTCCGACCGATGGCGATACGAGCTTCGAGGAGTTGCGATGCGTCGGGCTGTACCCCGAGGCCGACCTCATCGAGGCGGTGCTGACCGTCAAGAAGTCCACCGGCTACAGCGGATCGCTCTGCGGGAACGGCTCCACCGAATACGTCGCCTTCTGGATCGACTTCGGGGGCGGCGCGGGCTTCCAGTACATGGGAACGTCCACAGTCAACGTGTTCGATCTGCAGACGATCCCGGACGAAGACGTGCAGTACGCCGTCTTCCTGAAGACGGATCTATCGAAGTTCCGCGTGCCGTGCGAGATCGGTCCGCGGATTGTCCGGCTCCGCGGCATCCTCTCGTGGGCCACGCCGCCTCCGCCGACCAATCCCAATTACGTCCCTGTGTGGGGCAACCGCGAAGAGTGCCGGATCCAGCTCCACCCGGGCAAGCTCGAAGGGCACATTCCCCTGATCGAGACGGTCGGCGACATCGGGGTCGACGACATCAATCAGGCCAACGGGCTGGCGACGGGCAGCGGCCAGATCGGAGCCTTCTCCGTCCTGGACAGCCCCTTCGGTGGCGAGGTGCGGATCACCGGCCGTATCGGAGATCCGCCGAACAGCTTCGGCGGTGGCGCGACGCCGTACAGGTACCGCATAGAGGTCTTCGGCCCTGCGCCGTTCAACAGCTGGCAGCCGCTCATCAATCCAATCACGGTGAAGGTCTCGGAGTGGCTCGCGGGCGTGCCCCAGATGTGCGCGCCAGGGGACTTCGTGTGCGACGTCACGCTAACGCCGACCGACGACGGCGATGGGTTCGGTCCGGGCTGGTACACGTATCTGGAAGACATCAAGGGCGTGAACCAGCGGTTCCTCGTCGTCGACAAGCTGGCGAGCTGGTTGACGAACGTGGCGATGGAAGGATTCTGGCAGATCCGCATCACCGCAAAGGATCCTTCCGGACCGGTTCTGTTCCCCGGCATCCAGGTCGTTCGCGTGCGCGTCGACAACACAGCGCCGTCGGGGCCGGCCGGTCCGGGCGCCACCCAGGCGCAGATCGAGGCCAACCCGCCGCTGACGATCACAGGGGCAACGTTGAACGGAAACCCGCTCCCTGCCGTCGATTGCGGCAAGTTCCCGGTGGGATCGATCATCACCGGCAGCTACGAAGTGCACGATCCGGGGCTCACGTCGCCGAACCAGCACTTCAGCGACCTGTCGCTGACGGTGACCCCGGCCGGACCGGCCAACGGGGTGGCGCCGAATCCGTCGAGCCGATCGTATCCGCTGCAGGTCCCGACGACCGGAGAGGCGGGCACCTGGACGTTGAACACCGCCGGGATGGACCCGTGCGGTTATGTCCTCCGGCTGGTCGGGAGGGACCGCACGAACTACAACAGCACCGGGTACGCGTTGCATCTGCCCTACGACGTTGGCTTCTGCCTGGAGCCCGCGTGAAAAAGTAGAGTGGCAACCCGTGTGGAGATCTACTGGCTCGTGCTCGGCGTTCTGGGCGTCTGGCGCCTCACGCACCTGCTGGTCGCGGAAGACGGACCGTGGGAGGTGGTCATCCGGCTGCGGCGGCGGGCGGGCACGGGATTCTGGGGAAACCTGCTCGATTGCTTTTACTGTCTGAGCTTGTGGATTGCCGCTCCTTTCGCCCTGCTTCTCGGAAGCGGGTGGAAGGAGCGGCTGCTCTTGTGGCCGGCGCTGTCGGCTGGGGCGATCCTGATCGAGCGCATGACCTCTCGCGAGGAGACGTCACTCGATCGCGGCGCGCCGCCGGCCGGCGACTCCGAAGAGGGGGTAGAACGTGTCATGTTGCGGCAGACAGAGGGAACAGCTGCGCGGCGAAACGCCGAGTCGGCGGACTCATAGCCCGACAGCCGGCACGGACCGCGTAGTGTTCGAGTACACGGGACCGACCGGCGTGGTCGTGAAGGGCGGGATCACAGGCCGGGGTTATGCGTTCCGAGGGTACGGATCGAGAGTGGCGGTCGATTCGACGGATGCGCGATCGTTGGCGGCCACGCCCTACCTGCAGCGCGTGCTGCGCGGGACGTAGACCTGGACGAGCGCAGTCTCTGGCCTAGAGAGCCTTAGGAGCTCCCGGCGCTCTTCGGGTACCGCGAGAGAGCGAAGCCCGTTAGCTGCGTCGACGGCCTTCTGGTACGCGTTTGCGGGCCTGGGTTCGGGTCCGGCCCCGCGGCTTGGCTCTGACCTCAGCGTGTCCGCGCTCTCCTATCTCTCGCCGAAGGTCTTGGTAAAGGCGAGCGCCATCCACGGCCGCGGTTTGGACTGGCGCACCGCTCTTGTTTCACTTACGCTCTCAGAGTGACTTCGAAAGGGGAGCCGCCCATGCGCAGAATCATTGCCATCCTCGCCCTCATCACAGCCGGATCGCTCATTCGAATTGATCTGGCGGCCGCAGCCGTGCCGGGTGATGTCACCGCCCTGCAGGGACTCCGCGGCAACACGCTCGTCGCCGGCAAAACGACCGCGTTCCGTTTGTTCCTCGACGACCCGTCCTACGCCGCGGTTTCACGCATCGATGCGTCGGTGCTCCGTCCGGATGGTTCGCGATTCACGCGTTCCTGGTCCCGTGCGGATGCCGTAGCCATCGACAAGTCCGCCGCCATCCCCGGCAGTCTGGTCGTGCGCGTGCCCGGCACGAGCCTGCCGTGGATCGGAAGTTATCGATTTGACGCCACTGCCGTGAATGCGGCCGGCGCTGTCCTAGCCAGGTTCAGCATCGACCATTTCGAGCTGCTGGAGACGAAAGACATCATCGTCGGCATCGACCGCGTCAATGCCGGGAGGGTCAATCCCGGTACGCCCGCGGAGATTCAGGCGGTGCGGGATGCGGTGACGCGCCTTGCCACGATCTGGCCCGTCCGCGACGGCATCAGCACGCCGGACGGCGATCGAACCGCCGGCGTACGGCTGCGCATCAACAACAACCCGCAGGGCTATGGGTGCAACGGCAACCCGACGGTGTCGGACTGCCAGCTGTGTCCCTTCTTCGCGAGCATGATCAACAAACCAAGCGGCACGGACGTGATGAACCTGGGGATTGCCTTTCGCTTCCTCGATCCTGGAGAGGCCGTCGGCGGCATCGGACCGACCTTCTGTCCGGGTCAGTCCGTCGGCTTTGCGAACATCGAGTCGAACGCCCCCCTCGCCGCCGGTGTCGGGCAGGAATCAGGTCACGTCTTCACGCTCGAGCCGACCAACGATCCTCATTTCGATCCGACCGTCCAGGCCGGTCATTCGAAGGACAACACAATCGACGCAAACGACGCGGCGCTAGGATTCGACATCCAGACAAACCTGCCGTTTCCGAGTCCTACCTTCGACGCGATGCACCAGGTCGTCTGTGGTTGCCCTGACAACGAGGTCGCATACAACACGTGGGACTGGGAGTACTTGAGGCAGCACTTCATCACGCTTTCATCCACCGGCCCGTCAGCACCGGCGTCGTTCTCCAGCGACACCGCCCCGGCCGTGACTGGCGTCGGACAGAGCGTCTACTTCGTTGCGCGGCGTTCCGACGGCCGTGTTTTCTACAACCGCGCGGTCCTCGGGCAGGCCGGAGTCGGATGGCGGGAGATGGAAGGCAACGGACTCACCGACGCCTCGCCGGCGGCGGCCGCCGTCGGGACCCACGTCTTTGTCGCGGTCAAGGGTCTCGACGGCCGGATCTGGCTGAACCAGGCGGACGAGGCAAGGGGGTTTGGCCCGTGGTTCCCGATGGAGTTTCGGACCGACGTCGCGCCGGCACTCGCCGCCGTAGCGGATCGCATTTTCATCTTCGCAAAAGGACTGGACAATCGCGTGTATGTCAGTCAGGCGGTGCTCGGGCAGGCGTTCTCCGGCTGGTTTGAAGTTCAGGGCGGTGGCCGGACGGATCGCTCGCCATCGGCCGCGGCGGTCGGCGACCATCTGTTCGTGGCCATCCGAGGGTTGGATGGGTCGCTGCAGTTGAACCAGGCCGATCTAGGCCACGCCTTTGGTGGCTGGTTTCCATTGAATTTCCGGACGGACGTTGCGCCGGCACTGACGTCAGCTGCCAAAAGCATTTTCGTTTTCGCGAAGTCGATAGACGGGCGGATCCAGTTGAGCCAGGCGGAGCTGACTCACGGATTCGGCGCGTGGTTCGACGTACAGGGAGATGGGCGGACCAGCACCGCACCCGCCGCCGGTGCGGTGGGCAATCACCTCTTCGTCGCCATCCGCGCGCTTGACGGGCGGATCCTCGTCAACCAGGCCGACTTCGGGAAAGCGTTCGGCGCCTGGTTCTGAGGGCGAAGCGACAGGCACTTGGGGCGCGGGTGTCCGCTCGTCCCACCTGGGCCCGCATGATGACCAGGCGAGCGCGGTTTCTAACTCCAGGTCAGGACGAGATTTCGGGATGCGCATCAGACGGGCGAAGAGAAACGGAGCAGCACCGGCGCTCAGCGGCTCAGTGCGTGTCGCGTGGGGTTACGATGAAGCCTTCCCGCCACGCAGGGCGGCTTGGATGGTCGATGAGATAGTCCCAGGGGCAGTGCTCCGCTTCCACGATTGTTTTGCCGACTGCCGAGTCCCACGCGAGTCCTAGGGTTCGGAATCACCCCGCAAGTCCAGCAACTACGATCGGGAATCCCTGCCTCCCAGCCAGCTCATCCGCATCGACGAGACAACTGATTCACGCCTTTCTCACTCCCGCGTCGCAGGTCTGCGAGGCGTCATCTGCCCGCCATGCGGGCCGGGCGCCAGCCACTGGGCTTGGCGCGCGCCCGGCGCCGGTCCGCCGTTTGCATGGTGCGGCCGCATGGGCCGGGTGCCGAGCGTGGACGAGCAAGTCCTCATCGCACGCCGCTACTTCTCCAGCTTCGTGGCCGACTACCACAGCGCTTTCGAAGGTGGTGGGAAGAGCCCCCTGCACCGCGTCATCAACACGCTGTTCCGGCGCAAGACGTTCCAGCGGCGGCTGGCCATCGTGCGCGGGTTCCTGGAGGCGTACGGGGTCGAGGGCAAGCGCGTGCTCGACCTGGGCTGCGGATCGGGCGAGGACCTATAGGTAGTTTGATCCGGCATCGGCGGGTGGCGTAGGGCGCGGCCGGGGCGGGGTCCCGGGAGCGAACAAGCCGGCGGGCGCAGGAGCCCGCCGGCAAGGGCGCCGGTGTGACGAGTGGGCCTCCGGCATGGGCGGGACCTGCGCGCGGCGACACGCGGGGAGGCTATGGCGCTCGAGCGGGGGCGGTCAAGGACGGGTTCGGGTCACTCCCACTCCGCGGGCACGCCCCAGCCCTCGCCGTGCTCGGCGACACGCAGGACCTCCCGCAGGGGCGGCGGTTTTTCCGCTTCGGGCGTGCTGAGCCCGAGGTGATCCAGGATGCGGCGGATGGCGAAGGCGTCGGTGAGGAAGGCGACGATGCTCATGCGGCGGCCGCAGGCGGTGCAGACGAGCGGATCCACCTGGTAGACCTTGGCGATCAGGCGTGCCCAACTCGGCGAGCAGCGCTTGCGTGGCGGCGCGACGGCCACCGGGCACTCTTCGGCCTCGGGAGGGTGACGCTCACCCCGGACGCGGTTCGCGTACTCGCCGTAGAACAGCGTGCGGTGCTGGCCGGGGTCGGGGATGTGATCGCTCATCCGGGCCAGCCACTCGAAGGGATCCATCGCCTCGAAGTTACGCCCCAGGAAGGGATTCAGCTTGGAGCGGTAGAGAACCGCCTGCTGGCCGTCCAGGTAGACGAGCTTCTTGAGGGAAAGGGGATTCCGCACCAGATAGGCGGCCGTGTCTTCGAGGCGCTGCTTGTCCTCGGCAGCGATCGTGTCGCCCACGTGTGCGGAGAAGCCGGGATGCCTCCAGGCGACGAGCTTGGTGACCAGTTCTCTCGAGATGGCGCGCTTCTCGACGAGCTTGGCCAGCAGGCGCTCGCGGAACAGCATCATGAGCCGAACCGCGTCCCACTGCGGCAGCGCATGCCAGGAGCCGTCTCGCGTCCGGCCGGCGTCGGTGGCGATCAGGTGCAGGTGGGGGTGCCATTGCAGGAGGTCTCCCGCGGTCGCAACGGAGACGACGATGCCGGGGCGAGCCTCGCGGCCACACGCGAGCCGGACCATCTCCTGGACGGCCTCGGCCCCTGCCCCGGCCAACTCCGTGAGCAGTTCGCGGCGACGCCGGAACAGCGGACGCAGCAGGCGCGGGATGGTCAGGACGATGTGGCGATGGGTGACTGCGGCCAGGATTTCGTCGCGCAGCCACTCGGCCCAGAGGAGCTGCTTCTTCTTCTCGCAAGACGGGCAGAAGCTGCGGCCGCGGCAGGAGAAGGCGATCAGGACGCTCCTGCGGCAGGAGCCGCACCAGAGCCGGGCGAAGCCGTGCTCGAGGAGGCCGCAGCGCAGGAATTCCCGCAGCACCCGCTCGACCACCGCTCGCAGCGGCCCGTGACGCCGGGCGAAGCGCTCGGGCCAGACCCGCAGCAGCTCCTCGATGTGGCGCTCCACGAGCCGATAAAGCGGCGACTCACGCGGACGCCTCGGCTTGTAGACCCGGCAACCGATCTCCACGCCCAGACGTAAGCCGCGGGGAGAGGCGCCGGCGGAAAGGGAGGCGGACTGTCGCGGTCAGGCCTCCCGACGGCAGAAGCAGTCTGGCCGGGGCACCGGCCGAGCAAGGTCCGGGAGCCGGCAACCCCAGGGCATGGATGTGCGGCGGGCGCGCGTCTGCCTGCAGGCCTGGATCAACTCCATCTGCGCGCGGCGCTTCGGCCACGACTTCGTGACTTGCACCGAGGCCGAGCGCGTAGCACTCCTCGACGAGATCGCCTACTTCAAGGGCCACGACGAGGAGGAGGAAGAGGCGGAGATGAGGGAGCCGAAGCACCTGATGGTCCACATCCACCACGGCCCCTCGTTCTTCAACTCGTTCCGCGACCTCACCGCCTCGGGCTTCTGGAGCAGCAAGATGGGGATCGCGGACCTGGGCTACACGGGCAACACGTTCGTGGCGGAGTGGACGGGGGGCGCGCCGCGCGAGGTGCTCGCCCGTCTGGGCGTGACGGAGGACTAACCCGAGGGTGACGCTCACCCCGGACGCGGTTCGCGCACTCGCCGTAGAACAGCGTGCGGTGCTGGCCGGGGGCTACAGCCGCAGCAGGATCCTCAGGCAATCCTCGACCTGCGCCATGGTTCTCGCATGGATGGCACCCCACTTCTCCACGAGCCGATCTGTGGAGATCGACCGGATCGCCTCGCAAAGGATGGCGGTCGGGTTCTTGAGGCCACCCTCGGGGGGCGATACGCGGACGTGGGAGGGGATGGGGCGCAGCCGGGTCGTCATGGGCACGGCGATCACCAGTCCGGCAGGGCCTTGGTTGAAGAGATCCTCCGAGACGACGAGGACTGGCCTCCGACCGGCCTGCTCGTGGCCCCGGGTCGGGTCACGCTTTCCGCCCCTGACGCAAGAGCGAGGACCGCCCTCACACTGGGCAGCCTGCCCAGCCACTGAGCAGCTCCACCGGACCCGAAAGGCCGGCGATTCCCGCAAGTCCCTGAACGGACAACCGGTCGTGGGTCTGCCACGTTCCGGCATCGCCCTTGCTCTGCGGTGAGGCCGAGGAGCCAAGGATGTGGAAACGGCCAGTCGCCCTGCTCACGAGCCTCGCGCTCACCATCGGATGTGGTCCGACGGTGATGACGCCACGCCTCCACGAACCGTCGCACCCTCCCGCGTCCGGATCCAGCCCAGGGCCCCTCAAGGTGCACCTGCGGTCGGGCGACCTGCTGATCCTGGATTCCTGGCGCGTCCTCGCCGATGGCAAGACGCTCGAGGGACACGGGACCCGCTACACGCTGCTTCGTGAGCCCAGGGAGAAGGGCCCGGTCTCGGTCGCGGTGGAGGACATCGCGCTGCTCGAGACCGACGACAAGAAGAGGGTCTCCTCCCTGGCCCTCGGGACCCTCGTCGGATTGACCCTGGTCTTCGGGACCCTCAGCGGCATCTGTGTCGCGGACCCCAAGAGCTGCTTCGGATCCTGCCCGACCTTCTACGTCGAGGGGGATCCCGAGCGGCCGCGGGCCGAGGGGTTCTCGTCCAGCATCACGAGGACGCTCCAGGCACGTGACATCGATCTCCTTTCCGGCGCTCGCCCGCCCGGCCGGCGTCTCGCCCTCTGGATGCGCAACGAAGCCCTGGAGACCCAGGCGGTCCGCCGGGTCAGCCTGCTGAGCGTCCGCCGGCCGGAGGGGGGCAGGGTCTTCGCGACGCGCGACGGCGAGTTCCGTCCCCTGCGCCGGCTGGCCTCCGCTGCGTCCTGCCGCGGCCCCGAGGGAGACTGCGCGAGGGAGATCGCGCGGGATGACGGGTTGGAGCGCCGCAGCCTCGCCGATCGGGAGGACCTGGCGGCGCGCGAGGAGGTGCTGCTCTCGTTCCCCGAGGCGCCAGCGCGGGCCGGCATCGTCATCCGGGCGCGCCAGAGCCTCATGACCACGTTCCTCTTCTACCAGACCCTCGCCTACATGGGCGAAAGCGCGGGCGATTGGCTGGCCGCGGCGGAGGGCGGCGGGCCCGCAGGGGCGCAGGCGCTGCT